>Ga0164294_10000005_pt1 | contig 373119 bp, 366 predicted proteins | sample GEODES005metaG_FD_111479 | JGI IMG/M metagenome (GOLD analysis project Ga0164294, IMG submission 111479) | Oligotrophic lake water microbial communities from Sparkling Lake, Wisconsin, USA - GEODES005 metaG | ecosystem: Environmental > Aquatic > Freshwater > Lake | place: USA: Sparkling Lake... | reverse complement strand
ATTTGAGAGCGGTGTTGTAGGATGACCAGTTGCTGGTACGATATTTCTGAGTTGATGGCTTTGTCATCCTTCAATTATCCGCCACTGCTGCAACCTAACAACGGGAGTTGTGCAACAAAGCCACTAAAAATAGGTGTGTCATACGCTGATTATTTTTCTCTGAATTGACGAATTTGCCAGCTTTACCACGTTCCTATCCAGTCCAAGACTTCGGATCACTATGTGTTGATCTGTTATATCCTCCACACGCTGATGGCCCAATGTGCGTCCCTTCATTCACTTAAGAGCTGCTTAGATGTCCCTATAACATCACCATCGCGGTTGTCTTGCTGATGTGGCAAGTCGAAGAGCGTGGTAACTGTCCCGGGAAGCGTGATCTTAAGCATCATCTGATTTTTGGAACCACTATTGATTCTCCTGGACGGCATCCTGTTGTAAGTACCGACTTACTGGTAAAAGCGTGCAGGATTGGGCAAATAAACTCCAGTTTTAGATATTTTTTAATCGATTGGTTCTTGATGTAATGCTCCTGCGTATTATCCTGCATGACATGGTGCACACTGATCAGTGTGGCTAAAATGTGTGGATAATCGCATTGAGCCGCTGCCCTTACCTCAGCCTCATGTTCAGTTTGTACTGTATTTGAGTGTGTGATTTTTCCTTAAATGAGGTTATTTTTTAATAATAATGATTATATTCTTTTAAATATGTTTTAAATCATGGATTGATCTTTAAATGATTTTGCAATCATAAATATGATTTGCAATCTTTAGTCATGTCTACTATTTTTGTTAATTAAAACAAGATGATCAATATATTTTATAAAACTGCTCGTTTACAAAAAAAGAGTAATGGAGGCTTTATTTTTAATTTTAAGCTGATAAACTGCCAATCAGTTCTCATTTTGAGACAAGTTGTGTAATCTTTATTTTATTGATGATGTAGGAGATTGACGTATGGCTATTCAGGAATTGAGTATTTATGAGGTTGATACAGTTGCTGGTGCTGCAGGGCCAAACTTTACAATCCAGGGTACTGTGAATGGTGCTGCAACAGCTATTGACGGTATTATCAATGGTTTAGGTCAGGCTTTTGGCCTGCCGGGCGTTGCTAATACATTAACATCAGTTGTCAATGATGCTGCGCTTATCATTAATTCGCCCTTTAACACTCTGACATCTATTCTGAGTGCTGCTGGACTTTGATGTTAGTATTTTATTTTTCCTGAGGGTTTTTTATAATGCCCTCAGGTGTTTTGTTGGTTATGCTTATATTAATTTAAAAATAATTTCTGATTGATTTTTTTTATAAAAATTTAAAATTGTGTATTTTTTATTTTATTTATTGTCTTTTGAATAAAGAATTATATCTATTTTGAAAGTCATCCAATCTGGAGTGATTCATTGTGAGTTCTCCGTCTGATGTTCAATTGAAATCGAATCTGTTGGTGTACATCCAAACAGCCGTTTAAACTCACGGCTAAACTGCGATGAACTCTCATATCCAACGGCATATGCGGCTTGTGAGACACCATAATTCGATAAAATTAGTTCTCGTGCACGGTGAAGTCTGATCATCTTCATATATTGGATGGGGGAGTGACTTGTAACGGCTTTAAATGCTTTATGAAAAGATGAGACGCTCATATTCGCCTCTTTAGCAAGTGCGCTGATATCTATATTCTGCGAATATTCTAACTTAATGCGTTCACAGGCTTCATAGATGGGCTTGAAGCGACCGTGCCATGTGATAAGTTTCTGGACGGATTGGCGCGCAGGGCCTTGGAGCACGGCACGATAAGCCAACTCTCTCAGGATCTGGTTGCCCAAGATCTTCGCTTCTTCGTCGGATGCCAGAGTGGAGAGTAAGCGGAGGATGATATCCTCGATTTTGCTATCGGGGGTAATCACACAGAGGCCTAGCGAGTCTGTATCGTTCTTGATGGGAGTAATATTGCCCATTTTTAGAATCAGCTCACTTAACATAGCCATTTCAAGGTGAACGATCAAGGCCAGCAAAGGACCTTCTTCGCTGATAAAAGTATCGCAGTTAACCGGCATGGATATGGATACAATCATGCATTGGCCCGCATCAACATCAAATGTCTGGTTGCCAATCAATACGCGCTTTAAGCCCTGTCCGATAAAAACAATCGAAGGTTCATGTAGAATAATTTCAGGTTTAGTATTTTTGTCTACTCGAAGGAGATGAACTCCGTCTAGAACAGTTGATGTCAGACCAGATTTTCTGGCTAACTTTAAGAGTTGTGACTGAATATCGTGTTTGACTAGATGTGATGAAAACATACAGACTTTTAATTTTCCAATAAGACTTGATATTAATCCCAATAGTCATTTGTAATATCATGAGTCTCAAATTTGTGTGTGACCAGATCATTCTCTCTGGACATGAAAAGCGAAAAGTACGCAACTGTAGTCTATATTCGATAGCTAGATTTGCGAATGATGTGGTATGGCAGATAGACGTGTTGCATCAATATGGTGCGAATGTCTGATTTGCTGTTTGTGTTGTCCATATGCTTATATCTAAGATTGACACATTGAAATGATTCACTTTTAATAAAAAAAATTTTTTGAATAAAATGTAGCCCAATGTCAAGTGTGCGTAAACTTGAACGTCTTCTCATTACTTTTGCCACATTATTCTCCTCACCGAGGCTCACGAGTTGTAGGTAAATCGGGGTAGATTCACTCTTTCGTGTTCATATTTATACATATCGCATGTAGAAAAAAACAAACATGCAACTCAAACTTACTGTTATTATTTTATCTTAAAAAAATGAGATGTATATCACGCAATCCAATAATTTTGTAATCAGGAACTCAGGAAATTGTAATTAAATTGGTTTGTAAATGAGTTTATGTAAATTAGAATTTTAATTCCAATGCTGTTATTTTTATTGAAGATAAATTTAGTCTATTGCTGAAGTGCTTATTCCATAGAAAGCATGTCACTAATTGCCATACATCTGTCAGGCATTGTTTATGATCAGACTGAAAGCGATTAATTGTGTGCGACAGTGATGAGAAGAAATGCAAGTGTAAAAATATCTTCTGCTCGCTTATGTAAGGATTGTATAAGCGTGAAAGGTGCTTCTTTTTTAAGAAATAATTTCGAGCTGTGGTTGTGCTGAGATGTAAAAATGTCGCTCTAAAATGATAGGTAGTCCGCGAATAAAGCTAAAAATAGCCGCAGTTAGCTCAGCATTCTTGCACAATGATGATCCGATCAGGGCGCTCTGATTTAAAAAAGGTAGTGCATGATATGCTGTACAGAAGAGTTGTATGAAAACAATAAAGTTTCTTTCATATTGTATGGTCTTGGGATTAATTGAGAGGGTGGACTCAAAAAAAACCAAGTTTCTATAGGGGAGGGGCTGATTTATTGAATCCAAGCTGTTAATGGCAAGGTGATCGAGTGTGGTGTAATTCCACATAAATTCCCGACGGGATAATATGGTCTCTCCTTTGTAACCCGCATCACGAATCAGTTCGGTAAACTCCTCATCATGTACGATGATGGCGCAATCGTATTGTAAAAGCACCTGAACCAATTGCAAGCCCAAAAAGTCTGGGTCAATCAGCACAATTTCAACACCTAGTCGAAAGCCTGCAAAGAGTATTTCTAGATATCCACGATGATTCCGGCACATGATGCCTAGCGATTTCCCTGCACCGAATGAATAGCGATGTGAAAGACTGGCAGCAATGCTCACGATGCGTTCATTGAGGGCTCTATAGCTGATGCTGCCAAAATCATCATGGATGGCGATCCTGTCACCGAAGCGTATTGCGGCAATCGCGGGAAGTGTTGCAATATTCCAGCCGAGCATACGGACTTCATTCATGATCTGAAGAATATCTGTTCGAGACATATGCGTTACTCACCTTTTAACGATTGACGCGAGCGACATCCTTTTCAGATACATGCTCAATTTAAGTCAGTGTTGCCATACAGTGCTGCTTTTCTTCATTGGACTATAAAAATAACAGTTCGTCTATTTTAAATAGCCATTCATCTGATCAAAATTACCGCTCATCTTTTTTTTGCCATATTGGGCTTGTCCTGTAAATTTGATGATAAGTACATCCAAGAGTAGTCATATTCACCATGCTTATGCTGTATTTGCATTTGACATAAAAACATTGAGTTTTGTTGATATTTTTTAGATGTTTGTGATCAATAGGGGCTTTAATTCTCAAGACCTTATGGATTAAAACGTTCCAACTATTAAAACGTTTAAGTGGTATATAACAAAGATCAAAAAATGCATTTATTTGCCTAATCCTATTTTTTTGAAGACATATCAACTTTGCTTCGGCATAAAGTTCTTCAGTATTGTGAGGTATTTATTTTGAATGAGAATTATTATCAATTTGGTGGTTCTTTTCCTTCTTGCAGAAATTGATAAATACCTGTAGAGAAATCGATTTCAAGTATGCTGTGCTCATCTTTTAGCATTGGTTTCGGTCTAGTTCAGCAGACGGATTGATGGCTTGAGATCGAGCTAATTTTGCCCAGCGCCCGCGTCAGTCGATCGCTGAAGAGCCAGAATCTCAGGGGTCTTACTGTGGATGTGTTGATGATCTTGAGAGGGATGGGCGAGGAGAAATCGTTTGTGATGCACGAGTGGCTGAGTGGATTGCGCTTAAGCTAAAAGCGTTTAGATAGGCCTATAGGGCAATAGACCTGTCTGACTACGAGGGCTGGGATGAGCAGATCGCTAAACTCGTGGCTGTTTGCGGAAGATTCGATACAGCAGGCCGGCGAATGCCGCGATGAGCAGCGCTAACCCGCCATAGAGCCAGTGTTTGTATGGTCTTAGAGTGGGTTTGATGTCATACCACCAGTATTTGATGAGATGAGTACGTGCCTGCTTAAAGTCTGGTGTCGGGCATAGGTTGTGATGCTGACCAAATGCCGACGCCCAAGGCTGATAAGCTCCCTCTGCCAGATAGCGATGATAAAGACTGATACGAGTCTTGCTATCTTCGCCCGTCCAGTCGCTCGCATGGCATAACACCGCTGCAAATGCCTGACTGCGCTTGGGTAGCAGATCTGCGGCCTGACCAGCAAGCTGGATGGCGATTTTTTCTTCGTGCAGGTGGATATTGGGACGAGATTCGCTGATGCGCTGTCGCTCGACTTCGGCTGCTGTCACCCATGGCCCGGCTTTGACCAGCGGATCGGCATCACCGAAGCTGCCGCCAAAAATGGCATAGTCAGGTGAACTGGAGTAACCAATCAGATCAATGCCTTTGTTGTAGAGCAGGTTTGCCGCGGTATACAGCGCTGCGGCTTTGCCGATCCGAGTATGCCAGCGACTGTCGGCAGTCTGGCGAGCCTCTATGTATTGTTTGACTAGCGGCTGGAGGCTTGGCCGGAAATAGTCTAAGGCACCATGATAGCGGTTTTCGCGCAGCATTCGCCGTCCCAGTACTTCTCTCAATTCAAGCTCTGGCGGTAGAAATGCACCGGATGAGGTGTCGTCACCCAGTGCTTTTAAGCTGGCAGCGGAGGGAGCAGGCACATGCATATCGACATAGTGTTTTAATTCATCCAGCGTGAGCACGCGCTCGGCAATGTCTGCTGCATCCTGCCAGTAGCGTGCCCGACCCTGCCACATCTGGTCAAAAGCCTCGATGTAGTCGCCTTGACGCAGAGACAAGATGGCATTTTCACCATTGACGCGACAGTAGGGAGACTCTGCCTGATCGTCGGAGAATGCTTCACTTTCGAGCCATTCTTGATTGGGTGGGAAGGCCTTGGCTGCATTGGCATAGGCTGCTCGGGCCGAAGCGACATCGTTCGCCCGTACGGCCATCTTGGCGCGCAACCACCAAGCCATCCCGCCATTGCCGGCCTCTGGTAGCAAGCGTTTGACATCCTCATAGCGCGCATTTTGGTAGAGCAGTGCCGCCAGACCTTCTGCTTGTATCGGTGTCATGGTCTTGGTCTGGGAGAGTATCTGTAAGAGCTGCTCATATTGCTGGCGCACAGGAGGAGCAAGTGTATCCGATTCTTTGTCCGGTTCCCAATTGCTGCGCAGATTGTTGGCCCCATAAGAATAAAAGGTACTGACCAGCCATGCCGTGATCAATTGCGCGATGAGCGGGTCCTGAACGAGCGCCGGATTTTGCACGGCCTGATCCATCAGCGGATGGATGATCTGTTTGAGAGAGTCGAGACCGACTGGATCACCATGCGCAGTTTGTTCAGCATAGCGCTGCACTTGCATATGTGTATTCTGCTGGGCTTTGTAGATTAAGGCTTCTTCGCCGAGGCTCGCGATTGCCAGGTGCAACTCATCCGGCTCACCGGCAATGACTCGCGCACGGACTTTGGCAAAGTGCTGTAAAGCACCAATGTGATCACCAGACCGGCTCAGGCTACGAGCCAGCATATATTGCGCCCATAGACTGTGCTGGTGTTGCTGATTGGCAGGCAAGGCGAGCACTTGCTGAAAAAAATTCTGGGCTTGTGTGTCATCGCCCTGTTTGAATGCGGCTGCGCCAGCCAGATACCAATGGATCTCATCGGGCAGGTCCGTTTTAGCCTGAGCGAGGTCAGACGGGCTTAAGGCCCGGAGCCGCTGGACTTCATCCCATGCGTGAGCGCTCAGTCCTTTTTTTTCGGCGTCGTTGCGTTGATCAATCAGAGTCTGTGGGTCGGGTGCGAAATAGCCATTATCTTTAAATGATTCGACTGCTAATCCCGTGATTGGCTTAACCAGACGTGCTGCCTGCAGGTAAAAGCTGGTCTCAGGCAAGCGTGCCATGGTGGTTTGACGATCATTCAGGAGTCGCTGTGGAAAGCCCGGCGCACATGCCTGCACCGGCTGACGAATGCTGATGAATGCAATAATTGCACAGGCGATCGCACGATATGGATAATAGACAGAGGGACGAAGGTGATCTAAGCGCTGGATGAGCGAATGTCCGTCAGCAGTCGTAGCTCTCATTTTTTTTTATCCTTTTTGATGACACATTGGGCTTGTCAGGGTATAGCGATCGCCTGAATCTGCGTACAGTGGAGCCAGCCGATTGCTGTTGCGGACTGGGCTGGAATGGAGACATTGCTCGTCCGGCGAAAGATCCATGAGTCAGATGTATGATCGAGCTGATATGCCCCCACGCCATCACCTGTATCGCACTGCTGTCCTGATACTACTACCTTGTCCGGCAGACGGACATCCAAGTTGCCTGAATTTTTTATGAAAATATCATGTATTGACGATGCACCCGACGCTGGTCGATCTTCGGCCTCAATCTTGTGATAAAGCGGCTGGCCTTGAGACACGGCTTTTAATGTCACCATGGACCATGCACGCTGATCACTGGCCAGAGGTAGCCTGAACCAGAGGATGCCTTGTAGCGTTGGATATGCGAGTTGCTCAAGCTGCTGTATGAGTTGCGCCACCACGACAGGGTCTACACGGATCTCGTGTCGAGGACCCGAGACCGGCAGCGTGACTTCGCTTTCGACCTGTTCGTCTGTCGTCAGGGCAATGCCATAAGCGGGCACGGCCAGCCAGAATGGGCGTGACGTGAGGCTTGCGTAACGATGCGTCCAGACCAGAGCCTGAGGCAAGTCAAATAGACCTTGGGTGATGCGTTGTACGGCATGGACCTGCAGGACCGAGTAGTCCACCTGAGCGAGTGCGAGGGGCAGTTGAGGACTTCCCATCCAGTCAGGAATGGCCGTAATGCCCAGAGTCAGGCCTTTGGGTGTATGCGTTCGGAGCTGGTGCAGGAGTAGGGCGTAGTCGGTCAATCGTGAGGTACCGCAGTCATGATCGATTTCAATTCCGATCAGATGGATGCCGGATTGCTGCCATGCGTCGATTGAGCGCTGGATCTGGGTTTGTATACCTGCGATATCGAGGTGTTTTAACTGCCCATCCAGACGAAAAACGGCGATGACGGGTCTGCCGTCCTGCCTGAGAGCTTCGGGGTTAATATGCGCATTGACCCAGCCTTCCTGAGGGAAATCCTGTGCAGCAAGGATATGCAGGGTTGAAAATACAGATCGGCTTTGTTGCAAAGCAAAGCTGTTCTCTGCGGTCCATTGCCGCTGCCAGATATAGACGTGCTGTGTCAGATGTTTGGACACCTGATATGTATCGCGGCTTATACACGATAAGAAAACCGAAACAATTGCAATGGACAACAGTCTAAATAGCATCTGGAGCGACCTTGGGCGGAGGCGTATATGATCATCCATCACAAGTACGGACAATAATAGGCATGTGATAGATTGGCAATACGCGTTACTCAGCGACAGGCGATTTTGTCTGCAGACACTGTTGTTTTGGGGTTAGAAGTGGTGAATATTGGCTGGTCATCAGGCGTGTTTTTGTGATCCTTGGTCGGAATAGCAGGGATTCTATACGCGAAAGAGTGTATCTTTTGTGTTTCTGCCTGTCAGAATTGTTTGACAATGTCATCCGAATGACATAATTATTATTTATATATAAGTCCAAAAATTTAAAGCGTTTATAAGACTTTCTTTAGTACATTTGCCTGTTATGGAGAAGAATATGAGCAGTGCAGGTAGTCAAGATTTTGAGCTGGATGAAGCGTTTCTGGAAACGGATTTACCTGTCAGCGAAGCCCTAAACAAGTCCCACACCACAAAAGCATCTCTAATGAAGCGTCGTTTGATTGACGACATTCTGCAGGAGAAGCGATTACAGAACAATCTGAAAGAATACGATTTCGATCTGGAAGATGAGTGAGTTTTTGGTCGGCGTGATCCTGATGGCATTGACCGGCAAAGAAAGCGACGATATGTCGCTTTTTTGCTATCTGGACATCACACTTTACTCAGATGTCCAACAGGACGGCGCTTTAAATTGAGCGAGATCATGCGTAGCCTGCTTCTGTGGGCATATCGTGATGTTAGTTTTTTAGAAGTTGGTTTTCTATACCAAGTCGTCACGTCAATTCTGCTAACATATCCCGCTAAATCGTTTTTAGTATATGCATGCACGGAGTAAATTATGGCAGCGTCTGAACTGGATCTGGATTTTCTGGCCGCTTACCTTGACGGTGAGGAGAATGAGTTTGGTCTGGACTTTGCCGCAACGCATGGTTTCCTCTGTGCGACCGTGGTCGGTCCTGAGCTGAAGCAATGGCGTAAGCATCTGTTTGATGAGCATGAAAGCAAAGTCCCAGCTAAAGTGCTGGAGCAGGTCGATCTGTGGCGTAATGACGTGCTGCAGACTTTGCTGAATGAAGAAGAGATCCAGTTCCCGGTCGAGATTGAGGAGATTTCGGTCGAGTCGAGTCTGGGTGATTGGGCCGTGGGCTTTGTCGATGCGCTGTTCCTCAATGATGAGGCTTGGTTTGATCAGGCGGATGAGGAGGAGGATGTCATCATGTTGACCTTGCCGATGATGGTATTTAGCGGCATCGAAGGCGAGCCTGATCTGGAGTCGGTGCGCAAGAATCCGGATCTGATGGAAGAGATGGCCGATGAGATCATGGACAATCTGACCAAGCTGTTCCTGATCTATCATGCGCCGCGTGGCTGATCTGCCGCGCAGTTTTTGTTGAAAGTCGGGTGTAGAAACCCGATTTTATTATTGATTTGCTATATAGCCTTCTTGATTTTTTGACCCTTGACGAGACGTAAAACGATGAGCAATATGAATTTTCAACGGATGACCGATTTGGATTTGGCGGGTAAGCGGGTCTTGATCCGTGAAGATTTGAATGTGCCCGTAAAAGGCGGCCAGATCACCAGCGATGCACGTTTGCGTGCGGCACTGCCGACCATCAAGGCGGCGGTTGAGAAGGGCGCTGCCGTGATCGTCTGCTCACATCTGGGCCGTCCGACCGAAGGCGAATTCTCGGCTGAAAACTCATTGGCACCTGTTGCGGCTTACTTGTCGAACGCACTGGGTCAGGATGTCGCACTGGTAGCTGATTATCTGAACGGTGTCGATGTGGCACTGGGTCAAGTCGTACTGCTCGAAAATGTCCGCTTCAACACTGGCGAAAAGAAAAATGCCGAAGCCCTGTCCCAAAAATACGCCGCCCTGTGTGATGTGTATGTGATGGATGCGTTTGGTACCGCACACCGCGCTGAATGCTCGACCGAAGGCGTCGCCAAGTTTGCCAAAGTCGTTTGTGCGGGCCCTCTGCTGGCGGCTGAGCTGGATGCGCTGGGCCGTGCTATGCAGGCACCAGAAAAACCCATGGTTGCCATCGTGGCAGGCTCTAAAGTATCAACTAAGCTGGATGTGTTGAACTCACTGTCCACCATCTGCGATCAATTGATCGTTGGTGGCGGTATTGCCAATACCTTCCTCGCTGCGGCTGGCTATAAGGTCGGCAAATCGCTGTATGAACCAGACCTGCTGGATACGGCACGTGCTATCGCTGCTAAGGTCAGCATTCCGCTGCCGACTGATGTAGTCGTGATCGATGCCAGCGCGCTGTCGGGTGATTTCATGGAGTTTGTCGCGAAGAGCGTGCCTGTGACCAAGCTGATTGCAGATGTTGCTGATACCGACATGATTCTGGATGTTGGTCCAGAAACTGCTAGTCACTTTGCATCGCTGATCAATGCCGCCAAGACCATCCTCTGGAATGGTCCGGTCGGTGTGTTTGAAGTAGATGCGTTCGGTCATGGCACTGAAGCACTGGCGAAAGCCATTGCTGCAAGTGCAGGCTTCTCGATCGCGGGTGGTGGTGATACGCTGGCCGCGATTGATAAATATGATGTTGCAGCGCAGATCGGTTATATTTCTACTGGCGGCGGTGCATTCCTTGAGTTTGTTGAAGGCAAGACACTGCCAGCTGTTGCGGCCTTGCTGGCACGCGCATAAGGCTAAAAGCGTGGGCATGGATAATTTAAAATACGCTGATCCATGCCCAGTTTAGGATGTCATAAATTATACTTTTTGTTACATAGTAATTTTTTTGTCATAAGTGCTGTGGTATGCTGCGTCGAATTCCAGAATTAAGCTAATTCTGTATTTGTTGTTATTGTATTTTTTAAAAGTTTATTTATTGAAAACAACGCTTTTGATTAACTAAACAGGAATAAATCCATGAAAACTTCCGTACTGTTTGCTGTTGTTCTGGCACTGCCTTTCGCACTGACTGCATGTGACAAGGCGAAAGACGCTGCTGATTCTGCTGCTTCCTCCGTCGCTGCTGGTGCTGACGCAGCAGCTTCGGGCGTAGCCAAAGCTGCTGACGCGACCCAAGCTGCGGGTTCCGCAGTTGCTGCAACTGCAGGTCAAGCTGCTGATGCCACCGCTTCTGCTGCTGACAAAGCTGCTGATGCCACTGTCAAGACTGCTGATGCTGCTGCAACTGGCGTAAAAGACGCTGCTGCAAGCGTTGCTCAAGCAACTGCTAACACTGCGCAATCTGCCGCTGACGCACTGAAAGCCAAGTCGTAATTTGTACGGCTCTGATGCCGATGGCGTGCTGCTTCTGAATTGTATTCTTATGAATACTCTAGGAATAGCATGCCTACAAAGCCTCGCCTTGCGCGGGGCTTTTTGATGGGTGATGCGGATGATTCTACATGCGGGACTTCAAGATTTTGACAGATGTGATGGACGTCAAAGAAGATATGGCAGTTGTCGGACAGCTTTGATATCAAAACTGATGATTTGAGTTAAAACAGCCCCCAAACCTGTACTAAGTGCGTTAGAATCCTGCCAGTTCCGCACAGGATATCGTGATCTGCCGCTGGAGATGGATTTCGACAGTACACCGGCATCTTTACACGCGATGTGCGTGAACCCGGATATTTAAAAATTTAAGTTATTTCAAAGTAGAGTTTGCAACTATGGCCCTGATTTCGTTACGTCAGCTGCTGGATCATGCAGCAGAGCATAATTATGGTGTTCCTGCGTTTAACGTGAATAATCTGGAACAGATGCGCGCCATCATGGAAGCGGCGGACAAGACCAATTCGCCAGTGATCGTTCAGGCCAGTGCCGGTGCGCGCAAATACGCGGGTGCACCTTTCCTGCGCCATCTGATTCTGGCGGCAATCGAAGAGTGGCCGCATATTCCGGTCGTCATGCATCAGGATCACGGCACCAGTCCCGCCATATGCCAACGCTCGATCCAGTTGGGCTTCAGCTCGGTCATGATGGACGGCTCGCTGGGTACCGATGGCAAGACACCTAAAGACTACGACTACAATGTTGGCGTGACCCGCGAAGTGGTCAAGCTTGCACATGCCTGCGGTGTGTCGGTCGAGGGTGAGATCGGTTGTCTGGGCAGCCTTGAGACTGGACTGGCTGGTGAAGAAGATGGCGTTGGTGCTGAAGGCGAGTTGGATCATTCTCAGCTCCTGACCTCGGTTGAAGAAGCCGCCCAGTTCGTGGCTGATACCAATGTCGATGCATTGGCGATTGCGATCGGGACCAGCCATGGTGCCTACAAGTTCACCCGTCCACCAACCGGTGATATCCTCGCGATTGACCGCATCAAAGAAATCCATGCCCGTATCCCGAACACCCACCTCGTGATGCATGGTTCCAGCTCAGTGCCACAAGACTGGCTGAAGATCATCAATGACCACGGTGGTGACATCAAAGAAACCTACGGTGTGCCGGTCGAGCAGATCGTCGAAGCGATCAAATACGGCGTGCGCAAGGTCAACATCGATACCGACCTGCGTTTGGCATCGACGGGTGCGATCCGTCGCTTTATGGCGGCCCATCCTGCTGAGTTCGACCCACGTAAATACTTTGCAGAGACGGTCAAAGCCATGCGTGATGTCTGTATCGACCGCTATGAAGCTTTCGGTACGGCAGGCAACGCCAGCAAGATCAATCCGATTTCGCTGGAAAAAATGTCGAGCCGTTATAACGTTTGATTCAGATCTCTGATCCATCGTTTATCCGACGATCAAATAAAACCGGAGACCGTGACTGTGGTCTCCGGTTTTATTGTTTAGAGCCAGTGTGTGCGGATTCATGATACGTACGCGTGGTCCGGTCGAACAATGTGATCAAAAATTAATTGCACTAGTATGGTGCTTTAAAACAAAGTAGTGCGTCGTTATGCTTTATCGTGGTGCAAAATTGAATATTTCGTTTTAAGATAATTTATTTCGATTTACGGATGACATGCTTCAGGTATACTTGTAGCCCAAGTCCAGCCTTCGTTTGGCGGGGGTGGTGACGATGAGCTGATGCAGTTCAGATTTTTGGTATGTCCTTTGCTTAAAGTTAGGCGCCACAAGAGTCTGCATCATCATGGGATGAGCGTGCGCTGACGTGAGTCGGCGTGACCAAGCGTTATCGCTAGGGGCGACAAACCGTCTTAGGGAAAAATCCGTCGGCTGTTCTCATCATCAGGTCTCCGTGCTTGTGCAATCCGGGAAATCGGTTGTCCGCAGTGCGGTCTCTCGATGAGGGGCACCATGACGATGCGGTTCTTATTCTGATATTTATATATTGTTTTTTATAGCGCTGGAGCATCTCAAGCATGAGTAACAAGGTTCTCAAACTGATTAAAGAAAACGAAGCAGAATGGGTAGATTTTCGCTTTACCGACACCCGTGGTAAAGAGCAGCATGTGAGCTTCCCCGCAAGCACCGTGGATGAAGATACCTTTGTAAACGGTAAAATGTTCGACGGTTCTTCGATTGCTGGCTGGAAAGGCATCGAAGCTTCCGACATGATCCTGCTGCCAGATGCAGAAACCGCATTCCTGGACCCGTTCTTCGCAGCGCCTACCGTGGTTGTCACCTGTGACGTGATCGAACCTTCGACCATGCAAGGTTATGAGCGTGATCCACGTTCCATCGCCCGTCGCGCCGAAGAGTACCTGAAATCGACCGGAATCGGTGACACTGCTTACTTTGGTCCAGAGCCAGAATTCTTCGTATTTGATGAAGTCAAATTCGACGTGGACATGTCCGGTGCCCGTCACACCATCTATGCTGAAGAAGCAGCATGGTCAACCGCGAAAGACTACGAAGGTGGCAACTCTGGTCACCGTCCACGAGTTAAAGGTGGTTACTTCCCCGTACCTCCAGTGGACAGTGCACAAGACCTGCGCGTTGCGATGTGTGAAGCCATCGAAGCCATGATGGGCGAAGGCCGTGTTGAAGTACAACACCACGAAGTGGCTTCCTGCCAGTCCGAAATCGGTGTGAGCTTCAATACCCTGGTTCGCAAAGCGGACGAAGTACAGGTTCTGAAATACGCTGTACACAACGTCGCACATGAGCATGGCAAAACCGCAACTTTCATGCCTAAGCCTATCGTTGGTGACAACGGCTCGGGTATGCACGTCCACATGTCGATCAGCAAAGACGGCAAAAACACCTTCGCAGGTGACGAATACGCCGGTCTGTCTGAAACTGCACTGTTCTTCATCGGTGGTATCATCAAGCACGCTCGTGCGCTGAACGCGATCACCAACCCAGCGACCAACAGCTACAAGCGTCTGGTTCCTCACTACGAAGCACCGATCATGCTGGCTTACTCCGCACGTAACCGTTCGGCATCGATCCGTATTCCTTACGTATCCAGCCCGAAAGGCCGTCGTATCGAGGCTCGCTTCCCAGATCCAGCAGCCAACCCATATCTGGCATTCGCAGCTCTGCTGATGGCTGGTATCGATGGTATCCAAAACAAGATCCATCCAGGTGCCGCTGCAGACAAGAACCTGTACGACCTGCCACCAGAAGAAGAGGCATTGATCCCAACCGTGGCTCACTCGCTGGAAATGGCGCTGGAAGCCCTGCAAGCTGACCACGACTTCCTGCTGAAAGGCGGCGTGTTCACCCAAGAGATGCTGGATGCCTACATCGAGCTGAAGATGGAAGACGTACGTCGTCTGAACACCACAACTCACCCAGTTGAGTTTGAAATGTACTATAGCTGCTAATTTTTAGCGCGATCCTAGGGCGTCCAAGGATGTCCTAGAAAAGGCTGGTAAGCATTGAAAATAAATGCTTCCGGCCTTTTTCTTTTCCTAAGACGTCCGATGTGGTTTAATGGAATCCGATGTCACATGTCGCCTATTTCGGCTGTGTTGCATAACTGATTGTCCTCATAGGCGGATTGTGGGACATTAAGCCATGACTAAACGCCACTCTCTTAAATACCACACCACAAACTAGTCATCCTACAACACCGCCTTGAAGTCTCGAGGCTCGCCCACCGTCTGGTTTGATCCCAACATGGCATGGTTTGGTATGCCCTCTGGAAAGCCCGGTCGCTATCAAACCTTCAGTGATACTGCCATTCAAACCTGCCTCATGCCTAAGTCGTTATTCCAGCTCGCACTTCGTCAAACCACAGGCTTTGTCGGGAGTCTGATCATGATGTGCGGGCTGACATGGGTAGTTCCCAACTTTAGTACCTTAAGTCGCAGGCAACAGCAAATCGATATTCATATTCCCTATCAGGCAAATCATAACGGACTTTATTTGCTTGTCGATAGTATCGGCATCAAAATGATCGGTGCGGGTGAATGGAAACGTAAGAAGCATGGTGTCGAGTACCGCAGACAATGGCGTAAACTTCACATCGGCATTGATGCTGAGACCTTGTAAATCCGGCCTACCATGGTGACGGATAGCCGGACTGGAGATGCACCGGTGCTTTCTGAGCTTCTTGATCAAGCTACAGTAGATGAGCCTTTGCTGACTGTAGGAGGCGATGCGCTTACGATATCAAGCAGTGCCATCAGGCGATTGCAGCACGAGGGGCGTAACTCCTGTTATTCCGACACGCCGCAATGGCAAGCCACGGAAAGAAAAGATTGCTGGGGCAAAGGCTTGTAATGAGACGCTTGCGCTGACGCACTTACTGGGCAGAAGGATGGCGCAAATGGAGTGGCTATCACAGGCGGAGTCTAGTCGAAGGTAAGATGCCGTGTAAAGCTGCTTGGGGAGAAGTTGATGGCGAGAGATTTCGATCATCAGGTGAATGAGTTGCATGCACGGATTGCAGCGTTGAATCATTTCACTACCTTAGGCAGACCCCATACCCAAGTTGTGTCTTAAGTTTGATGGGGCTGTGGGAAATTTGACCTTTAGCCGGGTTGTACAACAAAGCCTGTCTGACTTTAAAAGCTCTGCATTTAAAAAAATAGTGATAGATGCGTGATACGATCCAACTCACGAAGAGATCGTGTTTATGTGTGATTCAGTAGCATGTCTATCCATATTTCCTGATATTGTCATATGAATAGATGCATAAATTGGCGGTGAGGCATCAATGTATAATAATAGGCGAGTATATGGTGACGCGGTTGCGCATAGCCTGCGTCTGCCAGGGTTCTCGGCCCGTACCACGCAAGCTCTTCCAAAATCCCAAATCGGTATCAGTCGCCTATCTATTGGTGCTGACCGGTTGGGCATGACTGCGACGATCCCGGCTGAAGATACCTTCATTGTTGCAATGTATCTGACGGAGGTTCGGCATCATGAACTGTGGAGCCGTGGTCGTCCTTATCTGGTGCAGGGTTACTCACCGTATTCGATTCGCATTGTTAATCTGGTCGAGGAATTCTCGGCTTATATCAAGTACCCGCATGAGTCACTGGTCTTTTATATTCCAAGAGATGCGCTGAACGAGTTTACAGATGAAGCCGGTATCCAGCGTATCGCACATTTGTCCTGTATTCCCGGAAGTATTGATCCTGTCTTGAAGCATCTGGGCGCGTCTCTTCAGGCTGCCTTTGATGGGCGAGGCGAAGTCAGTCAGCTTTTTGTCGATCATGTAGCCATGGCGATTTGTGCGCATCTGGTCGACAGTTATGGTGGTGCGCAAATCCCGATTATTAAAGCCAAAGGTGGACTGACTGCAAGCCAGGTATCTCGTGCAAAAGAATACATGTCCGAAAACTGCGACAAAGATATTTCCCTGCTTGAGGTTGCAACCGCGTGTGGGCTTTCGCGTGGATATTTCGCCAAGGCATTCAAGGCAACAACCCAATTGACCCCACACCAGTGGCGCTTACGCTATCGTATCGATAAGGCCAAGGTAATGCTGCTTGAGACCTCAAGCTCGGTCGCTGAAGTTGCAATGGCTTGCGGTTTTTCGGATCAAAGTCATTTGACGCGTATCTTTGCACAGATGGTCGGTGATACGCCGGCTAACTGGAGAAGGCACCGGAGCAAATAGGAAAAAGGCCCAGTCTGGTTTTGCTCATTTGCTGTCTTACGGTGATGAACGTTTTCAATGTACAGGGAGAAGGGGAATGAATAGTGTCACGTCATTGTTGCAACCCGGAGAATGCACGCTTTTGCTGATTGATCAGCAGGCCGGATTAGCCTTTGGTGTAGGGTCGATAGACCGGCAGGTACTGTTAAACAATGTCACGGCGTTGGCCCGCACGGCGGTGGTCTTCGGTATTCCAGTGATTGCATCGACATCCGCGACCAAGGTGTATAGTGGCCCTTTGATGCCGACCATTAAGGCAGCTATACCGGATGTCACGGTTATTGAGCGGCGTAATATGAATCTCTGGGAGGATGAGGCGGCACGTGCTGCGGTTGTTGCGACCAGTCGCAAGCGCCTGCTGGTGTCAGGGTTGCTCACCGAAGCCTGCGTTTCGTTCCCAGTGCTGTCGGCTCTCGCGGAGGGTTATGAGGTCTATGTGGTCGGAGATGCTTGTGGGGGCCTGACGCCAACTGGTCATGATCTGGCTTTGCGGCGTCTGGAAGCGGCCGGAGCCAGAATGACCTCATGGATGCAGGTCCTGCTGGAGTTGCAGCGCGACTGGACACGCCGTGAAACCTATGATGGAGCGCGTGGCATTGTAGAGGCGCATGGTGGTGGCTATGGTATCGGCCTCGCCTATGCCCGAGATATGATCCATCCAACCTAAGTATTTGGAATCCTCTATCAGGCCGTCGGCTGATCCGCAGCGCCTGCTTGATGGCTGGATAATGGCAGTACGGTTTGTGCAAATGACCGTCTGCCAGTCAGGGCGAAGACACTGCCCATTATGCCTGCACTCAAGATGATGATGAGCAAGGCAAGTCCCAGAGCTTGTTCATCATGAAAGACATGATCCGTGAGCAGGCCCACCAGATAAGGGCCAAAACCAACCCCGATGAGCGTGACGACCGACACGAGCAAAGCAATCAATACCCCGCGAAAGCGCTGCGGTGTCAGACATTGCCAGCCTGTAAGGCCAGCCGGTGTCGCGCAGAAGACCAGAAAATTAAATAGGGTGTAGGCGGATTCTGATATCCATAATTGCTGCGCGGTACAAAATATGACAGCCGGAAATATGCACAGGATAGCGCAACCGGCAAGTACTAGATGAGGTGCATGATGGACACCTCGGGCACGCAAACGGTCAATGAGTCGTCCACCAAACCATTGTCCTATAGGTGCAGAAATGAGGAACATGAAGCCAATGATGAGCGCGCTATCTCCTGTAGATAGACCAAAGCGGCGAACATAGAGCTGCGGTAGCCATGCAGACTGAGCTTGTGCCAGCGTGACGCTACAGGCAGTCGCTGCCGTGAGCAGGGTATAGGCTTTCGCATTAGCGCGAAGATGGGTCAGCGCAGCCCGGAATTCGCCGAAGGAGTCACTCAGTGAAGAGCCGTTGAGTGTGGCTGTCCTGTCTGGTCCACGGAGCCGCAGGAAAAGCAAAGCAGTAATCAGACCGGGAATCGCCGCAAGCAAAAACAACAACCGCCAAGGAGGCAGGACACCAACAAAGGGCAGGCTGACTGTCCATGCATCCAGCAGATTCAGGATTTGGCCGCCACCCAGGAGAGCCAGTGCATTGCCTGCAGTTGCGCCCATCAGGAACAGCGCAACTGCCTGCGCCATCTTTCGAGGCGGCATGACACTGCCCAGCAGTGACATGCCGGCAGGGAGTAGGCAGGCCTCACCCAGACCGACTCCGATCCGCGCGGCAAAAAAGCCGCTATAGGACGTCGCAAGGCCGCACAACGCCGTCATGACAGACCAGAACACAAGACCCGTGGCAATCATTCGTCTGCGATCGACACGGTCTGCCAGCCAGCCGAGAGGCACGCCGCATAGACAGTAAAGTGTCACAAACGCCATACCGTGCAGTGCGCCGAACTGGCTGTCACTTAAGCCGAGATCATGCTTGATGGGGCTGCCTGCGACACCGACGAGCGCCCGGTCTAAAAAAGAAACGGCGTAGCCTAAACTCAGCAGGCCCGCGATATGCCAGTAGCCGTGCGGTTTGATCTGTTGTTCTTGCAATCCTGAATCCTTGGGCGGGGTGACTTGGTGCCGTGGTGTAGCATGGTCGCGAGGGACTGAGCCGATAGTTTGGTCAGGGCTTGTCTTTGGTCCCAGCCATAAAGAGCGGAGGCAAAGCCATCAAAGGCGCGGCAGTGAAGCACCATTCCTTAAACAGCGCAAAAAACAAAGCCCCCAGTCCACAGCCGATGGCGAAACAGGTTACGCTCAGCGACATCTGTTTTAAACGCACCTTGATAGCGTCCTTTTTATCAGAAGGGATACCCCGGATGCAATCCGCGATGTCGATCATGATCTGGGTCGTGGTCCCTGTCATGAGGGTTGTGGGTGGTGCGCTACTCAAATGGATGCGATGCGCGGCATTCTGGATCGCCATGGCCGAGACTAGCACCATGCCGGTTGCGACTTCAGCCCACTCCCGGTCGGGCGTGAATGGTGCAAGCCAGACGGCGAGTGCAGCGCCCAGTGCCAGTAGCGCGATTTTAAGGGTCAGCATCGTGCGCAGCACAGGTAGGCCACGCGGCAGGGAGAAGCTGGCGATGCGGGTTACGATCACAACCAGACAAAACATGGGTAATGCCAGAAGTTTGGCCGCAGCACCCGAGGTGCCGAGTGCCATGGCGGCACCAAAGGTCACAAAGTTACCCGTGACATGTGCGGTAAACAGACCGTGCAGGGCCAGAAAGCCCGCAGTATCGACATAGCCTGCATTCAGGCTCATGAGGGCTGGTGCAGTGAGTTTGGGCATGGCAGACGATTCATCTTGACGTTGGTTTTTTCATATCGGATGTCGTTTTGGCATCGGGGATTTGTGTCGTTGAACCATACCACGTTGATTGGCCGCGTGGCATGGTCGCAGGTGTGATCTGGTGACTATACCGCCCAGCAGGAGCAGCCAAGTGCACCCCAGAAGCCTTTCAGATCCGAGATCGGCAGCTTGCTGGACCATGCCGTCGTATGCTGGTGGCCGTGTACATTACAGTTGTGCGTGCAAGCGCAGAGCGATGCGAGCTTTTTCTGGGTATCCCCAGCGGTGGTTCGCTTGGCATCGCCCCATGCACCGTATCCACCGAAGGTGCGTACCGGCGACCAGTCTGGCATGGCCGGCGGCGGTGCTGACTCGTCCAGCACGCTGAAGTCGCCTGCGGCATACACGACTTTGCCGCCGACAATGGTCAGGAGTGCTGAGGTATCAGCGATCTCGTCCTCTGCACAGGCAAAGAAATCACGATCAGGCACGATCAGATCGGCAAATTGACCGACCGCAATCTGGCCTTTTTTACCGACTTCATTGGAGAACCATGTGACGTTCTCGGTCCACATCCTGAGTGCCGTCTCCCGATCCAGACAGTTCTGTTGTGGGTACAGTTGCATCCCGCCCACGGTGCGCCCGGTGATCAGCCAAGCCAGAGACACCCATGGATTGTAGGAGGCGACGCGAGTAGCGTCTGTGCCTGCGGAGACCTTAACGCCTTTTTCCAGCATACGCGCCACAGGCGGCGTCGCCTCAGCGGCACCTCGGCCATAGCGTTCCACGAAGTATTCACCCTGATACGCCATGCGATGCTGTACGGCGATCCCGCCGCCCAAGGCGGCAATCCGGTCGATGGACTGCTCCGAGATGGTCTCGGCATGGTCAAAGAACCAGTTCAGCCCTTCAAGCGGAATGTCCTGATTGACCTTTTCGAATACATCCAGCGCGCGCGAGATGGTCTCATCATAGGTGGCATGCATGCGCCAGGGCCAGCGGTTCTCAGCCAAGATACGCACGACATCCTCAAGCTCGGTTTCCATTTCAGGCGGCATGTCGGGACGTGGCTGTCTGAAATCCTCGAAGTCCGCCGCCGAGAAGACCAGCATTTCTCCTGCGCCGTTATGACGGAAATAGTCATTGCCCTGCTTGTATGTGGAGGTCTGAGCCCAGTTCAGAAAATCCTCTTTCTCAGCTTTGGGTTTCTGGGTAAACAGGTTATAGGCCAGACGCACCGTCAGTTGGTTATCCTCGGACAGCTTCTGGATGACCTCGTAGTCTTCGGGGTAATTCTGAAACCCGCCACCAGCATCAATTGCACCTGTCACGCCCAACCGATTAAGCTCACGCATGAAGTGCCGCGTCGAGTTCAGTTGGTATTCAAAGGGCAATTTAGGCCCTTTAGCCAAAGTCGCATAGAGGATCGCTGCATTTGGCTTGGCTAAGAGCAGGCCAGTCGGGTTGCCGTTGCTATCGCGCAAGATCTGACCGCCCGGAGGCTCTGGTGTGTCTTTGGTATAGCCAACGACGCGCAAGGCCGCGCCATTCAGGATGGCGCGGTCATAGAGGTGCAGCAGAAAGACCGGGGTATCTGGGGCGATGGCATTGATCTCATCTATGGTGGGTAGCCTACGCTCAACGAACTGATGTTCGGTAAAGCCACCCACCACGCGCACCCACTGCGGCGCAGGCGTGTTGGCGACCTGACGTTTCAGCATCTCCATGGCATCACTGAGCGAGCGAACCCCGTCCCAGCGCAGCTCCATATTGAAGTTCAGCCCGCCACGGATGATGTGCAGGTGATTGTCGATCAGGCCGGGCAGTACGCGTCGTCCGCGCAGGGCAATCTTGCGTGTGTTGGGACCAGCCAGCGGCAGGATCTCGTGTTCCTGCCCGACGGCGGTGAATTGACCATCGGTAATGGCAACGGCTTCAGCCGTGGGATTGGCACGATCCAGTGTAAAAAACAGACCGTTGTACACAATGAGATCAGGGTGCTTGATTGCGCTCATGTCACACTCCTTGGATGAGGATCAGGGGTCAGATGTCTTTTTCGCGTGTCGTATCGCGTGCGTTCGGAGGCGATATCGTCGTGCTGTCATCGGCAGTGGTCTGGCCCTTGGGCAGGTGTCCAAAGACATGCGGCTGCACCTGATTGAGCCATGATCCAATCAGCGGCTCTTTGGCCCAGAGACTCTTGACCAGCGGCGGCACCTGCTCGCCGATCAGAATGCCGAGCAGACCGATGAGTGCGACCACAGGGGGCGCGGGCGATCTGACATTGATCAGTGCGTAGAATATGCCAACCAGCAGCCCCGCCCCCAGAGAAATAAGATAGATTTTCATCGGTACCTCGCCAAAGTCGGCGTAAGAGAAAACCGGGAACCGATGGCACCCGGACGGATACAACCAGATCAGCCTTCATGTGCCCCAAACATGGATTTGGCATAGGTGATGCCGAGTCCATAGGCACCACCGAACTTTTTGGCGATACCCGTTGTCATCTCATAAGTGGCGGTACGAGCCCAGTCGCGTTGCAGCTCCAGCAGATATTGGACGGCAGTCATCGGCTGTGCGCCGGCCTGCACCATCCGGTCCATGGCACGATCATGGGCTTCCGTTGATACATCGCCGCAGGCATCGGCAATCACATAGACCTCAAATCCCTGATCTAGTGCAGATAAGGCGGGACCAACGATGCAGACCGAGGTCCACAGCCCCGCCAGAACGATCCGCTGTTTACCAATCGCGTTGACTTGATCGATGACATGCTGATCTTCCCAAGTGTTCATGCTGGTGCGATCAAGCAGCTTCTGGCCCGGAAAGGCATCCGTGATTTCTGTATACATGGGACCTGAGAAGGACTTTTCGGCCACGGTGGTCAGGATCGTTGATACCCCGAATCCATAGGCGGCATGCGAGATCAGGGCGGCGTTATTGCGCAGCAGTGTCGTATCGATCGATTTGGTCGCAAAGGACATCTGCGACTGAAAATCGATCAGGATCAAAGTATGGTCTTGCGGGTTGAGCAGTTTGGAGCCCGGGGTTGCAGTCGCATTTTTGTCCATGATGGACTTCCTTGCAAAGAGAGTGGAGGCTTTCGATTGTGGGAGAGTCGCGTGTGTCCGTCTTGTCGATTTGTCATTTGCTTTGAATATTCGTCCACTAGCACAGGGGATTGTGCATTTTCTACAATCAGTAGGCGGTTTGGTACCGGCTGACCTGTCCGGTAAGCCATGTGATCACGGAGTATAAATATGATCGTCATCAGAAGAAGTCAGGAGCGCGGAGACGCCAATCATGGGTGGCTAAAGTCCAAGCATACCTTTTCCTTTGCGGATTACTACGACGAACGCCATATGGGCTTCGGTCCTTTGCGCGTGGTGAACGAAGACCGCATTCAGGGTGGCACCGGGTTTGGCACGCACAGTCACCGGGATATGGAGATTATTTCTTACGTGGTCAGAGGCGCTCTGCAGCACAAAGACTCCATGGGCAATACCACCATCATCCGCCCCGGTGAAGTGCAGCGCATGAGTGCAGGCACCGGTGTTAGACACTCGGAATACAACGACCTCAAGGATCAGGAAACCCATTTCCTGCAGATATGGATTGTTCCTGAGCGACAGGGCATTGCGCCGAGCTATGGGCAGCAGTCCTTTGAGGATGCCTTTGGCTGTAGCGATCTGATCCTCGTTGCATCCAAGTCCGGGCGTAATGGCTCAATTACGCTCAATCAGGATGTCGATATGTACGTCGCTAAAGCCCGCGAGGCCGGTGAAAAGCATCTAAAAACCTATCCGCATCGCCATCTGTGGCTGCAAGTGATTTCAGGTGAGGTGCGTGTCGAGGGCGAGACGCTGCACAGTGGGGATGGTGCGGGGATTCAGGGAGTCGAGCTTTTGCCACTCCAGTGGCGCAAAGACGCTGAGTTTATTCTGTTTGATATGCCGTAAATTGGTTGCGCAGATAGTGCGGTTTGAAACCGTTTTTATTCAGTGATGACCGGAGAGAGATCATGAAGGTTCAGTTATTTGGCACGAAAGGATCGCGGGAGGCCTATGAGATTCGTGACTTTCTGGTGCGCAGTACGGTGTCTTTTGATTATGTGGAAGTGAGCGACACGGATGCACCTGCGAGCGGTTTTGGGACGGTGTTTCGTCAGGATGATCTGCCGGTCTGCGTGATGGACAATGGCGAGCTGTTGAGAAAGCCGAACATACAGCAGATTGCCGAGCGACTGGGATGGATATCGAGCCCCAAATATACCGAGTACGATGTGTCTATCTATGGTGCAGGGCCTGCGGGTCTCAGCGCTGCGGTATATGCCGCATCCGAAGGGTTAAAGACGGTTCTTGTTGAAAAAGCATCGATTGGCGGACAGGCAGGGAGCAGTTCGCTGATCGAGAATTTTCTGGGCTACCCCGAAGGCATCGCTGGTGCCGAGATTGCAGAGAAGGCCAGACAGCAAGCCGTGAAATTCGGTGCGGATATCCTCCATCTGCAGGAAGGAGTTAAAGCGTCATTCGAGGATGGCCGCATTCATGTGGATCTGGCGGATGGTGGCAAGCTGATCGCCAAAACCAATATCTGTGCGACCGGCGTTGAGTACCAGCATCTCAATCTGCCGCGTGAAAGCGATTTTCTGGGGCGGGGGTTGTTCTATGGTGCTGGGCTCAGTGAGGCGTATTTGTGCCGTCAGCAGGATATCTATGTGGTCGGCGGGGCGAACTCTGCAGGTCAGGCTGCCGTGCATTTTGCCGATTTCGCCCGTACGGTGACATTGGTCATTCGTGGTGCCACGCTGTCGGGCTCGATGTCGCGCTATCTGATCGACAAGCTGAGCCGTACGACCAACATTCGCTATCGCTTCCTGACCGAGGTGGTCGAACTCGATGGTGGCCAAGAATTGCAACGGTTTAAGCTACAGAATCTGATCGGCGGCGAGACCGCGTGGATTGAGTCCCAGAAGCTCTTTGTCTGCATCGGCGGCAAGCCTAATACCGAGTGGGCCAAGGATACGTCGATCATCCGCGATGAGTCCGGCTATCTGGTGACGGGTCCTGACATTCAGAAATTCACCCGTGGGCAACCGATACCGGGCTGGCATTTGAACCGGGAGCCGTTTTATCTTGAGACGTCTATCCCCGGCTCATTTGCAGTCGGCGATGTCCGCCATAATTCCATCAAGCGCATGGCGACAGCAGTCGGTGAGGGAGCCATGTGCATTACCTTTGTGCATAAATATCTGCGCTCATAGGCAATCGCGTCATGTCGAAAAACGGCAAGCGACAAGCGGTATATGCCTGTGGTCGTTCACACCTGTCGCTTAAGCAATATAACGCGCACCTGACTTCAGGCTCATTGGAATAGCCATTTGCGAACCAGTTTTGTATAGCGAGGCATCACCACGTAGACCATCAAGAAGACGACGAGCGCGGTGTCAAATACCATATTGAGCGGAAAGACTTTGGGCATACCCAGCGCCCCGAGCAGCGGATTGATTAATAACGGTACGACGGTGGCCAGCGGGTAAATCGCTGACCAAGTGATGAGATACTGCTTCCAGCGCACGGGTACCTTGGCTTTAGCCTCAGTGGGTGTAAACCAGAAATCAAGGCCGCTACTGACAAAGAAATCATCTCCAGTCACAAAGAACGGCTTGGCCTTGTCGATCAGCCGCTGCCGTTCGCTGGAGCTGAGCCAGTTCTGTAGGTTTTCCTTGGTATCAAAGCGAATGACGACGGTATAGGTCTCGGTCAGGCCTGAGATGGGCCGGACGATATGCCAGTCAAGATATCCGGGTGCGGCCTTGCAGATCGGTGCGATCTCCGTCAGCCACTCCTCATAAGCCGCATGCTGGTCTTTGCGAACCCGATGGGTGATGACCACGGTCGCGCCTTCGTCACTGGCCGTGTTGGTGAGCGGGTTATCCATGGTCATGTTCAATCATCCCCGATGTGAGTGTCTGATGTGGCTTGTGTAGATTTTTATCGTGATGCGCTATGGATAAGGACTTGCGATAGCGCCGACTGACCCCCCAGGATCATCCCGTTTTTCGCCATGGCGGCTGCTCTAGAGCCATGCATGCATCATCGGTGCATAGCGATGTGAGAAGTCATCCTACTATAACGTTTGTCGTTACACCAGACAGGAGCAAGAGATATAACTCCCTTGTTTTGAAGACTTTTCACCTACTTTGAAGATTAGTGCTCTAGCGTTGCAAACAGATCAATGCCTACAATGTTTGCCATATTCTGACCAATTGGATATGTGCAGAATGCCCGATATGGTAGAGCTTGAGATCGGCATTCACCTGGGCAGAGCAGCAGTTGTGGAAATGAGTTGATTATCTCTTGATGGGTGGAGTAATGCATTGATGCCATGGGGAACACGACAACCACGCTGGGTATCCCGTATTCTGGGTTGGTCTTATGTAGAGCTGATCGCGCGTATCGCGCTGACGTCAGCATACTGGATCGGCGGTATTGATAAGCTCATTCATTTTCAGAGTGCAGTCGCGGAGCAGCAGCATTTTGGCCTGTCACCTGCTGCACCTTTTGCCATGCTGACCATTGCAGTTGAATTGCTGGGCTCAGCCTGCGTGATCTCGGGTCGCTGGGTATGGCTGGGTGCCGGAGCACTTGGCGGATTCACATTTTTAGCCAATCTGATTGCCAATGCCTTCTGGACGATGCAGGGCGACATGCGCTTTGCGGCGATGAATGCTTTTTTTGAGCATTTGGGTTTGATCGGCGGGTTCGTACTGGTCGTGATTGCTACTCAGCGGCAACGACAGTTATCAGCCTGAGACGTACCCGGACAGAAACAGACCGATATATCAAACAAGAAAGACGATGCAAGACGTTCATCATTTTTGATCAAGGAGATCACCATGCTCAGCCGTTTTAAAGAACATCGGATTTATACCGTGATCAAGGTGTCTGCCATCGTCGCAGCATTGAGCCTGTCAGGCGAACTGCTGGCCAAGGATAAAGACATCCCGCTTCCGGTCGTCTCCGTCGGCGCTCAATATGATACGACCCATGTCTATATTGCCCCCGGCGACTTCGATACCTTCGTCAATAGCTTTACCGCGACCTTTGGCGGCAAGCCATCGCCGCGCGGCACCACCAATGTACTGCCGGTACCGAGCAATAGCCAGCTTCAGTATGTCTGGACGCCTGCAGGGACTTTATCCACCTTTGCGTTCCTTACCCCGATCCCGTATCCCTTCGGGCAGGAGCGCACCGGATATCTGGTCACGGATTTGAACAAGGCTCTTGCGGCTGCGCGTGCGGCAGGGGCGGAAGTGATTGTTGAGCCGTTCAAGGACCCGATCGGTCTGGATGCGGTCATCCAGTGGCCGGGTGGGGTCAAGATGCAGCTTTATTGGCACTTTACCGCGCCCAAGTATGATTCGCTGGTGACTGTACCCGATAACCGCATCTATGTCTCACGTGATAAAGCCGATGAGTTCATCCGTGATTTCCTCAAGTTCTCGCAAGGAAAGATCACCTCCGATGACAAAGCTGCCGATGCCGGTGAGATTGGTCGTCCCAGTGAGACTTATCGCCGCGTCCATCTCGAGTCCGGCTTTGGCAAGATGCTGGTCTTGGTCACGGATGGTCATATGCCATATCCTTATGGTCATGAGCTCACCGGTTATGAGGTGCATGATCTGGCCGATACGCTCTCCAAAGCCCAAACCTCAGGTGCCAAGTTGCTCACGCCCACTTATAAATCCAAGGACTACAGTAGCGCGATGGTGCAGTTTCCCGGTGGCTATATCGCCGAGATTCATGCTGTGACGCAATAATCCATGGCGTCTTTTCGCACGGAGTACAGGTATGAAACGCAGATATTTGTGATCAATCCTGCTGGTTGGTATTTCGACGTGGTCTTCGGCCGCATCCGGCCCGATCACCCATCACGATGTTGATGTCTGGGCTGCTGCATGGAATAGCCACGACATTAATCGTGTCATGCAGCTTTTTTCACCCGATATCCAGATCGATCAACCGGAGAACACAAAACCTTTGGACTATCAGGGTGCCCGCGCTTTTTTCGGCATGATATTCCGTGCTTATCCTGATTTTCATGTTGAGGTGACGCAGGCAATTGTCGAGGGACAGTCAGCAGTATCGGTGGAGCGGGTCACAGGTACTTGGCTGGGCGATTTTGTCGACCCCAAAACGGGCAAGATCTCCAAAAGCAACCATCGCAGCTTCGATCATCCTGGTGCCATGGTGCTTGTGTACCAGCAGGATCATCGGATCAGCCATGTCTCAATCTACTGGGATCAGTTGACCGTACAGCATCAGCTTGGTATCGCAAAATAAAAAAATCATCATCAATTTGAGAGGGAGACTCCAGTTGTGATTGAACGTAGGGGTAGCACTGGAGTGGTGAAAATCAGGTCTTTGTTTGCCCCATTGAATGATGGTCGGCAGCAGATAATTTGGGGCTTGTTGTTGTTTGTAATGAGTGATGGTGCCTTGGCTGATAGCGGAGATCAGGAGACGGCATCAACGCCAACTCGCCCTGTAGTCAGCTTTTATCGCTGGCAGGAGGACTGGTCAGCGCTGGCGAATCCGAATGTGAACCCTGAATCGGGCGATGCGCTGAAATACATCCCGCTTAGCAGCGTCGATTCCAAACGTTATCTATCCTTTGGCGCAACTTTGCGGGAGCGTTATGAGGACAACAACGCCCCTATGTTTGGTACGGCGGGAAACAAGGCAAATGGCTATCTGCTGCATCGGCTGGAACTGCATGCCGATGCACATGTGACAGACGACACACGCATTTTTGCCCAGATTGAAAATACGCTTGCACCGGGGCTGAATACACCCAATCCCGCACAGGTGAACAAGCTGGATCTGCGGCTGCTATTTGCGGATACCCAAGGGACATTGGGTGATGGCACATACAAGTTGCGTATCGGACGACAGGAGATCGCGTTTGACTTACAGCGGTTCGTCTCGGTACGCGACGGCCCCAATGTACGTCAGGCGTATGATGCGATCTGGGCGGATTATGAGATTCGTCCGTGGCGGTTTACCGCCTTTGACAGCCATCCGGTTCAGTATCAGAACCACACTGACTTTGATGATGCCAGTAACACCCATCTGACCTATGGCGGTGGGCGTATCCAGCGGCAGATCGAAGGGGCGGGGGAACTCAGTCTGACGCTATCCCAGTTTCATCAGGCGAATGTGCATTTTCTGGCTGGGTCTGGCAATGAACTGCGTAATAACATCGATATGCACTACACGGGTACGCGGCAGGGATTTGACTGGGATATTGAAGCCATGCAGCAGTCAGGTAGTCTGGGGAGTAAGCGTGTTAACGCATGGGGCGTGGGGTCACTCATGGGGTATACCCTCGCTGCTACGTCATGGACGCCGCGTCTCGGACTTCAGCTTGACGCCGCATCTGGTGACAAAAACCTGTCAGACCAGCATGTGGGCACGTTTAACCCGCTGTTTCCCAATGGCTACTACGTGACCTTGTCCGGCTATACCGGATACACCAATTTCATTCATTTGAAGCCGTCGCTGACGCTGAATCCTGTCTCAGGCATCAAATGTCTGTTTGCCATCGGTACGCTCTGGCGGCAGACGACCCACGATGCGGTCTATTTGCAGCCGGACATCCCGGTACCGGGGACGGCGGGTGCGCCTGGGCGGCGCAGCAGTACCTATGGGCAGTTGCGTGTGGACTGGACAGCGACTCGCAGCCTGTCCTTTGCGCTCGAAGACGACTATTACGATATAAGTCAGGTCATCCGTAATGCGGGTGGGCATAACTCTAATTATTTTGGCCTTGAGACCCGCTGGGGCTGGTAGGCCTGAGTCTTTTTAAGCAATCACGAGGTGAGGACGACCATGAAGCCTGTAGTTGCAGCCAACAGTCAATCGACAGGGATGCACTATGCACACTGCGTCCGCACAGGCTCTCATGACCTGATCGCTGATGAACCGTGTGAGCGGGGCGGGCAGAATCAAGGACCGGCACCGTTCGACTATCTGCTGACGGCGCTAGGATCGTTTACTGCCATTACGCTTCAGATGTAAGCCGAGCGCAAGGGCTGGGCATTAGGTGACTTTGGTGTTGATCTGGCTTTTCTCGTGGATGGCGCGGGGCATACCCGCATCACACGTACGCTTAAGTCAACGGCAGACCTTGCTGATGAGCAATGGGCACGGCTGCTGGACATCGCTGAAAAAACACCTGTGACGCTGGTCGTGCGTGGCGGCATGGCTATAGAGACCACGCGAGGGATATAGATTGAATGGAGCAGGTTTGCTCCGTGCAATGTTGTGAGCGGTAAAACACAAAAAGGAAATTTTCACCGAGGAGGTTTGCATGACACCAGAAGACGAAAAAGCAGGCGCGAAGGGTATTTCCCGCCGGACTGCACTGACCGCCGCAGCGGCAATCGCCGCGACACCATTATTTTCAACTCATACCGCAAGCGCAGTACCTGCGCATACATCTGCGCGACCACAAGGAGACGACACCATGTCATTTGTCACCACGCAAGACGGAACCCATATTTTCTATAAGGACTGGGGACCCAAGAATGCCCAGCCCATCATGTTTCATCACGGCTGGCCGCTCAGCTCGGATGATTGGGATACCCAGATGCTGTTTTTCCTTGCCCAAGGCTTTCGCGTTGTCGCTCATGATCGACGCGGTCACGGGCGCTCCAGTCAGGTCAGCGATGGACACGATATGGATCACTACGCGGCTGATGCTTCGGCTGTGGTCGAACATCTTAATCTGAAGAATGTCGTCCATATTGGTCATTCAACCGGCGGTGGTGAGGTGGCGCGCTATGTTGCCAAGCACGGTCAGCCTCAGGGCCGTGTCGCCAAGGCTGTGCTGGTCAGTGCAGTTCCACCACTCATGCTGAAGACAGCCGGCAACCCCGGCGGACTGCCGATTGACGTATTTGATGGCCTCCGCAAGGCACTGGCGGCCAACCGTTCGCAGTTCTTCATTGATGTGGCATCTGGACCGTTTTATGGCTTTAACCGACCGGGTGCCAAGGTATCTCAGGGCATCATCCAGAACTGGTGGCGTCAGGGCATGATGGGCAGCGCCAAGGCGCACTATGAAGGGATCAAGGCCTTCTCCGAAACCGATCAGACCGAAGATCTGAAAGCGATCACCGTACCGACGTTCTGTATTCAGGGTGACGATGATCAGGTGGTGCCTTATAAGGACGCCGTTGAGTTACAGGCCAAACTGATCAAGAACAGCACGCTTAAGGTCTATCCGGGTTTCTCGCATGGCATGCTCACAGTCAATGCCGACGTCATCAATGCCGACCTACTTGCGTTTATCCGTGGGTAATGTACTGCGAATATGGATATGCAGGTGTTTTACAGGTGGTGAATCGCAGAGGTTTGAAATCTGAGTGATTGTCGATGTGGCTGAGAGATATTCAATATCTCTCAGCCATAGAGCATAGGGTCTGGTGAGCGGGATACGTGGCTAATATTTGTTCTCGTGGCAGCTACTGAAAACTGGAGTCAAACGATGGCATTTAAAGTAGCCGTGATAGGGGGATCAATTGCGGGGTTATCCGCAGGTATTGCCTTGCGATGCATAGGTTGTGATGTGCACGTTTATGAGCAGTCACCAGTCTTACTCAGAGGGAAGGGAGGAGGTCTGGTGGTACAGTACGAGATGTTGGACTGGATGGCGGCACACGGCATTGCCACTCAAGCGACGCTGAGTCTATCAGGCATTGAACGTCAATTTCTGGATCAGCGCGGGGAGGTGATTCAACACTTTCCCGACTTAACGCCGTTCACGTCATGGGATGCCGTATTTCACCAGTTGTATGAGGCATTTCCCGTTGAGCATTACCATCAGGGTATGCAATGCGTTGGTGTCTCTATGTCAGAGGAGCAGCCAGTAGTTGAGTTTGCAAACGGTGAATCTATTGAGGTAGACCTTGTGATCGGTGCTGATGGGATCGGATCTGTGATTCGTCGTGAGTTTTTTCCAGAGGTTCAGCCCATGTATGCTGGGTATGTCGCATGGCGCGGTGTTTTCCCTGAGTCGGTCGCATCGCCCGAAATTGTCTCAACGCTAGCGCAACGTTTTACGCTATTTCAAGGAGCAGACTTCCATCTGTTAAGTTATTTGATTCCGGGTGAGCATGGTGAGCTCAAGGCAGGTAAGCGGCGACTGAATTGGGTCTGGTATTGGAACACCGATGAGAAGTCTGAGCTTCCAGAGCTACTCCATGATCGGGATGATCACATACATCGCTCTTCAGTGCCAGCGGGTAAGGTGCAAGAGCGACATATTGCAGCACTGCATGCGCGTGCTGATCAAGAGTTACCCCCGATCCTTGCACAGTTGGTTCGTGCTACTCCCGAGCCATTTATTCAGGTTGTCTATGATCTAAAAACGCAAGCAATGTATCAACATGCGGTTGTATTACTGGGCGACAGTGCTTGTATTGTTCGGCCACACACCGCTTCAGGTACATCGAAGGCATCTGGAGATGCGGTCTCGCTTGCACAGCATTTACAGGCCGCTGATTTTGATTTGTCCCAAGCCTTGCCGCTTTGGCAAAGCGAGCGATTAGCCGTAGCACAGCGACTCATGCACCATGGTAGGCGTTTGGCGCGTCATTCTGGTCTGGGGTGGTAAGGCGTCTAACGCTGCCCATCATACTTGGGACCATCAGGGCTGGATTCAAAACTGATGCTAAGATGGATGTGAATTGTGCATTGTGCGACGGGGTAGAATCAGTTGCATTGAAGAAGTGCATCAACTGCCCCTAAAAATAATGAGTAGAGGAAAGAACATCATGACTGAACATGTGACCGCTTTGGTGCTGAGATTTGACTATCCTGAAATCGTCAAGACATCTTTCCGGTGTCATTGCTCACAAGTCTGCAAGCCCTATTCTTTAAGAAACATCATCTGGTTGAGGCTCATGCTTTAAGGCAACTTATTCGCACTATTCTCCCAAATCAGGCTGTTGAAGTCTTGCCCATCCCGCTTCACATCGTGACCACAAATCTTCTGACAGGGGTAGAGGTTGTCTTGTCAGAGGGTGATGTTGAATCATGCTTGTTAGCCAGTACCGCCATTCCCGTCGTATTTCCGCCCTTGAATATTGGGGTGCAATTGTTAGTCGATGAGAGTGTTGCCAGTAATACGCCGATTGCGACAGCGATCGCCAAGGGCGCATCGCGTGTTTTGGCTGTGCCCGTGTGTCACCGCCAATGGGATTGGCACCTGTTGCTATGCACGCTTTGAATATCCTCAGCATGCGGCAACTCACGCGAGACATCGAATACCACTCGGCAAATACAGAAATTATGGTTTTGCCGACACTCTGTCCTTTAAATGTATCTGTATTCGATTTTTCTCATACGGCGGAGCTTATGAGCGGGCATCTCAGTTGACCGCTGAATGGCTGACAACTAATGGCTTGCGACCTACAGGAGTACCGGATGCGCTGAAACCGCATCATCATTCTGAGCCAATGATGTAGCTGTGACATTGCAGCCTTATCATGAGATATCTCCCAATAAGGGATAGAATCTCCTTCTAGATAAGGTACTCATGGGTACTTCTTGTTGAAAATATAATATCTTATAAATTCAATATCTTAAATACTGATAATTGTCCCCTGTTTTGTCCTACATCAGCTTTTTGATTGTTGTATCTCGTTGATAATACTGATTGTATGTACTATAAGTGAGCGCGATCCTAGGGCGTCCAAGGATGCCCTAGAAAAGGCCGGAAAGCATTGAAAATGAATGCTTCCGGCCTTTCTCTTTTCCTAAGACGTCCGATGATATGATCTAATCGAATACAGCATACAGTTGCCCCATTTCGGCTTTTGATTGCGCAATAGGACAGGTGGGAAATACTGGTTGGCAGTTTAAATGCAGTAAAGGAGCCGCTTAACGTTGGCATTGTTTTACTCCTCCATATACATTAAACCTAGCCAAAGGTAAACGAGTACACTTTAACACCGGGATCCAAAAAGATGATGTCAAAGGTATGATCCTGTACCGGCCCCGTCTTGCGAATAAGCTGATAGAGTCGCTCTTCGGTCACGGTACCGTAGCCTGCTTCATTGCTATCGACACCATGATCTGCTCCCAAGGGCTGTCCATCCAGCCGCACAATAAAATGCACGGGCTTGCCATCTTTGCCTAACCCCATTACCAGATGCAGGTCACGCGCATGAAAGCGAAACGACAGGTGTCCTGCGGGATCCATGAGCACCGCTTTCTCAGGCTCGACGCGCCAGTTACCCTTTAAGCCCCATTGATTCAACTGCAGTGGGTTCGGGATACTGTAGACGCGGGCGATGTCTTCCGTCACCCCGCCGTCTGAGACAAAATTTTTGGCCCGCGCGTAGCCGATATACGTCTCACCAGACTGCACATCGACGTTATCGGATGCCATGCTGACACCCGTACCTACGTCGCCTTTGACATTGGTCTGCGGCATGACTTTCTGACCGGCCTCGGTGAGTAGTTGCCGAATGATCTGCTCGGATTGGTTATATTCACCTTCCCCAAAATGATGGGCGCGTATGCGGCCTTGAGCATCTATGAAGTAATGCGCAGGCCAGTATTGATTGTTAAACGCGCGCCAGATGGCATTGTTACTGTCTATAGCGACCGGATAGGTGATACCGAGATCATGGACGGCACGGGAGACATTGCCGATATCTTTTTCAAAGGCGAACTCTGGCGTATGTACGCCAATCACGACCAGCCCTTGATCTTTATATTTCTCTGCCCAAGTTTTGACATAGGGCAGCGTACGTAAACAGTTGATACATGAGTACGTCCAGAAATCAACCAGTACAACCTTACCTTGGAGTCCTGCTACCGTCAGCGGCGGGGAGTTGAGCCACTGTATCGCGCCATCCAGTGATGGCAGTGTGCCTTCGACAGGCAGATTTATGGGCGATCCCGAGTTTAGCGTGGGACTCGCCGTATTTGTTACATTCGCCATTGTCGCTGGCGTAGATGGGCCTGTCGTGCGATCAAGCAGGGCTTGTTCGATTCGTGCGGTATGCGCCAATGACAAATTTGTCAGGAGTCCGGTATCGAGTCCCGATGCAATCGCCCCGACGCCGATGAGCACTGCGACACCCAAGCCACGCCTGATCCATTCACCTGCACCCAGACTTTGCTTCATTGCGGCAAACACGCGCCCCCCAATCAGCAGTGCAGCACCGAGTGAGGAGGCAGCGCCGAGTGCATAAGCAAACAGCAGTAAGCTGGTATGGACATTGGCACCATTCAAGGCGGCCCCGGTCAAGAGCAAGCCCAGAATAGGCCCGGCGCACGGCGCCCAGAGCAGACCAGTGGCAATACCGAGCAGAAACGAGGTGATGAGCGGGGAATGAACGCCGCCTGTCGCACCATTCTGACGGGATTCAGCCGAGCTTAGGAGGCGCTGACCTAAAGCTAACACCGGATGCATGATCCGGTCGGCAACCTGAGGGACGATCAACGACAGACCAAACAGCGCCAGCAGGATGATCGCGGCATTCCGGCCATATTGATTGGCGTGGACTGCCCAACTGCCACCTACCGCAGCCAGTGTGGCCACCACAGCAAACATCAGCGCCATGCCGGTCAACATGGGTAGCGTGCTTCTGATAAAAGGCTGACCAGCGCGAGCAAAGACAAAGGGTAAGACCGGCAGAATGCACGGACTTAAGATGGTCAGTACCCCGCCGATATAGGCGAGCAAAAAAATAATCATGGCATCTGCTCCACGAGTATCGGCTTGTCGCGATAGTCCGCCGGATAGAGTCGCTTGAGTTGATTGACTTTGGGCAGATCGTTGATGGAGATGTAGGGATTATCCGGGTGTAGAGTCAGATAATCCTGATGATAATGCTCTGCCGGATAGAAGCCCGTGAGCGCCTGAACCGTCGTCACGATAGGCTGATGAAAAATCTTCGCATGGGTCAGTTGATCGATATAGGCCTGAGCGACTTTTGTTTGTTCGCTACTGGTGACCCAGATGGCCGAGCGATATTGCGTGCCGGTATCAGGACCCTGGTAATTCAGCTCGGTCGGATCGTGCGCGACTGAAAAGTAAATCCGTAGTAACTCACCCACAGAAATCTGCTGGGGATCAAAGTCGATCATTACCGATTCGGCATGGCCGGTATCACCTGTGGATACGGTCTCATATTGGGCGGTACGCGCACTGCCGCCGGTGTAGCCTGAGAGTGCCCGACTAACACCTCTGACATGCTGAAATACCCCTTGCACACCCCAGAAGCAGCCACCAGACAACACGATGGTCTCATGGTGGCTGCTGGTCGTTTCGGTCACCACCGGCGCTGGCAGAACGCTGTCGATCTCCTGCGCGTAAGCAGTCAGGCTGAAACAGAGTGCCAACGGCCAGCATAACAAGCTGATCTTGGGTCGAATAAGAGCTGGTTTGTGATTCATCATGCGCTCCTCAGTATGAAGTCGGGTGATTCAAGGATCTATCAGTCATCTTGTCCGTGAGTAGCTGCTGAATGGCCAGCTCGATCTGTGCATAGTCCCCTTCACCGGCATGGATATAGAGAATGTGACCCGTCCGATCGATCAGGTACTGTGAAGGCCAGTATTGATTGTGGAAGGCACGCCAGATGGTGTAGTTGTTATCGAGCGCGACAGGGTAGGTAATGCCCAGATCACGGACAGACCTTTGCACATTGCTCAGTTCTTTTTCATAGGCAAATTCGGGGGTATGCACACCGATGACGATGAGCCCTTGAGCTTTGTACTTTTCGGCCCAGCCTTTCACCGAGGGTAATGCATTCAGACAGTTACTACAGCCATAAGTCCAGAAATCGACCAGCACGACTTTGCCCTGCAGGCTGGCTGGTGTGAGCGGCTCCGAATTTAACCAGGCTGCTGCACCGCTAACGTTAGCTTGACTGGCTGCATTGGCGATAGGGTCGGCATGGCTGATTGGGCTGAGCATGAGTGTGTAATTTATGGGCAGTGCAAGCAATAATTGCCTAAGGCTGAATGTGATTGAACGTGTATACATGGCTTGGCTCCTTGGGCTATCTAGAGAGTGGTCTATACATGGCATAGACGCGGGGCAAGCGATCTCGTTACATCAAGAACGGCAAATTTCTGTAATGGCTTGTAAGCGTGATAAGCAAGATTGGGCGCTTGCGGAGCGGTTTTTTTTGATGAAGCAAAGCGGTGATCTGCATATCAAGCAGTCAGGTTTAATGTTTCCATTTTTTGGAATAGTAAATGCCATTTTTGCCTGATTATCTTTTATTTTGGCGTGGACGAGTATTTCTTCCGCCACTTATGGCAAGTCTAGAAGGAGATCGTGATGTCCCGTTTATCAATTCCAGCACGCGCAGATGTACCCGAGAATTCCAAGCCTATCCTCGATGCCGTACACAAACAGCTCGGTGTCGTGCCCAACATGTTTCGTCTGTTTGCGACCAGTCCTGCCACATTGGCTGGCTAACCAGCTTAAATGATGCACTGAGCAAGGCGCTGGATGTTAAAACCCGTGAACGCATTGCGCTGGCTGTGGCGCAGGTCAATGGCTGTGACTACGGTCTGTCCACGCATACTTGCCTCGGCCTTAATCTGACCAAATTGAGCGTTGAAGAAATCACCTGTGTTTGGGAACAAAGGCATAGCCGTCAGGCTCTGAAGTGCAAAAAGAGAGTCTGACGCTCATGTCCATATGATCAAATTTGCAATACAAATCAATTTTTCTAAAAAAAGATCGTGACAGGTGTAACATCTTCCTTAGGGTCGCGTCTAAAGGGAAATAGACAGTTGCATCCTGCAATTGTTAAAGACCAATAGATATGAGGATTTCTCATGAAGGGCAAGGCGGCTGTCGATCATCCAGATAGCGAAACCAAGTTACAGGCGTTATGGCGGAAGCAGGTCTGGCCTGTGCTGGCACTGTGTTTTACCCCACTGGGCTCGGCGATCTGTGCTGCACTGGGCTACGGCACTTGGACATTTGCTGTCAACGTGAGTACTGGCGGATATTTTATTGCTATTCGATCTGGTCTTGTGCATGCCGCCATGAGCTTTTGTATCACCTACAGCAGTGTACTGCTGATGAGGGCGGTATTTAAGCGGGTAGGCCCGCCGTTGCTGGGAGCTGTCTGCGCGGCAGTGACGACCTTGTCTCTGACTTATCTGCTTTTGATCAGTGTTCATCTGTATATCGGTACGCCACATATCGCATGGACGCTTGCGCCGGGGCTGATCCCAACCATTGGCTATGACACGGTCTATAGCATGTTTCTGTATCGGTCTGCCCTCAATCGTGCGCGCACGTCGATGCCTATACCTCATCCAACCCCCGTTGCCTCTTTGACTGGAGACTGCCGTGAAAAGTTCTAATCCTACGTTTGATGCTGTCGAGTATGCCGTCTCCGTCTTGCAACAGGCTGAATTGCTTGCCGCAGTCGCAAGTGCGTCACCGGAGGTCAGCTACGGGACGGAGGTGGGTCCCCATTTGCGCCATGTCATCGAGCATTTTCAGCTGTTTCTTAATGGCTTGCGATCAGGCGTGATCAACTATGATCGTCGTGAGCGCGAGCTGAGTCTGGAGCGGGATATGGCGGTGCTACGCGAGCGGATCGTCGGTCTGATTTGGTCACTACGGGCGCTGAAGAGCGCCGATATGCAGGCAACGGTCGAGGTCCTGTTGTTGGGGCAGGTGGATGGTTCACTCCAGTTTAATGTGCCATCGTCGGTAATGCGCGAACTGCTGTTTGTGACCAGTCATGCCACGCACCACTATGCGCTGCTGGCCAATCTGCTGCGTGCACGTGGGGTGAAGTTGCCAGAAGGTTTTGGTAAGGCCCCCGCCACTGTCAATCATGAAGTACAGCAACAAGTGAAATGGGGAGCGATCGCATGAACAGTAAAGCCTTTACCTCGAAGCTACCAACGGTCGAGGATCATGTACTTGCGCAAGCACATGCTGAGAAGCCGTCATTCCTGACACGACTGGGCGTGTCATGGTCACGTGCGATCCGCTGGGAATTCTGGCCCTCATGGCTGTTTTATATCCCCGTCGTCCTGTACATCATCTTTCGAAGTCTGCGATCCGTGCGACTACTTTCGTTTACCGCCTCTAATCCGGGCCTAGATGCCGGAGGCTTCGTCGGTGAACGTAAAGATCAAAGCCTAATGATGCTGGCACAGCATGCACCTGATCTAACACCAGCGGTGAGTCTGATCGCACGCTCGCTGCCCGAGTCTGAGCGTATGGCACGACTGGAGCAATCGATTGATCGGTTGGGGTTTCCATTGGTGATCAAGCCTAATGTCGGTCAACGTGGGCGAGGTGTGACGGTGGTGCGGAATGTCCAACAGGCATTCGAGATGATGGCAATGGCGCCAGAGGATGTACTGGTGCAGGGCTATGCGGCAGGTGAGGAGTTTGGCGTATTTGCCTACCGCTATCCGGGCCAGCGCGAGGTCAGCATTCTCTCGATTACCCATAAATGCTTTCCTGCGGTGACAGGCGATGGTGTCAGTAAGCTTGCAACACTGATCATGGCCGACGCGCGCGCACGGCTGATCTCAGGTCTGTTGTGGCAGCGTTTGGGCACACGTTTGCAGGATGTGCCTGCATCAGGCGAGCAGGTCGCACTGGTTGAAATCGGTGCGCATTGCCGGGGTGCGCTGTTTCTGGATGCGTCTGATTTGGTGACGCCAGCGTTGATCGAAGCCATAACACGTCTGTTCGATGCTGTTCCGGGCTATTGCTTTGGCCGTATCGACCTGCGTTGCCCGAGCCAGGCACATCTGAGGCAAGGCCAAGGCATACAGGCCTTGGAGCTCAACGGTGTCACCGCCGAAGCGGCGCATATCTACCATCCGGGCACACCACTGCTGACCGGATGGCGCTCCATGATCCGGCAGTGGCGTATCGCTTTTGAGATAGGTGAGGCCAACCTGCATGAGGGTGCCAAGCCGACGTCTATCACTGAGTTGCGTCGCCTGATCCGTCAAAACAAACGCAGTGAGCAGGCTTGGACCATATTTCAGCAACAGTTCCAACGACGTTTTCCTGTCGAGCCCAGTAGTTTAATCAAGGAGTAAGTCACATGTTATCTCGTCAACGGTTTAATGCACGTGCGATTGCAATCTTGGTCGGTGTCATGCTGAGCGCTGCGGTACATGCGGCACCGGCGATTAATACCTTAAAGGGCGGCCTGTTCGGTGGTCATGGTGATGTCGCGATTTTGGGCTATGACCCGGTGGCTTATTTTGTCGATCACAAACCTGAAGCGGGGCAGGATCAGTATAGCTATCGCTGGATGGGGGCAACCTGGAAGTTTGCTACGGCGGATCATCTCAATCTGTTCAAGACCAGTCCTGAGCGTTATGCGCCGCAATATGGCGGCTACTGTGCCTATGGCGTGGCGCAAAACAATCTGGTCAGCATTGAGCCGGATAAGTGGAAGGTGCTGAATGGCAAGCTGTATCTCAATTACAGCGCCGATGTGCAAAAAAAATGGCTGGCAGACCCTGAAGGCTACATTAAAACAGCCGATGGCAAATTCTCTGAGCTCTTGAAAAAGTAAGTGTCTGAACGCGTATCTTCGTTTTTAACAGCGGTAAGGAGGCGGTATGCAATTCTTAAAAAAGTACGGACATTATCTATTGTCCTTTTACGTGGCCTTTGTCTTCGTCCAGTCCCTGTTTTTTAAATTTACGGATTCACCGGAGACCAGATATATCTTTGAAGAAAAACTGGAGCCTTGGGCTGAGAGTCTGGGGGCACATGGTTTGTTTGCACCGGGTGGGATCTTCTCGGCCCATGTGGTGGGCTCGTTTGAGCTGATTGCATCGACCCTGATCATACTCGGTACCTTGTTTGTGGGGCTGCGGTTGCTGCAGGCAATGGGTGCAGCGCTTGGGCTGGGTGTGATTTCGGGTGCGATCTTCTTTCACTTGTTTACCCCGCTCGGGACGTCCGTCCGTAATGCCGATGGCAGTTACGATGGTGGGCAGTTGTTTATGCTGGCCTGCGGTGTCTGGGTGAGCTGCGCCATACTGCTGTGGATCCGACGCGGACTGCTGATTGAGCTATTGCACAAGTTCATACCGAATCAGCGTAGGCATTAATCATGACTTGTCTGGGCGATGTGATGCGCAAGACCGTCTTGGCTGGATGCTGTCTGCTTTGTGTGACTTCGTGCCAAAACCCGCCTTATCCACGTGGCAGTCTGGCAGAGTTGTATCCCACTGGGCCACGACCGACACTGTCTCGCGTGCGGGTCGATGGTCGTGAGCTTGAGATTGCGCGTATGGCCGGTACTGGAGAACCGGATGTGTTGTTCATCCATGGTTCTCCAGGGGACTGGAAGGCTTGGGCCAGCTACCTCAATGACCCGCGATTAGACGATCTGGGCTCTAAAGTGGCTGTAGATCGTCCGGGCTATGGTGGTTCTGCCGAGAGCGGCGTGATCCCGGACTTAAGGCAGCAGGCTGCGTTACTGGCTCAACTGCTGCCGCAGCATAAAAAGACCATCGTCGTCGGCCATTCGCTGGGTGGGCCTCTCGCGGCGTGGCTGGCGATCGATCATCCTGAGCAGGTGTGTGGTGTAGTCATGCTGGCTGGTGCCATGGCTCCGGCCTATGAGGCACCCCGTTGGTATAACCGGATGGCAGCGTCTTGGCTATTCGGATGGCTGATCCCTGATGAAATGCGGCGTTCTAACCTTGAGATCATGCCGCTGCAGCAGGAGCTGATCAAGCTTGATCACGCATTGCCTGATCTGCATCGCCCGATGATGGTGCTACAGGGGAGTAAAGATGAGCTGGTCGATCCCCGGACACCCGATTATCTACAGCAGCGGATTGATCCGCATGTGTTAAGCATCATCCGCATTCCTGATGTCGGTCATTTTATTCCGTGGAAGAAACATCTAGAGGTCATCCAGGCAATCCATGCCATGGCCCAACAATGTCGCGGCGATGGCTTGGAAAGCAAGCCTTCATAATCAAGCCTGATTCAGGCGCGGCTCTTGGCTTAAGCATTTTAGACGGTAAAAACGATGTGTATTGTTGCATTCGCGTGGCAGGTATCCCCAGATAAACCGCTGGTTTTACTGGGCAATCGCGATGAGCTGTATAGCCGGGCTGCGGCGCCCCTGTCGGTATGGCACGACAGCCCGATCATAGCGGGGCGTGACTTACAGTCTGGTGGCAGTTGGCTTGGGATTACATCCACAGGTCGCTGGGCCGTGATTACCAATTATCGGGAAAACGTCACCGCACCTGTACATGTGATCTCACGAGGGAGTCTCGTCGTCGATTTTCTACATGGCAGCCAGGCGCCGCTGGCGTTTTTGCTGTCAATCAATCCAGTTGATTATGCGGGATTTAACCTGATCGTGGGCACTCGGACAGAAGCTGCTGTACTCGGTAATCGGGGAACATTGCCACACATGCTACAGCCGGGCTTCTATAGTCTCAGTAATGCCTTACTGAATACGGCATGGCCGAAAACGCAACGTCTGCTGCGTGGTTTTGAGTCACTGGATCTGGGTGATGAGGACGAGCTCATTGAGGCAGGGCTGGCGCTATTGGGTGATGAGACACTGGCATTGGATGTGGAGCTGCCGGATACCGGGGTTGGCTATGCCAGAGAAAAAATGCTGTCATCTATTTGCATCGTCAATCCAGCTTACGGCACCCGGGTTTCCAGCGTGCTCTTGCTCGACCAGAACGGCTATACCTTTGTTGAGAAGACGTTGAAACCTATTGAGGGTGGGCTCGTCCGATTATTTGGTGCATGGTGCGCGTCAGCTTTGGTCTAACAGAGTTTTATCAATTCATTCCCATTTAACTTGAGAGACATTCAATGCGATCAGTTTCCCCGTTGTTATCTGCACCATCAGCGCAGCGCATTCTAATGGGCAAGCATGTGGTCATCACCGCAGGTCCAACCCGTGAAGCGATAGATCCGGTACGTTACGTGAGTAATTACAGCTCGGGAAAAATGGGCTTTGCGCTGGCAGAAGCATGTCGTGACGCTGGCGCGCGCGTGACTTTAATTGCAGGTCCAGTCACTCTGCCGACGCCTAAAGGCGTTGAGCGTATCGACATCGTATCTGCACGTGATCTGTTATCCGTGAGTGAGCGGATCGTAGACGCGGGCTGTGATGTCTTTATTGCGACCGCCGCCGTAGCTGACTACCGCGCGGAACATATCGCTGATCAGAAAATTAAAAAAAGCGGAGATACCCTTACCCTTAAGTTGGTAAAAAATCCAGATATCGTCTCGACCATTGCCAAACATGCCAAGCGTCCATTCATGTTTGGCTTTGCCGCAGAGACAGAGCGCATGGAGATATACGCGCGCGATAAATTGATGGCTAAACGCCTCGATATGATTGCGTGTAACGATGTCTCGGCCAGCGATATCGGCTTTGCATCTGACGACAATGCAGTGACGGTATTTTTCTCAGACGATATTGGACTGGCGGCCATTCGCCTAGCGAAAACAAGCAAGAAAAAAATTGCGGCTCAATTGATTGAGTGTCTTGAGCAAGCCGTGCTTTGTGAACGCGCTGCCGTGAGAGATGCCTGTCAGACGTGATGGCGTGAAGGATTGGGGATTCGATCTGAGAACTAAAGACGGTGACAGCCTCACATCATGACGTGAAGTACGATGCTAACTGCCATGACATAATAAAGTTTGGGGAGCCATTCATAGACAGTTGCCGCTATGATCTCCAATTTTTGGGCTTCCAGTTCTAAGTAATAGTTCAGGGTAGGGGCGAGCAATCCGGTTTTTTCGCCAATCCATAAGGTCTGTCTGAGTGGTTGCGTCAGAATTAATTGCGCTTGAGACAGCGAGCTCAGCAGAGAATTACCTTTTTCTAAGCTGCGCTGGGCTACGCGAGCTTGACGCTGAAGCAGGGTCGAGGGAAAAAGACCTTGCAGGTTCATCAGGGCATGAACCGGATCAATGCCCGCATCAAGCTGTGCCGCCAATAAAGAATACCAATAGTATTCAAATAATCGTTTGAACACGCTGACGTGATTTATCAGTGTGGGACTGCGCCAGACGCTGGCGATCAAGGAAAAAACGTCACCATCTAGCACCGCATATATCCGCTTGGTGACCATCACGATGATCATGAGACCCAGTAAGCCATAGAGGATGTCCCCGCCCTTGATGGACGTGATGACCATGCCTGCCGTGAGCCCAATCACGATAATGGCTTGTGACAGCTTGAGCTGTGCTTTGAGTTTTTTGTTACGCGCATCTTGCTTGCTGAGCCGATGGCCTATGTTGATGAGTGTGACGGGCAAGCACCCAGATAATTCACCAATCTTGATTTGCTCTAATTGATAGCGATTAAAAAAGTGTTGTCTGCTCAATGCAGTGATCAACGATAAGCCTTGCGCCACATCAAGCGATGCGTTGTGGCATGCGTCTGCAAGTGGAGAGTTGTTGTGCCCAGCCTGTCCCTGCAGGGCAATGAAGGTCTGCTCCGGCGAGAGCCCTGACGCCAATAGAGTCGCCATTGCGCGGCACCACTGGGCATCCATGAGGGGCTTTTGCTGATTTTTGTTGGATAAGAGTGTCATTCATGTCATTCGCAAGTCTAGGGTCGGAGATCGGGGATAATAAGTAAAGCGCGACTTTCGGCTTTCACAGCCCCTATCCCATAGACGCTGGATGTCGTGTAGACATTACATCTTTTGAAAAAAAATATGAAACCCATTCGGGTTAAATCCGCATAATCATGCCGTTGTGTTGGTTCTCATGCGTAATACTGGTGTGACGCTAAGGAGAGTTCGCCTGATTCGAGCATTTTGAGCAAAATCGTCATTGATTCTAAACGACCCATATTTATCCCATAAAATGGGAATATGAGTTTTATGATCATCATATACTTAATGTTTATGGAAATGACAAATCTTCTATCCTGCAACTTTTTGCAGGCTTTAAAACTGGAGATTTCAAATGAATGTAAATGGCGGAACAAAACTGTAGCTTAGTTTCTCCCCCTCTATTCACAACGCTGTAATGAGTAAGGTACATTAAAGGTTGGGATTCAAAACTGATACTAAGATGGGTCTGAGTTGAGCAGCTGGGTAGCATCAATCGTATTGAGGACGTGTATCAACTGCCAAAATAAAAATAGTTAGTAGAGGGGAACATCATGACTGAACATGTGACCGCTTTGGTGCTTGCAGGTGGAGGGAGTCTTGGTGCCGTCCAGGTTGGAATGTTAAAAGCACTTTTTACCCAACCTCTAAAAATAGACTTGATCGTGGGATCTTCGGTTGGTGCACTGAACGGGGCGTTTCTGGCATCCAATCCAACTGCTGCGGGTGTGGAGAGGTTATCTGAGATTTGGCTATCCTTACATCGTCAAGACATCTTTCCGGTGTCATTGTTGACAAGCCTGCAAGCCCTTTTCTTTAAGAAACGTCATCTGATTGAAGCCCATGCTTTAAGCCAGCTTATTCGTACCATTCTCCCAGATCAGGCAGTTGAAGCCTTACCCATCCCGCTTCATATCGTGACCACAAATCTTTTGACAGGGGCAGAGGTTGTCTTGTCAGAGGGTGATGTTGAATCATGCTTGTTAGCCAGTACCGCCATTCCCGTCGTATTTCCGCCCGTGAATATTGGGGGGCAATTGTTAGTCGATGGGAGTGTTGCCAGTAATACGCCGATTGCGACAGCGATCGCCAAGGGCGCATCGCGTGTTTTGGTTTTGCCGACGGGTTTTGGCTGTGCCCGTGCGTCAGCACCAATGGGACTGGCACCTGTTGCTATGCACGCTTTGAATATCCTCAGCATGAGGCAACTCACGCGAGATATCGAATACCACTCGGCAAATACAGAAATTATAGTTTTGCCGACACTTTGTCCTTTAAATGTATCCGTATTCGATTTTTCTCATACGGCGGAACTTATTGAGCGGGCATTTCAGTTGACCGCTGAATGGCTGACAACTAACGGCTTACGACCTACAGGAGTACCGGATGCGCTGAAACCGCACCATCATCCAGAATGAATGATGTCATAGTGACAGTGCAGCATTATCATGAGATATCATCTTGTATAATTGATATTATTAGTCACATGTACTGTAGCTGCCGCTCAAGGTATCCATGGATACCTTGAGGTTAAAGGTCGGAACGCATTGAAATGCTTCCGGCCTTTTTTGGCTATATGGTTAGGTCAAAAATCGTATAACGATAAATATAGTTACCATGCGTTTTGAATATAGATGTATTTTTTTCACGATTTCCATTCAGCTTTCAGATTATTGAGCCGATAGTTTGCGTCCGATTTTAAAATTGCCTTGATTTCGATCCCAGTTCAACTCAAAGCTATTGGAGCCTTTGAATAGCTCGTAATAACTGCCTTCGGCATCGCCATTATTCCGATACACACTTTCGATCCAATTACTCGGATTATCTGGGGTATCTATCGAGAGCGGCTCTGCCTTGACCTGTAGGGTCGTGCCTTTTTGCGGCAAGGTATATCGGGTCAGATAGAGAGCACAGATACTGGGTTTACATGCTGTCAGGGCGGCTTGCGTGAGTTTGGGCGGGACGCTGTGATTTGGCGCCAGAAACTGCGTCAGCGTTAGGTCTGGCAGAATCATGTGGCTATCGATGGGTTTTAATTTGCCTTGAGCCATTAGGTAGAATGAGATGCTGCTCTTGTCGTACTGATCGCCAACGCCACTAAAATATAAGCTAAGGGCATACAGCTTGTCACCATTACTGCGTTTAAATGCAGTGAATTCGTAATGATATTTGCCAATATTTTCTTCGATATCCGCCATCTTCATATCGCTGGTGGCATCCGGATAATAGTCGAGGGCAATATAGTCATTGCGTTCATCAACGACCAGATGCTGTATCGATGGGCTAGGCTTCAGCGCAATTTTCAGGCCGACATCTGGAATCAACTGGAACTCGTCGCGAATCGATTCGGCAAAGGTGGGAGTGCAGAGCATGCTGATGGTCATTAGCAGTGGTAGTTTTAATTTGAGCATTGGGCTGGCTCTCCGAATATACGGATAAGGTGAGTTGTGCATATCTAAAGTATGCTGCATCAATTTGTATTTGTTCCTTGGGTTCCCAGTGTGACATATAGCTTGAGGGTGATGTGGCAATGACGGCGATATTTTCTTTGACGTGACGAATTTGGTTGATTACGTACGGTATGAAAGTCATCACTGGTTTTTTTTTTTGATATCCACAGGAGAGAGCAGGTCCCCGATCAGAGGCGACTGCCCAATGGTCCAGCGATCGATCATGTGATTAATCGATGCTCGTTAATGTCCGTGCGATCAGCAGGCGCTGGATTTCGCTTGAACCCTCATAGATCTGCGTGATGCGTGCATCACGATAGAGGCGTTCGACGGGATAATCATTTAGGTATCCATAGCCGCCATGGATCTGGATGGCGTGGGAGCAGACCCGTTCGGCCATTTCTGATGCAAACAACTTGGCCTGCGATGCTTCGCTTAAGCAGGGCAGACCAGCGGTCTTAAGCCTAGCGGCATGGGTGACAAGCAAGCGTGCGGCATTGATTTCGGTCTGCATGTCCGCAAGCATATTGGCAATGCTCTGATGCTGGATGATGGGCTGACCAAACTGTTCACGTTCCTTGGCATAGTTGAGCGCCGCTTCAAAAGCCGCACGTGCAATTCCGACTGCTTGAGAGGCGATGCCGATCCTCCCGCCCTCCAGATTAGACAGTGCAATCGCAAGCCCTTTGCCCTGAACACCCAGCAAATGATCTTTAGGAATACGGCAGTCATCCAGACTAATTGCGCAGGTGTCGGATGCGCGGATGCCCATTTTCTTCTCCACGCGATGGACGGTAAAGCCGGGTGTGGCTGTAGGCACGATAAAAGCCGACAAACCTTTCTTGCCCAAAGCCGGATCGGTGACCGCAAAGACGATGGCAACTGCAGCACGCTTGCCATTGGTGACGAACTGTTTGGCGCCATTCAACACCCAAGTGTCCCCCTCCAGCATAGCGCTAGTCTTAAGCTGATGTGCTTCAGACCCGGCCTGCGGCTCGGTCAGGCAAAAGCAACCGATGGCATGACCTGACGCAAGATCGGGGAGCCAGAGAGCCTGCTGCTCAGGGGTGCCGTATTGCAGGATGGGTCCGCAGCCGACAGAGTTATGTACACTCATCAGCGTGCCGACTGCGCTGTCACCTGCCGAGATTTCTTCGACCGCACGGGCATAGGCCACATAGTCTGTGTAGGAGCCACCCCAAGTATCCGGTACCACCATGCCGAGCAGACCGAGTTCACCCATATGCAGTACCACCTCATCGGGGATCCAGCCCGCCTCATCGCGTGCGGCAGCATGCGGCTTTAGCTCCTGCCGGGCAAAGGCGCGCGCCATCTCGGTAATCATGCGTTGGTCTGGGGTCAGGTCAAAATCAAGGTTCATGGCATTCCTGCTGGATGAAGTACATTTAGGTCAGTATATGAGAAAAAGGTGATGTTTCTCATATAGAACCATCACCTCATTGCGCTTGGTGTGTTTAAGCCTGCTGCTGATAGAGCTGAATGATGGCAGAGAAATCTAACTGCCCATGCCCCAATTGACTAAACAACTGATAGAGCTGTTGGGCTTGAGCGCCCATCATCAGCGGTTGTCCAGCCTGCCGGGCAGATTCGGCAGCCAACCCCAGATCTTTGAGCATGAGTGTACTGCCAAAGCCGCCGCTATATCCACGTGAGGCTGGGACATTGGGCATGACGCCGGGATAGGGGTGATAGACTTCAGAGCTCCAGCAGCGACCACTGGACATGTTGATGACCTGCGTCAGCACTTGCGGGTCCATACCGAGTGCGACACCGAGGTTCATGGCTTCAGACAGGCCGATCATGGTGATGCCGAGGAGCAGATTGTTGGCGATCTTGGCGACCTGACCGTTACCAGCTGCGCCGCAGTGCACGATGTTTTTGCCCATGGCGGCCAATATTGGCTGGATTTGGATGAAAGCAACATCTTCACAACCCACCATAAAGGTCAGTGTCCCCGCTTCCGCACCTGCGGTCCCACCTGATACCGGCGCATCCACCATCAGATTGCCTTGTGCTGCCGCTTTTGCTTCGACATCGCGTGCCGTATGCGGATCGATCGTGGAGGAGTCAATCAGGACCACGTCTGAGCTGACATGAGCCAGCACGCCTTGTTCGCCGAGATAGACCTGACGGACATGTGCAGATGCGGGCAGCATGGTGATGATGATCTTGACGTCTGATTGCGCGAGTGAGGGAATGTCTAGTGCTGCTGTGGCTCCGGCTGCAACGAGCGACGCGACGGCGCTCTGATTCACGTCGCATACGACAAGGCTATGCCCAGCTCTGAGCAGATTCCGTGCCATTGGTGCACCCATATGCCCCAGACCGATAAAGCCAATTTTTGTGGTAGTGGTAGTAGTAGTCATCATCGGCATCCTATCCTTTATTTCAGGGTAATGGTCGTGTTTACGCCGGTCGATGCCGCATCATCAAACCAGCGCGCGGTCACGGTCTTGGTTTGCGTGTAGAAGGCAATCACTTGCTTGCCATAAGGGCCCAGATCACCGAGCTTGGATGCGCGCGAACCTGAGAAGGAGAACAGCGGTACCGGTACCGGGATCGGCACATTGATGCCGACCTGGCCGACATCGATTTCTTCTTGAAACTTATGTGCAGCCGCCCCGGATTGGGTAAAAATTGCAGTGCCGTTGCCGTTGGGATTCGCGTTGATGATGGCAATGGCCTCATCCAGCGTTTGTGCGTGCATGACGCACAGCACCGGGCCAAAGATCTCTTGCTGGTAGATTGACATCTCCGCGGTGACATCGGCAAAGATCGTCGGTCCGACAAAGTTGCCTTGCGGGTAGTGGGGTACATGAGGCTTGCGACCATCCAGCAGCAGTGTCGCACCTTCTTTGATCCCTTGCTCAATCAAGCCTTGCACACGGTCCAGCGCGGCGCAGGAGATCAACGGCCCGACATCGGTGCCAGCTTCGTGACCGGCATTGACGTTAAGGGTCTGTGCCTTAGCCGCAAGTGCTCCTAGCCAGTCATGGGCGGCCCCGACTAGCACTACGACCGACAGTGCCATACAACGCTGACCCGCGGCACCAAAAGCAGCACCGACCAGTTGATTGAGGGTCTGCTCCTTATGTGCATCCGGCAGCACGATGGCGTGATTCTTGGCGCCCATCATGCATTGCACGCGTTTGCCATTCTGACTGGCACGGTGATAGACATGGGTGCCGACCCGAGTCGAACCGACAAAAGAAATTGCACGGATATCAGGATGGTCGCAAATGGCATTGACCACCTCTTCGCCGCCATGCACGACATTCAGAACACCCGGCGGGATGCCGGCCTCTAGTGCGAGTTCCACGAGACGGGTCGTGACCATCGGGTCTTGCTCCGAGGGCTTGAGGATAAAGGTATTGCCGGTCGCAATCGCCATGGGGAACATCCACAAGGGAATCATGGCCGGAAAGTTAAACGGCGTGATGCCGGCACAGACACCTAAAGGTTGTAGCAGGGTATAGGTGTCAACGCCTGAGGCGACCTGATTGGCCAACTCACCTAACTGCAAGTTGCCGATACTGGCGGCATGCTCGACGACTTCGAGCCCGCGGAACACATCCCCCTCGGCGTCAGCCAGCGTCTTGCCTTGCTCGGCGGTGAGGATCGCAGCGAGCTCCGGCAGATGTTCGCGGATGAGCTGCTGGTATTTCAGAAAAATCCGTGCACGCGTGCCGATCGGTGTCTTGCGCCAACTGGCAAAGGCGGCTTTGGCACTGGCAACCGCTGCATTTATTTCATCTGGCGTCGCAAAAGGCACCCGAGCCAGAACCTCTTGAGTTGCGGGATTAATAACATCACGCCACTGATTCGTTTTGGATTCGACCCATTGCCCCTGAATCAAAAGCTTGATGATTGGTGTCGTTATTGATGTCGTCGTCATTGTTTGATCGTCCCAAGGTGATAAAAGGCATCCTGCCGTCACTGTATATGTGCAAATTTGTTGCATCAATACGATAAAATGCAGGCATGGTATGCAAATTTGCATACTGAATGTCGAGAGGCACAAGGCGATGGAATGGGATAATTTTCGATATTTCTTGGCTTTAGCCAGAACAAGCCGTCTACAGACTGCGGCACAGCATTTAAGCGTGGAATATACGACTGTGGCGCGGCGCATCCAGCTACTTGAAAAATCGCTGGGCTACACGCTGTTTATCCGGGATCGTCAGGGTCATGTGCTGACTGAGGCCGGGCAACAATTGCTGGTCCATGCCGAGCGGATGGAGAACGCGTTCCTGCAGATGGAGCAGACCGCAGGAAGTTCAGGTTTAAGTCTGTCAGGTACGGTTAGGGTCGGTGCGACTGAAGGCTTTGGAACGATGTTTCTGGCGGGGCAATTGGCGCAGCTTACCCAGCAGCATCCTAATCTCGCGGTTGATCTGGTTGCGGTCCCACGTCTGGTCAATCTGTCGCGCCGCGAGGCCGACATCGTGATCACGATTGAGCGCCCGACCAGTGGACCGTTTGTGATCACACGGCTGACGGACTATGTACTCAAGCTCTATGCCGCACCGGATTATTTAGCGCGACATCCGGAGATCCGTGAGGAGTCTGATCTACGCCAGCATACGCTGGTCAGCTATATCGACGATATGCTGATGAGTCAGGAGCTGAATTATTTGTCTGAGTTATGTCGGCCTGAGCGAGTTGCGTTACGTTGCACCAGTCTTTTGGGGCAGATGAATGCGGCATTGGCGGGGGCAGGGATTGCGATACTGCCGGCGTTCATGGGGCAGCGTGAGCGCGAGTTGGTGCCGATCCTGCCGGAACGGGTCAGTATTCAGCGCACCTTCTGGATGATGATGCCGACTGAGATGCGTGATGTGGCCCGCATGCGCGTGACTTGGGATTTTATTAAAGAACAAACCCAGCACCATCACGCATTGTGGATGGGGCTGGCTTAAGACACCGCTTATTGGCTGAGGTGATTGTCCTTACCGTCTGTTTTATCCGGGTATTGAAAGCGTTTCCTGTGGTGTGGCTGGTTCGGCGACGATGGCCGCTTGCTGGTATTTCTGCATCAGGGTGCGTCGTTTGGCGGGCAGGATATTGGCTTTACTCAGATCTCCCTTGTAGTGATCCACCACGCGCGGGTCCATCATTTTGAACCACAGTGATGGGATATAGGCAGGTAACAGCATGGTGGCATAGCCCGCAGGGAGTTGTGGTGCATCCGCAAAGTGGCGCAGAGACTGGAAGCTCCGGGTCGGGTGAGCGTGATGGTCGGAGTGCCGTTGCAACTGATAGAGGAACAGATTAGTCAGCGTATAGTTGCTGTTCCAGCTGTGTTCGGGCTGGGTGCGCTCGTAGCGGCCATCCACCTGCGCACGTAACAGACCATAGTGCTCGACATAGTTGATGACCTCAAGCAGGCTAAAGCCATAGACCGCCTGTATCACAAGGAAAGGAATCACTTTACGGCCAAAGAGCCCAATCATCACCGCATAGAGCCCCGCAGTCATTCCCCAGCCTTGCAGTAGTTCATTTTCCATGGTCCAGAATCCTTTACCACGGCGTGCCAGTCGCGCGGTCTCAATCTGAATGGCGGACTTGACGCCACCAATCACCGAGCGCGGCAGGAAACGCCAGAAAGATTCGCCCATTTGTGCACTGGCAGGATCTTCAGGGGTGGCAACACGGCGGTGATGTCCATAATTATGCTCCACGCGGAAATGCCCATAGGCAGTCGGCGCCAGCACGATGTGAGACAGAATGTGATTTAGTTTACTGGCCTTATGACCGGTCTCGTGGGCGTTGGTAATGGCAATACCATTTAATGCGCCGACCGAGATGGCAATGCCGAGTTTATCTGACCAAGGGGTGTTTTTACGGGTATAGAGATAAGCCCCCATAAACATGGCGATATATTGAAACGGAATAAATGACCGGATCACAGTGGTGTAATAGGGATCTTTTTCCAGTTGTGCCACTATTGCTTCGGGCGGATTATTTTGATCTTCACCAATCAGTCGATCCAGCATTGGGATCACGGCATGGACCACGATGGGCCCGATCCAGGCCAGTCCTCGCATTTTCTTAGGTGCGACGCGGTAGATCAGCATGGCGCCGACGCCGATCATCGGGACAGCGGGGCTGAGGAGCCAGAGGTAGCGTTTGCGGTCTACCCACGGCTGATTTGTATCCGCAATCGCTTCTGCGCCGAGGGTATGTAATGATGTGGGGGCATTCATAATAGTCACCTGTCTTATGGGTTTGGCGGGTTAGAGGTGTATTTGGGTACGGATGGGCCTAACGCCATCCGTACTCAATCGCAACCGTTGCCGGGTTTATTGGAAGCGGTAGGTTAATCCGGCACCAAAGACCCACGGATCTACAGTCAAAGTGCCGAGTTTGTTGCCGTTTAAGGTGATCTGGCTCTTGATATCGATATAGCGAATATCGACGGCTACGCCCCATGGACTTTCCGGTAGTCGGTATTCGGCTCCGATCAATCCGGCCATGCCAAAGCTATTGCCGGCGCTGATACGACTGCCGCTGAGGGGGCCGGTAGTTTTTTCTCCCCAAAAGAATGTCTCATTGACGCCGAGGCCGAAGTACGGCTGGATCTGCCGGATCGGCGCGAAGCGGTATTTCAGGGTCAAGGTTGGCGGTAGTTCCTTGGTCTTGGCGACGATCGTGCCATTTAAGGACACATCATGCTGAAACGGCGTTGCCAGTAGCAGCTCGGCGGCAAGATGGGGATCCAACTGATATTCAACACTGGGTGTGAATTGCAGATCTTTGGATCCGGCAGCCTGCATGCCTGCCAGATTTCCGCCATTACTGGTCGGGATCACATCGGAAATCCCTGCTTTGATAAGCCAAGGAGACTCAGCATGAGCCAGTGGAATTGAACACATGGCGATGGCCGCGAGCATGAAGGACTTTTTCATTTAAAACTCCTTATCGAGGGAAAGCGCAGCTTGATTTCGGGGGAGGCTTTCACGTCGATCATAAACAAAAGGACAAATAACGCGTTGTCACGGCGAAATGGATGGATGTCGATCATGACCGAAGATGCTGGACGCATGAGGTCAATGAAAGTTGTATCCAATGTGAGTTCGCTGTGCATATTTACGGTAACAAAGATATTCAAGCGCGGCTTGGGTAGTCGAATCCGGTTTGACATGCATCAAGTCTGAATGTGATTTTGACGATGCAGCATGCGATAGGCCCGGTCACCAGCAGTAGTGATTTAATTTGGATGATAAATCACCTATATCACGCTGCGAGCTGGTTGTTATTTTGCGTAGAATTGAATTTTTAGACTGGTTTTTAGTGGGTGTTCAATAAGATAAATTGTTTCATGTAACTTTTGATGTTGGATTCATTTTGTAATCAAGAAGGCTACTGAAAGCGACATCTTCTGGTTTACAATAGAATCTGCAGGCTTAAGTGTGATTTAAGGATGAGAGTAAGATGCAGGTAAGGCAAATGCGTAATCTGGTGACAGTGAGACCGACATGGGTGCAGATATGTTGCCCGCGTATTCTGGGATGTGCTGTGGCACTCATGGTCGCCACAGTCGCGAATGCGGCGATCTATAAAAAAGTGGATGCCGATGGCAATGTCAGCTACAGCGATATTCCCGACAAGACCGCAGAGGTGGTGACTGTAAAGCCACTGACGACGGTTGCGGCCTTAAGTGCGGACAAGATTGCCCAGACCCTAAATACTAATGAGACGACTGCACAACCCACTGCATCTCCGAGCAAAGCCCCAGTTCAGGCCTCAGTCCAAGACTACAGTCTGACGATCATATCTCCTCAGGCTGATCAGACTTTCCAACGCATGGTGGATGCAGTCTCGGTTTCGGTTGCGGTACAGCCCGAGCTGCGCAGTGGCGACCATGTGCAACTGGCGATCGATGGTCATAAGCCGGTCGAGGGTATGTCCTTGCAGATTCCTCAAGGTGAACTGGACCGGGGTGAGCATACGCTGAAGGCCCGTATCCTCTCAGCCAAAGGACAACTCTTGATCGAAAAAGCCGTCTCGTTCTTTGTGCTACAGCCGACTGTTCGTCCTCAGGTGGGAATTACGCGTTGATCGTTCATCCCCGTCGTCGTTGTGATCGGCTGTTTGTGGCGCGGCGCTGGTTTACAGTCAAACAGCACCATCACCGTTATCTGACCGCACCTCAGGCTTTACTGCCGTGGCTCTTGGCCCAAGGGTCTCTAACGGTGCAGTTGCGCGCGTATGCGGGCGGGCAGTTTTGGGTGCAACCACTGGGACAGGCCTATCAGCGCCCTCTGCCAGATGAGGCGAGATGTCTGGGTATTGCGCCGTCTGCCCATGTGCTCGTGCGTGAAGTCTATCTGTATGGCGCGGATGCGGCACCTTGGGTGCATGCACGTAGCGTTTTTCCTTTACCGACTATACGTGGCTCGGGGCGTCGTTTGCTCATGCTAAAGAGTCGCTCGCTGGGGACTTTGCTGTTTGAGCGTGGCGGTGTCCAGCGTGTGCCACAGGTACAGCAGCGCAAGGCGAGACAGCTTGCCCACGTGGCCGAGGGCTGGACGCGCAGGACAACCTATCGCTGGCATGATCATCCGGTCTTGGTGCAGGAAACCTTTCTGCCCGCTTTTGAAGCGGCATTGGCAGCACATACGACCTTAAAATAATCAAACAACGGTTGCGCCGCTGTCATCGGATCGTTTTAATATCTCTCGCCTGTCCTTATTTTCGTTGTCTGCCGAGCTGACCATGACCTCATCCGTATCCAGACCCTCCCTGACTTTGCGCGAACGTGTGCAGGCCTATATGCAACTGACCCGTCTGGATCGTCCGATCGGCAGTGAGTTGCTGTTGTGGCCGACGCTGTGGGCGGTCTGGCTGGCAGCGTGGATGCATCATCAGCGGCCCGATATTCATGTGATCGTGATCTTTGTGCTGGGTGTGGTGCTGATGCGCTCCGCTGGCTGCGCCATCAATGACTTTGCCGATCGCAAAGTGGATGGGCAGGTTGCCCGGACCAAGAACCGTCCTCTGGCGAGTGGTCGTATCTCGGCCAAAGAAGCGTTGGTGGTGTTTGCCGTGCTGGTCCTGTTCAGTGCCTCGTTGATGCTGTTTTTGCCATTACCAGTGTTTTTTTGGTCGTTTGGGGCGCTGTTTCTGGCGACGCTGTATCCTTTCACGAAGCGCTGGACCTATCTGCCGCAGTTTGTACTCGGTGCCGCTTTCTCATGGGGTATTCCGATGGCGTTTGTGGCGACCGGGCAGACGCCGGGTCTAGATTGCTGGCTCTTGTATCTGGCGAATCTGGTCTGGACTGTGGCTTATGACACGCAATACGCCATGACGGATCGAGAGGATGACCTCAAAGTCGGCATCAAATCCACAGCGATCCTGTTTGGGCGTTATGACTTACTGATCATTGGCTTCTTGCAGGTGATTTTTGTCGGTCTGATGGTTGGGCTCTTTGTACATATGTATGTCCCCGTCATCGCGCTGGTTGGTTTGGTGATGGCGGTGGTTTTATTTATCCTGCAATACTTGAGTACCCGCGACCGATTGCCTGCACATACTTTTAAGGCCTTTTTGGATAATCGTTGGGTCGGGCGGGTGGTTTGGCTATGGTTAGCGCTGGCCTGCTATCTGTCACTCAAATAGATCATTCAGGCGCATCTTTTGCCGCGCCTTCCCGTTGTGCATATGCTCTAGTGACTTCAGTGAGCGCGTGATAAAATTCCGCTTTCGCCCCTGCAAATGGGGCTTCAATGTCGCTATTCGTTTATGCGGATGAATGCATAGCGCGTCTCGTACAGAGATTTGCCTCCATGAACGCTTTATCACTTGAAACCTGTACCTTTGAGCTGGCCTCCGAAGATGCCACAGTCGCGCTTGCCCGACGGTTCGCCAATGGATTGCCCTGTGGCGTGGTCTATCTGCTGGGGGATCTTGGCGCAGGCAAGACCACACTGACTCGTGCTTGGCTGCAGAGCAAAGGGCTGACGGGCAGTGTTAAGAGTCCGACCTATACGCTGGTTGAGCCTTATCAAATCGCAGGTCAGCCGGTCTATCACTTTGATCTCTATCGGCTGAATGATCCGTTTGAGCTAGAGCTGATGGGGATTCGGGATTATGTCTCTGAGGATGATGTCCTGATGCTGATTGAGTGGCCGCAGAAGGGTGAACCTGTCATCCCGGCGGCGGACTGGCGTCTTGAGATCGAGGTTTCTGATGATGCCGTGCGACTTGTCCGCCTGACTGCATTAACAGTACTTGGCAGTACTGCGCTGCGACGTTTGCAGGCTGATACAGCCGAATGAAGACGTTTGCGTTAATGTTGAGTAAAGACTATGTTTGATGCACGCACGCCCAAGATCGCCCGTATTCATCAATTGCCCACGGCACTGGCGAACCAGATCGCAGCCGGAGAGGTGGTGGAGCGTCCGGCATCGGTGGTCAAAGAGCTGGTTGAGAATGCCTTGGATGCCGGTGCGACGCGTATCGAGATCCGTGTACAGCAGGGCGGGATGTCACTGATTGAGATCGTGGATAACGGTCATGGCATACACCCGGATGATCTGGTGCTTGCGGTGCTGCGACATGCGACCAGCAAAATCGCAAGTAGCGAGGAGCTGGCTGCGATTGCGACCTTGGGTTTTCGCGGGGAGGCGCTGGCGTCGATTGCGGCCATCTCGCGGTTTAGCTTGTCTAGCAGCCAGACAGATGATGGCGTGGGCTATGAAGTAGAGCTTGCATCGGCGTTGTCCCCTGATACGCCGCCGGTGGGCGATCAGGCCTTGATCCAGCATTTGCCGACACCTAAACCGGTCGCCCATAGCCGTGGCACACGTCTGGTGGTACGTGATCTGTTCTTTAATGTGCCTGCCCGGCGTAAATTCTTGCGCAGTATTGCGACCGAATTTCACCATGTCGAAGACGTCATCAAGCGGATGGCGCTGGTGCATTTTAATGTGGCATTTCGCTTGATCCATCAGGATCAGGTCAAGCTGGATCTGCCGCAGGCGGATCATGGCGAGCTGCGTCTGCAGCGCGTACGCAAGATTCTGGGTGCGCGCTTTGCCGATACGGCGCACTGGATTGATGCCGAGAGCTTTGATCTGCGTCTGACGGGCTGGCTTGGGCATCCGGCGGAAGCACGCGGGCAGGCGGATCTGCAGTTTTTGTATGTTAATGGGCGTGTGGTCAAAGACAAGACGGTGAGCCATGCACTGCGCATGGCCTATGAACCAATTCTGCATGGACATAAGCATTCGGCGTTTTTGTTGTTTCTTGAGCTTGACCCGGCGCGGGTCGATGTCAACGTGCATCCGACCAAACATGAGGTGCGCTTTGTGGCGCAGCGTGAGGTGCATGAGTTTGTCCGCCATCATGCCAAGGCGGTCCTGTCCGAATTTCATACTGCACCTGCTGAGCTGGGTGATGCCCTGCATCCGGCGCAGCGCGATAGCCTGTCCAGCATGGATCAACTCAAGCAGTCCACGCTGAGGCTGCATCAGCAGGGATCTATGCAAGTTACCACTCATCAAACATCCGCGTATTCACCACAGGCTTCTCCGGGTTTCCCGTCCTATCACTCTGGAGCTGGTGCGGCGATGCCTGCACGACCCGCTATCGGCGTTGAGTCTGCCATGGCGCAGTATCTGCAAGTCCTGCATGAAGAGTCTGCTGATGAGCCAGTCATGCAGCCTAGTATGCAGACCATTCCTGAGCCAGCAGCACAGGATGAATATCCACTGGGATTGGCACTGGCGCAGTTGCATGGCGTGTACATTCTGGCGCAGAACCGTGATGGACTGATCATGGTCGATATGCATGCCGCTCATGAACGCATCCTGCTGGAGCAACTCAAGCGGGTCTGGGAGACGGGTGAAGGCGGGCATTGGCAGACGCAGCCGCTTTTGGTGCCGCTACTTGTCGATGTGACAGAGGCACAGGCACTGCGGGCTGAGGCGCTGCAGGGAAGTCTGGCCGTGCTGGGTCTTGAGATTGATCGTCAGGGTGAGATGACCGTGGCGGTACGTGCAGTACCTGCACTTCTGGCACGCGGCAATATCACGGCGCTGGTGCAGCAGTTACTCTCGGATCTGGATTTGCCGGAGCAGATCGCAAATGGACGTGCTGAGACATATGGTGGCCTGAATACAGTGCAGGAAGGGCTCTTGCGCGCGCGGGATCAGATATTAAGCACCATGGCCTGCCACGGTGCAGTGCGCGCCCACCGTGCCTTGAGTCTGGCTGAGATGAATGCCTTGCTTCGCCAGATGGAGCAGACGCCCTTTGCCAGCCAGTGTAATCATGGCCGTCCGACATGGCGGGCGTTTCCATTAGCGCAGCTCGACAAGCTGTTCGCCCGGGGAGAGTGATATGAGTGAGCGGCGACCGCCTGCGATCTGTTTAATGGGGCCGACGGCCAGTGGCAAGACCGCGCTTGCCTGCGAGCTCTATGATACTGGACGCTATGAGCTGATTTCTGTGGACTCGGCCTTGGTCTATCGGGGTATGGACATCGGGACTGCCAAGCCGTCAGCCGAGGAGCTCGCACGTTATCCGCATCACCTGATTGATCTGATCGAGCCTGAAGGGGTGTATTCGGCCGCAAGCTTTGTCGAAGATGCCAAGCGGACCATGGATGAGGTCTATGCCCGAGGCAAAATTCCGCTTTTGGTGGGTGGCACCATGTTGTATTTTCGCAGTCTGTTTTCAGGGATGGCAGACATGCCGGCTGCGGATGCTGAGATTCGGGCGGAGATCCAACGTGAGGGTGAAACACATGGCTGGGAATGGATCCATCAGCAGCTTGCAAAAGTCGATCCACGCTCGGCGGCACGTTTTTTGCCCAATGATCGGCAGCGGATCATGAGGGCGCTTGAAGTTTATCGGTCCAGTGGTCGCGCAATCACGGATTACCATGATGAGCAAGCGCCGACTAAGGATGCCGGAGATCCAGAAAATGGCGACTACCGTATTTTTGCGCTGGTGCCGGATCGTCCCTGGCTGCATGAACGCATTGCTTTACGCTTGGAGCAGATGTGGCAGGCCGGGTTCTGGGAGGAGGTACAAAATTTATACAAACGCAACGGTCTAACCGGTGATCATCCATCCATGCGCTCAGTTGGATATCGTCAGGCATGGGAATATCTGGATATGGTCAGTACAAATTTTAGCGAGACATCAAATAATTATTACAGGAATATAGACGCATTAGATGGTAATGTTCCTAAGAGCGTGAAAGAGAAAGCACTCTATGCGACGCGTCAATTGGCCAAACGACAATACACTTGGATTCGGTCATTGACAGAGAGTCACACAATACAGCAATTTGAGACAGTTACTGACGGGTTTATTCACTTGCGAAAACAGGCAGAATAGCCCAGAATTATGACCCTTATGTTGCCTGCATAACTATTTATTCGTGGCGCATTTTTTGCCACTTAATTTTGGGAGAAATAAATTGTCTAAAGGTCAAACATTACAAGATCCATTTTTAAACGCATTGCGTAAAGAGCGGATTCCAGTGTCGATTTTTTTGGTAAACGGAATTAAATTGCAAGGTCAAATTGAATCATTTGATCAATATGTGGTTTTATTAAAAAATACTGTTAGCCAAATGGTCTACAAACATGCCATTTCAACCGTAGTGCCTGCACGTAATCCACGTCCTGCTGCGGGTGAGCAGATGGGGAGTGGATTCTCGGGTGGTGCATCAGGCGGTGGTTTCCCGCAGGGTGGCGGTTTCCCGGGTCAATCGTCTGGCTTTGGCGCGCCACGTGGTTTTGGTGCATCGCAGCCGAGCGGCTTTGGTCATCAAGGCAACTTTGGTGGTCAGCCGTCCTCTGGTTTTGGCACAGGCTATGGTCATGCGCAAGGCGGCCAAGGCAGCCAAGGTGGTCAGGGCAGTCATCCCGGCAGCTTTGATGGTCATAAGTTTGAAGATGATGAAGGTGGCGACAACAATTTCTAAGATGACCTAGGCCTGATGTGCGTTGAAGTCATCGTTTAGAAAATGATGTTGTAAAAAAGCACTGCAATTGCAGTGCTTTTTATTTTGGGCTGTTGCTGCGGGCCATCTGTGCTATTGATAGAGCGCAAGCGTGGGCTTATTGTTGATCCGCAGAGTCTTTCATATCGATATAAGCCGATGCACGGATTTCGCGCAGCCAGTTATCCAGCTCAACTGGATATTGACGCTCATAGAGCGCCTGCTTGGCGGCAGCGCGGCGATATTCCTGAGTCATGTCCTGATCGCGTGTGGCTTCGACCTGTAGGATGTGCCAACCGAAGGGGGATTGGAAGGGGGCACTGATCTGACCGACGGGTGTTTTGATCATCGTGGCTTCAAAGGTCGGGACCATCTCACCCGGTGAGACCCAGTTCAGATCGCCGCCAGCCTGTGCTGAACCGGGATCGTCAGAGTAAGCACGGGCCATATCGGCAAAAGCTGCACCGGCTTTGAGCTTTGCGGCGATACTGTCGATTTTGAGCTTGGCTTCTTCTTCGTTGACGATTTCACTGGTTTTAACCAAGATATGGCGTACATGATACTGATGCACTATTGCACCACTAATACCGCCCCGTTCGTCGTTAAGCTGCAGGATATTGACCGCGTCTTCTGCGGGCAGTGGCTCACTGACTTCACCTTTTTTCAGTTTGTTCAGCGCATTCAGGAACGGCGTTGGCAATTCATCCGATTTATGCCAGCCTTGATTACTTGAGGCTGCACCGTATTGAGCAGCGATCGCATCCAGTGGTTTGCCGGCGCGAAGTTGAGTGATCAGCTCATTGGCATTGCTCAGTGCCTTGCTTTTGGCTGCGCTGCTTAAGTCATTGGCGACAGGGACCTGAATCACGGTGAAGTTGAATTCGGTTTTCAGAGCGTCAGCACTTTGTGGTGAACTCAGGAAATTATCAATGTCGCGATCCGAAATCTTGATGCGGCTGCCGACCCGCTGCTGCTGCAGACGGTTGATATTCATCTCATCCCGGATTTTTTTGCGGAATTGGGCATAGCCATTCGGCTGGATACTATCCAGTCTGCTTTGAAACGCGCTGAGTGACGGGATCCCTTGCTGCTGGGCGATGCTGAGCAATGCATGATTGAGCGCTTCATCGTCAACGCTGTTACCGCTACGATCAATCATACCGAGTTGGATTTTGCGCAGGATTAACTGCCGAATAATGTCGGCGCGGAGCAGATCCGGACTGGGTGGAGTCTGACCGCGTGCGCTGATGGCCTGCATTGCTTCCGCCATGGCTTGATTGACTTCGCTGGACAGCAAGACTGAGTCGTCAACGATGGCAACGACATGGTCTAGTGAGGCTTCTGCTGCCATGGCGGATGCGACCGGAACCATAATCAGGCTGGTTGCGCCGATCAGGCTCGCAGATATCCAGACAGCAGATGCCAGAGCCTGCCGTTGAAAGAGGCGATGAGATAAAGAGGTATGCATTAACGGTTTTGCCACGATGTATTTACCTGAGAGTATCCATAAATTTTTTGCCGCAACAGGGTAGACAGACTATTGTCTGCGTTATTGGCCAGACCCTTGAAGGTGATTTGGAACACGATGCTGCGGCTGGCACGCGTCGTGGCAATATCGTCAAAATCGTTATAGTAAGAACGACCAAACAGCGAAATGCTCCAGCAACAGGCATCATAATCAATGCCAAGCAGGGCGTCTCGCGTCGCACGGTTTTGCAGATCATACTGAACTGCGCCTAATAGGCGGAAATTATTGTAGATCGGCTGAGCAAAAGACGCTGTAGCCTGCCGTGTACCAATTTGATTGTCTTCTGTAACATTACTGCGGAAGATATAACCTAAGCTCAAGATGCTACCATTGCTGGCGTTATAGTGAAATTCGGTATCGGACGTCGAAAGCCGGTTGTTTGCGGTCCACAGAATGTTGCTGTCGGCACTCAAGGATTTGTTCCAGTGCGTACCAAAATCCAGTCCGATGCCGGATGAGCGTGAGGTCCCCACGGTGTCAGTTGATGCGAGCAAGGTTTTGCGGTCGCTGAAGTAGAAACGGTCAGCGATCCCGATGCGGTATCGTTCCAGACCATTGTCATCATAGAAGCGATTGGTCACACCCAGCGTTGCGAAGTTGTTGTCGTCAAGTCGATCATAGCCGACAAATCGATATGGGCTAAATAACTGATTGAAGCTAGGGGATGCATACGTGGTGTCGAAGGTTGGAAGCGTATTCTGCTTGGCATACGGTGAGTATGCATAAAACAGACGGGGTTCCATCGTTTGCAGGAATGATCCGGCATTACGTTCAAAAGTCAGGCCGCTGTCCAGCGTGAACTGTGGAACAATCGCTGTCGGCGAGTTGCTTGGATTGGTCGTTGATACGGCGGCACCTGTACCCGTTGTAGTCACTGTCGTTGTGCCAGTGCTGGTCACGGTATTTGTACCGACTGTGGTGGTAGTCACAGCCAATGGATTGACGTCATTCTGGTAGAGCAGTGAACGTGCTGACACTGTAGGAATGGCATATCCACCAGGAGTGCGGAAATTGTAGCGAACGCCGAACAGGTTGTACTGGCGTAGACCATTGGTTTCTGGTCCCGAGTTATCATCAATCTCACGATTAAAATAACCCGAATCGTTAGTGGCAAATCGCTCCCAACCGTTCAGCGAGCCTTGGTTATAGTCCAGATGTAGCTGGATGCGACCATAGGGGCGATCAATGTCAGGTACAGTATTGTCCAGTTCCTGATAGGTCAATCCGCGCAGATAACCACTCAATCCCCAGTCTGGATTGGTGTAATTGAGGGTGGCAGATCTTTCTTGGGTCATGGAGTTGGCAGAGCCCTGGTAATTGTTACTGCTGACCGGTCCTAAACCTTGTCCCAGATCTGTAAAGAAGTATTTATCGGAGACATAGTTGTAGTTGATGACGCTGTTCCAGTTAGAATTCAGCCGGATGAAGTCATATAGATGAAAGTCTTTGCGATCCAGCGCATTGCCATTACCGTCCAGATATTTGGGATCTTGCGGCAGATAGCCACCCGAGAGCGAGCCATTGCCCAGATATGGATTCAGGAAACGAAACTCGGCATTCAGCATCGGGTTACGATTGGTGATGATCCTTGGTGTCAATGTGGCATCGTAGTTGGGTGCAAGATTGAGGTAATAAGGGAGTGAAAAATCGACACCGTTGTGACTATTGTAACGAAGACTGGGGATCAGGATACCGCTGGAGCGTCGGTTATCAATCGGAAAGTTAAAATACGGTGTGTAAAAAATCGGTACGCTGCCCACATACAGCGTGGCATCACGTGCGACGCCGCGTCCAGAGACCTGATTGAGGTCAAGTTGATGGGACTTCAGCTTCCATCCCAGCGAATCTGGCTCACAGGTGGAGTAAATGGAATCCATGATCCGGGTCAGTGTTTCGGATTCGCGCACGATGGCATCGGCATTACCATGTGCCTGCCGATCGGCATCAATAAATTGACTGTGGTGGAAGCTACCAGATTTGGTTTGCAGGTTATATGTGCCTGCGTCGCCTAAGCCAATAAAGCCGGGTTCGGCCATTTTGACATTGCCGATGGCGGTCGCAATGGTCTGGGTCGGGTCCATGGTGACTTTATCTGCCGTGATCATCCGCCCGGGCTGGCTGATATGGACGTTGCCAGACATGACTGATCCTTCATCAGGATCGTAGTAGGCGTAGTCTGAACGTGTCGTGGTGTCGGAGGCCTTTGTATCTTTGGTTTTCGATGCTTCAGAAGCGGGAATCGGCGTGATCCAGACGCCACGGCAACTGGCTGGTACACGGCGCTGTAGTGCGGCTGGCAGTTCTGCCAGTTGCTTGCGGTCAAAGAATCCATAGATCAATGGGCGATCCAATGCATCATTTGATGCTGAGCCTGCGGTGTTCGTGACCGTTGCAGTGCTGCTGCCTTGTGGCAGGGCCATTGAGACATTAATGGCTGAAGCGTTGTTCGCGGCGGTGCCGGTGGATGGCTCAGTCTGGGGTGTTGCCGCACCGGATGAATCTGTCGTGTGGTCGGCATCGCGTGTTTCGGCGTGCAGCGCCTGTTCGGCAAGCACGGCGCAAGCCAGAGAAACCGCGAAAGCAAGATTATGTCGTTTAAACCGGCGCAATTTGTGATCCGTTTTCAGCTGGTGTGGCGTGGTGTCAGGGCTTAAGAGGGATGAACGTCTCCGACTCAGTAAAGCCTTGACCTGAGTGTATCGGTATATCGGCAGAGTTTACAACACAATAGAGGCTGCATGCATCATAGAGAAAAAACTGACGAGCGGCTACACTCGCGTTATCATTATCGGGTTGTCCCGGATAAATTTTGGTAACGGATATTTTTTGCAGGATCGACCCGCCATGTCTTCAGAACGTTTGCACACTCTCACCCGCTGGGTCGCTGAACACCTTGATACCGATAATTTTCAACTGATTCCGCTCACCGGCGATGCCAGTTTTAGGGGCTATTATCGTCTGCATGTACAGGATGTAAACACCCCCATTCACGCGACACATTCATCGCTGATCGTGATGGATGCCCCACCACCCAAAGAAGATACCCGTCCGTTTTTGGCGATTGATCATATGTTGAGCCAGCATGGAGTGCGTGTGCCGCATGTGATTGCTAGTGATCCGGCGCAGGGCTTTATCATTCTGGAAGACTTTGGTGATACCGTGCTGTCGCAGGTGCTGGCCGAAGATAATGTCGATCAGCTCTACGGGCAGGCGATGAATCAACTGGTACATCTGCAGCATGCACCGGCAGATAGTCGCTATCCGCTGCCGCCGTATAGTGAGGCTAAGCTGATTGATGAGATGAGCCTGTTTGATGAATGGTTCCTGAAGAAATACCTCTCGCTGCAGCCTTCGGCGGATGAGATGACGCTGCTGCTGCGTACCTATGATTTCCTTGCCAAGCAAGCACTGGCGCAGCCGCAGGTGGTCGTGCACCGAGATTATCACTGCCGTAATCTGATGGTGCTGAGGGATTCTGAAGCGCTGGGCATTATCGATTTTCAGGATGCGGTCAATGGTCCGATCACCTACGATATCGTCTCGCTGCTGCGTGATGCCTATGTGCAATGGCCGAGCAAGAGCGTCTATGGCTGGCTGCATGGCTACTGGGAGCGCCAGACAGTGCAAGACTATCTCAAAGTCTCATTTGAGCAACTCAAGTCGTGGTTTGACTTCATGGGTGCACAGCGCCACCTGAAGGTACTGGGAATCTTTGCACGTCTGTACTATCGTGACGGCAAGGCGGGCTATCTGAAGGATCTGCCGCTCGTTTTGCTCTACCTGCTCGAAGAAACAGCAGAATACCCAGAGCTGGCTGAATTTCATCAATGGCTGCGTGATCGTATCCTGCCGGCGTTTCTGGTTGAGGCACCGGAGAGTATGGCGCTATTGCAAGGCTATCTCTAAGTCCAATCGAGCAATGACAGGAAACAATCTATGCGTGCAATGATTCTGGCTGCGGGTCTAGGCACCCGTTTGCGTCCACTGACCCTGCATACGCCAAAGCCTTTGCTGGCGGTTGGTGGTAAGCCGCTGATCGTCTGGCATATCGAAGCGCTGGCGCAGGCAGGTATACATGATATCGTGATCAATACCGCTTGGTTGGGTGATAAGTTGGTTGAGGCATTGGGCGATGGCGCAGGTTTTGGCGTCCGTATCCACTGGTCACACGAAGGCGAGCCGCTCGAGACAGCAGGTGGTATTCAAAAAGCACTGCCTTTGCTCGGTGATGAGCCGTTTCTGCTGGTCAATGGCGATGTCTGGACCCGCTTCGATGTGGCTGCGCTCGTGCAAAAAGATCTGGGCGCAGATCTGGCGCACCTCGTACTGGTGGATAACCCGCCCCAGCATCCAAAAGGGGATTTTGCGCTGACGATTGATCGGGTGTCGAATGAAGGTGAGGATAAACATACCTTTGCCGGAATTAGTCTGTTGTCGCCCCAGCTCTTTGCAGGATTGGTGCCGGGTAAAGCGCCTTTGGCGCCGATCCTGCGTGCGGCGATGGCCGATGGTCGGGTGAGCGGCGAGTGGTATCGCGGCGCTTGGGTGGATGTTGGTACACCAGAGCGCCTGACTGATCTGGATCAGCAGATACGGGCTGGTCAGATTTGATTTGTTGCATGTAACGTGGGTTGGGCAGAAAAGTGAGTGTAGACAACGATGTCCGATAAAGCTTTGCTGGTGCGCTGGCTATCCGAGCTGACGACGGCGCAGCGGTCGGCACATACGCTTAAGGCCTATGCACGCGATGTGCGTGGACTTTTAAGTTTTATGGCGGCGGATGATGATGAGTCTGCTGGCTCTGTCGGTGTTGGTCGTGCGGATAATGAGGATGCAGATAGCGATGTGTTGTCGCGTCTTGATTTGACGGCATTGCAACGCTATGCAGGCTTTCGAATGGAGGTGGAGGGTCTATCGCCATCCAGTCTGCAGCGTGAGCTATCGGCGATCCGTCACTTTGCTGGCTGGTTGGTTGAGCAGGGGGTGCTAACTCAGAATCCCGCGCAAGACTTTTCGATCAAACGCCCACCGCGCCCGCTGCCGGGTGTGATGGATGCGGAACTGGTTGAGCAGTTGCTGGATCAGCCTGCGCCGACCGATCCTGATGCTGCGCGGCTTTGGATACGCGACCGGGCCATGCTGGAGCTGCTATATAGCAGTGGGCTACGCTTGTCGGAGCTGGCAGAGTTGACCCTGCCGATGCTGGATCTGCCGCGTCGTCTCGTGACGGTGATGGGTAAGGGGCGCAAGGTGCGCATTCTGCCGATCGGGTCCAAGGCCATGGCAGCGCTTGAGGATTGGCTGCCGCATCGTGCGCTGTGGGCGGATGAAGGTGTGTTACATGTATTCATCAGTGAGCGCTTGGGACAGAGCCTGCACCCGCGTACCATCGAACGGCGGGTCACCCATCAGGCCATCCGGGCGGGCATTGCGCAACATCTGCATCCGCATTTATTACGCCATTGTTTTGCTTCGCATTTGTTGGCTGGGAGTGGTGATCTGCGCGCTGTACAGGAGCTGCTGGGTCATGCCAATATCAGTACCACGCAGGTCTATACGCACTTGGACTTTGAACATCTGACCAAGGTTTATGATCAGACACATCCACGTGCTCGGCAGCATAAATAGACGTATTACACAACAAGACATAGGGTTACATGTATCTTTTTAAATGGATACATGTAACCATTTACGATTGTTTGCGCTCATCAGCAAACAAATTTTATGCAGCAAACAGCGCATCGCGCCATTCGGCGGTCAGGGCGCGACTGTCGTGCTGATTCGGATGGAAGTGGTCGTCGTAATAGTCCAGGTAAGCGGGCAGTAGTGTCTTGATCATGGTTTGCAGTTCGCGGATAGCCTGCCAGTGCTGCTTGAACTGCCAGCGTGCAGCTTTGTCTTGTACCATCAGGCGCAGGGTGATGTAGCTGATGCGGGTCAGAAATGTCGTGGTGATGATACGCATGGTGCGTTTGCGGACCACATCATCATGAAAGATTTCCTGATAGACATCGAAAGCGACCGCTTTATGCTCGGTTTCCTCTAGCGCATGCCAGAGCCAGAGGCGGGCAGCCTTCGGGTGCAGTTTGTTGTGAAAGTCTGGATGCTCCAGAAAATATTGCGCAATGATGGCGGTGAAGTGCTCCAGTGCGCAGGTGACAGCCAGTTGCTGTTTATCGTTTAACATGCCTTTGGCTTGCTCGATCTTCTGATATTCATCGTCGATGATCGGCTGCACGTCGAGGCCATAGGATTTGGCGTATTCATTGAAATCTTCATGCGCGTGACTGTGCATCGCTTCCTGACCGATAAAGGCTGAAACATCGCGCTGCAGAGCAGGGTCTTGAATGCGATCACGTACAGTACGCACGCTATGGACGAAGAAGCGTTCGCCATGCGGGAAGGTCAGCGAGAGTGCAGTCAGAAAGTGTGACAGCAGGGGATTGTGGTCAAAATAATATTTAGGCAGCGTGTCAAAGCTTAAGTCCGGTCGTCGCACTGTGATCGATGATGTGCGCTGTTGGTGGGTGGGCGCTGCTGTCAGATTAGTATAGGTGTTGGCCATGAGGAGTGACCTCGCTGTATAAGGCTTAAATCATGCGATTTTAAAGATGCTGATGTCTTGCAACTATTGACATCGGGCATTGTCAATTAATGGTTTTATAACAATAGACAATTATCGTTGTCAAATTAAATGTGCAGTATTTTGCGTAAAATTCTATAAACCTTGTCAGTCGGGCCATAGCACAGTCGGATTGACCTCGCCATCATGTGCGCCCAGTACGTCAATTTTGTGGATTGTGGGTGATTTTGGCTTGACCTTAGCGCCTTCAAATAGCAATATATTGCGCACTCTTAATTTATTCTGGGCGCATGAAGATTGGGGCGGGCGGTCTAGACCGGCAGGCCTTTAGGGTTTAAGCACTCAAGTAGTGAAAGTGACCTGATTCATTTACCGCATTGCGATTGCGTCCGCGCATTAGATTTTTGTATCCACTAGCCAAGCCGAGGAATTTTATGAAGGCTCTTGTTGCTGTCAAGCGCGTTGTCGATTACAACGTCAAAGTTCGTGTTAAAGCGGATAAAACCGGTGTTGATCTGACCAACGTCAAAATGTCCATCAACCCTTTCTGTGAAATTGCTGTCGAAGAAGCAGTTCGTCTGAAAGAAAAAGGCGTAGTGACTGAAATTGTTGTGGTTTCTGTAGGCCCAACCGCAGCACAAGAGCAAATCCGCTCTGCCATGGCGCTGGGTGCTGACCGTGGTATCCTGGTTCAGACCGATGATGCTGTTGCGCCTCTGGCTGTGGCCAAGATCCTTAAAGGCATCGTAGATCAAGAACAGCCACAAATCATCCTCTTGGGCAAACAAGCCATCGATGATGACAACAACCAGACCGGCCAAATGCTGGCTGCACTGATGGGCGTAGGTCAGGGTACCTTTGCTTCCAAAGTCAGCGTAAACGGTACAACGCTGCAAGTTGAGCGTGAAATCGACGGCGGCGCACAAGTGGTAGACCTGCCTCTGCCGGCGATTGTCACCACCGACCTGCGTCTGAACGAACCACGTTACGCTGCGCTGCCAAACATCATGAAAGCCCGTAAAAAGCCACTGGATACCAAAACGCCAGCCGACTATGGTGTTAGCACCGCATCGGGCTTGAAAGTTCTGAGCGTGAACCCACCAGCAGAGCGTAAAGCGGGTATCAAAGTGAAATCGGTAGACGAACTGATTGATAAGCTGAAAAACGAAGCCAAAGTGATCTGATCCTTTTGGGCTCACACTCATTTTTTAACTGATTAACCGATTTTACAAAACGTATTCCGTTTTTTAGGAGTTCCAACATGGCTATTTTGGTTTATGCCGAACATGACAATGCCAGCTTAAAATCAGCCACCCTGAATGTGATTTCCGCTGCGAAAGCCATTGGTGGTGATATTCACGTATTGGTTGCTGGTTCTGGTGCCCAAGCTGCTGCCGATGCCGCTGCTCAAGTCGCTGGCGTGTCGAAAGTACTACTGGCTGATAACGCTGCTTACGCACATCAACTGCCAGAAAACGTAGCGACTCTGGTTGCTAATCTGGGCAAATCCTACAGCCATATTCTGGCTGCAGCAACCTCGATTGGTAAAGGCGTACTGCCACGCGTCGCAGCACTGCTGGACGTGAACCAGATCTCCGAGATTATCAAAGTTGTATCGCCAGATACCTTTGAACGTCCGATCTATGCCGGTAACGCGATTGCAACCGTGCAAAGCACTGACGCGATCAAAGTCATCACTGTGCGCGGTACTGCCTTTGATCCAGCCGCTGCAACTGGTGGTTCGGCTGCTGTAGAAGCTGTATCCGAAGCCGACGATCTGGGCAAATCCACTTTCGTTAGCGAAGCACTGGCCAAGTCCGACCGTCCAGAACTGACCGCTGCCCGTATCGTGGTATCGGGTGGCCGTGGTATGCAAAACGGCGACAACTTCAAGACCGTACTTGAGCCGCTGGTGGACAAGCTGGGCGCGGCCATGGGTGCATCGCGTGCTGCTGTGGACGCAGGCTTCGTTCCCAACGACCTGCAAGTTGGTCAAACCGGTAAGATCGTTGCCCCTGATCTGTACGTGGCTGTCGGTATCTCCGGTGCCATCCAGCATCTGGCTGGTATGAAAGACTCTAAAGTCATCGTTGCCATCAATAAAGACGAAGAAGCCCCAATCGCATCGGTTGCTGACTATTTCCTCGTTGGCGACCTGTTCCAAGCTGTACCAGAGCTGACCAGTAAGCTGTAATTTGCTGTTTTGGTTTTAAAAAAGCCCTGCAATTTGCGGGGCTTTTTTGTGAGAGGGGATCATGCTAGTGTCGTTTCGACAATATTGATCCTGACAGCCCATCATGCATGGGCGTTGCGCGTTTTTTGTTGATAAATGTCACGTATAGATGTTTCTGTCTATCGCCTGATTCAATAAATGTCCTACAATCAAGACACTCATGGTAATGAGGGGGAGATGCATGGCTGGTTTTTTTAAAACGGTGGCAGGGGTTGCGGACAATGTCCAAAAAGGGCTGAATAACTCCATTCAGCGCCGGCTCCATCCTGAGCGCTATCTGCTGCAAAACAAATCTCCCCGCGTCGAATTGCTGCGCGATGGTGTGTTTTCTGTGCACTATTATCCGCCCTTGGGAGAACCTCGGATTGAGGTCGAGGGTGAGACCATTGAGGTGGCGAAGACGCACTATAAAACGCCGTTGCTGCTTGTGCCTCCGCTGGGTGTCTACGCATGGATCTTTGATCTGATGCAGGAGCGTTCGCTGGTCCGTTATTTTCAGGCGCGCGGATTTGAGGTTTATCTGATCGATTGGGGGCGTCCTGATCGCAATGAAGCAGAATTGTCACTCGAGCAATATACACTGCGCTGGTTCCCGCAGGCGGTGCGTGCCGTGCAGTTCCATAGTGGCGAGAAAGATATCTCGGTATTGGGCTATTGCATGGGTGGCCTGCTGTCGCTGATGTATACCGCAGCAGCAGGTCATGATGTGGTCAAAAATCTGGTGACGATTGCCTCACCGATCAATCTGCATCAGGTTCTGGGTGGTATAGGCAAGGTGGCGATGCTGGTGTCAGGACCGACAGGGCTAATCCGCCGGTTGACTGGCCCTCAGTTGGTCAAGCTGAATCCCGGGCTCTTCCATGTCGATGGTCGTATCCTATCGCTGATGTTTAAAGCCACGGCGCCGATGGCAGCGGTCATGAGCTATCTGGATCTGATCCGTCATCTGGCTGACGACGAGTATGTCAGTCGCTATATGACCATGAATGAGTGGTTCACCAATATGCCGGATTATCCCGGTGCGACGGTGCTGGAGGTGATCCAGAAAATGGGGCTCGCCAATCGTATGCAGCGCGGCTATTTCTCGCTGGGTGAATATGAGATCAGCTTTAAGCGTATTACCAGTGCGCTGCTGTCATTGGCGGGTGATCAGGATGTGATTGCGACGGTTTCGTCTGCTAGTGCCATCATGGGTGTAGTCGGGTCGAAAGATAAGACCTTTCAGGTGGTACCAGGCGGTCATGCCGGCGTGTTCACAGGCAGCCGGGCTGCGCATACGACTTGGGTGATTGCAGCTGATTGGCTTAGTCTGCGTTCTGGTGAGGCTGTAGTACGTGTGTCTGAGGACGCTTTGCCAGTGACGCCTACAGTCGAGGTTGAGACTGTGCAGATCGCCTTGCCCGGACTGGCTTAAGACGCAAAGGATACAGGTACGGATATGACAGAAACAACGGTGATGCGCCTGAATGCCCAGCAGGCATTTGAATTCATTAATAGCCGTCACTCAGATGGTCATCTAGTGGAACCTGCACCCAGTGATGCCGAACTGCAGCAGGCTGTACTGGCTGCACTGGCTGCGCCGGATCACCATCGTCTACAGCCATGGCGCTTTCTGGCTGTACGCGGTGATGCGCGTCACCGCATGGGTGAGGCGTTTCAGCATGCGTTGATCGCGCGCGGCGAGACAGATGAGGCATTGCTAACGAAGGTACTGTCGCAGCCCCTTCGGGCGCCGTTGATTCTGGTATGTGCTGTCGTGCCGCAAGAGCATCCCAAAGTGCCTGTGGTCGAGCAGGTACTTAGCATGGGAGCGGCGGTTGAAAATCTACTGCTGATGCTGGTGGCGCAAGGCTATAGTGGCATGTGGCGTACCGGTGCGATTACCGAGTCTCCGGTGCTTAAGCAGGCGTTTGGGCTGCGTGAGGAGGATATCATCGCCGGATTTGTTTATATTGGCTCGACCACACGCGAATTGACGCGTGAGTTACCGGCGGTCGAAGGTTTTCTGCAGCAATGGCATGGCCTATAAGTCGCAGTGATGTGCAGTTATAGTTACATGAAACTCAGTGTCTGGTGAATGAAAAACAGTCTGTATCTATCAGGTATGTCGGATAAATCAAATGGATAGCCCAATCGTATCTCAGCAGAGTTCGCAGGATAAAAGTAAGATGCCACCCATGCGCATCACAGTGCTGGGTGGTGGCAGCTTTGGTACGGCGATGGCCAATGTGGCTGCGCGCAATGGCTGTGACACACGAATGTACATCCGTGATGCCGTCATGGCGCAAGAGATGCAAGATACCCGGCGTAATACTCGGTATTTGCCTGACTTTGAAATGGATAAAAATCTCTGTTTTACCAATGATATCGAGTACGCAGTGCGTGATCGCGACCTGATTTTAGTGGCGATCCCCAGTAGCTCGTTCCGGCAGGTGTTGCGCCAGATCGCACCGTTTATCACCAGTCAGGCAGTTGTCTCGTTGACCAAGGGGATTGAGCCGGATACCTTTGCGCTCATGAGCGATATTATCCGTGAGGAATTACCACAAGTGCCTTATGGAGTACTTTCGGGTCCAAATCTTGCCAAGGAGCTGATGGCGGGTTTGCCTGCCGGTACGGTGATTGCAAGCCCGAGTGAAGCCGTGCGCTATGCCGTGCATCAGGCGCTGGCCAGTGCGCTATTTCGAGTCTTTGCTAATACTGACGTCCATGGGGTTGAATTGGGGGGTGCACTCAAGAATATCTATGCCGTGGCGATGGGGATGGGTGCTGCCTATCACGTCGGTGAAAACACCCGCAGTATGCTGCTCACGCGTGCGCTGGCGGAGATGAGCCGCTTTGCGGTTCGTCTTGGCGCGAATCCGCTCACCTTTCTTGGTTTATCGGGCGTGGGCGATCTGATCGCGACCTGTAGTAGTCCGTTAAGTCGAAATTATCAGATCGGGCTTGCACTGGGTCAGGGCAAAACTTTAGATGAGGCGGTGGCTGCGCTGGGACAGACCGCTGAAGGCATTAACACCATTCGTCAGATACGTGCCCAGTCTAAAGCGCTGGATGTCTATATGCCGATCACCTGCGCCTTATATGAGGTGATTTTTGAGGGTAAACCGCCGCTCGGTATAGCCCTGTCGCTGATGCAGACCGGCCATCGTAGTGATGTGGAGTTTGTGCTACCCAATACGGTTGAGCAGCCGACGTCATCCATTTCCTAAGCAGATGAAAGGAATGCAATCATGCAGTTGATTCTGGTACGTCACGGTGAGGCAGGTCCCTATCAGCCGGATGATGCCGTGCGTAAGCTGACCGCAAAAGGCATGGCACAGGCAGCATGGACAGCGCAGCAGATCGTGGATGCGTATCAGCCTGATCTTTTGGTGGCGAGTCCCTATGTGCGGGCGCAGGAGACACTGGCGGCTTTTCAGGTGTTATTGCCTAAAGTGCCGGTACAGGTGGTGGATGGCATTACGCCTGATGCTGATCCGCACATTGGGCTGGACCAACTGGCGCTCCTGCCAGCCCAGTATGATGCGCGCTGCATTGTGGTCGTCTGCCATATGAATATCGTGGCTTATATGGCGGGCTTATTGCTGGATGATGATGCCGAGGGCTTTAGCCTTGCTGAAGCGCGTGTCTTTGAGCAAGAGATTATTGTACCAGGACTGTCTATCGAGAAGGCGCGATTTGTGCCGCCAAGCCGCATCGTCTGATCTGGGTTTTGCGATTTTTTCGAGTAAATAGATAGTGCAATCGGCCAAATGAAGCGATTACGAATCTATGCGTAAGTAACGGCGTTATGCCGAGGGAAGAAATATGCTGTATTTGTGGGTGCAAGCGCGAACTGTGCAGCCGGATGGCACGAGCGCACCAGAACGGTTACGGTGGTGGGTCGATGGTCACAGTACCATTCAGAGCTGGCAGGAAGTGACAGGTTGGGATGCTTTGCTGAAGGCTACGGCTGCTTTGAGCATTCAGGAAGTGACGGTCTTTTTTCCGACCTCAAGCGTACAGATGCTGCAGCAACCGATGTCCAAGGCCCAACTGCGTCAGATCGGTGCAGAAGGTGTGCGTTATCTGCTTGAAGAATACGCCCTGACACCGATAGATCAGCTTGATGTGCGTTATCAGCACCATCATCAGCAGTTGAGTGTACTAGCCAAACCGCGTGCAGATGTTCAATTACTGTTGTCATCTCTGGGGCTGACGCCATGGCGTGTTGTGGCCTTGCTGCCGGATTTCTTGCTATTACCATCGTTTGGGCAAAAAGCCACGCTGTTGCTGGATGGTCCTAATCGTATTTTACGCTTGAATGAGAACTATGCGGTTCCTGCTGATTTCCTTGATCTGACGCTGTCACATGTTGGTCAGCTTACGGAGATTGAGGTGATTGGCGTCGTTAGTGAGCGTGACCGTGCGGTGCTGGATGCCTACCAGACACATACGGGCGTCTTGTGGCAGCCTTACTTGGCGGCATTATTGCCGGATCAGCTCACTGCCCGTCATGCATTCAATCTGGCGACCTATGTGCGTGAACACCGCATTTCTGGCTATTGGCGTGCAGTTGCTGCGGTGTTGGTGATGTGTATTGCCGCTCAGATGCTCTCGGATGGTCTTAAGATCTGGCGTTATAACCGGGTGGCAGACGCAACTCATGCGCAAGCCGAAAAGCAGTACCGACAATGGTTTCCGGATGAGCACCATATCGTGAATCTGACCCGGCAGATGAAAGGCCATCTGAATGCGGCGGGCGGCGCGGATATGACGGCTTTGTCCCTGATCAGTCAGGTCGGGCCAGCATTGAGCCAGTCGCATCTGCAGGCCAAAAAAATGCGCTATGTCAGCAGCGGTGCAGGTGCCAGCGGCGCTGATAATGCGGTAGCACGCACGGGCTCGCTTGAGCTGCAGGTCAGTGCACCGACCATGGCTGCCCTTGAGACGTTGCGTGCTCAGATCGCTCAGCAGGGTTTAAAAGCGGAATTGGGTTCGGCCAGCAACAGTGCAGATAAAAACAGCAGTGCAGCAGGTGTGGTAGGTACAGTCAAGGTGTCATTATGAGTCAGCCACTGCAAGGGGTGATGAATCGTTATCGTTCATCCGCGTTTTATCAGAATATCACCAGCAAAATGCGTGAGCTGGAAGAAGGGTATCAGCAACTGCCGCCGCGTGATCAATTGGCACTGACCATTCTGGGCGTGTTTCTGGGTCTCTTGATCGTGGTGGGTGGTGGCTATTGGCTGCACCATCATGCGTTGTTGGCTCAAGAACGGGCAGATGAAGAACGTCAGACACTGCTGTGGATGCGTGGGCAGGCACCGATGCTGCATGCATCAAGTGATCAGTCGCAGCCCTTGTCGGCCATCGTACAGAGCAGTGCGGCCCAGCAGGGGCTGATGGTCACGACGACGGATGCGGCTGGTCGCTTGTCCGTGACGACTTCGCATCAGAGTTTTGCGGTGCTGGGGAATTGGTTGACCCGTCTGGCTCAGCAAGGTGTGCAGATTGATCAGCTTGATGTCGAACAGCAGCCAGGTGGCATATTGCAGTTGCAGGCACTGCTCAGCAAGCCGTAAACTGCTAAGACCACTTGGTCCAGAAGGAGTATTGGCCTGATGAATGAGTCTTATCCACGTCCACCGGTACATACTCATCTGGTGATCGAGAATGAGCGTGAGTTGACGTTGATCAATCATGTGACCTACGCGCTGTATATGCTCAGCTATTTTACGGCTGGGTTGACTTGGCTTGTGGCGATCATCATTAATTACGTCAAACGCCCAGAGGCGAATGGCACTTGGCTGCATAGTCATTTTGACTGGCAGATCACGACTTTCTGGTACAGTATTTTTATGGGTGTGATTGCGACGGTGCTCTTGATCTGGGGCTTGCCTGTCAGTCTGATCGCCTTTGCATCTGATCATCCAGCTGTGCAGTGGTCGCTGTTTTCGTTTGGTGGCATGTTGGTGTTTCTGGGTGTGTTGCTGTGGATCTTTGTCGCGTTATGGCATTTGTACCGGATCGTTCGGGGCTGGCTTGCGCTGCTTTCACGCAAAGCAGTGCCTTAATCGATAGATGAATGCGGTGTCTTGTTAGCGTCAGCACATGCCATTCTCTCTTATTATTCTTGTCTTAGGTTGCCTGTGCAACTGATGCATCTGGCGTCAAACTCTGCCGGGTCAGTCCAGCCAGTGCTTGTACAATCAACTGACAGCCTTGCTGTAGTGTCGTTTCGCGCCATGCAGGCGATGCCGGGCAGAACACTTCGACCAGTCGGGCTTTGGATTTTTCTGTCTCGTTGGATTGACTATCTCCCCACCAGTGCGTCTGATTCTCAGCGCACAGTCCCTTGAGGACCTGTATACCCTCATAGCTGCCAAATTCGGCAACTGCACAGGCATACTGATAAGGATGTGCTGGATCTTGCTGGGTATCGAGTAGACGATGGCAGAATTTACCTAAGCCGCCTTTCCAGCCCGACCAACTGTATTCATTGTTTTGAGGCACTTCGACCACTTGATCGGCGGCGAAGGTCTGGCTCATCCATTGGCTTTGGTATGGCGTGAGTGCATGATCGAACAGGATCTTATAGTTACCCCAATCACCAAGGCCAGTATGGAAGTCGATATGGATGACTTCATGGCGCCCGCCCAGCCATGTGGTAAAGTGGGATTGCAGGATATGCCCGAGTGTGGATAGCGCATGCCCGCCATAATAGATACCTTGCGGGTAGTCGTATTGTCCGGCAGTGATGGCGTATTCGAGCGCAGCAAAACCATAGCGGCGTAGCGCCAGTCGGCTTTTTAACTCAGGGAAGTCCAGCAGACTGGGCGTACCTTTGGGATTTAGGTGTGGATAAAGCACGCCATAGAGTGCGGGGCTGCCTTTATAGGCTTCGCCATCGACCAAGAGATTACGATTCAGGTCAATATTGTCCTCATTAGCTCGTCTGCGCCAAGCAAAGCCATAGGGGTTCAATGCGTGAATGAGGACACAGCGCTGGGTGGGTTTCTTGGAGGGATCGGCGAGCCAGTCATGCATCAGTTGGATCTGTACGGCAGAGCCATAGAATCCCTCGACGCCATGAATACCGCTGGTGACCACCAATACCTGATCTGGTCTGGTCGAAGATTCAACAAGGCAGCTATCAGGATTTCCCTCCCAGATGGCGACATCAATCGTCAACTCCTCACCCGATGGTGCTTGCTGCTGAATAGGGTAGGCGAATATGCTTAAGCCCAAGGCTTCCGCCGCGACACGAAAACGCTTGCGGGCTTGCAGATAGTCTGGCGAAAAAACAGCATTTAAGCCAATCTCAACATCCTGTCCATGGTGTAGACTCGCGGACGTTTGCTGGGAGTCATTCGTACGGGCTGATGGCAATTCTGGGCTATCATCAGATGAAACGGGAGTTGGGGGCATGGCTGAGTTCATGGTCTGATTCCGATATTCATCCGTATCCATCACCGTTTGGTGCTCATGGCACGTCATGTGTCACAGTTAGCCTTGCACAGGCGAATGCTTCGGTAAATAACCGTTCATCGTAAATGTTGATTGTGCCAAATCGATGAAAGTGCGTTCCAAACAAGAACTAAAGATTAAATATTAAACTTTCATCGAAAAATATCATCATTCACTGATAAAATAGGTACCATTTTGCAGTATAATCACACGCCTTTGCGTAAGACTCGCAAGGCAGTTTTTTGTCTAAAGAAAACTGCCTAACATCATCAGACCTTTAGCTTGAGGAACACTCATGCAGATCGGAATACCAGCTGAACGCGCCAGCGGCGAAACCCGCGTAGCCGCGACTCCTGAAACCGTCAAGAAATTTGTGGCCGGCGGTCATACCGTTGTTGTTGAACGTGGCGCTGGTGTCCAAGCCGCCTACATCGACAGTGCTTATGAACAAGCCGGTGCCAAGATTACCGAAGATGCCTATGCCGGCAGCCAGATTATTCTGAAAGTCCGCGCACCTAAAGGCGACGAGATTCAGAAACTGGCACAGAATACCATTGTGGTCGGGATGTTTGATCCATATCGCAACCCTGAGCTGGATGCTTTTGCTGCTCAAGGCGTCAGTGCCTTTGCACTCGAACTGCTGCCACGTACCCTGTCTCGTGCGCAAAATATGGACGTACTGTCCTCGCAGGCTAACCTTGCTGGCTATAAATCCGTGCTGATCGCTGCAACCGAATATCAGCGCATGTTCCCCATGCTGATGACTGCTGCGGGTACCGTCAAGCCAGCCCGTGTCGTGATCATGGGTGTGGGTGTGGCCGGTCTGCAAGCCATTGCGACTGCGAAGCGTCTGGGTGCGGTGGTCGAAGCGACCGACCTGCGTCCAACGGCGAAAGAACAAGTTGAGTCCTTGGGTGCCAAATGGCTCGATGTTCCCATGTCTGACGAAGAGAAAGCCAAAGCACTGGGTACTGGCGGCTATGCATGGATTCCTTCCGATCAGTACGTCAAGGATCAGGCTGTGATCGTGGATAAAGCCGTGTCGAATGCCGACATCGTGATCACCACTGCATTGATCCCGGGCCGTAACGCGCCGCGTTTGATCAAAGCCGAGACCGTCGCCAAGATGAAACCCGGTTCGATCATTCTCGATATGGCGGTTGAAACTGGCGGTAACGTCGAAGGTTCGGTCGTGGGCGAAAACGTCATGACCGAAAACGGCGTCAAGATCCTCGGAATCCCCAATATTCCCGGCACGCTTGCGACCGAATCCTCGGCGCTGTATGCCCGTAACGTTCTGAACTTCGTTGTGACCCTGTTTGATAAAGAAGGCGCATTACATCTGAATCCTGAAGAAGAGATTCAGAAAGCCCTGCTTGTCACTCATAGCGGCCAAGTTCTGCTCAAGCGTGGTTAAGGAGATAGACATGAATCCAGAAATCGTGAATCAAGCCGTCACCCACGCTGCAAGCGTGCCTTTTGTCAGTATTTTCACCATTTTCGTACTGGCGATTTTCGTCGGTTACTACGTGGTCTGGGGTGTGACCCCTGCGCTGCATACGCCACTGATGGCGGTGACCAACGCGCTGTCCGGTGTGATTATCGTCGGTGCGATGCTACAAGTGGTCGGTATTCCGGTTGCCGGAAGTGCCGATCTGCAGACCATCACGCCGACCTCCGTGCTCGGTGCCTTGGCGGTATTTTTGGCCAGTATCAACATCTTCGGTGGTTTTGCTGTGACCGAACGCATGCTTGATATGTTCCGCAAGAAGAAATAAGGAGAACCTTGGATGCAATTTATCGCTGAACATGCAGAGTGGTTCTATCTGGTTGGTGCCGTTCTCTTTATTCTGACCCTGCGTGGCTTGTCCGGTCCTAAAACTGCGATTATGGGTAACCGCTACGGTATGCTGGGTATGGCTGTGGCGATTATCACTACCTTCTTTATGGTGCACAATCCGGTCATGATCATGATCGGTGGTGCCATGGTACTGGGTGCGATCATCGGTATTGCCCGTGCGCGTACCGTACCAATGACCCAGATGCCTGAAACCGTTGCGCTGATGCACTCCCTCGTGGGTCTGGCTGCGGTATTCATTGCGGTCGCTGCCGTGCTGCACAACCGTGCGATTGCTGAAGCCCCGGATGCAGTGCATAACTTTGAGCTGTTCGTCGGTTGCTTCGTCGGTGCCGTGACTTTCTCTGCATCGGTATTTGCGTACGGCAAACTGGCTGCCAAGAAATGGGCCAAGACCATCAAAGGTGCATGGGTCAAACCTGTACAGGCGAGTCTGTTTGCCGCCATGCTGGCCTTTGGTATCTACTACTTCGTGTGTGGTGATATCAATGCCTTCTACGCTATGACCGCGTTTGCACTGGTCTTCGGTCTGTTCTGGATCGCGCCGATCGGTGGTGGTGACATGCCTGTCGTGGTATCGCTGCTGAACTCTTTCTCGGGTTGGGCGGCTGCCGGTATCGGTTTCACCCTGAACAACACCATGCTGATCGTTGCCGGTTCGCTGGTGGGTTCGTCGGGTGCAATTCTGTCCTACGTCATGTGTCGTGCGATGAACCGTTCGCTGTTCAACGTGCTGTTCGGTGGTTTTGGTACCACTGCGGCTGCGACTGCGGGTGATGGCGAACAGAAGCAGAAGAACTACCGTTCCGGTTCTGCTGAAGACGCGGGCTTCCTGATGTCCAACGCCGACAGTGTCGTGATCGTACCCGGCTATGGTATGGCGCAAGCCCGTGCCCAGAATGCGGTCAAAGAGCTGGCTGACTGCCTGAAAGAGAAAGGCGTGACTGTACGCTTTGCGATTCACCCGGTTGCCGGCCGTATGCCTGGTCATATGAACGTGCTCTTGGCTGAAGCTGACGTACCGTACGAAGACATTCTGGAAATGGACGAGATCAACTCGGACTTCGCCGGCACTGACGTGGTACTCGTGATCGGTGCGAATGACGTGGTTAACCCTGCGGCTAAAGACGATCCAAGCTCGCCGATCTACGGCATGCCGATCTTGGAGGCCAACAAGGCCCGTACCGTCATGATCATCAAACGTTCGATGTCGGCGGGTTATGCCGGTCTCGACAACGACCTGTTCTATTTGGACAAGTCGATGATGATCTTCGGTGATGCCAAGAAAGTGGTCGAAGAAATGTACAAAGCCATCAACGGCGGCGGTCACTGATCTTCGCGCATTGATGCAAAAAAAACCGTCCTTATAGGGCGGTTTTTTTATTGGCGCACGCGTCTGAACGGCAAGCTCTAGCACGTTCATCACATACATATGACAGAGTGATTGCTAAGCATAATTGTTATTATTTATAAGCAAGTATTTGTTATATAAATTCTTTTTATGATCTCAATTTATGCACCCGGATGCGTGTTATAGCTATTGACTAATACTTTCAAAGTATAAAAAATCGACGCGCAGCATCTGGATTTGCTGTGTAAGTGATGCTGCTCACCATTTTAAATTTATCCAAGGAACGGAGAGTAAGATTATGGCTGCAATTACCAAAGCATTGATTGGTCAAGATGCCAGTACTGAACTGCGGGACGAATGCTCTGCTCATCTTGATTCGCTGATGGCGCTGGGGCAGGCAAAGTCGCTGTATTATGCCGAAAGAATCAAGACATCACTATTGGGGGCGGGGCAGGGAACCGATAAGACATTCCCGATTTCAACGATACAATCCTTCGTCTACCAGACCAAAGCCTATACCTCCGATAATGCAAAAAACATTAGTAGCGTTGTGAATGACTCTATTAAAGGTTTTATTGCGGGAGACAATCAATCTGCTGTTTCAGCGATGGTGTCTGGTTTTGTCGATATTCTGTTTGGCTCATCGGAAGGCTCAGAAAGTGAGGTGCTGAGATATTGCGCCGTTCTGGAAGGCGTTAGTATGGTGCGCCTTGATTTTGCAGGCTGGTCCCGTTCTGTGACATCATCGGCATTGAAGAATAAATGCGATAAGGTGAGTGCCTTTGTACTGTATCGATCCATTGTCGATATGGAAAAAGTATCTCTCAATGATTTTATATCCGTATACCAGCAGACCGTGAAGGCTGAAAATCCTGGTATAGATACCGCGGGTATACTGAAAAAGTGCCAAGAATTGTATTATGCATTCAATCCGAAGAATAAGCCGATGAATGAGCTGCACGCATCGGTTGCCTCCCTGACGCTGGACCCAGCGGATTTTGCGTCTGATCAAGTTTTCAAGCCATCGATCGGCTTTGAATCAACTGACGTATTCAGAGAGCATTTAGTGGTGCTCTGATTTTTTTTAATAGAGATCACGCTATATAAAGCTTTAGCTTTGCTGTGCCAGCACAGATGTCTGGCTGGCACAGTAGGTCTTGTTTCCGCGTCTTACGGCACTTAACCTCGAAAGACGTGGTTTGTATGCGGCCTGCGAAATGATTTCTCCGACCTCTAAATAAAAAACAATATTTAATCTCATCACCGCTTTAATGAGACGAAGTATAAGGCGTAGTACCACGATACTTGTGCTTTAGTATCCAACTGCTATTGCTAAATAACACGATAACGCTGGTCCACGTTTATTCAAATCACCTAAACCGCGCTTTGTCGGACGGTTTCTTTTGTATGCCTCCGCATTTTATGCTGCAATCGCGCCTGTGTTTTAATGTGTGTATCTTCGCGCCGTCACATCGTCACATATCTGATCGATATATTTTGTGCGTGCTTCTGGGGTGGTTTGCATGATCTGTGCATGATTCGATCACGGTTATGCCCTATGATCGGGCGAGACAGGCTGATAATCGATGACTGGGCAGGATTGTCCTTGTGGGCTGGGTCGGTTATCCTTTCGCCGCTTTTAACGCAAGATTTGTATAGGCCGTACCTGTTAGATAAAGAGGGGTAAGGGGACGTAATGTTATTCGTTTTCGTCATTGCATATTGGGTGGTCTCGGTGGGGATTGGTCTATGGGCGGGGAGACTCGTCCACAATGCCAAGGATTTTGCCATCGCCGGACGTAACCTGCCTTTTTACGTGGTGACCGCGACCGTCTTTGCGACGTGGTTTGGTTCTGAGACGGTGCTCGGTATTCCTGCGACCTTCCTGCAGGGTGGGCTGAATAGCGTGGTTGCCGATCCTTTCGGTGCATCGCTCTGCTTGATTTTGGTCGGCCTCTTGTTTGCCGCGCCCTTGTACCGAATGAAGCTTTTAACGCTCGCCGACTTTTACAAGTTGCGCTATGGCCGTTCGGTTGAATTCCTGACCACGGTCGCTATCGTGATTTCCTACCTCGGCTGGGTGGGTGCGCAGATCACGGCATTGGGTCTTGTGTTTAATATTGTGTCTAGCGGTGCTATTGATCAGGTGACTGGGATGTGGATTGGTTCGGCGACCATCCTGATCTATACCTTCTTTGGCGGGATGTGGGCGGTGGCAATCACCGACTTTATTCAGATGATCATCATTGTTATAGGGATGCTCTGGATTGGTGGTGAGGTGTCTGGTCAGGTAGGTGGTGTGGCTAATGTGGTCGATCACGCCATGAAAGAGGGTAAGTTCGATTTTTGGCCCAAAGGCGACTTTGCCTCTGTTGCAGGCTTCATGGCCGCCTGGTGCACCATGATGTTTGGTTCCATACCCCAGCAGGATGTGTTCCAGCGTGTACAGTCCTCCAAGACCGAGAAGATCGCAGTCTGGGCGACCGTGCTGGGTGGCTCGATGTATTTCGTCTTTGCCTTCGTGCCGATGTTCCTTGCGTACTCGGCGACTTTGATTGACCCCGCTATGGTCGCACGTCTGATCAATACCGAGCCGCAAAAGATCCTGCCGACACTGGTGATGACCAAGGTGCCGCTGATCGCGCAGGTGATGTTCTTTGGTGCGCTTTTGTCCGCGATCAAGAGTTGTGCTTCAGCAACACTGCTTGCACCTTCAGTTACGTTTTCAGAGAATATTCTTAAGCCCATGTTTCCCAATATGACAGATAAGCAATTACTGCGAAATATGCGTATCGTTACACTGAGTTTTACAATCATCGTAACCCTGTATGCTATGTACGCGCTGAAATCTAATCTGACGATCTTCAAGATGGTGGAGAATGCCTATCAAGTAACACTGGTAGCAGCCTTTATCCCGCTCCTGTGCGGTGTATACTGGTCCAAGGCAACCAATCAGGGCGCGCTGTTTGCGATTGCTGCCGGTGTTACGACTTGGGTGCTGATGCTGGCGAATGTACCATTTCTGGATTCACTGCAGGTGTATACCCCACAGGGGGCCGGTGCAATTGCAAGCCTTATCGGTATGATCGTGGGTTCGCTGCTGCCACAGTGGATTAAACAGCGTGATCCGCATATTCATCACAAGCTGCGTACTGGACAGCATCTGCGCGAGCGGGAACTGGCTGAGCAGAAGGAGAATATGGCGACGAATTAAGTCGCCACAAAAACATCAAACAAGGATAGTCCGATGACAAAGTACTTTGTGGTGGTTGTCACTGAAACAGGCTCAGAGGAAGAGTTGACTGAGGCGATGCTTCCGTTCCATGAGCCGACAGTGACAGGCTATGATGTATATCTTGAGGATGTTGATATTCTGGGCAAATTGCTTTCTAGTGCAGTGGATAGGGAGCAAGCCCTACACAATCTGCTTAATGATCCGGATGTCGTCTACGATGAGCGTGAAGTGGATTTATCCGGACAACATAAAGAAGGGCATGTCCTCGTCAAGAATGGTGAAGTTGTTAAGGTGATCATTAGAACCAATCCCAACAGTGAGTGGGATTGGTGGATGATCGCACCTAACGAGGATGACTTCCCTTTAAATAAACAGGGGCAACGTGTAGAAAGTTGCCGAATAGAAGATTTGGCTGAAGTTAATACTGTCTATGCATTTCTGAGTAAAGATGGTTGGTTCGACTATGATATGTTCAAGAATGAAGATAAGTCGAGCCAGTGGGAGACTTGGGATAAGACCTTCCATGAACTTCTATCCAAATGTGATCCGAACCATTATGTTACAATGTTGTATTGCCATTGCTGATAACTAAGCCGGTCTGCCGATGATGGCGTGTGTCTGATAGTGCATGGATACGCAGCCATCATGAGCAAAATCATTGTAAATTGCTTCAATTTGCCTTTCTATTTCGACACTTTGAGTTGATCTGCGTGCTGGCATATACGAGCGCGAATAGACGAGGCTCGTCAGTCCCGCCAGCGTCAGCCGATGTACATGATCCCAAAAGAAAGTCTCCCGTACTCCATCTCTAAAGAATGCATCCACGCCATCACGATTACGGCTCTGGCTGGCGCGTTCGTTTTCACCGTATTTTGCAAATAGTCCATTCAGCGCCTGCTGCAGTGGATCTGAGGCTGTGCGGTCATTCCAGATCAGTGCGACCTGTCCTTGTGGCGTCAGTACGCGCAAGCATTCAGCACGCGCATCCTCAATGTCAAACCAGTGGAAGGCTTGTGCGGCGGTGATCAGATCTATGGCATGATCGGGGAGTGACATGCGCTCAGCTGTGCCCGCGATACTCCGATAGCGTGGGTAACACTCCAAGCGCTGGTCGCAAGACTGGCGCATATCATCGTTTGGCTCAATGGCGGTGACGTGATAGTCTTGCTGCAGGAGGCTCTCCGTCAAAATGCCTGTGCCGGCTCCGATATCGGCGATATGAGATTGTGGGGTGAGATGGCAATGTTTGCGCAGAGTAGTAAGCAGTGCAGCAGGGTAGTCGGGACGCGAGGCGGCGTAGTCGGTGGCTTTGTGGGTGAAAACATCCGTGTTTGTCATCGCGTGTTTTCCGAATTAGAGATAGTCGAGTCGCGTTAGCTGGCGTTGGTAACGTGCAATAGTGGATATATCGTTAGTTAATCCATAGCGCTGCTCTTGATGAGCGCGCAACATAAAATCCAATGCATAGGGATAGCATTGCTCTGCTGCAAGACTGATGTATTGCAGAGCTATGGCTTCATTTTTTTCTGTTCCAGCTCCGCTTAACGTATCTAAACCATAACACCATTGCGATGGTGCATAGTCTTGAACGGCAGATAGGTGGTAAAGTTCCAAAGCTTCTTTGATCTGATTTAAATCATACAGGTGGCAACCGTATTGGTACTGGGCCTCAGCGCAGCCGTTTTCTGCCGACTCTTGAATCAGTGCAAACCAGCGCTGATCAAACTGTTTTTCCGTTAATAGTTTAGACTCACCGAGATTGGGGAGTTGGGCTTTCAGCCACATCGCACGCGGATGTCCTTTTTTTAGAAAGGGTTTGAGCAGTTTGGTGATTCTTTTGATGAGTATGCTGGATATTTTGGGCTTACTGGTCCATTCGGAAGCTTTGATGAGCATCTCGGCTTCTCTCAACTCAATTTCGAGATTAGGGTGAGTGTTGAACGTCATCCAATTGGAGGCAACATGGGAAACAGAGCAACCGCCTGCCATATCTACCGCCCCGCCTCATCCTGCCATAGCAGCTTATGCAACTGCAGTTGAAAGCGTACTGGCAGCTCATCTGCGACGATCCACTCAGCGAGGTTGCGCGCCAGCGGCGGCAATCTCACCTGACCTTTCTCAATCGCAAAAGCAGGCGAAAACCACACCACACCCGCGACCTGATCCAATCGATGTGTCTTCAGCATCTCGCGCGACCATTCATAGTCGGCACGATCTGTGATTACAAACTTGATCTGATCATGGGCGTTAAGGATATTGAGATTAGATAACAGATTGCGATGAGCTTCGCCGGAGTTTGGGGTCTTGAGGTCCACGACACGTGACACGCGCGGATCGACCTGAGATACATCCAGTGCACCTGAGGTTTCCAGAGACACGCTATAGCCTGTATCACAGAGGGCTTTTAAGAGTGGAATACAGTTCGGCTGTGCCAGTGGCTCGCCGCCTGTCACACAGATATGCTTTACCTGTCCTGTGGTGTTATACGACTGCACGCGAGCCAAGATCTCATCCAGCGACCAGCGTGTACCTCCTTCGAAGGCATAGGCCGTATCACAGTAATGACAACGCAGCGGACAGCCCGTCAGCCGGATAAAGACCGTCGGATAGCCTGAATCGCGGGCTTCGCCCTGTAAGGAGAAGAAAATCTCGGTCAGGCGTAGACCTGATGCGGGATCGGTAACAGGAATCTGAGTGGAGCGGAGTGTCGTGGTCATGAGTATGGCAAATCTGAAGTGATGCAGATGCCATAAGAGACATCCGCGACAATACGCTATTGTCGCAGATTTAAGCAGTTGGATAAATGGCTTTGCCTGCGACAACTCAGGTTGATGCAGGCGAGAGATTTATTTAGATGGGTGCTCGTCGAGTTTCAGCAAACGCTTTTCCAGATCGTGAATATCAACCGCGTGATGATTAAAGGTATGATCAACCAAAATCACATCGCGATGAAGCGGGATATTGGTAATCACACCATCAATCACGATCTCATCCATCGCCTGACGAGCACGTGCTAAGGCCGTGTGACGATCCTTGCCATGTACGATCAACTTGCCGATCAACGAGTCATAATAAGGCGGAATGGTGTAGCCTGAATACAGATGTGAGTCCATACGTACGCCAGGACCACCGGGCGCATGATAATGCGTAACCCGACCCGGCGAGGGCAGGAAGGTCTTTGGATCTTCGGCATTGATGCGACATTCGATCGCGTGACCCCGCACCACGATGTCTTCCTGATTGAGGTTCAGACCGAGTCCTGATGCAATCCGGATCTGTTGTTCGATAATGTCTACCCCTGTGATGCACTCCGTTACGGGATGCTCAACCTGTACGCGGGTATTCATCTCGATAAAGAAGAATTGACCGTTTTCATAAAGGAATTCAAAAGTACCCGCACCACGATACTGCATGTCTTTACAGGCTCGGACACATGCTGCCAAAATCTGCTCGCGAGCTTCGTCTGGCAGTTGAGGTGCTGGCGCTTCTTCAAAGACTTTTTGGTGACGGCGCTGAAGAGAACAATCGCGATCATACAGATGGATTGCATGTCCAGCACCATCGCCTAAGACCTGCACCTCGACATGGCGCGGCTTCTGCAGGAAGCGTTCCATATAGACGGTATTATCTCTAAACCACAATGCAGCTTCGTTACGCGCAGACCGCACGGCTTCGATGAGCTGGCTTTCTTCCAAGACGATTCGCATCCCGCGTCCGCCGCCACCTGCTGCTGCCTTTACGATCAGCGGGAAGCCGATTTTGGTGGCTTCCTGTAGTGCATTCTCGGGGGTAATCGAGAGATTGCAGCCGGGCACGGTTGGTACACCACTTTGCTTCATGGCATTAATGGCCGACACTTTGTTGCCCATGACGTGGATATGCTCTGGGCGTGGACCGATGAAGGTGAGGCCAGCTTTCTCGACCATTTCTGCAAACTCGGCGTTTTCCGACAGAAAGCCATACCCGGGATGAATCGCATCCGCACCGCTCAGCTCTGCAGCGGTAATGATAGCGTTGATATTCAGATAGCTGTCTTTGGTTGAGTGAGGGCCGATACAGATGGCTTCATCAACGAAACGCAAGTGCATGAGATCATGGTCTGCTGAGGAGTAGACCCCGACAGTCTGAATGCCGAGTGTGCGACAGGCACGCGCGATACGCAGAGCAATTTCTCCACGGTTGGCGATCAGTATTTTTTTTAATAGCCCAGGTATCGGGCTGATGGTTTGGTGTCGAGACATCGCATTAACCCTGCAGACGGACCATAGGCTGACCAAACTGGATGACTTCCCCATTTTTGACCAGAATTTCGGTGATGGTGCCGCTTTGAGTGGCGACCACTGGATTCATGATTTTCATGGCTTCAATGATCCCAATGGTATCTCCCGCATTGAGCTTTTGACCCACTTTGATAAAAGCAGGTTCGCCAGGGTTTGGGGCTGCGTAAAATACGCCGACCATTGGGGCGGTTTCAACTGGGCCTTCTGATGTGCCAATTTGTACTGGAGCCGAGGCAACTGCTGTCGGTTGTGGAGCTGCTGCGACCAGACGAGGGTCAGCAATCACAGTAGAGCGGCGTTTAAGCGCAATCGACTGATCACCTTCCTTGACCTCAATGGCTTCCAGATCGGCTTCCATCATCAGTTCGATCAGTTTTTTGATTTTACGTGTGTCCATGGATAAAGTCTCAATACAATCAAAATAAGGAAAACGATAAAATGGTTAACGCTGAAGGCACGGCCATCAGTGAGTGTTAGGGCTTAAATGAGTAATGGCATGGCGTAATGCAGCATCATAGCCTGCAGCACCCAGACCGCTGATCACCGCCATGGCTTTGTCAGCCAGATACGAATGATGACGGAAGGATTCTCGGGCGTAGACATTGGAGAGATGAACTTCAATGAACGGTTTTTCTGCGGCCAGAAGCGCATCGCGAAGGCCGATAGAGGTATGGGTGAGGGCAGCAGCATTGATGATAATAAAGCGAGTGCCATCTGTGCGTGCCTGATGGATGCGGTCAATGAGTGCACCTTCCCAATTGCTCTGCAGGTGATCCAGTTGTAGTCCTGCGGCTTCTGCTTGGGCAACCAGTGCTGTATGGATATCTTGTAATGTGGTCTTGCCGTACAAATTGGTTTCGCGTTGACCCAGTAAATTAAGATTGGGGCCGTTCAATACAAGGATATCGACCATGATCACCAAGACTCCTAGAACATGGGTTGCAATGACGCCATGCATTGAGGGTACGCATTAGAGTTATCTTCGGCGGAAGGGTGAACTTCAGCCGTGCTTTATATTGGAGCGGGAAGTTTCAAATTAGTGACATGTTTATTGAAACTTGCGGCAAAATATACTGATTTCCGCTATAAGTTGAAGGTAAGATACGCAAATTCGCAGAATGATGCAATGGTTAAAATCGAATTTTGAGTTGTAAAAAAGAAATATTCTGATACACATTAATTGGATCATAGCAAAAAGGAGTAGGTGATGGTAGCAGGAGGCACAAATGGTGCAATCGAGGCATTTTCACCGCAAACGCTGACACAAATTGAGGAGATCTGGCATAGCCAAATCAGTTTGCTGGTTGTTTTCGGAATTCTTGGCGCTGTTTTGGGGTTGTTATGGCGCAGAAGAATATCCTTTGAAGATATTGGCTGGATGATTGTCGCGATAATCCTCTCTATGGGCTTTGCAGCGGTCGCACTTCGTGTTAAGCTCGGAATGTAAACGGTTCATCTCAACCGAGATTCCGTTTATGTTTAAAAAAACAGGTTTGAACCGGAATTGCTGAATGATTCACAGAATGACTACGGATAGAAGCCTTGCTTTGGTTTCGTGTTTTCTTTGCGGTATTCAACACCGGACAAGCTTTTCTAGTTGTCTCGATAGAGGATTGCAAACATGACGACACGTGAACAAGGCGTAGTAAAGTGGTTTAACGACACCAAAGGCTTTGGCTTCATTCAACGTAACGGTGGTGACGATGTATTCGTACACTTCCGCGCTATTCTGGGCGATGGTCACCGCACCCTGCGTGACGGTCAACGCGTAGAGTTTACTGTAGTGAAAGGCCAAAAAGGCTTCCAAGCTGAAGAAGTTCGCGCAGTAGACTGATTTAAAACAACGAGCTGAATCGGCGCAGATGCTGTCATAGACACATCGTGCAGCTTTGAGTTCGCTGAATAAATTTGAGTCAGATCGATGTTGTAGTCAGGTGGTTTTTATTCGTTGCATGGTTCGCCGTGGCGATCTGAAATTTTCAGAAAATCATCTGAGTTACAACTGGCGTTGAAGAGCACAGCTTCTGCTGATGGTACTGAAAGCGCCCATGAACCGAAGTTTGGTCCGCCATGCTTCGGTTTTTTGTTTGCATGTGATCAGCTCGTGGTTTGGGTGTGATACAGCAGATTTTAAGCAGCTTTTAAAGAGATATCCATTTCTTGCACGTGAGTCGGTAATGACCAGGATCGTGGCATAGAGTGTGGTGTTGGAGTAGAGATAAAAATGAGTTCGAGTTTCGACTCAGTATCCTTGCATCAGAGCCTCAGACGAGGGATCGATGATCTGGGCTTCACCCAAATGACCCCGATTCAGCAGCAGGTTTTGCGCTTTACGTTGGGGGGGCACGATGTGATCGGTCGTGCGCAGACGGGTACCGGCAAGACGGCGGCATTCCTGATTAGCATCATCAATGATCTGCTGAATAATCCACTGACGGATGAGCGTTATCGTGGTGAGCCACGTGCACTGATTCTGGCACCGACCCGCGAGTTAGCCTTGCAGATTGAGAGTGATGCACTGGCATTGCTCAAGCATACGCATCTCTCGGTGACGACGCTTCTAGGTGGCGTGGATTATGACAAGCAGCGTAAGGCACTGGATAAACGCTTTATTGATATATTGGTGGCGACGCCGGGTCGTTTGATTGATTTTCTGGATCAGAAAGAAGTCTGGCTGGATCGGCTAGAATTTTTGGTCATTGATGAAGCAGACCGCCTGCTGGATATGGGCTTTATCCCGTCGGTCAAGCGAATTGTACGTTTGGCGCCGCCAAAGACGGATCGCCAGACTCTGATGTTTTCGGCGACATTTAGCTACGATGTGCTGAATCTGGCGCGGCAATGGCTTTTTGAGCCGATTACGGTTGAGATTGAGCCTGAACAGAAAACCAGTGAGCGCGTCCATCAGCGTGTATTCATCGTCGGTCGCCGGGATAAAGAACGTTTGCTTAAAGAGTTGCTGGCCTCTGAGCCGATCGATAAGGTGATGATCTTCGCTAATCGCCGTGATCAGGTACGTAAGCTGTTTGATCGTCTGAAAAATCAAGGCTATCAGGTCGGTATGCTGTCGGGTGAGATCCCGCAAGATAAACGCATCAAGATGCTGGATCAGTTTAAGACTGGTAAGACCCAGATCATGATCGCGACCGATGTGGCGGGCCGTGGTATCCATGTCGATGGTGTAAGTCATGTCATTAATTACACCTTGCCTGAGCAGGCGGATGACTATGTGCACCGCATTGGCCGTACCGGTCGTGCTGGTGCGTCGGGTGTGAGTATCAGCTTTGCGTGCGAGGATGATTCGTTCCTGCTGACTGACCTTGAGCGTGCTATTGGGCAAAAGCTGCCGTTGGAGCGCCCGGAAGGTTATTGATCCTTCACGCATAAAAAAAGACCTCAATTGAGGTCTTTTTTATGCGCTGCGTTTATTCAGCTGTTCTTATTTAAAAAATTTACTGAAGAACATCTTGATGTGATCCAAGAGGCGCGAGAAGAAACCGGCTTCTTCGACTGGCTCAAGTGCAACCACCGGACGCTCAAGCAGAGGCTTGCCATCAAGCGATGCCACAACTTTACCAACCACCTGACCTTTTTGAATTGGTGCAGTCAGATTGGGCTGGATGCTGAGCTGGGTCTGGATCTGAGCTGCTTGTCCGCGTGGCAGGGTGACTTGCAGCGGAGTCGCCAGACCGACATTGAGGGTGTCTACTTTGCCGTACCAGATCGGAGTGGTCGCCAATGACTGATTGGCTGGACGCAGGGAGGTGGTTTCAAAGTTGCTGAAACCCCAGTTGAGCAGGGCGCGGGTCTGGCCAGCACGCTCGTTCATGCTCTTGGTTCCAAAGATTGCCGAGATGAGGCGCATGGAGCCGCGTTTGCTTGAGGTGACCTGACAGTAGCCGGCTTCTTCGGTATGACCGGTCTTCAGGCCATCTACGCTCGGGTCGGTGAAGAGCAGGGCATTGCGGTTGCCTTGCTTAATGTTGTTATAGGTAAACCACTTTTCCGAGTAGATCGGATAGTATTTGGCGCTGTCCTTGATGATGGCGCGGGCCAGAATGGCCGAATCCAGTGCGGACGAATAGTGTCCATCCATTGGCAGACCGGTGGCATTCAGGTAATGGGTGTGGATCATGCCCAGACGCTTAGCTTCGCTGTTCATGATCTCGGCGAAGGCACCTTCGTTGCCGGCGATATGTTCAGCCATGGCTTTGGAAGCATCGTTGCCGGATTGAATAACAATTCCGCGCAGCATATCGAGGACGCTGGCAGAGCTGTTCAATGGCACATACATACAGGAGTCGCCACCGCTGCCACCTTTACACCATGCAGATTCGTTCATACGGACCTGATCGGTTTCTTTGAGACGGCCGGACAGCAGGCTTTGCTCAACGATGTAGCTGGTCATCATCTTGGTCAGTGATGCGGGGGGCAATTGCACGTCTGGGTTGGATGATGCCAAAACCTGACCGGAATCAAAATCGACCAAGACATAGGATTTGTTGTCCAGTACGGGTGGTGATGGCAGCACGGATACGGCAGAAGCCGCTGAGGACCAACCGATGACGGCGGCGGTAAAAATTACGGAAAAACGGGTCATTACAGGCCAACTCCAGCGGGGTGACGTAGACAGGGTTCATATCAGTGTGGTCAAAATAAGATTTTTATTAGGCAGCAGTCCATAGCCAGATTGCTGAAACCTGATGGATTTTAACAGAGTCTTATCATGACCTCTAGCTGGTTACATGCTACAGGAATTTGTGTTATTCCCGCGTCATTTCTGACAGACAAAAATAGCCTCTTGGAATCAATGAATAACGTTCTTAGCAGTTGATTAATTGATCGTTTTTGCAGAGTCTGTCGAACAAAACTCCTAATAAATCTTTGCAAGATCGCAGCATAGGTAGCGTTTTTTTTTGCAATAGACCGTTGTTATGAGCGTCTGGAGGTGCCACGTTGTCTATGATTGTATGGATCAGCATTAAAAAACCCGCCGAAGTGGCGGGTCTGGGTGTGCTTATACGACTGAAATCAGGCGACTTGCACAGGAATGATGTTGGCGGTTTGCTTGACGGTGTTGTCTTCGTTGCAGTACACCAGTTGTGGTTTAAAGTTAACCAGTTCTTTGGCATCATACTGGGCATAGGCCGCGATGATGACGATATCGCCGACGCTGGCGCGGTGAGCGGCTGCACCATTGACCGAAATGATGCCTGAGCCTTCTTCACCACGGATTGCGTAGGTGGTGAAGCGTTCGCCGTTGGTGACGTTGTAAATCTGGATCTGTTCGTATTCCAAGATGCCTGCTAAATCCAGAAGATCGCCGTCGATCGCGCAGGAACCTTCATAGTGCAGTTCGGCGTGGGTGACATGGGCCCGATGGATTTTACATTTAAGCATGGTGGTTTGCATGGGTGGTCTCCGTGCTGGTAGTCCAAACAGCCAACTGGATGCCTCTACAGGCTAAGGTGGCTGCGATGGCATTTTGCCGCGTACTATCGTATAGCACAACACTTTCTTGATAAATATTGCGACAAAACATAATGAATCAAGCCTTCAATCGGTCAGGATTGGTACTATTTTTGTGGCTTGAAACCATTCAACTGGTTCATGGCCTTGGCAAAATCACCTTGCACGATGGTGGGTGTCAGGCGCAGGGCTTCATGGATGGCGTCATCAATCAGCGCTTGTTCAGTCTGAGGCGCGCGACCCAGTACGTGGCCGTGAACCTTGTCTTTATGTCCCGGATGCCCGATCCCGATCCGCAAACGATGAAAATCGTTGCCGATGTGCGGGGTGATATCCCGCAGGCCATTGTGCCCACCATGTCCGCCGCCAGTCTTGAGACGGATGGCACCTGAAGGCAGGTCCAGTTCGTCATGGGCGATGAGGATATGTACGGGTGAAATCTGAAAAAACTTAGCCATCGGTACGACAGCGCGACCGGACAGATTCATGAAGGTGTTCGGAAGCAATAAACGTACATCACGTCCGTCGATCTCTCCACGACCGGTACGTCCGGAAAAGCGGGTTTCGAGCTTGAGCGTGATATTAAAACGCTGGGCAATGGCTTCTACATACCAAAACCCAGCGTTATGGCGGGTCTGAGCATATTCTGCTCCTGGATTTCCCAGCCCTACAATGAGGGAGATGCCTGATTCGGACATAGTGCGTTATGCGGGTAGAGCAGATTACTCTGCGCTACCTTCGCCTTCTTCTGCCTTGTGATGAGTCTTCGGCAGGTGGATACTGGCGATCGGCAGATTGTGGCTGTCTTCACCATGGCTGAGCTGGGTCAGCGCTACACCTTGTGGCAGTTTGATGTCGGACAGGTGCAGGACTTGGTCCAGTGCCACGTCGATCAGGTCCACTTCGATGAACTCTGGCAGGTTGGCTGGCAGGGTACGTACTTCAACTTCGTTGACTTGGATCGCCAGTTGACCGCCTTGGGTCTTCACGCCGACAGCAGTTTCTTGGTTGATGTAGTGCAGAGGAACGCGCATGGTGATGTCATGTGTGGCGTCTACACGTACGAAGTCAGCGTGCATTGGAACGTTGCGGGCTGGGTGACGTTGCAGCGCTTTCAGAACGACTTGTTCTGCTTTGCCGTCGACGTTCAGGGTCAGAACGTGCGAGTAGAATGCTTCGCTTTCCAGAGCCTTGACCAGTTCGTTGAAGCGGATGCTGATGGATTGAGCAGCGCCAGTACCACCGTAAACCACCGCTGGAACGAGGTTTTGGTGACGCAGGCGGCGGCTCGCACCCTTCCCTTGCAAGTCACGTGCTTGAGCGTTCAAGCTAAAATCGATATTGCTCATGATGTTTCCTAAATAAACAAAAAAGTCTTTAACAGACTTTAGGTTAAGCCGGATTTGCGACCAATCCGGCAGTGTTAAACGGGTAGGCCCGCTTAATTCTTTTGAAACCCTTCATCAATGTGCGGGATTTCTAAATTTTTTACAGCATCTCAAACATCGCGCTGATGGATTCTTCGTTGTTGATCCGACGAATGGTCTCGGCGAGCAGGCCAGCAACGCTGATCTGACGGACTTTGCTGCATTCGCGTGCGGCTTGGCTTAGCGGAATGGTGTCGGTCACGACCAGCTCATCAATTGACGACGCATTCAGGTTGTCGATGGCAGCACCGGACAATACAGGGTGGGTACAGTAAGCGACGACGCTACGGGCACCGTGTTCTTTCAGCGCTGCTGCTGCTTTGCACAGGGTACCTGCTGTATCGACCATGTCGTCCACGATGACACAGTCGCGACCGGACACATCACCAATGATATGCATGACTTGGGCTTCGTTGGCACGCAGACGACGCTTGTCGATGATGGCGAGTTCAGTATCGCCGAGCTGTTTGGCCACCGCGCGGGCACGAACTACACCGCCGATGTCAGGGGATACGACGATCAGGTTATTGTTCTGGTTATGCTGTTTCTTGAGGTCAGACAGCAGGATCGGCGAACCGTAAATATTGTCTACCGGAATATCAAAGAAACCCTGAATCTGGTCAGCATGCAGGTCCATGGTCAGGACGCGGTCAATACCGACAATACCGAGCATGTCAGCGACGACCTTGGCGCTGATCGGCACACGAGCCGAACGCGGGCGACGATCCTGACGGGCGTAACCGAAATAAGGAATGACTGCGGTGATACGGCCAGCACTGGAGCGACGTAGGGCGTCGGCCATAACCATGATTTCCATCAGGTTGTCATTGGTCGGGGCACAGGTCGGCTGCAGGATAAAGACGTCTTTACCGCGCACATTTTCAAGGATTTCGATCGCGACTTCACCGTCCGAAAAACGGTTGACAGTTGCAGCACCCAAGGGGGCATGCAGGTGACTGGAAACTTTCTGCGCCAGATCTGGATGAGCATTGCCAGTGAAAATGACGAGATTAGGCATGGCTCAATCCTTCATTGTGAACAGCAGTTTAAAAAATAACGATATACGAGAATATGGCAGGGGCGGCTGGACTCGAACCAACGGATGTCAGGATCAAAACCTGATGCCTTACCAACTTGGCGACGCCCCTATATAGCGGCGGCAACTATAGTGACTGCGGGTCAAATTGTCAAGAAAAATTTAAGTATTCAACGGTTTTTAACATACTTGTCATGAACCGCTGCTAGTCTCGACAGCTTTGTGCATTTCACCAGAAAATCTGTATAGTTACCGATTTGCAGACAGGTGAGAGTCAGTCTTTATGTCATACATAAACTGTTATGGCAGGGGCGGCTGGACTCGAACCAACGGATGTCAGGATCAAAACCTGATGCCTTACCAACTTGGCGACGCCCCTGTATCAAAACAGATCATGCGCATAAAGCACTGATTAACGCTCATCGATGCGTGCTAAACATCATCGATCAACGGGGCGCTACTATAACAAATTTAACGCCGAATGCACAGGCGATTGCCCAATTCCTGAGCAAACAAATCCACGAAATGGCGATTCTTGGTGTATTTGCTCAGCAATTGCACGGTTTGGCGTTTTTAGGAACACACAAGCCCCCGTTCCAGTGAGCATTGGCGTATCTACAATCGCCGGAATGCGTTGTTTTTGTTCAGCAAGAAAGCTTAACGTTTGATCAACAGCAGGGTAGTGACGACGCACGACTGTTTCGCAGTCATTATGCAAGTGCAATTGGTGTATCGCGGCTGAATATTCCCCTTGGGCAAGTGCAGCCTGATAATCCGTCAATGAGATCGATTTGCTATCGCGTGTGAGGCCTTTGGCGCCAAAAATCTCAGCCGTGCTGACCATACAGTCCGGTGTCAGTACGATAAAGTGGCTATCTGGCAGTGACAGTGGTGATAGCTGCTCTCCGACCCCTTCAGCCCATGCATTCTGACCGCGGACAAAGACCGGCACATCTGCACCGAGGCTGAGGCCGAGTTGCGCGAGCTCATTCAGACTCAGTCCGGTTTGCCATAGATGATTGAGTGCGAGCAAGGTTGTTGCTGCATTTGAGGAGCCGCCACCGAGGCCTCCCCCCATGGGTAGATGTTTCTCAAGCGTAATAACAACACCCTGCGCGGTCTGTGTGTGTTGTTGCAGTTTGAGTGCGGCACGATAAATCAGATTCTGTTCCGGCGGGAATGGCAGGTCACTGATCAGTTGGATTTGTGGGTTGTGCTTCGTGATTTCAAATGTCAGCCAGTCCATCTGGTCGATCAGTTGAAAGACGGTCTGCAACAGGTGATAGCCATCCTCGCGCCGACCAGTGATGTGCAGAAAGCGGTTGAGTTTGGCGGGTGCAGGCAGACGCAGACTCATGATGCAGATCCTGTTGCGGGTGTGGCTTGCGGCGTTGGAGATGCATCTGCAGGCTGGTCTGCGGTTTGAATGGTCAGGATGATGCGATTGCTGGTGTGGTCATCCAAGGACTGGAGCATGGTCAGTTTGCTGGGTTGCAGGCTGCTGTTGCTGGAATCATAGTCAAATGTCACTTGCCAGCCCCCTTCATTGAGTGTCAGTAGTCGTCCCTGTGCATCGCGGGTCGCAGGGCTTGTGGCCTGATTTTGCTGGCCTAGGATCCAGTGCGGTAAATACGAAATTGGAGCCAGCCAGCCTGTTGCTTGCGTCAGGAGTTCCTCTGGTGTGGTTGCTTGCAGCAGGCCGGTCTTGGCGCTCTGGAGTGACACCTGACCGGGGATGCCTTCGATATGGGTCTGCCCGATACCAAGCGCGCCTGTCAGATCGATGGCAAAGCGGTTACCATCCTGAATCCATGCATAGAAAGCACTGCCATTTTGTTTGGGTGTACGAACCCCGATCTTGCCTCGGATACTAAAGTGTAGCGTGCTGTCTGCTGTAGCAGCCTGATCCGAAGGAAGCGTGGTGGTCGGCAGAGTCGGCAGTTTAGGCGTCTTAAGTGATTGGCAGCCGATCAGGAGGCTGATGCTGCTGCACATGAATAGTAGACTGACTTTGTGGCTAGTACGCGATAACAGAGACGGTTGGATGGTCATAAATACGTGATCACATGTCTAAGTGAGAAACACTTTACTATCAGTTGTCCGGCGTTAGTGCTGCTGTCGTGGTGCTGACATTTGCGTGATGCGTGACAAGTTGATTGTGTGGGTGAGCTAGATGATTAGATGTGCCATTGATTGGCGTTGTGGGTTTGGGGGACGGCAGATTGGCTGGCGGCGCTGTAGGTATCGTTAGGGGATCGTATTCCGCAAAATCATGTAAATGATTAGGGAAGTGCTGTTTCAGTTCTTCGATCAGATTGTGTAGCGCTTCGGTCTGTTTGCTCTGCTGCAGGGCTTCAGCCAGATGCAGTCCGATGGTGATGCCGGGCTCAATGGCATAGGCTGCCTGCAAGGTCCTGATCGCCATATCGTTATCTTTTTGTTTGAGGGCGACATAGCCCAGCGTATCCAAAATGGCGGCTTGATTGGGCGAGAGCTTGTTGGCACGTTCGGCATAGCTGCGGGCATCTTTAAGCCGACGATTTTGTTCGGCCAGCGCAAAGGCGAAGGCATTCAAGTACACCGGATTATCAGGACGCAGATTGAGCAGGCGCTCAGACTCATGGTCGAGCAGGTCTTTTTCTTCAGGCTTTAAGAGCAAGATACGGGCATAGATCAGCTCGGGCTGATCAGGAGAGCTGTTGTTGGCTTCATCCAGGAGTTTGCGCGCCGTATCGGCTTGCGCGTGATCTTTAAGCAGTTGTGCCTGTAGCAGATAGAGGAAGGTTGCCTGATCGGGGTGTTCGACGCGCTCCTGAGTCAGCGCAGTCAGTTCGTCGTTCAGGCGATTGCTGCTGACCATAATGGCGGCGAGCTTCCGCTGGGCTTTGCGATACAGCTCGTCACTCTGGACTTTGCGAAAATAGCTCATCGCGACGGTCATGCGGTTTTGTCGCTCAGCCACGATGCCGAGGTAGAAATAAGCCTGATCGATATATTGATCGATGGTCAGCAGTTGCACCAAATAGCGCTCTGCATCCAGCATGCGCTGATTGTCGATGCTGACCAGACCCGCCAGCAACAGGATTTCGCCATCGTTTGGCCATCGTTTGGTCATGAGTTTGAGGCGCTGCATGGCCGGTCCGGCTTGATTGTTCTTGAGCAGCAGGCGGACTTCAAACAGCTGTAAGGCTTTATTGTGCGGTTGGCGAACAATAGCACGTGTCAGTAGCTGGCGAGCATCGTTGATCTTGCCTTGTGTCAGCAAGATGTTGGCCTTGAGTGTGATAAATGCCGTCACATCCGGTTTTTTACGCAAGGCATTATCCACCTCGACCAATGCCTGCTCAGGCTGATCAGCCTGTACCAGCAGACCGGCTTTGAGTACAGATAGAGAGGGGTTGTTATATTCCTTTAAACTCTGCAGGGCTTGTAGCAGAGCGATACGGTCCTTGGGATCGTCAGGTGAAATGCCGATTACAATACGGTCCAGTGCGGCATTGGGGTCATAGCGCAAGATCTTGTCGAGCGTCTTGGTGGCGAGTTGATAGTCGTGCGCTTTGAGCGACAGATGCGCCATATAGAACAGTGCTGGAATGTATTCAGGATCAATCTCGACCCAATGTTTGGCGATTGCTAGGCCGCCATCTATGTCGTTTTGTTCTAGTGCGACCGACAGGGCGCGCTCCAGTACGATGGCATCTTTGCTTTGCAGGGCTTGTGCGCGATAAAGTGCTACACCTTTGTCCGTCAATCCCCGTGCCAGCGCCAGCTCAGCTGCAAAGACATCCAGAAATGCGGCATGTACGATGTTGGGTGTGAGTGAAAGCGATACGAGCGTGGCTGCGAGCAGCCGATAGGGAGATCGTTGCGCGTGTTCATCAGGCGGGATGGGGGTTGCCGATGTCGGTATCTGAAAACCAAAAAGCCGCAAAAGAACCTCGTGTGGATGACCAGATGGTACAAACATTTCTTCGTCTGTTTGGATATGTCACGTCGCGTGCATTGACACATTGACTTATACTGCGCTGGGACATTCCAGACTAGGTGCGCTCTGCCAGACGTTCATCTAACGAATTGACGAAAAGGTAGATTCGGAACGGTTTTAAAGGCGGACCGCTATTTGTGTTTAGCGAGTATATCGCGGACAATAGCATATTTGCGATTGGCAATCGACGGACAATGAGTTTCTTTGTTTTAGGCGTGAATCACAACACTGCCTCGCTGGCACTCCGCGAGAAAGTGGCTTATGTGCCAGAACGGCTTGGTCATGCCTTGCGTCATGCGCATCATGCAGGGCTGGCTGAGAGTTTGGTCATTGTCTCGACTTGTAATCGTACCGAGTTATATAGTCTGACGGATCAAAGTGATGCGCTTCTGGCATGGCTGGCAGAGGATCATCAGCTTGATATCGGTGAGTTACGTCAGCATGTCTATATCTATGAAGAAGAACAAGCCTTTATCCATCTGATGCGTGTGGCGAGTGGTATGGACTCGATGGTGCTGGGCGAGCCGCAGATTCTGGGGCAAGTCAAGACTGCCCTACAAATGGCACGCGATGCGGGTACTGTTACACCCAAGCTTTCACGTATTTTTGATTATGCCTTTAACGCCGCCAAGAAAGTCCGGACTGAAACGGCGATTGGTGCGCAGGCCGTTTCCTTGGGCTTTGCCGTTTTACAACTGGCACAGCAGGTGTTTAGCGACTTGCAGCGGACTACGCTGCTCTTGGTCGCCGCAGGTGAAATGAATACGCTCATCGGTCGTCATCTGTCAGAGCATGGTGTAGGCCGTATTCTGATTTGTAATCGTACCCGTGAGCGCGCAGATGCTTTGGCCGAAGAGCTGCGAGCATACTTGCCTGTGGAGGTCGTACCTTTTGAGGCTTTGGCGCAGGGACTCGCACAAGCCGACATCGTTTCCAGCTCAACTGGCAGTCTACATCCAGTGATCTCGGCGGATATGGTGCGTCAGGCCCTCAAGCAAAGACGACATCGCCCGATGCTGATGGTCGATCTGGCGGTCCCGCGTGATATAGAAGCAGATACAGCATCGCTCGATGATGTGTATCTCTATACGGTTGATGACTTGCAGAATGTGATCGAAGGTAACTTGGCCCAGAGGCGGCAGGCGGCGATTGAGGCCGAGGTGCTGGTCAGTCAGCTTGCGGCCCAGTTCGTGGAGGCCAATCGTGCCCAGCAAGCAGGACCGATGATTGTCCAGTATCGGCAGCAGATAGAGGCCTTGCGCGTGCACGAGCTACAACGGGCGCAGCAGCAATTGGCACAAGGTGTCAATCCCGCAGATGTGATTGAGCGTCTGTCACAGAATCTGATGGCCAAATTTCTGCATCGCCCATCGCAACTGATTCGGGATGCGGCGACTGCCGCAGATGAGGAGCGTTTGGCGTGGCTTATTCGTGGACTAGGGGGAGAGGATCGGGATGAAGACCATACGTCTAAACAGTCGCATTAAGCAGGGCGTTATACTTGCCGGTTTGCTGTGCTACGTGATTGCAGAACCTGTCTGGGCGGGTGACTGGCAGTTTGATCGTGACAAGAGTACCATCAATTTCATGACCACCAAGGAAAGCTTTGCTCAGATCAAGGGTGGCTTTCAGAGTTTTGAGGGGCAGGTCAACGGCAGTCCCGATGATCCGCTGCATACGGCCGCCAACTTCATCATTCGGACCGGCAGCGTCGTGACTGGGCTGGGCATCCGTGATCAGGTATTGCGCGGCAGTGCGTTTTTTAATATCCAGCAGTATCCGACCATGGAGTTTCGTAGCACCAAGATCACGCGGATAGATGCCAATCATGCGACAGTGCGTGGTGATCTGACCTTACTGGGAGTGACTAAACCCTTAACCTTCGACGTGACGCTGGATAAGCCCGTGGTGGATAACACGACACACATCACGACTATCAATGCAACGGCAGTGGCTGTCATGGACCGCTATGCGTGGGGCATGACGACCTTTGTGCCTGCGGTGGGTCATGACATTACGGTCAAGGTCAATGCGGTGCTGATTTCGCAGGATTAATAAACGGTCAACAGATTTCATCATCACAAAAAGCGACCATGTTGGTCGCTTTTTGTTCGGTCTTGTGCCGGCAGGAACCTTTATTTTTCGACGAATGCACGTTCGATCACATAATCTCCGGGATCGCCCATCCGTGCTGAAACATGGAGTCCATGCTGGTCTAGCATCACCGACAGATCGTGCAGCATACTTGGGCTACCACACATCATGACGCGATCGGTGTCACGATTCAGGTGTGGCAGGCCGATGTCGGCAAACAGCTTACCGGTCGCAATCAAGGTCGTAATACGGCCCTGATTGCGAAAAGGCTCACGGGTTACGGTCGGGTAATAGATCAGTTTATCCTTGACCAACTCAGCAAAAATCTCGTCATTCGGCAGATTGCTTTGGATCAGGTCGGTATAGGCCAACTCATTGACATAGCGTACGCCATGCACGAGGATGACCTTGTCAAAGCGCTCATAGACTTCCGGGTCGCGGATCAGTGACAGGAAGGGTGCAAGACCGGTACCGGTAGCCAGCATATAGAGGTGTTTGCCGGGCAAGAGGTCATCGAGTACTAGTGTACCGGTGGGTTTCTTGCTGATGAGCAGTTCATCTCCGACCTTGAGATTTTGCAGAATTGAGGTTAATGGGCCATCCTGTACCTTGATGGAAAAGAACTCCAGTTCATGCTCATAATTGGCGCTGGCAATCGAGTAAGCGCGCAAGAGCGGACGGTCATTGACCTCTAGGCCGATCATGACAAACTGACCATTCTTGAAACGTAAGCCCGGATCACGCGTGGCTTTAAAGCTAAACAATGTGTCGTTCCAATGATGGACATGGGTAATGCGTTCGGTATTAAAAGCAGCCATAAATGTCTCAATGGGAGAGTGATTCAGAATATGGTTGTTATTTTACCTGAGACTATTCATTGGTAAATTGAATTAACTTTATGTCTTATATCAGGAAGTCTGATGAATAAAAACAATACATCATCTGCAGCCGCAGATCAGCTTGCATTGACAATCACGGTTCCGATTATTGGTCATGTCCGGACGCCATTTGCCGAGAAATTCGGTGTGCCTAGACAGCCTAATCTGGTGGATGTGGCTGGCGTGATCGAGCTAATCCCACCCTATGATCGGGCCACAGCCTTTGCAGGGCTTGAAGCATTTAGCCATCTGTGGCTGGTCTGGCAGTTTCATCTGAATCGTGAAATTAAGAAAAGTACCCATCATGCAAATCTGGATACTGCGGAGTCTTTTCGTCCGCAGATCCGTCCACCACGCTTGGGCGGCAATCAGAAAATCGGCGTGTTTGCTTCGCGCAGTATGTACCGGCCTGCACCTTTAGGGCTTTCGGTGGTGCGATTGGAGCGTATCGAGGTAATCGATGGTCGAGCTCGCTTACATATCCGTGGTGCCGATCTGGTTGATGGTACGCCGTTGATCGATATCAAGCCTTATGTTGCTTATAGCGATGCACTTCCTGATGCGGTTAGCGGCTTTGCCAGCGATGCACCCGCTTTGTGCCCGGTCTACTGGCAGGAAGAGGCGCAGGCTCAGCGCCAGCATCTGATGCAGGCTGATCAACTGGATGATATTCAAATACACGAAATTGAACAGGTACTGGCTCAAGACCCGCGACCTGCTTATCAGGATGATGATCGGGAATATGGCTTGACGTTTGCGGATTTTAATATCCGTTTTAAGTGTTTTGCGGATGCTTTGTGGATTATGGCAATAGAGACGGTTGTGAGGGCGTAATACGCTGGGGCTGCTATGGCGATTGAGTCAGGCCGTTAGGTATTAAAATTTAAGGCAGTGTACTAGCCCACGACATTTGTCATGGGCTGATACATTTTCAGAGTATGGAGGTTTGGCCAGTGGACGCCGAAGAGTAGGTTTCGAGCTTAAAAGCGACTCCACTTCGGAATCAGCGAGTAGAGGACCAGATTGCCGTCATTTTGCATAAACAGTAACGCACCGGCTGTGCCGCTGGTATGGGTTGCCCATAGGGCTGCACCGCCGGATGAATAAACGACGAAGTTGCCATCAGTCTGCATGGTGGCATAGTTGCCAGCACCACTGGTTCCTGTACTGAAGATAGTCTGACCGTCACTGTTGCGCGTGACGACTAGATTTCCCGATGTTTGCATACTTAAGCTGAATTTACCGTTACCCGACGTCACGCTCTGACCAGCGCTCAAAGAAGTGCCACGCTTGATCATATAAGGTGCCGTATTACTGGCAGCCACGCTTGGGTCCCCAGAATTACTCGCATAAGCAACGGTGACGCCGTAGTCAACCAGATTGCCATCATCCTGCATGAAAACCCATGAGCCGCTCGGGCTATTGGTGATTCCGGTAGACCAGATCTGCGCATTGGTCCCGTCATAAATCACAAAGTTGCCGTCTTTTTGTAGGGTAGCGCGAATCGGGTTGCTGGCATTGGTCCCTGAGGTCCATTGTAGGGCATTGTTGGCATCATAGATCGCCAGATTTCCGTCCTGCTGGACATTTAAGTGATATTTACCATGCGGTGAGGTCATGGTGTCGAGCGGGCAGAGCGTTGTGCCAACTTTGAGTAAATACGGTCGATTGATGGGCGTGGCATTGGCGCAATTCCACATCGTCGGTGTACCGGGAAATCCGGGCAGGGTCCATTGCTGGCTAGTCGCCCACGTTGAGCAGGTCTGGGTGCTTAGTACCGATGCGGTATTCGTGAGACAAAAATTGGTGCCTTGCTGCTTGAGCTGACCATTCTGGTAGGTCCAGAGTTGAGAGGTATTGCCCGTACAGCTATTTACAGGCAGACCAGAGGTGTTGCTGAGGCAGAGGTGATTGTTCTGTACAGCACCATTAGCGCCCATGACCCAGCCCTGCTTACCATCAAAGGCATTACAGGCACCCAGCGAAGGCATGCCATTGGTGTTGATTAGGCATTGCCCTTGTGCATTGATGATGGGTCCACGCAGGGAGTTGTGCGTCGCATTAGTGACGATGACTGGTCCAGCAGGTGCTGCAATGCTTGAAGTGTCGTAAGCACAGCTATTGCCGTTATTCTTGCTACTGATCGATGCGGAGAGCAGCGTGCCATTGTTGTAGACGACCGGCACGCCAAAGGTTGCATTGACATAGGGCTGGTCGTTGCAGGTTGATAGCGAGCTATTCCATTCAAAAAATTCGGTCCATGATACCGTGTTGCCTTTGGGATCGATGGCGTCACGTCCGGTCTGGATGCTGCCCAGTTTGATTGAGGTGTTGGTGGTGACATCGGTCACGGTCGCACCAAACCATTGGTTGCCTTCGTTGACGATATGAAACTGATAGGCGTGGCCCTGCTGCCAGTAGAAGGGTTGTCCAACTGATGAGATCAGATGGCAATTGACGAACGGTGTGCCTTCGGTGCCGGTCTGGCAGGTGGTGCCGGGATCGCCTGCTTTGGAGGCCGTAGCCCCCCAGATCGAGATCAGGAAGGTGCGTTTGTTGCCGCCATTGACCTGCATGCCCATATAGCCGGTGAGCTTGGTCGGGTTGGTGGTATTGGCTGCCAGATCAAACTGATTGCTCCAGAACACATTGGCTAAGGGGCCAGGGTCTTGATTGACAGTGATATTGTAGGTGATGTCCGTGATGGCAGTGACGCTGCTGGGAAACTTATACCAGATATAGTTACCGGGCGTGGTGCCGGTCGCAGCAATCGCGGATGTGCTTAACGCGCTGCACAGTGCCAGCGCTCCCCCGAGGTGAATCATACGTGCACGCATACGCTCTTCCCTGATTGTTTTCAAAAGATGTATAAGCCTGCTGTCTCTTTCTCCGTCATTGGACAGATGGGCTTGAGGTTATTATAGAGACTTTCAGGTGGTTTTCTGAGCGAGCATGATGCTATTCATCTGAAATCAATAGGATAAAATGTGAGGTATATCACTGAAGTAAAGTATTGATAAAAAATTGGCCTACAGGGAGTAACGCACGAGATGAAAAAAAGGACTGCCACAGCAGTCCTTTTTTTGAATATGGCGCGCTTAGATTAGCGTACTAAATGATGCGCTATTAGATCTTCTTCAGCCAGTCTGCCAGTGCTTTGGCTTGATCAGCGGCATTACCGGTATAGGTAGCAGGGGTGAGCTCGGCAAGACGGGCGCGGTCGGTTGGTGGGACCGCAGTCAACTCATGACCATTCACGAAGTCCACCATCATCTGGCGGGTCATGGCCTGACCACGAGTCAGGGCTTTGAGCTTCTCGTAAGGCTGTTCGACGTTGTAGCGGCGCATTACGGTTTGGATCGGCTCGGCCAGCACTTCCTGCGCGTTGTCGAGATCGGCTGCGAGGCGGTCGGCATTGAGTTCGAGTTTGCCGATGCCTTTGAGGCAGGCTTCAAAGGCGATCAGACTTTGCGCCAGACCGACACCCATGTTGCGCAGCACGGTGGAGTCGGTCAGGTCACGCTGCCAGCGCGAGATCGGGAGCTTCTCGCCCAGATGTGCAAGAACCGCATTGGCGATCCCAAGGTTGCCTTCGCTGTTTTCAAAGTCGATCGGATTGACTTTGTGCGGCATGGTTGACGAGCCGACTTCACCGGCTTTGAGGCGCTGCTTGAAGTAACCCAGTGAGATATAGCCCCAGACGTCACGATTGAAGTCGATGAGGATGGTGTTGTAGCGGCGCAGTGCATCAAACAGCTCGGCGATGTAGTCGTGTGGCTCGATCTGGGTGGTGTAAGGATTGAAGGTCAAGCCCAGCGATTCTATAAAGCTTTGTGCATGTGCCGCCCAATCGATGGTCGGATAGGCCGACAGGTGCGCATTGTAGTTACCTACGGCACCGTTGATTTTGCCCAGAAGCTCGACTTGCTCAAATTGCTTGATCTGGCGGGCGAGGCGATAGGCGACGTTGGCGAATTCTTTACCTAGTGTGGTTGGGCTTGCAGTCTGACCATGGGTGCGCGACAGCATGGGCTGGTCGGCGTGGGTGATGGCGAGTTTGGCGATGGCATCACAGATTTCGCGCATGCTGTGCAGCAGGATGTCGCGGCCGTTTTTCAGCATCAGGGCGTGCGAGAGATTGTTGATGTCTTCGCTGGTGCAGGCAAAGTGGATAAATTCACCGGCAGCTTTCAACTCATCAATATGAGCGATTTTTTCCTTGAGAAAGTATTCGACCGCCTTCACGTCGTGATTGGTGGTGGCTTCGATGGTCTTGATGCGCTCGGCGTCGGCTTCGCTGAAGTGTTTGATGATGTCATCCAGCGCCGCATTGGTGGCGGCCGAGAAAGGTGCGAGTTCTTGAATCTCAGGATGTCGGGCCAGCGACTGCAGCCAGCGCACTTCGACCTGAACACGTGCTGCGATCAGCCCAAACTCGGAGAGATAAGGACGCAGGGCATTACATTTGCTCGCATAGCGTCCGTCCAGTGGTGATAGGGCAGTCAGGGTGTTCAGCATGTTCAGTATTCCAAGGTTAAAACAGGGTAAAGGTTAAAGCGTGAGCAACGGTGAAGTTGCATCCATCAGCTATGATGGCGTAACTGGTAGCGTTTGGCAGCCAGCGCCCGCAGGTCGGCCAGCATGCTCCGTTTCTGAAAGAGCAATTGTAACCGATGTCCGCCCAGTTCGCGCCAGAGATGTGCAGCCTGCACACCCGCAAAGAGCGTCGCGCGGATGGCGTCTACGGTTGCGCTATCGGTCAGGGTGTTTTTCTGACCCTTGACCTTGATGCGTGAGCGCAGCGTACCTGCGGTTGCCAGATAAGTACCCGCCATACCTGCCAGCATCGATGGATGACGATAATGCTGATTAAAAAAAGCAGAGCGCTGGTTCAGGAGTTTGAGCTGCTGCTGGGTCAGCGTCACAAGTGCGGTTTTGCCATAGATACGCCGCTCGGTCGCCAAGAGCGCAGCTGCATAACGGCGCGGCTCGGACAGTTGCAGTTGCTTTGGGCTTGGGCGATTGGAGATCGGTGGGACAAGCACAGCTTCGAGGATTTTTAATCCCAGCGTATAGTGATCGATGGCACCTAGTCTGAGCAAGGGATCGGATTCGCTTGAGAGTGCGAGTCTATATAAGGCATCGAATGAGTCTTGATGACTCTGCAGTGCAGCAGTGCCTTGCGACGCCAGACTAAACACCAGACCTGCCGACTGAAATACAGCCGCCAGCGCCAAGAGACGCATCTGGCTGGGTGTGGGGGCATTAGGGTCTGGATTAAAAGTCGTCATGCAGTCTGTTCTTCGAGCTGTACAGCATGGGGAGTGGTGGCCTGTACCTGCCCTGCATCGGTGGTACGAATCACACCACCACCCAGACAGGTCTCTCCCTGATAAAACACCACACTCTGACCTGGCGTGACTGCGCGTTGTGGGGCGTCAAAGACGACACGGACTGAGCCCGGTGCGGCATCTCTTGAGTCATCGACATAGACTATACAGGCCTGATCGGCTTGACGATAGCGCGTCTTAGCAGTGCAGCGTAACGGCTGATCTTGTGTCAGCGGCAAGTCGCCTTTGACCCAGTCGATGCCTTCTGACCAGAGTGTCGTGCTTTGCATCAGGGGATGATCATGGCCTTGGCCGACGATCAGGCGATTGTCCTTCAGGTCCTTGGCCAGCACAAACCATGCGCCTTCGCCTTGGTCTTTTAAGCCGCCGATGCCGATGCCGCCGCGCTGACCCAGCGTGTAGTACATCAGGCCATCGTGACGGCCGATGATTTGGCCCTGATCGGTGACGATCTCGCCCGGCTGGGCAGGTAGATACTGCTGCAGAAAATCCTTAAAACGACGCTCACCGATAAAGCAGATGCCGGTTGAGTCTTTTTTAGTCGCAGTAGACAGCCCCAGTGCTTCAGCTTTGGCGCGGACCATGGGCTTTTCCAGTTCACCGACCGGAAACAGGGTTTTGGCGATCTCGCGACCATGTACGGCATGCAGGAAATAGCTCTGGTCTTTATTGCCATCCAGACCGCGCAAGAGCGGCGCGACTTTCTCACCTGCGGCATTGAGGGACGCTACGCCACGGCGTGCATAGTGGCCGGTTGCGATATAGTCGGCACCCAGCGTCAGCGCATAATCCAGAAAGGCACGGAATTTAATTTCTTTATTGCACAGGATGTCCGGATTGGGTGTGCGGCCTGCCTGATACTCATGCAGGAAGTGCTCAAACACTCGATCCCAGTATTCCATGGCGAAGTTGGCGGTATGCAGACGGATGCCGAGACGGTCGCACACGCTCTGGGCATCAGCCAGATCACGCATGGCGGTGCAGTATTCGGTGCCGTCATCGTCTTCCCAGTTCTTCATGAACAAGCCTTCGACATGGTAGCCCTGCTCGAGCAGCAGTGCGGCAGACACCGACGAGTCCACGCCACCGGACATGCCAACCATGACAAAGGTCGCAGCTGGCGATGTAGCGGCTGCATCAGCGGTGGACAGGACGATGGATGTAGTCATCTTGGGATCTCAAAAAAGCATTTAGTACAAAGCAATTAAAACAAAAAACAGCGTAACAGCATTCAACACAGCAAAACGAAACAGAAATGAGCGCTGACTATTGAGGTTGCTCAAAAATCAGCGAGAGCGGGAAGCGCTGTCCTGCCAGTGTGTCTTCGATACAGCGAATCACGAGTGGCGAGCGCGCCCGCCCCGTAGCCTTCAGCTCATCTAATGTCAGCCAGACCGTGCGCACGATGCCGGTATCTAGCGGGCGCATGGCATCAAAGGAGACAACCGATGCCAGAAAGCACATCCGATAATAGGTGCAGAGCGGATCATTGGGTGGCGTATAGGTATACATGCCTAGCACATGATCGATCTGCACGGTATGCGCGGTTTCTTCCAGCGTCTCGCGGATGGCAGCTTCGATCAGACTTTCATTGGCTTCGACGTGACCTGCCGGTTGATTGATCACTAGATGCGGCAGATTCAGGCTTTCTTCTTCCACAAATAGAAAACGGGTATCGGCATGCGATCCTGTCGTCTGCTGAATGACTGTGGCAACGGTAACATGGGGTGTCCAGGACATAACTCAAGCCGTGATCGATAAGCATGGGGAAATATGGCAATCCGATATGATAATGCATTAGCTGAAATTTAACCATGATCGATGCGTGTCAGGCATGTCCGACCTCTACTGTCAGCAGCGCCTGAATCACATTTATAAAAAAATTGTCATGATGTGGGAATAAGCGAGGCACATGCTGCGTCTTATAGAGTGAACTGGTTTTAAACGCTTCCTTCCCACACCACACGCGATACGCGTGCAAATGCCACACGGAGAGTTCCCATGTCACATGTCCATTTGTCTGATCACAGCCACACGGCTGCTGAATCCGAATCTGCAAGACCCGAGATCAGTCGTCGTCGTTTCCTTGAGTGCTCGGCCTGGGCCGGTACGGGGATTGTTTGGGCCATGGTGGGTGGGGTGCCTAAGGCCTTTGCCATGGACGAGGCCAGCAAGCTGCAGGCCTCAGGTACCTTCCATTTTGTCCAGATCAGCGATACGCATATTGGTTTCAATAAAGAAGCCAACCCCGAGCCAATCAAGACCCTGCAGATCGCCATGGATCGCATTAATGCCTTGCCGCAGGCTCCCGGCCTGATCCTGCATACCGGCGACATCACCCATCTGTCCAAGCCTGAGGAGTTTGATACCGCAGCCGAGCTGTTTAAAGGTCTGCCTGCGCCGGTCCACTATGTGCCGGGCGAGCACGATACGCTGGATGAGGGTGGTGGCAGGCTGTTCCTTGACCGCTATGGTAAGGGGACGCAAGGCGCAGGCTGGTATAGCTTTAATGATCATGGCGTGCACTTCATTGCACTGGTCAATGTCTTGAGCTTTAAGCAGGGTCAGATGACCAGTCTTGGCGATGAGCAACTGAAATGGCTGGCCGATGATCTACGCGCCGTGACCAAGAGCACGCCCATCGTGGTGTTCGCCCATATCCCGCTCTGGACTATCTATGAGCCGTGGGGCTGGGGTACTGCAGACGGGCAGGCGGCACTGGCGATGCTGCGCAAATATGGCTCGGTCACCATCCTGAATGGTCATATCCATCAGGTGATCCAGAAGGTCGAGGGCAATATGACCTTCCATACCGCACGCGGCACAGCCTATCCGCAGCCCGCACCGGGTGCAGCGCCATCACCGGGTCCGATGAAGGTGCCAGCCGATGCACTGCGCAGCTATCTGGGCATTACCGAAGTGAAGACGGTACAAGGCAAGCATGAGCTTGCACTGACGGATTCGACACTGGTCTAAATGGAGCGATCATCATGAACACACGTTTTTTAGCAGCTACACTGGTGCTGGAATCGTTGCTGGCATCAGGTGTGCATGCAGCGGGTAATACGGTTGAGATCAAGAATTTTGCCTTTGTTCCGGCGACACTGACCGTACCGGTAGGCACAACTGTGACCTGGACCAATACCGATGAAGATCCGCATACGGTCGCTGATCGTGGCGATGCGCATCTGTTCCGCTCGGCTGCGCTCGACACCAATGCCAAGTATTCGTTTATCTTCAGCAAGGCGGGCAGCTATGACTATTTCTGCACCTTGCATCCGCATATGATCGGCAAGATCGTCGTAACGGCACGGTAAACGCATGCGGGTAAATGCTGCAAAAGGTGAAAAAGTCGCGGGCAAGGCTGTGTTTGAGGTCGGTTTTATGCTTCCATGGGCCATGATTGCATGGCGGAATCCTGATGGCTCATGATGGATCAACGACGTCGTTTTGACCTTGAGATCGCCCCTCATCTGGACGCTGGGTATAATCTGGCGTGCAGACTGCTGCGCGATGAATTTTCCGCGCATGATGTGATGCAGAACGCTGCATTGCAGGCGTATCGTTTTCTGCATACCTTGCGCGGCGATCATCCCAAGTCATGGTTTCTCACCATCGTGCGCAATGCATGTATGGATCATTTTCGCGTGATGCGGCGTCAGTCGCTGTTTGTTGATATCGACGATGAGATGGTCCAACATGATGTGGACCGGCTGCATCCGTTGCAGGCGACGCCGGAGCATCTGGTGCTCGCGCAGTGTCGCCGCGAGCAGATCGATGCGGCCATTGCTGCCTTGCCTGCGTTATTTCGTGAGGTGATTGTACTGCGCGAGATGGAGGAGATGAGCTATGAGGAGATCGCTCAGGTGACGGGTGTGCCGTCAGGTACCGTGATGTCGCGCCTGTCGCGGGCACGAGGGATGTTGCGTGCAGCATTGACATCCATGCTGCAGGATGAATGATATGAATCCACACGATGAAGACTTGAGCCAGAGTGGCTCAGAGCGCAGCGCACAAGACGACCAAGCGCTCAGCCAACTGATCCGTAGCCGTGCTACGCGCTATCAGATGCCACGTGAGCTGCGGCTGGCAATTGACGAAGCGTTGCCTGACTCGACGGCTGAAGTGCCACCTGCTGCATCGAGGCCCGTCACGCGTTGGCGTGTCGCGCCGTGGATGCCGGCGGGCATGTCCTTTGCTGCGGGTATATTGATCACGCTCTTGGTACTGCCGCTCTGGCAGAGCCAGACGGCGGGGGGCAATGAGTTTACTGACAGCCATGTGCGTTCCCTCTTGGCTTCGCATCTGATGGATGTGGTGTCTACCGATCAGCACACGGTCAAACCCTGGTTTCTGGGCAAGCTCGACTATGCACCGCCAGTACATGATCTGGCCGCGGCTGGCTATCCGCTCGTCGGTGGTCGTCTGGATGTGATTGGTGGGCAGGATGTGGCTGCGCTGATCTTCAAGCGCAACAAGCATATTATTAATCTCTTTGTCTTTCCCGAAGATCGCGCAGAGCAGGTCAATTGCCAGTCGGCATTTGGTTTTCAGGCGGAGAGCTGGCGTGCGCAAGGCATGCGCTGGTGTGCGATCTCGGATCTCAATGACGCAGAGCTCAAGGATTTCGCGCATTTGCAGCAAGTCGCGGGTTAAGACCTGCGATATAGGCAGATATAAACAATAAAATAACAAGGCTTCGGGAATAAAACGGCAGGGGCAGGCCGTCTATCTGGCATAGCGATATCCACATCGCCTTTGCCAATCGTTTTGTCTATGGAGTTGTCCTATGTCTGCCTCATCTTCTACTCGTCCCACAACCTATACACGTACAGCGCGCTGGCTGCACTGGCTGGTCGCGCTTCTGATTGCCAGCAACTTTGCCGTGGGCCTGACCCTTGAGCCATTTGAAGGCACGCCGACGCGCGATCAGATCCTTTTTTACCATGCGTCGATCGGCAGTCTGGTCTTTATCTTGGCGGCATATCGGCTCTATTGGCGTGCAACGCATCGTCCGCCAGCTTTACCGGCGTCTATTCCTGCGTGGCAGCGTGGTGCTGCGCATGTCTTGCACGGGTTGCTGTATGCCTTGATGTTGGTTATTCCGATCACAGGTTATCTGCATCGGGTTGCGGGTGGGCATGCGGTTAGTGTCTTTGGTGTGTTTAACTGGCCGATACTGGTTGACAAGAATCTCTCCCTGCGCCTTGCGATGGGTAGTCTGCATACGACGCTGGTCTGGGTTTTAGCGTGTCTAGTTGCAGGGCATGTGGCGGCTGCACTCAAGCATTATCTGATCAACCGTGATGGTGTGCTGGAGCGTATGCTGCCTTGGCTGTCGCGTCGCGGATAAGGGATATTTCTTGGATGTACGCTGTCTTAAGAGACTTAAGACCAGTCGCTGTAAACTGCTTTGATTCACTCTGATGCAAAAATAATTGGATCAGGGCGAATCCAAAGTCGCATCCGGCACGTATATCTCTATGCAACACCCACTCACACTTCGTTGCATAAGGATAAATATCATGAACACTCGTGCACTGCTTCTTGCCCTGTCGCTGTCTTGGGCGGTCTCTCCAGTTTTTGCGGCTGATACTGTCATGGTCGGCGGTCAGAGTATGCTTCCTGCCAAAGACATCGTCGATAATGCAGTAAATTCAGCCGATCACACCACGCTGGTTGCGGCGGTCAAAGCCGCAGGACTGGTAGATACCTTAAAGAGCAAGGGGCCGTTTACCGTCTTTGCACCGACCAATGCCGCCTTTGCCAAGCTGCCCGCTGGCACAGTAGATAATCTGCTCAAACCTGAAAACAAAGCTACTCTGACCAAGGTGCTGACCTATCATGTCGTGCCCGGTAAATATGATTTTAATGCCCTGAGCAAACTCATCATGGCTGGTCATGGCAAAGCCATGCTGAAAACTGCGAGCGGCGGCACTCTGACCTTCTCGATGAATGGCATGCATAACATCATGGTGTGGGATGAAAGTGGCGGCGGCGCCAATATCAGCATTTATGACGTTTATCAGTCCAATGGCGTGATCAATGTCATTGATACCGTGCTGATGCCCAAGTAACATCAGGCAAAGTTTCATTAGATCAAATCGCATCAGGTGATGAGACGCTCAGGGAGTCGAGCGTCTTGTTTCATGATGTTTATCTTAGGCCATCAGAGCATTGAAATCATGCTGTCAACTCCGGTCGATGAACAACAGTTGTTGCTACAGATCAGCCATGGCAGCCGTCAGGCTTTCCGCCAGCTCTACGAGCAGACCGCGCCGCTCATGTTTGCGGTGGCCTTGCGTCTACTACGCAAACGGGAACTGGCCGAAGAGATCCTGCAGGAGGTCTATGTGACCTTATGGCATGTAGCAGGGCAGTACCACACCGAGCGCGGCTCGGTGCGTACTTGGTTATCAACCATGACGCGTAATCGTTGTATCGATTATCTACGCAAAGGCGTGCTACCGTCGTCATCACTGGATGAGGTGGAGATTGCGGTTGATGATGATCCGCTTGCACGATTAATTGATCACCATCATCAGATGCAGTTGTCTGTCTGTATCAGTGAGTTAAGTCTTGAACAGCGTCAGTGTATTTCGCTTGCATTCTATGAAGGTTTGACGCATCAGCAGGTGGCGGCCCAGTTGGCTGTGCCACTGGGCTCTGCCAAGACCTGGATCAGACGCGGGCTTGATGCACTGAAACGATGTATGGGGAGAGGTCGAGATGCCTGATCAAAATCAAACGCAAGAGGTGCGCGATCTCTGGGATCTGATGGCCGCCCAATATGTGCTTGGGACTTTATCGCCATCGGCTCGGCGTCGCTTTGAGCGGCGTCTGCAGGAGGATGCGTGGTTACGCGAGGCGACCTATGGCTGGGAGCGCCGTCTGACCCCCCTGACCGATGCTATAGAGCCACAGACGGTGTCGCCTGAGGTATGGCATCGCATTGAGCGTCGTCTAGGCTTGGCTGCCGGTGCAGAGGTCATCGATTTCCCATCAGCACAGCCTAAACCAACGGCCTTGCTCAAGCGTCCGCTGTTCTGGTGGTCGGCGACCAGCACGGCTGCTGCGGTCGTACTGCTGTCTTTGCTGTTGCCATTTAAAGCTTTGCTCTGGCAGCAAGAGTCGGGTCAGCCATTACAGGCTGAACGTGTCCGTGATATTGCTGTGCTGACGTCAAAAGCGAATGGTGCAACTTGGATCGTCCGTCGCCAGGCCAATACGCTCTTATTGAGTGCTCTGAATGTTCAGGCGACACCATCTCGTCATGATCTTGAGCTATGGAGTATACACGAGCATGATCGTCCACGGTCGCTTGGGATCTTGCATGTGAAAGACGGTCAGGTCGCGATCACACAACTGAATCCTGATTTGATCGCACACGATGTGACGCTGGCCATAAGCCTTGAGCCTGAGCATGGCTCGCCGACAGGGTTGCCGACCGGCCCTGTGCTCTATGCAGGTAAGATTGCACGCATTTGATTGATGCATATCCGTGATTAGTGTCTCGGATATGCATCCTCCCATCATCGTGTAATAATTGCCTGTTATGCTGAACGGCATCTATTTCCGCTATTGTCATCACATCGCACCAAAAATGACGATGTTCTTATGCTGCTGGCATGAAAATTGATTAAACTTCAGTCTTTATCACGCGTTACTCAAATCGTTATTGTGACGTTCGCGTTGCGCCGAGTCATACTGCACGCCGAACTTTTCACGCTCCTTTTTAGTGTTTCTAAATTATAGGATGGATCAGGATGCTAAACATCAATCAGGCGTTGTCTGGAGAAATTGATGCGTTGGTTCAAATGCTGGTACGCCAGCGTCTGGGCTGTCGAGCCAGATTGACTCAGACTGTGGATGGGTATCGGGCGGATAGTCTGTTTCATACCAAGCACTTTATTGTCCATGGTGTCAAAGAGGATGACGTGATTGCCTTGAATCAAGCATTATCGTTTGAGATGGCATCTTTGTTTGGTAGCTATTCGGAGGAAGAGGTGTTTGATATTCTAGTTTACTTTTCTGCTGCTCTGGATCGGCGTTCAGATATGCAGGTGGCCTAATATCAAGATAGGTCGAATTGAAGAGTAAACCGAGTGGCTAAGAGTGTTAACGCGATCACTATCTTTTATGCTAAAGAGTTGGTTATAATGTGACGGTTTGATGTTGTATTCAGGATTTCAAGATATAAATCCAGGGAAGTGATTTTATATTTGAAACATTTTTCTATTGATGTATGATAATTGAATTATCATTGGATGATGATTTAGTGAGTATCTATTTTGGAAAATAAAACTGCTCGACTGACCGTGTTAATCGATCCGTACAAAAAGCAGGCTTTTGAAGCCCTGTGCATGTCTCAGGATTTGACCCCATCACAAGTAGTGCGCAAGCTGATTAAAGAGTATCTCAGAGCGCATGGTGTGACGTATGGGCCACAAGTGGATGCAGGCGTAGAGTCCGAAAAGCATTCTGCGTGATCCGACAGGCTTGATTTTGACCAAAGAAGAACGAACGCTCTAAATGAACTGAGATAAGTGCTTAGGTATTTGTTTTTTAATATATCACGCTTCATTTAAATGAAAAAAACCTCAGACAATCTGAGGTTTTTTGCTTTCGGATTAGTCAGGAAAAGAGTAACTCGTTCTCAAAAGACTTCAGTTGGTGACGGGCCATCGCCAGATTGGACTTGGTACGGTTGAGCACGACATAAAGGAACAGATCCTGATTGCGCTCAAGTGGGCGGATTAGGTGATATTGTTTGCCCATGGTGATCAATAGATCTTCTATTTTATCATTTAGTTTCAATGCATTGGCTATTTTTCGCTTGGCGGCAAAAACTTCGGTGTTGCCTGCAGCAGCCAATTCAAGATCAATTCCTGTACCTACGCCAGCCAGACTCAAGCCACTGGTCGAGTCCACCAGTGCTGCTGCCATAAAGCCATCGATTGATTGAAGCGGGGAAAGATTGGGTTTAGACATGATTTCATACTCCATTGATTGTTGGTCTCAAATAAACATTTGAGTTGCTCTTCATGAGCTGCATGTTGCATTTTTATTATAATAAAAGGCTAATAAAGTGCAAATTTAATTTAATAAGTTTTTTAAATATGGCTCTGTTCAACTGCATGGTTTATATGGTTTTATTATTAATAAAAGTCTGTAAATGCTATTGGATGATTCATGGGTTGTTTTGGGCGGATGTTGCTGTAAGCCTGTGGTGATTTCTGATCGAACGTGATGATCTGAAGATGGGCGGCTGAAGTTACGATGGTGCATTCAATCAGGACTCGTGCTGCGGGAAAATTTAGGGCGACTCGATCCAGACAATATGTGCTTAGTCCAGAAAAGCACATGACTTTTAGTCAGAATCTTGATAGAGTCCTTTTTTTCCCATTCGTTTCATGAATTGGGCTAGTTTTGTTCTCTTTTGTCTCGCGGTGATATGACCTTTGGTAGAGGTCATCACTCCCCAAGGATTATCGTATGTCTCAAGCTGCATCTTTAGTTGTAACCCTGCCCAATGGCGATCAGAAAACGTTTGATCAACCTGTCTCCGTGATGGACGTGGCTCAGAGTATCGGTCCTGGTCTTGCCAAAGTGACACTGGCCGGCCGGGTCAATGGCAAACTGGTCGATGCCTCCGATCTGATCACAGAAAACGCCACCCTGCAGATCATCACACCCAAAGATGAAGAAGGTCTTGAGATCATTCGTCACTCCTGCGCCCATCTGGTGGGCCATGCCGTCAAGCAGCTGTTTCCAGACGTCAAGATGGTGATCGGGCCTGTGATCGAAGAAGGTTTCTATTACGACATCTATAGTCCGAAGCCGTTCACGATGGATGATGTGGCGACCATCGAAGCGCGTATGAGAGAACTGATTGACACTGAATATGATGTGATCAAGAAAGTCACCCCACGTGCCGAAGTCATCGATGTCTTCAAATCGCGTGGCGAAGACTACAAGCTGCGTCTGGTCGACGATATGCCGGACGAAACCGCGATGGGTCTTTATTACCATCAGGAATATGTGGACATGTGCCGTGGCCCGCACGTACCGAATACCCGATTCCTCAAAGCATTCAAGCTGACGAAGCTGTCCGGTGCTTACTGGCGCGGTGATGCCAAGAATGAACAGCTGCAGCGTGTCTACGGTACCGCATGGGCTGACAAGAAACAGCTCGCTGCCTATATCACCCGGATCGAAGAAGCCGAGAAACGCGACCATCGTAAGATTGGCAAGGCGCTAGACCTATTCCATATGCAGGAAGAAGCACCCGGCATGGTGTTCTGGCACCCGAATGGCTGGACCATCTACCAAGTGCTTGAGCAGTACATGCGTCAGGTGCAGAAAGACAACGGCTATCAGGAAATCAAGACCCCGCAAGTGGTGGATATCGTGCTGTGGGAGCGTTCGGGACATGCGGCCAACTATGCCGAAAACATGTTCACGACTCATTCGGAAAACCGCAACTATGCGGTCAAGCCGATGAACTGCCCGTGTCATATTCAAGTGTTTAATCAAGGGCTGAAGTCCTACCGTGATCTGCCGCTACGTCTGGCTGAGTTTGGCTCCTGCCATCGGAATGAGCCATCGGGTTCGCTCCATGGCATCATGCGGGTGCGCGGCTTTACACAGGATGATGCGCATATCTTCTGTACCAAAGATCAGATCGGTACTGAAGTTGCGGACTTCATTGCGCTCACCCTTGCAGTGTATAAAGACTTTGGCTTTGACGACGTACAGATGAAGCTTTCGACTCGCCCAGCCAAGCGCGTGGGTGATGATGCCCTGTGGGATTTGGCCGAGAAGTCACTGGCGGATGCGCTGGATGCGGCAGGTCTGAAGTGGGAACTGCAGCCGGGTGAAGGTGCCTTCTATGGTCCGAAGATTGAATTCTCTTTGAAGGATTGTCTTGGTCGTGTCTGGCAGTGTGGTACAATTCAGTGCGATTTTAATATGCCGATTCGTCTGGATGCGTCGTTCGTCACTGAAGACAACGAACGCGACCACCCTGTCATGCTGCACCGTGCGATTCTGGGTAGCTTCGAGCGCTTCATCGGTATCCTGATCGAGCACTATGCGGGTTACATGCCGCCATGGCTGAGTCCGGTGCAGGTCTGTGTGATGAATATCACCGACAGCCAGGCCGAAGCCTGTCAGACGGTGGTGTCTAAACTGACCGCGCAGGGGATTCGTGCGATAAGTGACTTGAGAAATGAAAAAATCGGCTTTAAAATCCGCGAACGCACTTTAGCTCGCATTCCGTACCTGGTGGTACTCGGTGATCGCGAGGTTGAGGAAGGGACTGTGAATGTCCGCACCCGTGGGGGTAAAAACCTGGGGACGATGTCCATTGATGCATTTGTGGCCCTCGTCCAATCCGCCGTCGCCGAACGCGGCCGGCATAATTTGGAGCAAGAGTGAACAAACCTGAATCACGTGGCGCGCAGGGCGCAAAACATAACCGTCCTGCCATCAATACTGAGATCGAAGCCAAAGAAGTTCGTTTAGTCGATGAGAATGGCGAGCAGAAAGGGATCGTGACGCTGGTGGAGGCATTGAGAGCCGCCGAAGCTGTTGATCTGGATCTGGTTGAGATCGTGGCTAATGCAGAACCGCCCGTCTGCAAAATCATGGACTACAACAAGCATTTGTTTGATCTGAAACAGAAGCAGAAAGATGCGCGCAAGAAGCAGCATCAGGTACAGATCAAGGAAATCAAGATTCGTCCCGGTACCGAAGAAGGCGATTATCAGGTCAAGCTGCGTGCCATTGAGCGTTTCCTTGAGGATGGCGACAAGGTAAAGATCACACTGCGTTTCCGTGGTCGTGAAATGGCGCATCAGGAACTGGGACTGAAGCAACTGCAACGGATTGAGGTCGATGTGGCCGAGATCGGTATCGTTGAGCAGTCGCCCAAGATGGAAGGCAAACAGATGGGTATGCTCATCGGGCCTAAGAAAAAGAAATAATCAGTCACCGTCATGTGATGGCCTTCATGAGGTGGCAAAACCTGTGATTGTCATGAGATGGTTATGATTGGTTTAAGGAAACCTGCGTTTAACGCAGGTTTTTTTATGGGCGTAGCATGAGGATTGCGGCTGTAAGTTTTGTTTGTCGGGTTGTTCTAGCTGAAAAATGGAAAAATTGCAGATGGGTGTCACAAAAGTACTGTAGATTGGACATGGAATTTACAGGTGAATATGGAAAGATCAACATAGAAAAAGCGTGGCCTGATCACGCGACGGTCTGCCTGTTCTCTTGGGTAGACATAAGAAACGCTGTCAGGGGTGCGATGCTATGTGTTGTGAGGGGAAGTCATGAACGCGAGTCTGAATTTTTTTAATCTGCAAAATACTGATGCGTCGAATGCGGCGATTTACCATGAACCATTTCCGTTCATGGTCGCGCATGGCGTATTGAACTCAAATCAGCAGGAGTTGCTGGCACAGGATTTTCCGGCCTATACCGAGGCGGGTTATTTTCCCTATTATCCCGAAGAGTGTGGTCCGGCGATTTCTGCTTTGATCGATGAAGTGACGTCACCTGCGGTTGCTGATCAACTGGGTGCACAACTCGGTATTGAGAATCTGTCAAAATATCCAGTACTGGTCACTATCTGCAAGCATCTGAATCGTCGCCATGGCACGATTCATACAGATAGTCTGTCCAAGGTTGCTACAGCCCTAATCTATATGAATGATCGCTGGGATGGGACCAGTGATGGCTGTCTGCGTTTTTTGGCCAGTTCCGACAATATCGAGAACACTTTGGTCCCCGAAGTACCGCCGCTTTTTGGTTCTTGCGTTATGTTTAAACGTACCGAATGCTCTTATCATGGTCATCTGCCTTATGAAGGCGAGCGCCGCGTGATCCAGATAGCTTGGGTCGTGAATGAAAAAGAGCGTGATCGCAAAATCAAACGCGGACGTTTCACGCGCTGGGTCAAGAGCCTATTTGGTGGTCTTGATCGTCAGATCGGTCGTGACCGTGACGTGAATAAAGGTCATCTGAACTGATTAAAATCAAGTCATCGCATTACCGTGCAATACAAACCGTGACAGTCACCTGTCACGGTTTTTTTTATGATTGATCGTCCTTAGAGCGAAGAGGGGCAGGCGTATCTATGCTGACCTGACTAAACCAGAGTTTTTGCCAGCGATTGCTCTTTTCCTCTGTTGGTAGCAGTCGGGGCGAGACGGTCGTTGCAGGCGCGAATGCTACCGGCTGACACGTCGTGGCGTCTTTCAGAATACGTGCATTGACCGTGGCATAACGCTGGCCCTCATGGGTATAGCAGACGCACATCAGCACGCCACAGTTCTTGCAGAGGATAAACTCTGCCAACTGCGCGCCTTGCCGATACCTGCTGACTCGCTCGGGATCGGTGATTTTTAGATGAAACTCGCCCGCCGGATCGGAGATATACATCGCGCTGTGCAACTGGCAGAAATTGCAGTCGCATGCGCGAGGACTGTAGTCGGTTAGTGTGAACGGGGTCGAGAGCGTGCAGGTCAAGTTCTGACAGTGGCAATGACCGATATAGTGATAACGTGTCATAGGATGCAAGCTTTGATGAAGGTACAGGAAAGACTACCGGATGCTTAAATAACTGTCATGTCTTTTTAAGATTTTGATAATTTTAGTATTGTTGGATGTCTGACATTTACTTGTTGGTGAACTGGTTTCATGTAACATTTATTTTCGGCGTAAGCGCGTAATTTCAGCTAGTATTAGGTCTGATGGGCTTGTAAACCGAGCAGAGGAGAGTGATTGGTCCATGTGATATGAGGCCACTGAAAGCTGCATTTTCTGCCGAGAACGAGTAATCTTAAGCATCGTTTTTGCATTGTGCATATCTGGCACAATGCAGTATTGCAAACACGGCGAGGGAAGAGCTGTGGATACTGGAACGCAATCAAGCGGTCAGCGGTAGGGATACCCTAAGAATGGTTTTTTTGAGTTGTCTTGTACAACGCATGGCATAAGCAGGTAATTGTTTTATGGTGACAGCGGCTTTAACGCATGCACGTACACATCGGGTGTTGTGGACTCTTTTTCTAGTGATTATTGGCGTCTATCTTTTGGTCGCAACCGTGACGTATTCGCCATACGATCCGGGCTGGTCGCATCTGTCGAGCGATACCCAGCAGGTGACCAATGCTACTGGTGTCGCCGGCGCGTGGCTGGCTGATCTTTTATATGGTTTCTGGGGGCGCTCGGCGTTGCTGCTGCCGCTTTTGGTATTGATCGAAGCCATTCAGCTCTGGTATCCCCGCAGCTATGTCGAGCGACCATTCCGACTGGCTGGTGAGGTATTCTTGCTGGTTATTGCATCTGCACTCTTTGGACTTCATGGCATGCAGGTGTCGGATACCATGCAGAATGCCGCAGGCGGTATTTTGGGCTTTGAGTTATCCCAGCATCTCTTGGGGTTGATGCCGTCGTTCGTGGCAACGGCTATCCTTTTGGCATTGTTTTTGGTGATTTTTACCTTTGCCTTTGGCGTGGCTTGGGGCAAGACGTTGGATGCGGTGGGTGAGATTCCCTTGCTGCTCAATGAGTTATTTTATCGCAATGAGCCTGAGCCCAAGCCGATGACCAAGGTTGTACAAGCTTCTGAGGTGATACAGCCTGCATCGGTCGCTTCATCTGCGTCGATCACAACTTCAACAGAATCTACTCATGCTGCCGCGACATCTGCTGATGCTGGGATAAACTCATCCGTACCAGAGCCGCTGCCTGCAACGGCGAACACTTTTGCTGAGGTGATGGCTGCTGCCGTGCCTGCGGTAGCTGCATCCGCTGTCCATGTTGAAGCTGTCCAAACAGAGCCTGAGCCGACAGTCGCACCTCAGCCTGCATTGCCTACATTGGCGATTCCATCTCCTAAGCCTTTGGAAGAACCTATCGTTGTGCGTCGCGCACCTTCAATTAATTGGGAAGATGATTTCTTCCATCGTGCATTGGATGTGATTCCTGATGACGAGGAAGAAGCAGCGGCTACACCGTTATCGCCTATGCATGTTCCGGTTGCATCTGTTACTGCAGCCAGTGTAGCGGCACCGGTTGCTACGGCATCTGCTCATGAGATTGCTGCTCATGACTTGGCAGCCCACAACGCCTCTGACTATGACACGCCAGTGGCACACGATATCGCACCACATGCTGCGTTTGATCATGCTCATTCAGACTTTCAAACCGACGCTTGGCAGGCGGCTCGTCAAGAGGCTTATAAGGAAGCTCAGCCTGAATCAGATGTACTGCAGTCTGCTGCGCCGCAGTCTGGCGCTGCCGGATGGGGCGCCCGTTTTGGTGCATCGTCTGTACAGGCAGAACATCTTGCGCATACCGAGCCTCATGAGCATTCCGCTATTAATGAGGCATCTCCTGCACTTGAACCTCAGCCTGCGTTGATACAGGCACAAGCATTACAGCAGGCCTATCAGTCCCAGCCGATCCAGCCTGTGGCGGTCCAGCCCATTGTACAGCCTGCTGTAGCGCAAGCAGAGCAGGCTCCGGCTGTACCGGTTCAGGATTGGGATGCACCACTGACGGATGCTTTTGGTCGCCCGCTGTCGCGTGCCATGCAGACCGTGCAGCATCGCGCTAATCTTTCGCCGCTGCCGGGACTTGAGCTCTTGGAGCGTCCGGATCTCACCAGACGTGCAAGCTATACACCAGAGCAGTTGAGCCGTCTGTCCGAGCTGCTTGAGATTAAGCTGAAAGAATTTAATGTGGTTGCTCGAGTCATTGAGGCGCAACCGGGACCTGTGGTCACGCGTTTTGAGCTGGAGCTAGCTGCCGGGGTCAAAGCGTCGAAAGTCACCAATATCGCCCGAGATCTGGCGCGCTCGCTGTCCATGGCGTCGGTACGCGTGGTCGAGGTGATTCCGGGAAAACCCTATATCGGGATTGAAGTACCGAACGCGACGCGTGAGATGGTGCGTCTGATCGAGCTGTTAGAAACCCCAGCCTATCGCGATCCGAAAGGCCTGATCAGCATGGCGATGGGTAAAGACATCGCTGGGCGTCCTGTCTTAACTGACCTTGCCAAAGCACCACATATGTTGGTCGCGGGTACAACGGGTTCAGGTAAATCAGTGGCGATCAATGCGATGCTGCTGTCGATGCTGATGAAATACACGCCTAGCCAACTGCGCCTGATCCTGATCGACCCCAAACAGCTTGAGCTGTCGAACTATAACGATATCCCGCATCTGCTCACGCCGGTTGTGACTGATATGAAGGATGCCGCAAGCTCGCTCAACTGGTGTGTGGGCGAGATGGAGCGACGCTATAAGCTTTTGGCCTTCATGAAGGTGCGTAACGTTGAAGCCTATAACCAGAAGATTACGGAGGCCGAAGCGCGTGGCGAAGACATGCTGGACCCGCTGTGGCGACCAGAGGATAGCGCCCTGCAGCAGCGTGCGCCGAGATTGAAGACCATGCCGCTGATCGTGGTGGTCGCGGACGAATTCGCGGACATGATCATGCAGGTGGGCAAGAAAGCCGAAGAGCTGATCCAGCGTCTGGCCCAAAAGTCTCGTGCGGCTGGCATCCACCTGATCCTTGCAACCCAGCGTCCATCGGTCGATGTGATCACCGGTCTGATCAAGGCCAATATCCCGACCCGTGCAGCTTTGCGCGTGAACAGTAAAGTCGATTCACGGACCATTCTGGATGAAGGTGGTGCAGAGTATCTGCTAGGCCATGGTGATATGCTGTTTCTGGCACCAGGCAAGAACGAGCCGGAGCGGGTGCATGGTGCCTTCATCAGTGATGATGAGGTGAACCGTATCTGTGACGCTTGGCGTGAGCGTGGTAGTCCCGACTATGTCGATGAGATTCTGGATGCCTATGACGAAGAAGCCCCAAGCAAAGGCGGTGGCTACGACTCATCCGACAGCGATGTCGAGCGAGATCCGGTCTACGACGATGTGTTGGCTTTTATTATGGAGACACGGAAAGTCTCGGCTTCGGCTATCCAGCGTAAGTTTTCGCTGGGCTATAACCGTGCGGCGCGTATTGTGGATATGATGGAGGAGGCCGGTGTGGTCAGTCCGATGCAGGCCAATGGCAAGCGCGAGATTCTAATCTGATTCGGTGTCTAGATTCGTGATCATGAAAAAACCATCGGCTATGCCGGTGGTTTTTTGTGCGTGATATGTGCAATCCATCACAGATGATAAGCATCTGAAAAATTCAGCCGTTGTTCTTTGACCAAATGGATATAGACGTCTGGCTTTTGGAGTGGATATTGCTTATAACGGTCGTTTGGCCCGCAACCATGAGTGATCCTCAAGGCTGCTGATTTTAAGGAAAAGATATGACCTCTTCTGTTTTATCGTCTCGCCGCGTCTTACCCCTGACTTGGGCGCTATCTGCTGCGTTATGCAATATTTCTGTACATGCCAGTGAAGGCATGTGGACCCCAAATGGCCTGCCGCTGGATCAGCTCAAAAGCCAGTATCAGTTCAGCCCTGACCCGTCATGGGTGACCCACGTACAGAAGGCCGCCGTGCGTTTGGCTGGTGGCTGCTCGGGGTCGTTCGTCTCCAAAGATGGTCTGGTACTGACCAATCACCACTGTGTGAATAGCTGCGTGCAGCAACTCTCGACCGCAGATAAAGACTTTATCAAAAGCGGCTTCCTCGCCAAGAATCAGACCGATGAGATCAAATGTCCCGAGATCGAGCTCAACCGTCTGGATGAGATCAGCGATGTGACGACACAGGTCAAGCAGGCGACTGCAGGCAAGGAAGGCGAGGACTATAGCCGTGCCGAGAAGGCCGTGAAGTCGAACCTTGAGAAAGCTTGCGTGGGCGATGATAAAGACACTACGCGCTGTGATGTGGTCAGTCTCTATCATGGCGGGGTGTACAATCTCTACAAATATCACCGCTATCAGGACGTGCGCCTGGTCTTTGCGCCGGAGCTGGCGATTGCGTTCTTTGGCGGTGATCCGGATAACTTTAATTTCCCGCGTTATGACCTCGACATGGGTATGCTGCGCGCGTATGAGCATGATAAACCCGCTAAGGTGGTCGACTATTTCCCGTTCTCCAAAAACGGCGCTGACGAGGGCGAAATGACCGTAGTCGTGGGTAATCCCGGTGGGACGGATCGCCAGCTCACCATCTCTGAACTTGAGACCACACGTGACTATGATCTGATCCCGCGCTTATTGCTCTTGTCCGAGTTGCGTGGCGTGCTGGAGCAGTTCCGCCGTCAGGGGCCGGAGGAGTATCGTATCGCCCAGCATGATATCTTTGGGATCGAGAATTCTTTTAAAGCCCTACGAGGTCGTTTGCAGGCGCTGCAAGATCCGAAAGTATTTGCGCTAAAAGTTCAGCAGGAAACTGAGCTGCGTGACTATGTCAAAGCCAGTCCTGAGCGTGAGGCTAAATACGGTAAGGCATGGGATGAGATTGCCAAGGCAGAGGCGATCTATCGCAATATTGAAACACCCTATAAATACCTTGAGCTGGGACGCGGTTTTGCCTCGGATTACTTTAGCGATGCACGCCTCTTGGTACGTGGAGCTGTGGAACGCCAGAAGCCAAACCCCGAGCGTCTGCGTGAATTTACTGAGTCCAAGCTACCCAGCGTGACCCAGCAGTTGTTCTCGACCGCGCCGATTTATCCTGAGCTTGAGAAGGTCAAGCTGACCTTTGCCTTAACCAAGCTGCGCGAGAATCTGGGCGCAGACAATTCGCTGGTCAAGCAGGTCTTGGGTAAAGAGTCTCCTGAAGTTGTCGCTGCACGTCTGGTGGCAGGTACTAAGCTGGGTGATCCGGCAGTCCGCAAAGCACTGTGGGACGGTGGACAGTCTGCGATCGATGCCTCGACCGATCCTGTGATTCTGCTAGCCAAATCTATTGATGGTGAAGCTCGCTTGATTCGCAAGCAGTATGAAAATCAAGTCGAGTCAGTGGTGGATAAAAACTCTGAGTTGATCGCTACAGCCCGCTTTGAGAAATACGGCACCAGTGTCTATCCAGATGCGACATTTACCCAGCGTTTCTCCTTTGGCAAAGTTCAAGGCTGGGAGAGCAAAGGGCAATGGATCAAGCCTTTTACTGATATAAAGGGTGCGTTTAATCGTGCGACCGGCTTTGAGCCGTTTGCTTTGCCTGATTCGTGGATTAATGCCAAGGATAAGCTGAACGGTAAGCAGCGCTTTGACTTTGTCACCACCAACGACATCATCGGAGGCAATTCCGGTAGTCCGGTGATCAATGGCAAAGCCCAGATCGTCGGGCTGGTCTTTGACGGCAATATCGAAAGTTTGGGTGGGGATTACTGGTTTGACGAGCGCGTCAATCGGACCGTCGCGGTGCATACAGGTGCAATTCTGGAGGCCCTGCAACAAGTCTATGGTGCAGATCGTATCGTGAAGGAGCTCAAAGCCTCTCAAGCGAAGTAAGCGGTTTTAAATTTCGATCTTTTATGCAGACAGGCGGTTCATTTGGACTGCCTGTTTTTGTTTATTGAACGAGCGTTAAGATGTATATGCCGTAGACAATACTTGTGTCAGATTCAGTCTGGCTTGTGCTTCTAGGCTCTCATACAGCATAGGCGTTTGATAGAGGCGAGGTCGGGCCAAGAAGCCCGCAAGGATCACACCACGTTTTTCACGATATATCTCAGGTGCAACCCAAGCATATTCCTGCCGGATCTGGGTTTCATATTCGGCAAAGCGTGCGGGGCTCGCGCCGAGGATCGCCAGATCAATGTCAGTGATCAGATGTTCAAGAGGCGTATGGGGGAACTGAGCATGCGCTGTGACCATGATCAGTGACTCGATCTCGGCGATGGTCGTTTGGGTAACTTGAGCGGCGCTGAGTACTCGGATAGCCCAGTCTGCACTCAAGCGTTCGTTGTCATGCTCATGTACATCATAGATCGCATCATGAAACCAGAGCGCCATGCCGACCAGTGCGATGTCGCGTGTGCGAGGTGCAGATTCATCCAGTAGGCGCAGGCATTCCCTCAGATGTTGCAGCGTATGATGATAGTGGCGCTGCGGTTCCTGATAGACGTGCAGCAAATGAAGCATCGCTGGTTCTGGATCTCCAGTAGCTGCTAAATCTTGCCAGATCTGATGCCAGTGATTGTGTAGCGAAATCATCATGACTGGGTACTCAAAGTCGCTTCGATAGGATAGGTCTGCCTCTTTGGGTTTGTCCACTGCTGCCTTGAGATGAGGAATAACGTATTGCCCTTACCAAGGCAAGTATTCTTATCGGGCGGATCAAGCTTAAGTTGACCCGACAAATCGCCGACGTACGCATTAAAATCTGCTACAGTTGCTGCCTTTACAAGATACGCAGGGGATAACTCATGGCATTACGCTGGACTGATTCACTTGAGATTGCACTCGCCCTGATCGAGGCGCATCCGGACGTGGACCCCAAGACCATCCGCTTTACAGATCTGCATCGCTGGGTGCGTGAGTTGCCGGATTTTCAGGATGATCCGAACCGCTCGAATGAAAAAATTCTCGAAGCCATCCAGATGTGCTGGCTGGATGAGGTCTAGCGGGTTTTTTTCGCACCGTTTTCTGAAGTTTCGTATCGTTATTAGCGAGAAAAGTCCAGCAGTACACATCATGGACTAGCTTTGTCATATACCGTCGGTATAATACGCGCCGAATAAAAAATTTTGCTTTAATCAACTCAACCAAGGAAATTGTTACCATGGCCATTGAACGTACTCTGTCGATCGTCAAACCTGATGCTGTAGGCAATAACAACATCGGCGAAATCTATGCACGTTTTGAAAAGAACGGCCTGAAAATCGTTGCTGCTAAAATGAAGCAACTGTCGCAAGCCGACGCAGAAGGCTTCTATGCTGAACACAAAGAGCGTGGCTTTTTCCCAGCCCTGATCGGCTTCATGACTTCGGGTCCAGTGCTGGTTTCGGTTCTGGAAGGCGAAAACGCTGTACTGGCTCATCGTGAAATCCTGGGTGCGACCAACCCTAAAGATGCAGCGCCAGGCACCATCCGTGCTGACTTCGCAACCAGCATCGACGAAAACGCTGCGCACGGTTCTGACTCCGTTGCATCGGCTGAGCGTGAAATCGCTTACTTCTTCGCAGCTGACGAAGTGACTGTACGTACTCGCTAAGTTTGCATCTGACGCTGCTTGAAGATCAGGCTTTTACGGTCTAAAACGTCATTTTGTCGGCGTCCGTGGTAGAATCTGCAACAGCATGCGTTGGTTGTATCCAAAACCAGATGTGATGCACATCTGGTTTTTTTATTTAAAGGGCGAGTTTGGCTGTTTTTGCAGAGGCCAATCGTCTGATGTGCCGATCGTGGCAGGTTTTTTTGATATGTTTCTTTGATGCGGGTTTGTGGTGATGACGGTTTCTCTGGGTGATGTTGAAGTGAGTGTTCATGATACTGATGTAGCAGATGCGACATCCGGGACGGAGCAGGTGCAGGTCAAAACGTTTGATCCGGTGAAACCGCAGACACAACTCGACAAAGTCAATCTCTTGGGGCTGAACCGCCGCGAGATGGAAACCTTTTTTGAAGGCATTGGCGAGAAGAAATTCCGTGCAGCTCAGGTTACCAAGTGGATTCACCAACTTGGGGTGACCGACCTTGCCCAGATGAGCAATCTGTCGGGTGCACTACGTGACAAGCTGTCGCGATTGGCTTATATCGCAGCGCCTGAAGTGATGCATCGCGAGTACTCGCAAGATGGTACGCGTAAATGGGTATTTCGCGTCGGTGAGGGCGACGGTTCTCTGGTTGAGACCGTGCTGATCCCGGCTGAAGGCCGCAAGACCCTGTGTATCTCATCTCAAGTCGGCTGTGCGCTCGACTGTAGCTTCTGCAGTACCGGCAAGCAAGGCTTTCAGCGTGATCTGACGACTGCCGAAATCATCGGTCAGCTTTGGATCGCCAATCAGTCCTATATGGAGGATGTGCCGGTCGGCGAACGGACGCGTACCGTGACCAATGTGGTGATGATGGGCATGGGCGAGCCACTGCTGAACTTTGGTCCTGTGGTATCTGCCATGCAGCTCATGCTGGATGATCATGCTTATGGCATGTCCAAGCGCCGTGTCACGCTCTCTACTTCAGGCATCGTGCCGATGATTGATAAGCTTGGCGATGAGATCGATGTGGCGCTGGCGATCTCACTGCATGCCCCCAATGATGATCTGCGTGATGAACTGGTGCCTGTCAACAAGAAATACCCGCTCGCCGAGCTGATTGCTGCTGCGCATCGCTATGTCAATCGCGGTGCACCTGCCTCGGACAAGAGCGTTCAGGCGCGTGCCATGCAACAGAAAGCCAAGGCCGCACAAGTTGCGACTTCAGATGATGATGAAGATCCGGTCAATGAGCCCTTCCGCAAAAAACACGTCACCATCGAATACGTGATGCTGGGTGGTGTTAATGACCACCCCAAGCATGCCAAACAATTGATACAACTTTTAGCAGGATTACCGAGTAAGATAAACCTCATTCCGTTCAATCCTTTCCCGCATGCGCCCTATGAGCGCTCGGCCAAAGAGCGGATCGCGACGTTTCAGAAAATGCTGGCAGATGCTGGCTATGTCTGTACCATCCGTACGACACGCGGTGACGACATCGATGCGGCGTGCGGGCAATTGGTCGGACAAGTGGCTGATCGTACCCGTCGTGCAGCCCGCTGGAAACAAAAAGTGCTGGAACAGCAAGGGGTGAGTCGTGAGAGCGACTCTTCAGTGATTATCCGAACCCGGAGTGAATGAGGTGATAGATGCGATGAAGCGAGTAGAAAGGTTTTTGCCTCTACGGGTCGTGTATGTGACTGTATGCATGTCACTCATCGCTTTGTCGGGTTGCCAGACGACTGATAGCCATCAGCCGACCTCGATGATGAAGTCCGCCCAGTCCGCGCCTAATCCTTCGGCTGCAGCCAGTGCCCGCACCGCCATCGCCGCAGAATATATCCGTACCAATAATCTGGATGCAGCACAGCAAAATCTGGCGCAAGCGCTCAAAGATGATCCAGATTCGCCCGATGCCAATAATATGATGGGCGTGCTGCTGCAGCAGGCGGGTGGTGAGTCGAATATGGTCAAGGCCGAGAGTTATTTTCGGCGTGCGATTTCCTTGAAAGATGATTATGCGCAGGTACATAATAACTATGGTGTGTACCTGAGTTTGCGCCAGCGCTACAGCGAAGCCTACAAGCAGTTTGAGATCGCCGGTACGGCACTGGGTTATAGCGAGCGTTCTGCGGCTCTGGAAAATCTGGGCCAGACGGCGCTGAAATTGGGCAAAAAGCCTGAAGCGCAGGACGCGTTTATTCATGCATTACAGGCTAATCCGAATGTACTGGTGGCGCGAGTTGAACTTGCTGCATTACTGTTAGACCAGAATCGCGTTCAGGCCGCCAGAACGCTTTATGATGAGTATCTGCAAAAGCTCGGTGCAGCGAACCAGACCGCTCGTTCTCTGTGGATCGGAATGCGTATCGCTCAGCAAACGCAAGATCAAGGGCGTTTGCAGTCGCTGACGCAGCGTTTGCAACTGGAGTTTCCTGATAGTCCTGAATACCGGCACTATCAGGAGCTGATGAGGACGGGTGCCGCATGGGATTAAAGCCGATTGATCCAGAAGCACTGGAAGAGGTGACCCAACCAGCGCCTGAGTCGCCAGTCGAGGCTGAGCTAGCGGAGGCTACGCAAGTGCGCTCTTCGGTAGTGGCGGATACGCCTGTTGCGGTATCATGTGATCTCGAGCCCCCAGATACAGCATCGCCTATGTCCGTAAATGATGCTGAATCGGCGATGGCACCAGAGTTGTCTTCTTTACAATCAAATTCTGCTTCTATTTCAGGTAATTCGATGTCGTCCAGTGTTCCCATGAATCCAGCGCCTACACCATCCAATGCTCAGCGTCCGGGTGAGCGTTTGAGGCAGGCTCGTCTGCTGCAGCAGCGTGAAATCAAAGAGATTGCCAATGAGTTGCGCATTCCGGAGCGTTTGATTGTTGCTATTGAGGCCGATGATTATAAGTCTTTACCCGAGCCTGCATTTGTACGTGGTTATCTGCGTAGCTATGCACGTCTTTTGAGTGTGGATTCGGATATTCTGATTACCCAATTTAATGAGATTTATACCAGCGCAACGGGCTTGTCTAGTAATCATTCGCTGGAGAACTCTCCGATTCAACAGCTTGCCAAGCTGCAAAGCAAAGTCCCACGCAGCAAGCGCTGGCTGTGGTGGGTGTTGGTCCCGGTTGCCCTCATCGTGCTGGTGATGATCCTGAAACCGATCTTAAGCAAGATCATGAAGTCGGGTCCTGAAGAGCATAGCAGCCATAGCGTTATCCTGAGTAATGGGTCAGACACACCTTCTACGGCTGGCGGCAGTACCATTCCGATGACCAGTGCACCTCCTTTGTCTACTCTATCTGCACCATCGACTGCACCCGTCACGAGTACCGTTAATAGTGTATCCGCCAATGACCAACTGGTGCTAACCCTGAGCAAGTCGAGTGACGTCACGGTGCAGGATTCTACTGGCAAAACGCTGGTCAGCGGCACACAAGGCACAGGTCAGCCATTGACACTCTCAGGCACTTCACCATTTAGCATCACACTGTCTGATGCCGCGAATGTCAGCCTGTCACTGAACGGCGAGCATGTAGATCTGAAGCCATATACCGTTGATGGTCGTGCCTCGTTCCGCTTGTCACGCTAAGCCTATGATGCTCATACTGTCACGTGGTGTGCGGTACGGTTAAACTAGATTAGTTTTAAAGAAATAAGGATGAGTTATGCACCATTCGCCGATTAAGCGCAAACCGACGCGCAAGATCCGTGTGGGCTCGGTCTATGTGGGCGGTGATGCACCGATCAGCGTGCAGACCATGACCAATACCGAGACCTGCGATGTCGCTGCGACCGTGGATCAGATCAATCGCTGCGTCAATGCCGGTGCAGATATCGTGCGGGTTTCCGTGCCCAGCATGGAGGCCGCCGAGGCTTTCGGCAAGATCCGCAAGCAGGTGACAGTACCATTGGTGGCGGATATTCACTTCGATCATAAGATCGCGCTTGCCGTGGCTGACTTCGGTGCCGACTGCCTGCGTATCAATCCCGGCAATATCGGCAGTGATGACAAAGTGCGCGAGGTCGTGGCGGCTGCACGCCATCATGGCATCTCGATGCGCATCGGCGTTAATGCCGGATCGCTGGAGAAAGACCTGCAGATCAAATATAAAGAGCCAACAGGTGAGGCACTGCTCGAGTCGGCTATGCGCCATATTGATATACTGGATCGCCTGAATTTTCATGAGTTTAAGGTCAGCGTCAAAGCCAGTAATGTCTTCCTGACGCTGGATGCCTATCGTCTGCTTTCCGCACAGATTGATAATCCGCTGCACTTGGGCGTGACAGAGGCAGGCGTGTTCCGCTCGGGTACTGTCAAGTCGGCGATTGCACTGGGTGGTTTGCTGCTGGATGGCATCGGCGATACCTTGCGTGTGTCGCTCGCGGCTGAACCTGAGGATGAGGTCAAGGTTGGCTTTGATATCCTAAAGTCGCTCAATATCCGCTCTAATGGGATTAACTTCATCGCCTGCCCAAGCTGTTCGCGTCAGGAATTCGACGTCATCCGCGTGATGAATGCACTTGAGTCGCGCCTTGAGGACATTCGCACGCCGCTTGATCTGTCCGTGATCGGCTGCAAGGTCAATGGACCAGGGGAGGCCAAAGAGGCCGATATCGGTGTCGTTGGTGCTGCGCCGCGATCTCTGGTCTACTTAAATGGCGAGAAGAGCCATCTGATCGATACCAGTAAGCTTGTCGATGAGATCGAGCATATGGTGCGCGAGAAGGTTGCCGCGATCGAAGCCGCACAGGCTGAAGCCCGCGCCAAGGAAATCATTCGTACCTCATGAGGATGTTTTGCCAAGGGTCATCATCCTTGGCCATCATCGTGGGTCCAAATAAAAATCATGAGTTGAAAGTTTTAGGATATATGAGCAGTTTAAGCATACAGGCCATTCGGGGATTTAACGATATTTTGCCGGCAGAAGCCGCACGCTGGCGCAAGCTTGAGGCCGTGCTGGCCGGTCTAATGGATGCCTACGGCTACCAGCATATCCGCCTGCCGATGGTTGAGCAGACTGCGCTGTTTAAGCGTGCCATCGGCGATGCGACTGATATCGTTGAAAAAGAAATGTACACCTTCTTTGACAAAGGTGATCCGCCCGAGTCCTTGACACTGCGTCCCGAAGGCACCGCAGGCTGTGTGCGGGCCTTGCTTGAGCATAATCTCCTGCGCGGTGCGACGCCGCGTGTTTGGTATACGGGGCCGATGTTCCGCTATGAAAAACCACAGAAAGGCCGCTATCGTCAGTTTCACCAGTTTGGGGTCGAGACCTTTGGCATTGCGACGCCGGATATGGATGCTGAGCTGATCCTGATCACGGCACGCCTCTGGAAACGTCTGAATATCCTCGAGAAAGTCCAGCTTGAGCTGAATACGCTTGGTGAGCTTGAGTCACGAGCCAAGTACCGTGCTGCGCTGGTTGAGTATCTGTCGGCTCGCAAGGATGAGCTGGATGAAGACAGCCAGCGTCGCCTGACCACCAATCCGCTACGAATTCTTGACAGTAAACACGCACAAACACAGGCATTATTGGCGGCTGCCCCACAATTGCACGACTTTTTAGATGCAGAATCTGCCGAGCACTTTGCCAAGTTGAAAGCCTATCTGGATAAAGCCGGTATACGCTATGTGGTGAACCAGAAATTGGTGCGGGGCCTCGACTATTACAACAAAACCGTCTTTGAGTGGACCACCACCCATCTGGGCTCGCAAGGGACGGTCTGTGGTGGCGGTCGCTACGACGGTCTGGTTGGACAGCTCAAGGGCAAGCCGGATCAGAGCGTACCTGCGGTTGGTTTTGGTCTGGGATTAGAGCGTCTCTTGCTGCTCCTTGAGGCGACCGAAACTGAGCAACTCAGCCACCGTGAATGTGAGGTATTTATCCTTGCGGATCCTCAGTATCAGGCTGATGCACTGGCCTTGTCGGAATCCTTGCGCGATACCTATGAAGCACAAGGTCTCGTGATCCGGATCAAGACCGGCTCGCAAGGCAGCCTGAAGAGCCAGATGAAGAAAGCCGACCAGTCGGGTGCGGTGCTCGCGCTGATCCTGGGCAGTCAGGAGATGGCGCAGGCCGAGATCAGTGTCAAGGTACTGGCGACCGGTACGCAAGAGACTTGGACTCAAGGCGAGCTGGCCGAGACGATTCTGGCCCGTTTAGGCAGATAACATGGATGCGCACGCAAGAGTCCACATGGCTTTGCGTGATGAATGATTGAGAACATTGAAGGTTAATAGGACATGAGTGAGTATCTCAGCGACGAAGAACAGGTAGCACGGCTCAAGAGTGTGATCAAGAACTATGGCAGCTCAGTGTTGACCGGCGGCCTACTTGCGCTTACTGCCTATTTTGGCTGGAACTACTGGCAGAACAATCAAGCTGCGGACGCGGCGAAAGCCAGTCTACAATTTCAGCAACTGTCACAAAGTAGCGCGACGGTGACGGATAAAGCCAGTCAAAGTAAATTTATCAGTGAAGTGCAGAAACTGGTCAAAGACTATCCAAGTAGTGCCAGTGCATTGATGGCACTTTGGTTGCAGGCCAAGGTCACAAGTCAACAAGGTGAGTGGAGCAGTGCCGAGAAAGCATTGACTCAGGCGACAGAGATGAAGTCACCCGATGAGGGACTGTCTGCGATTACTTGGTTGCGTCTGGCGGAAGTTCAAACACAGGAAGGCAAACTGGATGCGGCCCTCGCATCTCTGAATCACATCACGCTGGATGCTTTTACTCCTAGTCGAGATGAACTTAAGGGTGACATTCTAGTCCAGAAAAAAGATGTCAATGGCGCCAAGCAGGCTTATGAGTCGGCATGGGCTGCTTTAACAAAACGTCAAACACCACGTGATCTGCTTAAAGTTAAAATGACCGCTCTGGGACTGAATCCGGTCGACATCAAGCCACTCAGCCCCGTCAAAGAAGCCGCGCCGGTCGCCCCCGATAGCGCACCCAATGCCTCTGCACCACAGCCTCAACCCGGAGCCGCCTCGTCATGAAGTCACCTCAGGTGAATGCATCTGTTTCAACGCGTGTCATGTCTAATGTCAAACCATGGGCATTGGGTCTTTTGACCGCAAGCTTACTGGTTGCCGCCGGTTGCAGCAGCAGTGGCTTTAAGCCCGAAGAGCACAAACCTGCCAAGCTGCAGAAAATTCCTGCACCGACCCAGACACTGACGCAAGTGTGGCGGGATTCGATCGGCGCGGAAGCCAAATACGATCCGTTACGCCCTCAACTGGATATCCTGAATGACAAGGTCTATGCCGCTGCGCGCGATGGACGGGTTTATGCCTGGGATCTGCATGACAAGTCGATCTGGGAGACCAAGACCAAGCAGAACATCACCAGCGGCGTGATTGCAGCCGACGGTCTGGTCGTGGTCGGTACGGGTAAAGGCGACATCATTGCGCTGGGAGCAGATGACGGCAAGGTTCGCTGGAAACACAATACCGGAGCCTCGATTCTGGCACCGGCTGCGATCTCTGGTGGTCGTGTCGTCGTGCTGGGTAATGACGGTACTGTGACTGCTGTGGATCAGAATACTGGTGAGCAGGTCTGGACTTACGATATCCCGATGCCCCCTTTGAGTGTGCGTGGCTCTTCGTCGCCAGTCATCTTTGATGACAATACCGTGATTGTCGCGGGTGCATCAGGGCGTATCTATGGTCTGGATCTGGCGACTGGTGTGCCTAAGTGGGAGCGCCGAGTGGCGGTCAGCTCGGGTACGTCTGAAGTACAGCGTCTGATTGACATCGATGGTGATCCCTTGGTGTCGGGTCGTCAGTTGTTTGCCGTCAGTTATCAGGGGCAGTTGACCTCGGTCAATATCGACAGTCAACAGGTAGGCTGGATTTTTGATGTTAGTAGTCTTAAGTCGTTGGCCGAAGGTCTGGGTAATATCTATACCACCACGAGCGATGGCAAAGTGATCGCTGTAGACGAGCGTAGTGGCAAGAAAGTTTGGGAAATGAATGATTTGGCCTATCGCGGCCTGTCGAATCCCGTGATTCTCGGTCGTTATCTGGTGGTTGGGGACGCACAAGGCTATATCCATCTGATCGATCAAACCGAAGGCAAGATCGTAGGACGGGTCGATGTGTCAGGTGCCGTCACAGAGCTGCGCGTCGTCAATGATCGTCTCTTGGTCAATACGGATAAAGGCCGTCTCAGTATCTGGCAGGTGCCGCAGTCTTGATGGATGTGATGCGTCTTTGAGATAAAGAAATCCCGGTCAGTACCGGGTTTTTTTATGGATGATTTAGCCTGTGGCTGGTCGGGTGAGCGACTTGATATATCTAGACTGCAATACCGACGATCAGAACCGCAGTGTAGCCATTGATGATATCCCCTGTCACACTGGCAACCTGCAAGGTATAGCCATCACTGAAGACGATATCGGTTGCCAGAGAGATTTGGGATAAATTGGTCAGACTTGCGCTATAACCTGTGACCGTGCTGTAGATGGTGGAGCAGATGCTTTGCGGTAGCGCGAGTTGCGAGGTGCGGATGCTATTGTTTGCGGTGGTGGCGACGCTGAGGTTTGGGTAAATCTCAAAGTGGATGTGCGGCCAACGCCCCGAGTAGCAGCCCGGAAAAATCGTGGTAAAGCTCACTGTACCATCGCTGTCAGTCGCTTGTAACCCGCGCAGATAGTCTTCGTTCGTGATATCCGAGGAGTATAGGGAGTACTCGCCGCTACGGGTGCAATGCCAGACATAGATGCCATAGCTGGATAATGCAACACAGGCGTTGTTGGTATTGACCAGTTTAAGTATCAACTTTAAGGGCACGCCGGGTGAGATATTGCCTGTGATCAGGCTGGTGCGGAGATCACTTCTGACAATACCGGAGCGGGTCAGGACATTGATCGTGCTATTACTGGTAATGCCATTGGTGCCGTCGCCGGGATAGGGGCCTGCTGTCTCTTGCGGAATAACGCCACAGGACGAGGTGCTGCTGGATGCGCTACTTGAGCTCGTGGATGAGGTGCTGCTGCTGGTCGTGGTGGCTGTATCGCTGTTAGTCGCGCAACCGGTAAGCAGTGCGACCGAACCGCCGAGCCCTAATTGCAACAGATGTCTACGGTTGAGTTGATGTGCCAGCATCAGCGTCATATCCTGATGCAGACCATGTGAATCTTCTATGTCCTTGGATGACATGGGATATCCCTCTCTTGGTGTGATTCAGGCACATCATAGGGTTGCATCTTGTGTAGAGGGTGTGGGGATGCTCATAATCACTGTGTTTTTTGTTGCGCAATGATGAGGAAAACATGCAATTGTGATTTTCGGGCAGTCATGTTCAGCCTTACGATGACCATCTCCCTATGGGCTCACGTAAAAATAAGAAAAAAGATCAACTTTCAGGTACACTATGTCGCTTGGATCATGTCGGCTTCGGTCTTATCCGCCTTATTTCATCTACTCCTGCATGATCTTGAATGGGAGCCATCGACAGATAGGCGTCCCGACTCAAATGCAATCTGTTTTCCCTCAGATATGAGGGATATTTTTTAAGAATACGTCACTCATGAAACCTGTAATCGCCCTGATTGGCCGGCCTAACGTCGGTAAGTCCACCTTGTTTAATCAGATCACCAAGACGCGTAATGCCTTGGTCGCGGATTTGCCGGGGCTGACGCGTGACCGTCAGTATGGCGATGCGACATATGAGAATAAGTCTTTCATCGTCGTGGATACCGGCGGGATCGGTGAGAACGATAAAGGTATCGATGCTTATATGGCCGAGCAGTCGCGTACTGCGATCGAAGAAGCTGACATCATTCTATTTATCGTAGATGCACGTGCAGGTTTGCTTGCTTCCGATGAGCAGATCGCGCGTGAACTGCGTATGCTAGGCAAGAAGATTCATCTGGTCGCCAACAAGGTTGACGGTGTACACGCCGAAGCAGCCGTGGCTGAGTTCTTCAAGCTTGGCTTTGGAGAGCCGCATCATGTGGCTGCAAGCCACGGTCGTGGCGTTGCACAACTCTTGGAGTCCGTGCTCGAAGAGTTGCCCGAAGACGTGCCGCTCGATGAAGAAACTGTCGCACCGGGTCTGCGGATGGCCGTGATTGGTCGTCCAAATGTCGGTAAATCGACGCTGGTCAATCGCCTGCTTGGCGAAGAGCGTGTGGTGGTCTACGACCAACCGGGTACGACACGCGACAGTATTTATATCCCATTTGAACGTCAGGGTCGCAAATATACGCTGATCGATACTGCGGGTGTGCGTCGTCGTGGTAAGGTGTTTGAGACTGTTGAGAAATTCTCTGTGGTCAAGACCCTACAGGCGATGAAAGATGCGCATGTGGTGGTGGTGGTGATCGATGCGCGTGAGGGTATCGTCGAGCAGGATCTGCATATGCTGGGTTTTGCGCTCGAAGCCGGTCGTGCGGTGGTGATTGCGATCAACAAATGGGACGGCATGAGTGATTATGACCGTTCGCAGGTCAAGAGTGACATCGAGCGTCGCTTTGATTTTATCCCTTGGGCCAAGATTCATCTGATTTCGGCGTTGCATGGTACGGGTGTCGGCGATCTGTATCCGTCGATCCACCGGGCTTACGATTCGGCCATGCTCAAGGTCTCGACCAGCCGTATGACCCAGATTCTGCAGGATGCGGTCGAGCAGCATCAGCCGCCGATGGTATCGGGTCGTCGCATCAAGATGCGCTATGCGCATATGGGCGGATCGAATCCACCGCTGATCATCATCCATGGTAATCAGGTGGATGATGTGCCGAACGACTATCGTCGTTACTTGGAAAACGTCTTCCGCAAAGTCTTCCGTATGGAAGGCACACCGGTACGCATTGAGTTTAAGACTGGCGAGAATCCATTCGCTGATCGTAAGAACAAGATTAGCGAGCGTGATGCCGAGCGTAAGCGCCGCTTTGTACAGGGTCACAAGAAGCGCGAAAAGAAACGTTGATCTTAAAGTTTATAGATCACGAAAAGCCCTGAAGACTCATCAGACTTCAGGGCTTTTTATTGGACGTGGTTGTTATTTCTGAGGTTGAGTTTGTTTAAACCTCGATGCGTTTTAGAGCCTCAGGCGCGATTCAGGTCTTATACGGATCCTCATAGCTGGTGATCTCGTAAGGGTTGCCATCAGGATCAGAGAAATACAGCGACCATGCACCTTGATGATCAATAATCGGTGGTGCTGCGCCTAAAGCACTGCCCAGATGCGTCTGCCATGCGATCAAGGCATCCGCTGTGACGCCAAAGGCGATCACGGCACGATTGGGCTGCGGTGGTCTTTTAAACAATGCGATGTGAACCGTAGCGCTGTCGTTGGCCAGTGTGAGTGGCCCACCGCCGACCGCCCAGTGCTCGAATTTAGGGATACGCTTAAAGCCCAAGACGTCCCGATACCAGACTTCCGCAGCATCACGATCGTCAACGTAGATGTGGATATGATCAACTTTGTTGAGTGCAGGAATGCTCATCAGACGATCTCCTTAGTGTGATGGCAGGCTCGCCGGGTCCAGATACCACGCAATCGCGTGCTCAACGCGATCATTGCCCCAGAACACCTCATATCCCCGCTCGGCATTACCTACCGTGATGGTCGGTGCACCGAAAATCTCGCGCTTAATGGCTTCTTCGGTTTGCAGGCGCAAGGCGTTCTTGACCTCAGGCGCTTGAGTCTGCGTGAGGATAGCGTCGCTGTCCAAGCTTAATTTCTGCAGGATCGGCGCAATCACATCCTGCTGGCTGATGTCCTGATCATGTACAAAGTTGGCGGTAAATACGGCCTGGATAAAGTCCGTGAGCCACGGTGCGCCGGGATTAGCGCAGATGATGCGCGAGGGCAAGAGGCCATTGCGCGGAAAGCCTGTGGGTTTATGAAAAGGAATATCATACCACTGACACAGCCGTGTCAGATCACGCCACATATAGCGGCCTTTGACGGGATAAATATTAAACGGTGAATCCTGCCAGCCCTGCGCCTGAAAGATCGCACCCAAGAGAAAAGGCCGCCAGACGATCTCTATACCATGTGCCGCTGCAAGCTTGGGCATGCGCATCACCGTGGGGTAGGTATAGGTACTGGCGAAGTCAAACCAGCATTCAAATGCGAGGGTCATGATTATTGTCTCCTGTCACTATGGTAGATGGACATTGCATCGTTATGTTATCCATCTGGTATCCGTATTGTTTTTAAAGGTGATTGTTCACTATATTATTCATCATTACAGTCGTGATCGACTTTAGCAAGGATCCCTTCCAGTGCGGTTTTAAGCCTACCAATATCGTCGTATTTGGTTTGTACTTGAGCCAGTTTCTGCGTCAGCAGTTCAGATTTGGTGGCGCGATTGAGCGTGTCGGCTTCCCATGCACTCATGACTTCACCGATTTCGGACAGGGTAAAACCGAGATTCTTGGCGATCTTGATCAGCTCAAGACGACGCAGGGCACGATTACCATAGGCTTTGTAGACGCTCGGCTTATCAATGCTGCCTAACAGTCCGCGTTTTTCATAGTAGCGGATGGTATCGCGGGTGAGTCCTGATTTGTCCGCCAAGGTACCGATACGCATTGTATTTATTCCTTCTCGTCTGAACTGAACGCAAGCCGAAATTGATCTGAAATTTAGGCTTGACCATGGAGCATAGTCCACGCTTTAGTCTAGCGCGTATTCTTTCCGACTGGTGAAATAATATGATGTCTTATGATTTTAAAGCACAAATCGTGATGATCACAGGTGCTTCATCCGGCATTGGGCTGGCCTTTGCGCATGCCTTTGCAAGGCGTGGTGCCCATCTGGTGCTGGTGGCACGCTCAGAGGATAAGCTCCTTGCGATATGCGATGAGTTGAGTCGCACTTATGGTATCCGCGCCATTGCAATCGCAGCAGATTTAAGTCTGGCTGGTGCCTGCGAGCAGGTCTACAGGCACGCTTGCGATCAAGGATTTGAGCCGACAGTCTTGGTCAATAACGCAGGATTCGCGACGTATGGGCGTTTTGAAAGTGTGCCTCTTGTGCGTCAGCGTGACGAGGTGATGCTCAATTGTCTGGCGGTGGTCGAGATGGCGCATCATGTGCTGCCAGCCATGCTGAGACAGCGACGCGGCGTGATCATCAATGTCGCATCAACGGCGGCATTCCAACCGGACCCATATATGGCGATCTATGGGGCGAGCAAGGCGTTTGTGTTGTCGTTCTCCGAGGCGCTGTGGGCGGAGAATCTCGACCATGGTCTGCGCGTGCTGGCCTTATGTCCCGGAGCGACGGAGACGGCGTTCTTTGATGTGGTGAATGCCAAAGAGGCATCGGTGGGCAAGCGCATGGCGGTAGAAACCGTGATCGATGTGGCACTGTCTGCCGTGGCAAGGAACCGCAGCTATGTGATCGCAGGTCGTATGAACTGTATTTTGGGGCAGCTATATCGGCTTCTGCCGCGTATGCTGATCCTCAAGATCGTGCGAAAAATGCTGGAACCAAAGCAAAACCGGGAGCGTCCGGCACAGGTTTGAGATGAGAGCGCCTAGTCCTATCTGCGGCGGTAGATAGGGCTACTGTGGTTAGCGCAGGAAGTTGTTTTCCAGCAGCTCCACCACATCACTTGCCCGGCCATGCACGATGGATTTAAGCGAGGAGAGGGCAGTCGAGTAGACGTAAGTCGGCTCGATCTTGGGTGGCATCACGAGCTCCATACGGTTGGTCGTGACATCCAGCAAAGCAGGTCCGGGATGGGAGAGGAAGGCCTCGACGGCGCTTTCCAGATTTTCATTATGCTCAACCCGCATACTGTAGAAACCGATGACTTCCGCAAGTTTGGCAAAGTCGGGATTTTTAAGCTCGGTATAAGTATCGAGTAGACCTTCGACTTTTTGTTCCAGTTCGACAAAGCTGAGCGTGCCGTTATTAAACACCACAATCTTGATGGCGATGTCTTCCTGTATGGCGGTAATCAGATCACCGAGCAGCATGGTCAGACCGCCATCACCGCACAGGGCAATGACCTGACGATGCGGCAGGGCTTTCTTTATGCCTAAGGCTTGCGGCATGGCGTTGGCCATGGTGCCGTGAATGAGACTTAGCAGGGTACGACGGCTGCCATTTGTTTTGACATGACGCAGTAGCCAGACCATAGGGCTCCCCCCGTCAGCCGTAAAGATGGCATTGTCATCAGCATAGCGGTCGATGAGCATGGCGAGCTGTTGGGGATGGATGAGGCCATCTTTGCCGGCACGCTCTTCATGGCGCAACCGTGTCTGGACGTGGTCGTATTCTTTAAGACATGCATCCAGAAAGCTACGGTCGTCATGGTGACGTACGGCGGGCAGCAGTTCGTCCAGTGTTGCGCGGATATCGCCGACGGCACCAAAAGTAATGGGATGACGTCGGCCAAGATGACTGGGATCGATGTCGATCTGGATGATGGTCGACTGCTCAGGATAGAACTGCTGCCAGGCAAAGTCGGCACCGAGCAGCAGTAGGGTGTCACACTCCATCAGGGCTTTGTACCCGGCGCTCCCGCCGAAGATACCTGTCATGCCGACATTATAGGGATTGTCGTATTCGACAAAATCCTTGGCGCGTGAAGTGTGGGCCATCGGAGCGTGCAAGCGTTCGCAGAGCATGACGATCTCGTCATGGGCTCCCTCACAGCCCGCACCAGCGTAGACAGCGATTTTTTTACCTTGATTCAATAATCCTGCGATGCGGTCGAGGTCGATGAGACTGGGGTGGACGACTGGTTGAGCCAGATGGACCTGAAACGCTGGCTGATCCTCGACTTCGATGGCGCTGATGTCGCCGGGGACAATGAGCACAGCGACACCGCGTTTGGCGAGTGCGGTCTGGGCGGCAAGTGTCGCCATACGTCTGGCCTGATGAGGGTTAATCAGGGTTTCACAATACACACTGCAATGCTGGAAGAGCGGCATGAAATCGACATTCTGTGGAAACTCGATGCCCATTTCACTGGTCGCGACCTGACTGGCAATCAGCACCACAGGTGCGCGGTTGCGGTGTGATTCATACAGACCATTGATGAAGTGCAGACTGCCGGGGCCACAGCTACCTGCACAGGCAGTCAGACGTCCAGTAATATAGGATTCACCACCAGCAGCGAAGGCGCCGACTTCTTCGTGACGCATATGCACCCACTGTATCCGGCTGCGGCGGATCGCATCGGTGACGTGATTGAGTGTATCACCGACGATGCCGTAGCAGCGCTCGACGCCAGCGGATTGTAAGGCATCGACGATAATGTCTGCGACTTTCTTCTTGGACATGATGCACTCCTTGCTTTGGAATGATGCCATGGTAGGGATGCAGGCAGGACGTTCGGTCGCTTGACCGTGAATGTGCAGCATCCGATTTCATGCCATTGAATCGCATCACAGTTCATTTGATCGTAGGCGTTTATCAGAAGGGATGGTGTAGGCTTCCTGTAACGGAATTTGTAAGACGAGTGCAATAAAAAAGCCATCATGATGATGGCTTCTCTAATAGATCTGAGCTTGATTACAGCGCCAGCTTCACATGTGTTGACGCAGCAAGGTCAGCATACACGGCATTGACCTGTTCTTTGTTTTCAAAAGGCAGGATAGCATTGATCGAGTGGTATTTGCCCGTGCTGGATTCATTGACGGTTAAGTGAGCCAACTCCATCATCGGAAAATGCTTTTGCAGGAGTTCATGGATCGCACCCAGGAGTTCAGGCGACGCATGGCCGATGATCTTGATCGGATATTGCATCGGAAACTGCCATAGTTCTTCGTTCAGCACATCTGTGGGTTTGCGATCAGAGATGGGTTGGTCGGTCATGATGTTTCTCCTGTTGCTTCCAGTAGCGTGGAATCATTTAAAAACAAAAGACGCCTGAACCATCAGACGTCTTTTTTGTTCATGCTTTATAAGGTGGGGGCTTGCTTCCGTCTTTCAAGCGGGATCAAGCCTTTGGTGCTGATCAGTCGTTCTCGAGGAACGAGCGCAGGTGCTCGGAGCGCGAAGGGTGACGCAGCTTGCGCAGGGCCTTGGCTTCGATCTGACGGATACGCTCACGTGTCACATCAAACTGCTTACCCACTTCTTCAAGGGTATGATCGGTCGGCATGTCGATACCGAAGCGCATTTTCAGCACTTTGGCTTCGCGTGGGGTCAGGTTGGCCAGCACTTCACGGGTGGCCTCACGCAGACCTTCGGCAGTCGCGGCTTCAACCGGTGAGGTGATGTTGGTGTCTTCGATGAAGTCACCCAGATGTGAATCTTCATCATCACCGATTGGGGTCTCCATCGAGATCGGCTCTTTGGCGATCTTGAGTACTTTACGTACTTTGACCTCGTCCATATCCAGACGTTCGCCCAACTCTTCCGGTGTCGGCTCGCGGCCCATCTCTTGCAAGAGCTGACGCGAGACTCGGTTGATCTTGTTAATGGTTTCGATCATGTGGACCGGGATACGGATGGTCCGCGCCTGATCCGCGATGGAGCGGGTGATTGCCTGACGAATCCACCACGTGGCATAGGTCGAGAACTTATAACCGCGACGGTATTCAAATTTGTCCACGGCTTTCATCAGGCCGATGTTGCCTTCCTGAATCAGGTCGAGGAACTGTAGACCGCGGTTGGTGTACTTTTTGGCAATCGAGATCACGAGACGCAGGTTGGCTTCAACCATCTCTTTCTTGGCGCGACGGGCTTTAGCTTCGCCGATCGAGATGCGCTTGGAGATGTCTTTGATGCCAAAGATCGCAAGCTTCATCTCGGTTTCGAGCGCCAGCAGGTTTTGCTGCGCGGCAATGATCTCGGCGCGTACGGCACCCAGACTGGCTGACATTTGCGGAAACTGTTCGATCTGCTGATCGACCCAGGACAGGTTGGATTCATTGCCGGGGAAATGATGGCGGAAATGGTCACGATCCATACGGGCTTTTTTCACCGTCTGCTTCATGATTTCTTTTTCATTGGCTCGGATGAGATCGATAGTGCCACGTACACGGTTGCTGATTTCGTCATTGAGGCGTGGAGTCAGTTTGAACATCATAAAAATGGTCGCCAAGCTCTGCAGCGCAGCACGTGCTTGCTCTGAATCGCGACCAAATTCCAATGCGGCTTTGACGGCTTCATGTGCTGCTGCCAACTCGGCAAAGCGTGCGCGTGCAATCTCAGGATCGGGACCCGATTCAGCATCGTCACTATCGCCATCACCATCTTCGTCTTCGTCATCGTCCGACTTGGCTTTGCTAGCACCGGCTTCGGCCAGTTCTGGTATGATTTCTTCTTCACTTTCAGTGACTTCAACCACTTCAGGAATGTCGTCGCTTTCAGGGTCCAGATAGCCGGAGAGGATGTCGGACAAACGACGCTCGCCAGTCATGGTTTCGTTGTATTCCTGCAGCACGAGGTCAATTGCACCGGGCCAGTAGGACATGGCGTGCAGGATGTCACGGATGCCATCTTCGATGCGCTTGGCGATGCTTATTTCGCCTTCGCGGGTCAGAAGGTCCACGGTCCCCATTTCACGCATATACATACGCACAGGGTCGGTGGTCCGACCGGGTTCGGTTTCAACTGAAGCGAGTACGGCAGCGGCTTCTTCGGCAGCGACATCGTCGTCACCGGCTTCGGGCGCGGTTTCGAGCATCAACTCGTCCGTTTCGGGCGCACGTTCGTGCACAGGGATACCTACGTCGTTCAACATCTGGATGATGTCTTCGATCTGTTCGGTTTCGGTAATAGAGTCGGGCAGCGCGTCGTTGACTTCAGCGTAGGTGAGATAGCCTTGCTCTTTACCTTTGGTGATGAGCGCGGCAATTTGCGAGGTGGAGGTTTGTGAATCACTCATCTTATTCGGCTCTCACTGTATGGGGCTGTATTTCTGAATCTGGGTGTACATAGATGTGACAGATATCGCTTAGGCTGGGCGCCTGTCGTGAGATGATCGCGTGATTTGAGTTTGGCGCATCGACTCTGGGACGCCTGCCCAAACGATAGTCCATGCGGTCTAATAAGATAATGAAACTCAAATGTGCGCACCACACCTGATCATGTATTGCGTGCCTCTACAGCCATGCAATGATGATGCCCAGTGATCCGTCGTATCTTTGTTCGGATGGCCGTTTATTGCCTGATGTCGAAATCAGGTTTACCACCATGCCGAGCAATCACAAAGTATAACATAAAGCCAAAAGCGCACGCAAAATGCACTGCTGGTGTCTGTATCAGCAATGTCGTTCAGGATGATCAGGATCGTATAAATACTGATCATCTATTGCTGTGTTTTAAAGATGGCGATGGCATGCGGAGATTACAAGCCTGACTCCGTGGTCTGAAGGGTGCTGTCGATGGTTTTCCGACGAGTGGTGCGCTCATAAAGTAAGCCGATGGTATAGCAGACATAGTAGGCAAAGAAATTACCCAGTATCAGCAGCGTAAGCGGGGTGTTGGTCATATGTTGCAAGGCCGCGAGATTTTCTCCTTGCGTTGCCAGTTCAAATAGACGGTAGAGAATACGTCCGATCAGAAGGATCGAGAGGGCGATGCCGATATGAGCGCTGGGGGTATAGTAAAGCCCGTCGCTCTTTTGTTCAAAGCGAGTTACTTGCAGACTGTACACGGCCAGTCCTAGTCCACTCAAGATGCCAATGCCCATCGCAATCAAACTCATCTCGTCCCCATGCGCACCCAGAGCGATCAGGCTCAGAATCAATGGATACAAGATCAGTATGAGGATATGCCGCCAGCGTACGGATTTCTGCGGACCAAGGTGCTGCCGGATACGGCGATAGATGCGCCAGATAATCAGCGGGATCAGGAGTAACCAGATGAGCGCGTGCGGATGAGTCATATGGAGTCTCTGGAGTCGAGTAGATCGTTTACAGATATGAGATGAGTGCCAGTCTTGCGTGCTTCTGTGTCACTTGGATGAATTTACACAGGAAAAACGGCATCAATAGCGGCAAATGGTACGGGATATGAAACGTCCGGTAAAGAAATGCAGTCCTGATTATGGTGCGCAAGGTTAATTGTGCAGGCGGATGAATTTGGTTTCTTCGGGGATATTGGCGCGCAGTCGATGGACCTGATAACCGATTTTCAGCAGCTTTTGGGCTTCTTCGGTTGACTGTGCCATTTGTGACTGTAAACGAAGGGCTCGAGCCTTGAACTGCAAAGCTAGATTGTTGGATGGAGTCAAGTCATCGGGATTGGGAAACAGCTCGTGCACATTGACGATATTGCTGAATTCCAGAATCTTGCTGCGCTGATCATCATCAGGCCATGCGCCGAGCAAAAAGAAGAACGCCTCGTCCGGATTTTGCGGGATCATGGGCTTGAGCTGTGAAATCAGCCGTATGGCAAGACCAATAATCTGTCTTGGATCGCGTAGCTCTTCGATCACCTCAAAGGCATCGACATGCTCGGGATAATGCATGAGCAGCAGCAATGTCTTCATATCGAGCGAATGTGTGCTGTGATCCTGAAAACTGGAAGAGGTGGTCGAGACGGTCTTATCTTGCCAAACCAGACCGAGACGGGTGCGGATATTCAGATAAAAGATACTGCGATAGTGCCCGCGTGGCAGCATGTTAATCAGATTTTGTGCTGCAAACAGCATGCGGCTCTTGCCTTCGGGCGTATCGATCTTGTATTGCATGGCGAGTACGTCAAATAAAAAATCGGATAAGAGCGGTGCCTCCTCGATGCGTTTCTTAAGCCCAGTTGCACCTTCAAGGCGGACCAGCGAGTCGGGGTCTTGATCTGGAGGCAGCACGAGGAAACGCAACTCGCGGCCATCCTCCAGAATAGGCAGTGCCAGCTCCAGCGTCCGCCACGCAGCACGCTGACCGGCACTGTCACCGTCAAAAGCGAGGGTAATGCTCTGGCTTTGCTTAAACAGCGTCTGCAAGTGATCAACGTTCGCTGCCGTACCGAGTGCGGCAACGGCTCCTGGAAATCCGGCCTGATGCAGTGCGATCACATCCATATAGCCTTCGACCATCAGCCATTGACTGGCTTTGGCCTGATGGCTCTCATAGAGGCCATAGAGCAATTGGTTCTTATAGAAAATCTCGGATTCGGGAGAGTTGATGTATTTGGGCTTGACATCATCGCGCATGGCACGACCACCAAAGCCGACCACGCGGCCTTTATGATCGCGAATGGTGAAGATCAGTCGATCACGCAGCAGTACATAGTCGCGGCCACTCTCCGTGGTCCGGATCAGACCGATTTTCTTGAGACCCTCGATGTCTTGCGGGAAGCGCTGCATCAGATGAGTTGCATGGTCGGGTGCATAGCCGATGCGCCAAGTCTTGCATGCGGCCTCATCCAACCCACGGCGCTGGGCGTAGGCGCGGGCAGCCGGATAACGGTCGAGTTGGGACTCGTAGAACTGCGCGACCTGCTCGACGAGGCTGTAGAGATTGCCTTCTTTACTCTCATTGGGAGTGGTTGTGTCTTCAAACTCCCAATAAGGATCTGAATCGGTCTCATCCGGGCGCGACTGATAGTAATCGTCTAGCCCAGAGAAGTCAGCCATCGGGGCATCAAGGCTTGTGGGCTGATCAGGCTTAGGCGGCTCTGCAGAAGGCGGGGCGTTGGGCTTTGCCGTGTTTCGTTTATAAGAAAGTTTCTCTTTGGCTGCACGGGCTGCTTCGGGGTTGCGTTCGGGCAGCTCGACGCCAGCCTGCTGTGCGAGGTCTTTTAAGACGTCAATGAAGTCGCGACGCTCGTATTCCATGAGGAATTTGATGGCATTGCCGTTGGCCTGACAGCCGAAGCAGTGGTAGTAGGCTTTATCCCGATGGACGTGAAAAGACGGCGTGCTTTCCTGATGAAAGGGGCAGCAGGCGGTGTAGCTCTTACCGGATTTTTTGAGTGGCACACGGCTATGGATCAGATCCACCAGATCGATGCGATCCAGAATCTGGTCGATGATAGCCTGTGGAATACTCATAACGATTTGAACCTCATCACGTCCAGCCGAGAGGAAGTGATTACATGCGTAGCGATGGTGAAATGATGAAAGAGTATGTCATATAAGCGTCATCGACGCATCAGGACCATTGCGGCAAAGTATTACTGCAACTGTTATGTTTTAAAAAAAACGCGGATCACATCAATCTGGCCGATGATATGATCGTTGAGTTGTTCTAGTTCCTCAGCCGGAATCCACCACTCGGTGTGATAGACATCGCCTACCTGCTGGATTTGATAGCGATCCATGAATGTAAGCAGAACCTGAAAACGTGTTACGGCACCATAGCCACTGTCTTTGACATTCCAGCGTTCGGCGATTTCAGCCGCATATTTTTCATTGGTGACGGGATAGAAAATCGGCTGCTCAGGTAGTCGCGGTGGCCAGCGTTTAAATCTGGACTTCTGAAGCAGTGCAAGCTCTTCCGGCCCGACAGGTCGGAAGAGCGTCACGGTTTCGAGCATAGCTGTATCTGTTGCAACAGCCATAATCAGGAAGCCGATTGACTGTTGGCCGGTGGCAGCGGTGGTGGCGCTGTGACTGGAGTCGTTGGTGCTGGCGGAGGTGCAGTTTCAGTCGGTACGGTGCTGTCTGACGGCACTGTGTTATTACCGATACCAAACAGATGATTGATCCAGTGCGACACACCGACACCAGCTTTCTTCAGACTATGGCCAATTTCACCAAAAGTCGAGCCTTCAGATGACTGTTCGGTATCCTTATGTGCTTTATATGATGTTGAGGGCTGAGCATTAATCACGGCAGCCGGACGACCCAGAATACCCAGTGTCATCTTGTTCAGGAGCGATGCTTCGCCACGTGTCTCGGCAATATTTACCTTATTGCCATGCACATACTGCGGATAGTTCGCTTTCATGATATCCAGATACTGGTTCGCCAGATCATTCATACCGAGTTGCTGATAGCAATAGATCAGCGTTGCGACTGCTTCGGGGATTTGAGGAGTTTCTTGATAGTATTCTAGCACCCAACGCGCGCGCTGAATGGCGCCGACATAAGCTTTGCGCTGCACGTTGTAGCGGGCAACGTTCATTTCGCCTTCAGAAAACTGATTGGCAATATAACGCATGCGCTGTGCTGCATCAGGGGCATAGACACTCTGTGGATATTTGGTCACCAGATTGCGAAAATCGTCGTAAGCCGAACGTAGATAGCCTGTATCACGATGAGCTGAGTTCAGATTGGTATAGCGCAAGAGGCTGTCGCCGCCGGTTTCGACATTGGCAACTCCGCGCAGGTAGTAGACATAGTCAATCTGCGGGTTCTGCGGGTAGAGACGGATAAAACGATCCGCTGCCGTAATCGTTGCAGCATAGTCACCGGTGTGAAAATGCGCATACATCAGGTCAAGCTGGCCCTGTTCGGTATAAGCGCCGACGGGATAGTAGGTTTCCAGAGCTTCAAGGTTAGTCGCGGCGTCGTTGAAGCTGCCATTGGCGAGATAACGTTGCGCGGCTTCGTAATAGCCTTGTTCCGTCTTGGTGGGGCCTGTATCTTTTTTGCGATCGCCGTCTTTATGAAAGAGGCTGCTACAGCCGGATAAGAGCAGTGATCCTGACAGGGCGATGGAGACGACCAAACCTGTCAAACGCGGCTGCGACATAAAAACTCCTGAGAAACATGCTCATCTGGGCTACAATAGCGCCTATTAAATCATTTTTGCTCAGATTCGCAAATGACAATATTTGCGACTAACACAGAAAGCCTACAGATGACGAAGCCATCCATGAACGAAAAAACACCGTTGCCCGCATCTGATGCTGCTCCTACGACAAATTCTCCTCATTCTGCACAACAAACAGCAGAGCATGCGTCTGCCGCGCTGGAGATGATTGACGGCTGGTCTGATGATGAGGAGACAACAAATCTCGACTCAGAGAATCAAGATGCTACGGCCGAATCTCCTGATGATGCGGACGATCTGCTGCATGTTGGTGCGCAGGATGATTTTGGCTTAAAGGCTCGGCCTGCGACCCATATCGAGCGCACGGTACAGATTGACGATTCGTGGTGTGGGCTGCGTTATGATCTGGTCGTCGCATCGCTCATTCCAGAATTTTCTCGTGAAAAACTCAAAGATTGGATGTTGTCTGGTCACCTGACCATCAATGGACAAGCCGTGAAGCCTAAAGCCAAAGCGAATGGCGGAGAGACGGTAGCGCTGGATGTGGTGCTTGAAGCCCAGACCCGCAGTCTGCCTGAAGCGATGGTGCTCGATATCATCCACGAAGATGATCATATCCTTGTGCTCAATAAACCCGCAGGCCTTGTCGTCCATCCGGGCGCGGGTAATTGGTCCGGTACATTGGTCAATGGTTTGCTGCATCATGATCCCCGTTTGGCTGAGTTGCCGCGTGCAGGGCTGGTCCATCGCATCGACAAAGAAACAAGTGGATTGCTCGTAATCGCCAAGACTTTGATCGCCCAGCACAGCCTGTCTCAACAACTCGCGGACAAGACGGTTTACCGGATTTATGATGCGGTGGTGAATGGGCATGTGATCGCAGGCGGAACCATTGACGAGCCTATCCGTCGTCATCAGACCGACCGACTCAAGATGGCGGTGCAGGCCGGAGGACGACCCTCGGTGACGCACTATCGCGTGAGTGAGCGCTTTGGGACCCATACGTTGTTGCGTGTGCAGCTTGAGACTGGTCGTACGCATCAGATTCGCGTGCATATGGCGCATATCGGCTTGCCGCTGGCGGGTGATCCGGTTTATGGTGGGCGCAATCGTCTGCCACGTGGTGTCAGCCCTGAGCTGATGCAGACACTGCAGCAGTTCAAAAGACAGGCGCTGCATGCGCGTGAACTGGGCCTCGTACATCCAGAGACGGGTGAGGAGATGCACTTTGAGGCACCATGGCCTGAGGATTTTGAACATCTGATTGAGATGCTCAGGCGTGAAATTCAGCCGGCACCCGGGACTGCCGGCTGACCTGAACGCGATTCATTGCGATTGAACTTGCAGAGGCAAACTTTTGACGCGATTAGAGATAGATTCGACTTTAGTGCCAGAACATAAGGCCGCTGCACTGCCTTGGCTGTCTGTAACAGGACTGCCTGCGACGGTGATCGCTGGACAGACTTATCGTCATACAGGACTGGCAGGAGAGCAGGGCGTCAGTCTGCCGCCATTTGATGCTTTTAACTTGGCCTTGCATGTTGGGGATGATCCAACGCATGTGCAAACCAATCGTATGGCTTTGTTGAATATGCTCGCTCCCTATGGCTGCAATCGCTTGGTCTGGCTCAATCAGGTGCATGGTATTGCTGTGCATCGGGTGACGGATACGATAGAGCAAGCGGTTCCGACGGCTGATGCAGTCGTGACTGATCAGGCAGGCATCGGATGTATAGTGATGACCGCAGACTGTCTGCCGGTAGTGCTGGTGGATGAGAAGGGTAGCGAAGTCGCTTGCGCACATGCGGGCTGGCGCGGGCTACTGTCTGGTGTGATCGAGGCGAGTGCACAGGCTATGCAGCGGCCACCGGTCTATGCATGGCTCGGTGCTGCGATTGGACCTGATGCCTTTGAAGTGGGTGCGGAAGTTTTCGAGCAATTCGTGGCGCATGATGAAGTTCATCGCACTGCATTTACGCCACAGCCTGACGGCAAATACAAAGCCGATCTGTATCAATTAGCTCGGCATCGTCTACAACTGCTCGGTATCGATGAGATCAGCGGCGGTGAGCATTGTACCGTGCGCGAGGCGCAGGATTTTTATTCCTATCGCCGTGACCACAAGACCGGGCGAATGGCAACAGTGGTGATGATCCGGCCTTCCAATCCACAATACGACGGTCCATAGACCCTTTTATAAAGCATTTGTTTAGGAAAACATGACTTTGCAGCAGACTCAAGCCCTTCCTCCGGCGCGACTTTGTGTCGTCTATCACAGCGCCTATGGTCATACTGCACGTGTGGCTCAGGCGATCATTGATGGCGCCAATGAGATTCCTCGTATAGACGCGACACTGATGTCGGTCGAGCAGATTCACCATGGGGAGTGGGAGTTGCTAGATCAGGCCGATACACTGGTGTTTGGCTCACCGACTTACATGGGTAGCGTCAGCGGACCATTTAAACACTTTATGGATGCGACTTCGAGTCGCTGGTTGTCGCGCGCATGGTCAGGCAAGCTGGCGGCAGGTTTTGCGAATTCAGGTGGTTTGAGCGGCGATAAGCTTTCGGTGCTGCAGCAGATGTGTCTGTTTGCCATGCAACACGGCATGGTGTGGAGTGGATTGCCGCTGATGTCACAGGGACGCAGTATCGATGATCTGAATCGTCTGTCGAGTTTCTTGGGTTTGATGACTCAGTCGGATAATCGTCCGGTGGCCGAGACGCCGCCGGCAGGCGACCTTGCGACGGCGCGCTGGTTTGGTCGTCATCTAGCTGAGCTAACGCTGCGGATGACTGCAGATCGGGTCCATACAGCATAATGGTTTTGTGCGGTATATTTTATCTTGCGTTGCATTTCTTTGGCATTGCATTTCTATTGGTTGAATCGTTATGAACACCTCTGTTGCTATTGTTGATGTCGCGGTCGGTTTGATCGTGCGCGAGGGGCAAGTTCTCTTGGCTAAGCGAGCCGAGCATCAGCATCAGGGCGGGCGTTATGAGTTTCCCGGTGGCAAGGTTGAAGCGGGTGAGGCAGTCGAGACTGCGCTGCATCGGGAGTTAAACGAAGAGCTTGGTATCAGCATCCTTGCTCCGCAGTTTATTCAGCGTTTGACGTATCCCTATCCTGAAAAGACGGTTCGTCTGCATGTCTATCGCATAGAGCAGTTCAGCGGAGACCCGGTGGGGCAGGAGGGACAGCCACTTCATTGGATGGCGGTGGATCAACTGCATGAGCTGACCTTTCCAGATGCGAATCAGCCGATCGTGCGTGCTGCACGTCTGCCGGATCGTTATGCCATTACGCCCTGCTGGGATGTCGCGCAGGCCGAGGCTGAAGGTCTGGTCGAAGAGGAGCTATCGTCGTGGCTGGCAGAGCAGATGATCATGAAAGAGACTGATGGCTGGGTTTATGTGCGCCTGCCGGGCGTGTCTGCTGAGCTCTATGCGCTTGCCGTACAGAAGCTTGCGATACTCCGGCCAGATCTGAGGCTGATCGCTGCATGGGATGCGCCAGATCTGGTGAATGAGCTGATCACTGGGCGTCATCTGACGCAATCAGCGTTGATGACGATGTCTGAGCTGCCTAGGCTGTCGATACAGCAATACTGGTTTGCAGGCTGTCATGATGAGGCATCTATCTGCCATGCTGCCAAGATAGGCGTGGATGCCATTACTTTAGGTCCGGTACTGGCGACACCGACACATCCTGAGCATACGGGTTTGGGATGGGAGCGATTTACTGCCTTAGCACGTCAGAGTGATCTGCCGGTCTATGCATTGGGTGGTATGCAGGGACGTGATCTGACACTGGCAAAAGCCTGCGGCGGGTATGGGGTGGCTGGGATACGGTTTATCTGATTTTAAGGCAAATGATTCAAGTGCTGATAAATGCTACAGTGCTTTTTGATTCTTTTCACTGACATGGTGTATGATCGCCGTTCCATGTTGCTGACTGGTTGTTCTCAGTTGTGTGCAGGGATCTAGAAGCAGGGATGACTTCAACCGTAAGCCGCATAAAAACGCAATTCTTTTGGCAGTTTAGTGCTGTTTCACCTCTCTCAGGGCCTGTAGCTCAGTTGGTTAGAGCAGAGGACTCATAATCCTTTGGTCCACGGTTCAAGTCCGTGCAGGCCCACCATTTTTTATATAAGTAAAAGCCCTTGTATCAAAGCAAGGGCTTTTGCACAATGTCTGTATTATTTCACCAGTGCTGTACTAAATTCACAGCTTTGGCAATATCCGCCGATAGCGAAGCAGCATTGCCGATGGCTTGCATGGCGGACATCTTCGACACATCATCCATTTGGATTTGCTGATTCATCAGTGGATTAATCCGTACGAAATTGCCGTCATTAAGCATTTGTTCTGTCTGATAGCGCGCGACATCATTGACACCGTCGGTCAGTAGATTGACTAGTCGTGGTGCCCACTCGGCCAGCCCCCAAGATTCATCACCATCAATATAGTCAGGATAATAACCAGTCCCAAGCGACAGCATTTTGATCTTGTCTATATCATACGTCGTGACTAGACGCTCATCCTGCGTCTGGGCGAGCGCGCACATGCTGGGATTGTTGGCAAACACACCACCATCGACATGCCCCTGAAAAGACGCAAAATAGGTCGGTGCTGCAGACGTAGACATGGCCACGACATAAGCCAGTGCAGAGCGATCATTATCGGCGGGATTTGTGGTCGGCATGTTGTGGTAGATCTTGGCTTTCCAGTTGCGTGGCTGACTGGGGTCGCTGGTATTGCCAGAGATGTCAAAAGTCGGGATCAGCACGTCATGCGATAGATCTTCCAGTCGGCTATCTGTAGTCGTACCGTTAGGACCGGGTTTCTGCAGGATGGCTTTAAATACCTCTAGGCGATGTGCTGAGTCGTACTTGGGGCCAGTGACATTACCGATTGTTTCGATTTCCTGCAGCAGTCCACGATCAAAAATATACGGACCCTTATCAAAGTAAAACTGCATGATGTCTTTGGGCTCCATGCCCTTGGCGAGAGCAAGCGCGATCAACCCCCCGGTTGATGTCCCGGCATACATATTGATTTTCTTGCGCCAGTTGGGCGCGGCGGAATCAAGCCGTTCGATGATAGACAGCGTGACAATCCCACGCAGACCGCCACCGTCGATGGAGAGGATGTTGTAATTTGACATATTTTGCCCCTGTTATATTGGTTAAATCCACGATGAGGGATTCACGTTCCCTCGCAGTGATTATGTTCCAGTTGATTGTTTTTTGTGCTTTTTTGTAGATGAGATTGCAAGCAGATATGTCGGAATGCGGTCAGGAGTTGCCCCTGATTTTTTTGCAATATGATGGGTGACAAATCATGTGCTGATGCGTCGTTCACGGGACCCGATACATTGCAAAATTCATTAACTATATGGTCAGATCAGGCCTTGACAAGTTGTTTGGGCAACAGGCACTTTGTTGAAAACAGGCGATTTTGACATCGATGTTGTAGCCGGCTTGTATGCAATGCAGCGGAGTTGCCTGTAGATTGAAACCGTTCGTCGTGCATACTGCTGAAATGCAATACCACCGCAGTCATTCGCGTGTATGCTTGATATAAAACCGATAAAGGAACGCGATCCGCAGGGCGTATCGTTGAGTGGATATAAGTCAATGAACAAGAACGTTCCCGGACGCCGGGTACAGTACTTTGATCTCAATGAGCATGGTCATGACTGGGTCGTGGGAGATATCCACGGCTGCTTTAGCGACTTGCAGCATGAGCTGGATCGTCTGGGTTTTGATCAGGCCGTGGATCGGCTCTTTAGTGTAGGCGATCTGGTGGATCGAGGGCCAGAATCTGAAGCTTGTCTGACTTGGCTTGCCAAGCCTTGGTTTCATGCGATCCGTGGTAATCATGAAGAGATGTTTCTGCATTTCTACTGGGGGAATCTGCCGGCCCGGCAGTTGCAAGATGTCGGTGGTCAGTGGGCGGTTGAGTTATATGAGGATGAACTCGGAAGCTATGCACAGGCTTTTGAGTGCTTACCCCTAGCGATTCAGGTCCAAACACGTACAGGCTGTGTCGGAATAGTGCATGCCGATAGTCCGCTGCCAGAATGGTCTGGGTTGATGTCGCAACTGGAGTCAGCTGTCGGGCAGGAGTTGAGCATGCTCTTGAATGGCTGTCAGTGGAGTCGAGACCGGATCAAGCATGGCATCACGACACGGGTCAACGGTGTGGATCGCCTGATCGTGGGTCATAACACCGTGTCTGAGCCGGTCATGCTGGGTAATGTGCATTTCATCGATACCGGTGCAGGCTTGGGTGGACATCTGACGGTGATTCGGATCTGAAAACACGAGGATGACATACATGAGATCATGTGAAAATAGATTTTCACTATGAAAAAAGCCAGGGATTTATTGCCCGGGCTTTTGAATGGCGTGTCGTGATTCGACGGTTTAGACCATCAGGGTGCCAATGGTTTGCGGGGCCAGAGGATCATTGACCAGTCAAGGTATAAAACACAGCGCCAGCAAAGACGGCATACAGGGCACTCACGAGGATCAATGCCCGTGCATCGACGGTCTTGCGCTGGAACAGCAACCACAAATAGACAATCGCAACGCCTGTCAGCACACCGGACACCAGCAACAGATGATCAAAGCGCCATGACGTGAAGAAAATCCCCAAGGCGCTGGGGATGGTCGCTTGAATCATCATGGCGCCGGAGATGTTAGCGAGCGCCAGACGCTCTTTGCCCTGACGGACCCAGATCAGCGCATTCATGGTCTCAGGTAACTCGGTTGCGACTGGGCTGAGTAGTAGTGCGACGATATGGGGTGACCAGTGCAGGGCGGTGCCGATGCTATCTAATTGGGCGACAAATGTATGCGATGCAATCGCAATCACCAGAAGGGCAAGTGCCGACTGTGTGGCAGCCCAGCCCAGCGATGGGTCAGCATCATGCGGGCGCAGTTTGAGTGGCTCAAGCTCTTCTTCTTCAGACGAGGTGTCGCCGTCTTTGATTTCGCGCCAGACATAGAGGCCGTAGGCAATGAGGAGCAGCACACCAAGCCATGGCTTGAAGCTAAAAACCACCAGTCCCAGTCCCACCTTGATGACAAACACGGCCAGAAAGGCAAGCTGATCGCGGCTTAAGCGGCCATGATCAACTTTGACGGTATAGTTATCGCGTGCCAGATGACCGCGATTGAGCAGCAAGGCGATCCCAACCACCGCATAGGCCAATGTTGCCAAGGCCAGTGGACCGCCCATGGCAGCACCGACGCCGAGGTCTTTTTGTGCTGGATTATGGCTGATCACGGCCATCAGGGTGACCGCGCTTTCGGGCAAGGCAGTGCCAAAAGCGGCGAGGACCGTGCCAACGGCTGAAGCGCCGAGATTGAGGTGCTTACCCAGCCATTCGATGCCATTGACGAAGTATTCACAGGCCAGATAGATGGCCAGTGCAGACGCGAAGAAGAGTAACAAGGTCAGAAACAAGATGATCACCAATACCAGCCGGACGAGCTAAAATTCCCATGGCACAACGACACGGCTCGACCGGCTGGGGCAAGCGTGTGAAGGCCAAAGGTCTCGCTGAGCGGTACTCTGAGATCTGTCGAGGCGATGCAGGACAGGTTACAGAGGCTGCTCACACCATGGCGCGTCTGCGACCAAGTTTGTTGATGTGAGCTCCTCGACATAAATCAGATGGTTGACCTGATCGTATCAAGGATAGCTACTCCCCAATGACGGTTAGGGCTAAAATGATAGCACAAATGAGTACAGTGCATATTCTTTTGTATTTTTTAGAAGTTGAACTGATCATCAAACGGATGTGCAGATGATGGCTTTTACAGTGTGGGTTAAGGTGCGTGTATGAAGATTGTGGCCGATGAGAATCTGAGTCTGACGGAGTATTTTTTTGCTCCGTTTGGCTCAGTCACGACACATCCCGGGCGTCAGATGAACGCTGATGTGCTTCGGGATGCAGAAGCACTTTTGGTGCGCTCGGTCACCAAGGTGACACCGCAACTATTGTTTGATGCGGGAGAGCATTCGGCACATTCAGATGCAGGGCAATCCAGGTCTTGCATTGGTTTCGTGGGTAGTGCAACGATTGGCGTCGATCATCTGGATGTGGAAGGGCTACAGGTCATGGGTGTTACTGTTGCCAATGCGCCAGGCTGTAATGCTGAAGCCGTCGCGGAGTATGTCGTGACTGCGATTCTGACCTTGCGCCCAGAGTTGTCTGATGGGCGGGCGCTCGTGCTGGGTATCGTAGGGCTTGGGAATGTCGGACGGCGTCTCGCTAAGGTGGCGAGGCGTCTGGGCTGGGAGGTGATCGGTGTTGATCCTCTGGTCTCGGTATCTGAGCTGGATATTACGCAGATGTCGCTGGTAGAGATGCTGCCTCAGGCCGATGTCGTAAGCCTGCATGTCCCTTTGACACGAGACGGTGCTTGGCCGACGTATCACCTGATCAATATCGATATGCTGGCGCGCATGAAGCCTCATGCCATGCTGATCAACAGCGCACGGGGACCCGTGGTTGAGGAGGCCGCATTGCTGCACGATCTGGCGCAAACACCGCGTCGTCCGGTGGTATTGGATGTATTTGAGCATGAGCCTCGCATATCCTCCCAGTTGCTGGACCGTCTGGCATTAGCGACGCCACATATCGCAGGCTATAGCCTAGAGGGTAAGGCACGTGGGACTGAGATGATCTATCAGGCTTTCTGCCGCTGGCGCGGTGAGGCTGTGACCCGTTCACTGACGGGCATGTTGCCGTCAGTCCCACAATTGCTGACGCCATCTGAGACATTGTTGCCACAGTTATTGGCAAATTTATCTGAGCTGTATCCCATCAAGGCCGATGACTTAGCGCTGCGTGCTTGTCTGCGCGCGAATGACGACGGTAAGCGTTGGGTGGATGCGCAAGATTTTGATCGCTTGCGTCGGGATTATCCGCTGCGTCGGGAATGGGCGGCCTATGGCGATCAGTCCTGCGATGTAAAGGAGTCTCAGGATTGACGTCATTAACTATGCTAGACGCAGAGAAGGCGCCGATTCGCGCGCAATTAGAGCAGCGCCTGCGTGATTTTTGTGCTCGGGCTCAGATTCAGGAGGCCTTAATATCTGAGGGAACTATGGGGCAGCGCTGGCAAGCGATACAGTCCTTGCTGGCGGAGGCCGCTCAGGGACTGTATCAATTAGCGACATGTCGCTATGAGGGTGTGACGGATCGCTGGCATGCCGATCATTATACAGCACTGATCTGGTGCCAGTCAGGATGGCCGATGGCTCAGGCGATCTCAGTATTGGAAGGTTTGCTATCCGCTGCATGTGGTGCGGAGGTTCAATGTGACAAACGCAGTCTGCGTGATGCATTTTTGGCACGTTTAGGCTTCGATCCGATCTCTCAATCTGTAGTCATGTTGCGTCAGCAGGCGAGCCGATTAGGGCTGCGCCCGGCTTTACCCGACGATCGCAATGTTTGGCTGGCCTATTTGCTGGATCAGATGATCAAGCCAACCTTGGGACTTGAAGCACCGCTCATCTTGACCGAGATGACTGAGGATGAAAGTCGGTCTCATCCGGTACAGACAGTTGCTCAGCTTTATATCGATGGTATACGGATTGCCAAGATCATCCAGCATGCCGATCCGCGACAAGAGACCGGTCAGACATGCAGTATTTTATTGGGAGTGGATCGGTTGCTGATGTTTCTGCTGGATACCCGTCGTATTGATCAGGTCTGATCATAAAAACTTCATTTAGACCTTGAACAACACACAAACCCTCGATTTGAGGGCTTGTGTGTTGTTCGGAGCAACTCTAGAGCTGCAATTAGGTGATCAGAAGTTGCAACTGAGATCGGTCGTATCCAGTGTGATCGGGATCTGCTGGGTTGAGCGACCGGTGGTTGCGCTTACGACGCTGCTGCCATTGGTATTGATCTGGATAAAGCGTGGGGCAGTCTGATCGCTGGATGCGGCGTTCAGCAGGTATTGCGTACCATTGATGCGTGTCAGGCTGTCAGAGAGCTTCTGAGTGATTGCGCTGACATAGGATTGCCCGCCTTGACTGAGCTGGATCGTGCCGTCATAGCTGACGTTCAGCTGGCACCCCGCGCTGTTGGTATAAGTACCATTCAGCTGTGCAATGTCATTGAGTTGTCCATTACCGACGGAATTGTTGGCGTTAAGATAGGTTTTCTGATTGACGCCTGTGGGCAGCCCAAACGCAGGGGTATAGTCGCCAGCACCGACGCGGGTGGTCAGGATTGGGTTCGGATCAGCGGTAAAGGTGCCGTAGTTATAGCTCTGCAGATAGGCCATGCTCTGACTATCCATCTGCGCACTGGCAGACAAGGCACTATTGATGGTATTTAGATATTGCAGGGTGGCTTTTTTCAGCGCACTACCATAGGCGGTCCGCACAGCTGCATTGTCGTTCAGTTGATCCGCCAGATCGTTGCGGTTAGGGTCACTGTTGATGGGGGCGGCAACGCCGCCTGTATAGAGGATCGGGCTTGCGATTTTGGTGGTGCCTGCAGTTTCGCCGCCGTAGATGGTCATGCCATCCAGCGAACCATCCAGCAGATCAACCGCCGCCCGAGATGCGAAATGCAGATAGGGTGTTGCGTCGCTGGTGTTATTTTGTGCATAAAGTGCCAATTGGCCCAATGCTGCGATTGTATAGAGTACGGTCGAATTAACGCCTTGATTGCCACTATTGGGCAGATAAACATGGTTCGAGGCGACCATGGCGGGGGTATTAAAGTCAGTTGAGAAGGTATTGTTACTGGATACGCCAAAGGAGGCTGAGATATCGGCGCTGGCTGAGCTGATATCGAGACCTGTGACACGGGTGATATCCGCCTGTGCGATATTGAGCGTGCCGGACCGTACCAGTGCGCGCTGGTAAATGATCTCACTGAAAGGATCGACTTTAAGCGTGACATCGGTCGAATAAACGGTGCTGAAATTATGCAGGGTCTGATTAAAAGGAGCCGTACCACCCAGACCATTGTTGAGCATCGGATCGTAATAGGTCGAGGTGCTGTCAACCGGGCTTAGCGTAATCATCACCAATACACCGGACTGGATGATACTGGTCGGGATGGCGATCACGGCATCACTGGCATTAGTAATCACGCTGCTGCCAACGACGACACCAGTACCGGCAACGGTGATGGTTGCTTTGACATTATATAGCGGGACAGGGGAGTGAACGGTGACATTATAGGAGGTACGCGGTCCTCCAGTTGGTGTCGGCGTTGGTCCCGTATCGGTACGGGTGGTGGCATCGCCGCCGCCGCCACAAGCAGACAGCATTAATGATGCCATTATGGCGAGAGTCAGAGGCAGTTTCCGAAATACCACGGATGGTCCTTTGAGCGTCCAGATGTCTGAAAAGCCGCGAGTCAGCGGGTGCAACGTTCGCTGTGAGTCTGCTGGACGTATCGAACGCGTCGCCGTTTTTTGTAATTTGAATCCTGAAAGCATCCAAGCTCTCCCTGATAGTCAGATACGACAGGTCCCGGGGCCTGTTCTGTTATTCGGTGTCTGCTGCCATGATGTCACATCAATGGTCGCAAAAAAATAGCATAAACAGGATTTTATTGCCGATATTGTCTTGCCAAGTCCAATTTGGGCAGATAAAGATGCCTGACACCATAGTCAATATACATTAAAGAGTATTCCAGAGGCGCCGTCCAGCGTCTTTGATCATTTTTTATTTGATGGGTTGCTGTGCTGTTTTGTCCTGCGGGATAAAATGATGGTGGTATTGATGTGCAACTCTGGCTGTTAATATGGTTATATACGCATGATATGCGCTTAAATAAACGATGTACACGCCCACAAGCCCATGCGATATGACTGTTTGATGACGCTTAGGATGTGAAAAGAATAAAAAAACAAAACGTCTTGGCAGATCAGATGGGATAGAATGAGTCACGGCACAAAATTTTGTCTGGCCTCATCATAGCTGATGTTACGCGTTGACCCACTGTGCCAGATTGATAAAATCTGTTTATTGTCTGAGCTTGGCGGCGGCTTCAAGCGATGGCTAGTTGTATGAGTCGTTATTAATAATTCTCAATGTCCAGAAGACTACAGGATTGATGATCGTTGTCATCTGAAGTGACAAGATCAGTCGAAGCCATGTTGTCAGTTGATTATCGAAGGTATGTTCATGAGTCACGCAAATCCACAGTCTGCTCCTGCCCCTGAAAAAATCAAGGTTGGCATCGTAGGTGGTACAGGCTATACGGGAGTGGAACTGGTCCGTCTGCTCGTAAGCCATCCGCAGGTGTCGCTGACCACGCTGACATCGCGTACTGAAGCGGGAACGCGTGTCGATGCCATGTTTTCCAGTCTGCGTGGTCTGACTGACCTGACGTTTTCTGCCAATGATGCCGGCGAGCTCAATAAATGTGATGTGGTTTTTTTTGCAACGCCACATGGTGTTGCGATGAAGCAGGCGCGTGAGTTGGTTGAACATGGTGTTAAGATGATTGATCTGGCCGCTGATTTTCGTCTGCAGGATTTGGCTCAGTTTGAAAAATGGTATGGTATGCCACATGCCTGTCCTGATCTGTTGCTAGAGTCAGTCTATGGTTTGCCCGAGGTGAATCGCGACAAGATTCGCGCTGCGCGGATCATTGGCAACCCAGGCTGCTATCCGACCACGGTACAACTGGGTCTGCTGCCGCTGTTAGAGCAGAACCTGATCGATCCTGCAAGCATCATTGTGGATGCCAAATCGGGTGTATCCGGTGCTGGACGCAAAGCCGAAGTCAGCCTGCTCTTTTCTGAAGCCTCCGACAGCATGAAAGCCTATGGTGTTAAAGGCCATCGTCATCATCCCGAAATCGTGCAAGGTCTGAAAGCCATGCATCAAGAGCAACATTCCGGACAGTCTGCAGATTTCGACCGATTAACGTTTATTCCACATTTGGTGCCGATGATTCGTGGCATGTTTAGTACCATTTATGTCCGTCTGACCGATGCGGGTAAATCAGTCGATATGCAGACATTGTTTGAGTCGCGTTATGCGGATGAACCGTTTGTGGATGTCATGCCAGCAGGCAGCACGCCAGATACGCGTTCGGTGCGCGGTGCCAATACGCTGCGCATTGCGCTGCATCGTCAGGCTGGGAGTGATCTGCTGGTGATTCTGGTTGTGCAGGATAATCTGGTCAAAGGTGCTGCGGGACAGGCTGTACAAAATATGAATTTGATGTTTGGTTTTGCTGAGCAGGCCGGGCTTGGGGTGGTACCGTTACTGCCCTAAACCGAGTGCACTGTATCCGGTCGAGGTATTGGCCGGTTTACCATTTTGAACATATCTATATCCTGAACACATGTGGATGAGCATAGGCACAGCCACTGGGCCTTGCGAGAAGTTTGGGATGATTTTGAAGGTGTTAGAATAATATGAATGAGCAGACGACTTCGGTCACATCAGCTACGCCCGCCAATGTGTCTGGAAAATGGTTTCATAATTCGGAACGGGATCGCTGGCTGATCGTAACAGGTGTGCTTCTATTGCTGGGTGGCTTGTGGTTGGGCTATTTTATTGGCCATAAACAAGGCATGAGTGTGGTTGGTGCCAGCGAGAGTGACCTTGAAAAACTGAAAGATCAGGTCACCGATCAGGACAGTTCGATTGCCACGCTGACGCGGACGTTGTCCGCGACGGTTCAGGAGCGTGATATTGCCTTGTCTACCTCCAAGGGTCTGAATGACAAACTGACTCAACAGGCGGCAGATGATGCGCAGGTCAATCTCCAGTTACAGGCATACCGTGATCGCTTGCTGGCCAGTGGAGGTTTTCCACTGACCTTGCAAAGTATTGATGTGACCCCCATCTCGCAAAATGTGTTTGAGTATCATGTTGACCTGATGCAATTACGTCAGCGTACGGCGCCGCTGCGGGGTACCTTGCGGATCCATCTCATTCAGGGTGGGACAACCGTGGATGTGCCTGTCAGTGAGAGCGTTAACCTGAGCGATTATCAGCGGTTGACCGGACGCTGGACCATGCCAGCCGGATTCACACCAGAATATATGGAAGTGAGTGCCGATGCGGGTGGTCAGTCTCTGACGCAACGTTATGCATGGGAGCGTGGGGCTCCGATCAAGAATGCGCCTTTAACCGCGACGCCGGATGCGCGTACAGCCAAAGTATCTGCCCATGCGCCTAAGGCAGCATCTGAGCCTGTAACGTCGGCATCATAAGGGTCGGATAACAACATCTATGTAGGTTGGGAGATACCGGTGAGTTCATCGGTATTTCCCTTTTGGTTTTATCCAGACGTGATGAAGTGGAGCAATAATGAATAATCCTGTGCGCACCCGCTTGGTATCCGAAAGGCGTCATCCGTGGGATGGTCGTCAGGCCGGAGGCTTGGACGGAGCCGGACGTATAGATTCATCCTTTTTTGTCACGCCATCATTGGCCCTGACCGCTGCGGAATGGTTTGTGCAGGCCTCGTGGGGCGCGCTGGGTGTGCCTGATGGGTTTGATTGGCATTTTCCTTGCATTTCTTCATCTCAGGATGCCGTGGTGATGAATACGCTGGTCACCAGCGCAGATATCGAGGCTGTGGCTCAAGATGAGATACAGGCGATGGCGGAGCCGAACGATCCATCCGAAAATCATGATGAGCAGCATGAGAGTGATGTTGCGGTGGTGACATTGGAGGCGGGGCGCCCCCCTTTTTATGCGGTGGTCTTGTTTAATGATGATTACACCCCCATGGAGTTCGTGATAGAGGTATTACAACAATACTTTGGACTTGACCTTGACCGTGCAACTGAAGTGATGTTATCTGTACATTATCAGGGTAAAGGGGTGGCAGGTGTCTATCCCCGTGATATTGCTGAGACTAAGGCACAACAGGTCAATCGTTATGCCCGCTCGCAAGGTCACCCGCTACTGTGTCAGATTGAACCACAGGCATCATCGAACTAAGATGGTGGTGTGGGGGGAGTGCTTGGTTCAGTTATAAACTAAGCTGGCTGCATAGAAACAATCATGGATGATGGATTCGATGTGGCTGTTAGCAAGAAATCAACAAGAAGAATGTTGAATCAAATGGAGTTTGAGCGTGATGATGAGACTTGAGGTATGGGTCCATCATGACACCCAGGTTGCTGTATCTACGGCGATGTGAAGTCGCAAAGAGGTTAAATATGCTGAGTCGACATCTCGAAGTTTCCTTACGTCTTGCCGTCACCATGGCGAGGCAGAAACGTCATGAGTTTTTGACGATTGAGCATTTATTGCTGTCGTTACTCGAAAATGACTCTGCGGTGAATGCCTTGAAGGCATGCGGTGCCGATATCCCCGCATTGCGTCAAGAACTCAATGAATACATTGATCAAAATACCCCTAAACTGCCGGAGAACAGTGAGCAGGCGCCGCATGCGACTGATAGCTTTGACCGTATCCTGCAGCGTGCGATCTTCCACGTACAGTCGTCTGGTGGGGGCAACCGTCCCGTCGAGGGCGCTGACGTACTGGTCGCGATGTATTCCGAACGCGACAGCCTTGCGGTGTACTTGCTGAAAAAACAACAGGTCAATCGTCTGGATCTAACCCAGTACCTCTCGCATGGCACACGTAAAGACGAAGAAGCCTCGGTAGATGGCTCGATTGACAGTGAGCCTGAGGAAGAGAGCAGTAGCAGTAACTCCAAGAGCCCGCTACAACTCTATGCCGTTAATCTCAATGAGCAGGCTGCGGATGGTCGTACTGATCCGCTGATTGGCCGTGAGAAAGAAGTCGAGCGCGCTGCCCAGATCTTGAGTCGCCGCCGCAAGAATAATCCGCTCTTGGTCGGTGATCCGGGCGTGGGCAAGACCTCGATCGCCGAAGGTCTGGCGTGGCTGATCGTCAATGGCAAAGCGCATCAGCCGCTTGAGAAGGCCGTGGTTTATAGCCTGGATATCGGTACCTTGATTGCAGGCACCAAATATCGTGGTGATTTTGAGAAGCGCGTTAAGCAACTCTTGGATGAGCTGAAGAAACAGCCGAATGCAATTCTGTTCATTGATGAGATTCACATGATCATCGGTGCAGGCTCGTCAATGGGCAGCACGATGGATGTGTCGAATCTGATCAAGCCGGCTCTCGCTAATGGCACGCTGCGCTGTATAGGCTCGACCACTTATCAGGAATACCGTCAGGTCTTTGAAAAAGATCATGCACTGTCGCGTCGTTTCCAGAAGATCGATGTCACCGAACCTTCGGTTCAGGACACCATCGCCATTCTGAAAGGCCTGCGTTCACGCTTTGAAGACTTCCATGGCGTGGTGTATACCGATGCGGCCCTGCATTCTGCAGCCGAGCTGTCGGCCAAGCATATTCAGGAGCGCTTCCTGCCGGATAAAGCGATTGATGTGGTGGACGAAGCGGGTGCTTATGAACGTCTGCAACCGCCAAGCCCTGAACCTAAAGTGATAGATACAGCCGAAATCGAAGCCATTGTCGCTAAGATCGCCCGTATTCCGCCCAAAGTCGTCTCAAGCGACGACAAGAGTGTGCTACAGAACCTCGAGCGCGATCTTAAGCGTGTGGTTTTCGGTCAGGATCAGGCGATCACAGCATTGGCGTCAGCCATCAAGCTATCGCGTGCGGGTCTGAAAGCCCCAGAGAAACCCGTCGGTTCCTTCATGTTTGCTGGTCCTACGGGTGTGGGTAAAACCGAAGTCACCCGTCAATTGGCGAAGGTGCTCGGCATTGAGCTCGTGCGGTTTGACATGTCCGAGTACATGGAGCGTCACACCGTCTCGCGTCTGATCGGTGCGCCTCCGGGCTATGTCGGCTTTGATCAGGGTGGTCTGTTGACCGATCAGATCAACAAGCATCCGCATTGCGTACTGCTGCTTGATGAGATCGAGAAGGCACACCCAGAGGTCTTTAATCTGCTCTTGCAGGTGATGGACCATGGTACGCTGACCGATAACAACGGTCGCAAGACGGATTTCCGTCATGTGATTCTGGTCATGACTACTAATATCGGCGCCGAGAATATCAGTCGGGCCAGCATGGGCTTTGCTCAGCAGGACCATACGCAGGACAATCAGGAAGTGATGAAGAAGGCGTTCTCGCCGGAATTCCGCAACCGTCTGGACGCCATTATCCAGTTTGCACCGCTACAGACCAGCGTGGTCGACTCGGTGGTTGACAAGTTTCTGGTCGAACTGCAAGCGCAACTCGACGACAAGAAAGTATTGCTTGAAGTCGATGAGGATGCACGTGAATGGCTGGCAGAACGTGGCTATGACCGTCTGATGGGTGCTCGTCCAATGCAGCGTTTGATTCAGGACGAACTCAAGAAACCACTCGCCGAGAAGATCCTGTTTGGCGAGTTGGCCGAGAATGGTGGTACCGTCCGCGTTCATGTCGGCGAACGCGATGGCAAGTCGGCGCTGGTGCTTGAGATCATCAAGCAGAACGAGACTGAGCCTGCCTGATTGTTGCGGTATGCTCTTTTATGACATGTTGTAGTATCTAAAGACCCATCCTGAGTTGATGGGTCTTTTGTTATATAACGATGATTTATCCATTCAGGACATAGATGAACCATGTATACGATTTACGGCATTAAAAACTGCAATACCATGAAAAAAGCCTTCACCCTGCTGGATGAGCTCAAGGTGCCCTATGCCTTTCATGATTATAAAAAAACAGGCATCGATGCAGCCACCCTGCAAGGCTGGGTTGAGACACTAGGGATTGATACAGTGATCAACCGCAAAGGGACCACTTGGCGCGCTCTATCCGCCGACGAGCAGGCGCAGGCAGCCACAGCCGCTGGTGCTATCGCGCTGATGCAGGCCAAGCCCAGTGTAATTAAGCGACCGATCCTCTCCGGCCCCCAGACATTGCTTGCCGGGTTGGATGAGGCCGCTTATCATCAGCTACGGGTTTGATGGCTTAAAATGAATCATGGACTTGACAGGCCAAAACGATAAAAGTGACAATGGGCTTTGTCACTTTTGAGCATGGCATTCTGCAGCGGGATCGCATTGAATGTCCAACCATCTTTACCCATGTATTAATCGCCGAAAAGTAGGATCACGATGAAATTACTGTCAACCAATACCAGCCATGTTCCGCACGATATTGCCAATGTGACGCGTATAGCGAGTGATGAGGTCGCCGCAGAGTTGGGTGGGTTGACGGATCGACAGGTCGCCAAGATCTGGTCGGCAATGGAAGGATTGTATCGTACGGGTAATCATCCACAGTTGACCCTCTGCCTGCGCCGCCAAGGTCAGGTCATGCTCAATCGTTCCATTGGTCATGCACGTGGCAATGGTCCGGATGATGCTGCCAGCACGCCCAAAATTATCGGTACACCTGATACGCCGATCTGTCTCTTCTCGGCTTCTAAAGCTGTTACTGCCATGCTGGTCCATCTTTTGGCGGAGCGAGGCGAGATTGATCTCTTGGACCCGGTCAGCCAGTACATCCCCGAATATGGCGTCAACGGCAAACGCCGCGCCACCATCCTGCATTTGCTCGCTCATCGTGGCGGTGTGCCGCATATTGAAGGCGATGTCACACCAGAATTGCTGTTTGACAAAGATGCGATCCTGAAAATGCTTTGCGCTGCGGAGCCGGTTTCTCCATCGGGTTATCGCCTGGCTTACCATGCGGTAACGGCGGGTTATATTCTGGGTGAATTGATCGAGCGGGTGACGGGGCAGGGACTGCGTGAGTTTCTGCATGAGAATGTTTCCAGACCTATGGGCATGCCATGCTTTAATTATGGCCTGGCACCGCAGTTCCGCGATCAGGTGTCGTTAAACAGTGCGACAGGGATTTATCCTAAGCTTGGGACTGATACCTACCTGCGTCATGTGCTGGGCGGCGATCTGCAGTTGGCTGTCGATGTCACCAATGATCCGCGTTTTATGGATACCATCTGTCCTGCGGGCAATATCTACACCACCACCGAGCAAGCCGGACGTTTTTTTGAGATGCTGCTGAATGGTGGTGAGTACAATGGTGTGCGTATCTTTGATCCCAAGACGGTCTTTCGCGCCACACTGGAAGCCTCGCGCATGACTATCGATACTACCTTGCTGGCGCCGATGCGCTACAGTGCTGGTTTCATGTTAGGGGCCAATCCGGTCGGTCTATTTGGCCCGATGAGCAAGAATGCATTCGGTCATTTGGGCTTCTCCAATATCTTCTGTTGGGCCGATCCTGAGCGCGATATCAGCGTATCGCTCTTAAGTACCGGAAAATCCGTGGTCGGTACGCATCTGCCAGCGCTGGCGAATGTGCTGTACCAGATCAATAGCCAGTGCCCGCGTCTGCGTTCCAAGGATCGCCGTTCGATCTTTGGCTATGATATGGCTAAACTGACTGCTGCACACTGACACGAGGGGCAGTCGTCATTTGCGGATAAAATAGTTACTCTGGCTGGATCAATTTGCAGTCTGTGATTGAAATATGACCACATATTGCGTTTTCAATAGTTTATAATCTCAATAGATCCATGCAGTTGACGCATAGATGGCAGTAGGAATACACACAGGAGCGGCGGCATGATCACGGTTCATCATCTGAATAACTCGCGTTCACAGCGCATACTCTGGCTGCTGGAAGAGCTAGGACTGCCTTATGAGATACAATATTACCAGCGTGATCCGGTGACCATGCTGGCACCACCTGCACTGAGGGCGATTCATCCGCTAGGCAAATCCCCCGTGATCACGGATGGCGATCTGGTGCTGGCCGAGACGGGTGCCATTGTCGAATATTTGGTGGATCGCTATGGCGCTGACCGCTTAAAGCCTGACGTGGATGCACCTGCATACCTGAAATACAAATATTACCTGCATTATGCCGAAGGCTCGCTCATGCCACCGTTGCTGCTCAAGCTGGTCTTTGATCGTATTGAGTCAACACGGATGCCATTCTTTGCCAAGTTTATTGCCCGCAAGATCAGTCAGCAGACCAAGCAAAGATTCATTGGACCGCAGATCGAGCTGCATCTGGATTTTCTGGAGCGGGAGCTGCATCAGAGCGACTGGTTTGCTGGGGATACCTTCACAGCGGCAGATATCCAGATGAGTTTTCCGCTGGAGGCGGCAACGGCACGTGGTGGATTGACGGCAGCACGCTATCCACGGCTGTATGATCTGCTGACGCGTATCCATGCGCGCCCGGCCTATCAAACGGCGCTCGTGCGGGGTGGCGAGTTTAAGCTAGGCTAAGTGTGGCAACTTGCTTATACACCACTGCGTTTTAATAGAAAGCAGTATGAGACTGGCCCTCTTTTTAGAGGGCTGATTCGTTTTATATCGAAAATGAGAAAATCTCAGGCTAAACGGCGGATGTTTTTTTAGCACAAGCTGAACAATGTGGTAAAATCTTTCGCTTAAAATTCTGTGGCTCGCCTTTGCCTGCCTGCCGACCCGTTATTTGCCGTCCTTAGAGGGTTTGTCCATGTACGCCAACATCTCCATTCATGAATTCGATCCAGAACTCGCCGCCGCGATGGACGCTGAAGATCAGCGTCAGGAAGCGCATATCGAGTTGATCGCGTCCGAGAACTACTGTTCACCAGCCGTGATGGAAGCCCAAGGATCGAGCCTGACCAACAAATACGCCGAAGGCTATCCGGGCAAGCGCTACTACGGCGGCTGTGAGCATGTGGATGTGATCGAACAATTGGCGATTGATCGTGCCAAGCAACTCTTCGGCGCAGACTATGCCAACGTGCAGCCACATGCTGGCTCGCAAGCCAACGGCGCGGTATTCCTCGCACTCTTGAATGCCGGTGACACCGTACTGGGTATGAGCCTTGCACACGGTGGTCACCTGACCCACGGCGCTAAGGTCAACTTCTCGGGCAAAAGCTACAACGCCGTACAGTATGGTTTGAACACCGCAACTGGCGAAGTGGACTACGACGAAGTCGAGCGTCTGGCGCTGGAACACAAGCCACGCATGATTATTGCCGGTTTCTCAGCGTATAGCCGTGTGATGGACTGGCAGCGTTTCCGCGATATCGCGGACAAAGTCGGTGCCTATCTGATGGTTGACATGGCACACGTCGCCGGTTTGGTGGCTGCTGGTGTCTACCCAAGCCCTGTGCAGATCGCAGACGTCACCACCACGACGACGCACAAAACCCTGCGTGGCCCACGCTCCGGTCTGATTTTGGCCAAAGCCAACGAAGAGGTCGAAAAGAAACTGCAATCTGCGGTATTCCCGGGTAATCAAGGTGGCCCGCTGATGCATGCCATCGCTGCCAAAGCCATCTGCTTCAAAGAAGCCATGGACCCAAGCTTCAAGGTATACCAGCAACAGGTCGTGACCAATGCCCGTGCCATGGCTGACGTACTGATTGCGCGCGGCTATGACATCGTATCCAACGGGACTGACAACCATCTGTTTCTGCTGTCGCTGATCAAGCAAGACGTGACCGGTAAAGAAGCTGACGCATGGCTGGGTCAAGCGGGCATCACCGTAAACAAAAACGCGGTGCCAAACGATCCACGTTCGCCGTTCGTCACCTCGGGTATCCGTATCGGTACCCCAGCCATTACCACTCGTGGCTTTGGTGAGACTGAGTCGCGTGATCTGGCAGGCTGGATTGCCGACGTACTGGACAGCAAAGGCGACGCCGCTGTGATCAATGCAACCAAAACCAAAGTCGCTGCAGTGTGTGCCAAATTTCCGGTCTATGCTGCCAAAGCCTAAGGTGAGTCTGTTTAGACTTTAACTTTTGATCAACAAAACGGCTCCCGATTGGGAGCCGTTTTGTTTTATAAACCATGAGCCGATATAGGTTGTTTTATGCACATGTTTTTTGGTATGTAGCTTTGCGGGCGCACGGTTGTGGCTGCTGTTCAATTCTTATATTGATGGATCATCAGGAGTAGAAGTATGGCAAATCCGTTTGTACATATCGAGCTCAATACCCCCCAATATCCCCGCGTCCAAGGCGTTTTATACTGGACTGTTTGACTGGCAACTGGAAAATCACCAGATGTCAGATGACGTGTACACCTCGATCCGTGTGGGAGAGGGGATTGGCGGCGGGATGTGGGACAATACCGCAACTGGCGCTCCGCCACACTGGCTGGCCTATGTCGAAGTGGAAGATATCGTCATCAAGGCTGCCAAGGCGCGCGAGCTGGGCGCGACCGTGTTGCAGGATGTCACCAACATCGGTGACTTCGGTGCGCTGGTGATCTTAAAAGACCCAGTAGGGGCGATCTTTGCGCTATGGCAAAACAGCAATGTTAAAGGCTTGTCGGATTCTACCTGATGATTTATTGATGGTTTCGAGGCATCGCGTCTACAGCCACATCCGCTATAATGTGGCTGTTACTTTTTCTGCTGTATTTCCCGACGTTTTTGTTGATAGGTCTGTGCTCTGATGCTGCTTCCCTTGATTTGCCCGATGTGTCGTGAACCCTTGCTGGATCAGCGTCCTTTGCAGAAATCATGGCAATGCATCAACCGCCATAATTTCGACATCGCCCGCGAAGGCTATCTGAATCTGCATCTGGTCCAGCACAAGAAAAGCCGTGATCCGGGGGATCTGCCAGAGATGGTACAGGCACGCCGTGACTTTCTAGGTGCGGGTTACTATAAACCGTTACGCGATGCCGTGGTGTCGTTGCTTGCGTCATTGCAGGCGCGGGTGCTGCTGGATATTGGCTGCGGTGAAGGTTATTACACCAGCAGATTTGCAGCGGTAGTGCCACAAGTGATCGGGCTGGATATCGCTAAGTCTGCCGTGCAGATGGCAGCGAAGAGTGATAAGGCGCTGACTTGGGTCGTGGGCAGTGGTGCACTCGTGCCGCTTGCGGATGGCTCGGTGGATGTGGCGACGAGTCTCTTTAGTCCACAGCCGATCATCGAGATGCAGCGCGTCTTGACTGCGCGTGGCTATGTCTTGGTTGTGACGCCTGCGCCGCAGCATCTGTGGACGGTGCGACAGGGCTTGTTTGATGAAGTCCAGGCGCATGTGCCGGATAAGTTTCTGACAGGCTTCGCCGAGGGTTTTGAGTTGATTAAACGGCAGGAGGTCAGCGTGCCACTGCATTTGAGCAATGCCGCACTCAAAGACCTGCTTATGATGACGCCCTATGTCTGGAAAGCCAAAGCCGATAAGCGCGCTGCGCTTGAGCAGGCCGAGACCTTTGAGACCGAGGCGGCCTTTACCCTGTTTTTATTTCAAAAGAAGGCACTTCTTGAAGAAGGCATTAGTTCAGAAGAAGGCGCTTGAAGGGGGAATCTCGTCGATCCGCAGATAGCCGATGCGGATGTTTCCACGACAGCGAACATCAATCCGACCTAATACCAAATTTAGCCAGTGCTTGCTGGACATCGGCAGGTTTCGTAATCATTTCGGCATGCAGTCCGCTTTGCCGGGCGCCTTCGACATTGCTGATCAAATCATCCATGAACAGGATATGCTGCACCGGCGTGTGGATCGTATCGCTGACATACCTGAACGCCCTTTCCTCTGGTTTGCGCATCCCCATATCCGACGAGTAAAACACCTGATCAAAGGCGTTTAAAACCTGTGGATAATGGGTTAGCAAGTGAGCCTTATGAACCTCGTTAATATTGGTAAAGGCATATAGTGGCAGTTTGGGATGTGTCTGCCGTAAAGCGTACAAGGTAGCTAAAGTTGAAGGAATGACATCAATAATAATGCTCTTCCAACCCGGGAGCATATGATCCTGACTGCTAATTTCAAATCGCCGTTGTAACTCGGTGAAATAGTCTTGAGCTGGTGTCTCACCGCGCTCAAAACGTTGAAAGGCGATATCGTAATCAAAGCGTAGCGCCATGTCTTCAGGTGACAACGCCGAGTAAGGAGCCCAGTGGTTGAAGGCACGGCGGAAGTCGATATCGACCACCACTCCGCCCAAATCAAATAACAGTGCCTGTATCGTTTCTGTGGATGACATATCGGGTCCTGATGCAGGCGGTGGGTGCAGTGCATTGCCTTAGTCTGGATTCGCTGGGGCGACAGTCGGCGCTTGTGCCGTTACGTCTTTTTTGTCGCCTTTATCGTTACTATCTGCTTTCTCGGCGAGGTCATGCTTAGGCAGGACCAGTAGCGGATCGACGCGGGCATTATTTAAGCTCACGCCCCAGTGCAGATGTGGACCTGTAGCGCGGCCTGTTTTGCCCACGAGACCGATGGCTTCACCCTGAGCGACTTTCTGACCGATCTTGACATCGATACGGCTCAGGTGACAGAGCATGGAAATCATACCTTGACCATGGTCAATCATGACCGTCTGACCATTAAAGAAATAATCCCCAGTTTGTACGACGACTCCGCTAGCCGGAGCGTGGGCGACGGTGCCAAAGGCGGCAGCGATATCAAGGCCTGCATGAGGTGCTCGTGGTTCGCCATTAAAGAAGCGTTTGAAACCGAATGGGCTTGAGAATGGGGCTTTTGCTGGAAGTTTGAATGCGGGAAACTCGCTGCCTTGTGCAGGTGTAAAACTCTTGTAGATGTTGCTCTGTTCCAGTGCTTCGCGCTCGTAGCGTTTGAGCTGTTCAGGATCTGGGGTGACTTTGCTTTCATCCTGTAGGGTGATGTGCTGTTCGGGATAGGCGTGATCAATGACGGTAAAATTAATATCGCCCTGATCAGTTTTCAGTGCATGCAGACCCGTTGTTTCCGAAATGGGAATACCAACGACGGCGTAGCTTTTATGATTTTCGGTCACAATGGCGACTGACTGACCGTTGTACATGGCGCCTGTGGTCAGGGCAGGCACTTCCAGTACCGCAATCCCTCCGGCACGACGGTCATCTTGGGGTAATGTGGCATGACTGATGGAGCAGATCAGCGCAAGTATGCCGATGCTGAGTGGTCGGGCAGATGAGATTGCAGAAGACAATAGACGCACAGCAAAACTCCATAAAAATAAAACATCGTTCATCCCGGACCATCATAGAACAGATGTCCGGCGAAGTGCAGGCTCAAGATGAAAAACAGAGATGGTAGCCCAAAGCAGGAGACGCGGGCTTCAAAACGCATCGCACATACTGTAGGCGAAAAAAAGCAACTGATTGGTGAAAAGTTATAAAAAATTGTCGTGAATTGGTATGTGAATTGCTTTCTATAAGCTGAGGTAATGAGTGCTGTGACTTAATTGATTGGACAAGATTGTCAACGCATGACAAAAGGAGAAGTAATGTTAAACCGTGAACAATTGCAGGAGTTAGGGCGTTTCAAACTATTGATGCGTAAACTGCATCAACAGTCAGTGAATATTGAGCGTTTTCTAACCGATTTTGAATATCAGTCCACGATGATGGACATTGCTGAAGAGTTTGTGGATGATGATTTAGATAACGATGAGCTGATCATGCTTTGTCTGACCTTACGTTCACGCTTTGGACGCCTGGGTCAGGGGGATGACGCCTATACTGATATTGTGGCATCGGCACCGGTCGTGGCGGTACCTGTTGAAGAGATCGTCCAACCAGCAGCCGTAGAGGCTCCGGCAGAGAGACTGCCTTCGGTCAGTCAAATGCTGTCATCAATCAGTTCAAGTTCGCTCCTGAAATCTTTGGGCAATGTAGCGTCAGCGACGTCTCAGATGGCCAAAGAGCAGACTCAACATTCAGAACATGACTCAGGCTTATCGCAACGTTATACCGTCAGTTTGCGTTAGGTTTCTTTTTATTTAAAACTCAATCAGGTGTGGTGATTCGGTCGATTGAGTGGTCTTAAGCAGGAGTTTTTGGACTTTAAGACTTTCTTTTTTCTTGATGAATGGTATGTTCATGAATGCGACATTAAAATATGTTTCTCTACAAGTGCAGGCACGGATGCCGCACTTCATGCGTTAAGCTGATCTTCTACGCGGACATCCGATCCACGCACAATTCCTGCATACGTTAGCTCTTTGATATTTACACTCTGCTGGGTGTTGATTTCTGATTGACCATTCTTATGATTTCTTTATCATCTGCGCATCAGCCAACTTTGCTCACATCTGAAATTTCTCATTTTTTTAGCTGTGAGATGGTTATTTTTATTTTTGTATTAGCCATTATAAAAAAAGCTTGCAGTATGCAAGGAATGTAGATAATATGTAATGGTTGATAAATAATTTGCCTGCACTGATCTCTATTCTTATTTAGTTTTTTTATGTCGTGATTTCACTGCGTCCCTGCCGGAACGCGGCGGGGACGTTTTTTTTTGAGTTCCGGTACCGTTTTTAACTTTGACAGGACTTTAACATGAAGCAACAGCATATTCATGCGTACACGCTTGCGACTTTGACTGCCTTGGTATTGGCATTGGGTGCAGGAAGCTTGTCGGGATGCAGCTCCAAGGCAGATGCCCATGCCTCGAACAGTGCACCACAAGCCATTCCCGTAGCTGTCGCAACGGTTCAGTCATCCAATGTGACGATCTGGAATGAGTTCTCGGGGCGTCTGGAGGCTGTAGATCGGGTTGATATTCGCTCACGTGTGGCGGGTACGATTCAGGCCGTGCATTTCCGTGAAGGGGCGTTGGTCAAGAAAGGCGATCTGCTTTTTACCATTGATCAGGGGCCCTATATCGCAGCAGTCAATAACGCTGAAGGGCAGGTCGCATCTGCACAAGCCCAAGTGGTCTATACCCGCGCCGATTTTGAACGCTCCAAAGAGCTAATCGCGCAGCATGCCATCGCCCAGCGCGATATGGATGCCAGTCTTAATGCAAAAAATGCTGCCGAAGCCAGCCTGCGCAGTGCTCAGGCTCAACTTGATAGTGCCAAGCTGAATCTGGGCTATACCGAAGTACGCGCACCGGTGAATGGTCGGGTGGGCAAGATCGAGATTACTGTGGGCAATGCCGTACTCATCGATAATATCTCGCCAGTACTGACCACATTGGTCTCTGTCAATCCGGTCTATGCGAGCTTCGATGCGGATGAGCGAATTGTGACCGAAGCCTTAAGCGAGATTCCTGCCAACTCGCCAAGTGCCTTGGCGCAGATCCCGATTCAGATGGGAACTTCAGCCTCGAGTGATACGCCATTCTTAGGTCATCTACAGCTGGTGGATAATCAGGTAGATACTCATAGCGGTACAGTACGTGTGCGTGCGGTCTTTGATAATCCTGAGGGTCGTCTGATTCCGGGGCAATTTGCTCGAATACGGATGGGTCAGGCCAAAACTCAAGATGCGCTACTGATCAATGAGCGTGCTGTGGGTACCGATCAGAGCAAGAAGTTTGTCTTTGTGGTTGGTAGTGATAACAAGGCGCAATATCGCGAAGTCACTCTGGGGGCCACGGTGAACGGTCTGCGTGTGGTGACCGCGGGTCTGAAAGCTGGTGAACGTATTGTGGTTAATGGAACTCAGCGAGTCCAGCCGGGTGCGCTGATCGCTCCACAGGCGGTAGAGATGAAGGCCGCAGACAGCCAGACTTCGGCCTGATCTGATATGGAGATGATGCGGCTGTCTCCCTGATTGCCATTATTTATTTTCAATGCCATTTTTTATTGGATGATGTGATGTCTACGGGCACCGCCTAGTCCCTGTTTGTGCTTTTTTTATTACGAACTTCTATTGTAGAAGCAGGAATAAGACAACCTAGGCGAATAGCTGAATTGTCTATTTCTGAATTTTTCGGACCTAAAGCTATGAATTTATCCAGATTCTTTATTGATCGACCGATCTTTGCCGGTGTGCTGTCACTGTTGATCTTTATTTCAGGATTGCTGGCGCTGCGCGTGATGCCGATTTCGGAATATCCTGAGGTGTCGCCGCCCACAGTGGTGGTACGTGCGCAATATCCGGGTGCCAATCCTAAGGTCATCGCCGAGACGGTGGCAACGCCGCTTGAAGAGTCGATCAATGGCGTCGAGGGCATGCTCTATATGAGCAGTCAGGCGACGACCGACGGACTATTAACCCTGAATGTGACCTTCAAACTCGGTACTGATCCCGACAAGGCGCAGCAGTTGGTGCAGAACAAAGTTTCGCAGGCCGAGGCACGTCTGCCCGAAGAAGTGCGGCAGCTCGGCATTACCACCATCAAGAGCTCACCTGATCTGACCATGGTGGTGCACTTGCTGTCACCGAATGGTCGCTATGATATGACCTACCTGCGCAACTATGCGGTCTTGAATGTCAAAGACCAGTTAGCACGGATCGAAGGCGTGGGTGAGGTGGGGTTGTTTGGCTCCGGTGACTATGCCATGCGTGTCTGGCTGGACCCACAAAAGATCTCTGCCGTCGGTCTGTCGGCCAATGATGTCGTTGCAGCCATTCGAGCACAGAACGTCCAGGCGGCGGCAGGTGTGATCGGTGCATCGCCCAGTGTACCTGGCGTGGATAATCAGCTCTCGATCAACGTGCAGGGTCGTCTGCAGAATGAAGAAGAGTTCGGTAATATCATCGTCAAGACCGGCAACGACGGTGCGGTGACACGTCTGAAGGATGTGGCCCGTATTGAGCTGGGTGCGTCTGAATACGCCTTGCGCTCACTGCTGGACAATAAATCCGCCGTGGCGATCCCGATCTTCCAGGCACCGGGCTCAAACGCGATCCAGATCTCGGATAATGTCCGCGCCACCATGGCAGAACTGAAAAAAAGCATGCCTGAGGGCATGGATTACAAGATCGTCTATGACCCGACACAGTTCGTGCGTTCGTCAATCAAGGCAGTAATCCATACCTTACTCGAAGCGATTGCCCTTGTGGTGCTGGTCGTGATCCTGTTCCTGCAGACGTGGCGTGCCTCGATTATTCCGCTTTTGGCTGTACCGATTTCGGTGATCGGCACGTTTGCCATCATGCATATCTTCGGTTTCTCGATTAATGCGTTGAGCCTCTTCGGTCTGGTGCTGGCGATTGGTATCGTGGTCGATGACGCCATCGTGGTCGTGGAGAACGTCGAACGCAATATCGAAGCTGGCCTGACGCCGCGTGAGGCGACTTATCGTGCCATGCGGGAGGTCTCGGGTCCGATCATCGCCATTGCGCTGGTATTGATCGCAGTGTTTGTACCGCTGGCCTTTATCAGTGGTCTGACGGGACAGTTCTACAAGCAGTTCTCGCTTACCATCGCCATGTCTACCATTATCTCAGCCTTTAACTCACTAACCCTGTCGCCAGCACTCGCGGCGATGCTGCTCAAAGGCCATGATGCACCTAAAGATGCCCTGACCCGGATCATGGATCACAGTTTGGGCTGGCTGTTCCGTGGCTTTAACCGTCTGTTCAATCGTGGCGCACAAGCCTATAGTGGCGGCGTCGGGCGTGTGATCTCGCGCAAGGCGATGATGCTGGTGGTGTATGGCTTACTTGTAGCAAGCGTGATCGGGCTGTTTAAAGTGGTGCCGAATGGCTTCGTGCCGACGCAGGACAAGCAATATCTGATTGGTTTCGCTCAGTTGCCTGACGGTGCCACGTTGGATCGCACCGAGAAAGTCATCCGTCAGATGGGTGATATCGCGCTCAAGCTGCCGGGTGTGGAGAGTGCAGTGTCGTTCCCGGGGCTGTCGATCAATGGCTTTACCAATAGCTCGAATTCCGGCATCGTCTTTGTGACCTTAAAGCCCTTTGACGAGCGTCGTTCGCCCTCTTTAAGTGCAGGTGCGATTGCGGGGCAGTTGAATCAGAAGTTTGGCGCGATCCCAGAAGCCTTTGTGCTGATGTTCCCGCCACCGCCAGTACCGGGTCTGGGTACGACGGGTGGCTTTAAGCTCCAACTCGAAGATCGTGCATCGCTGGGTTATACCGCGATGGATGATGCCACCAAAGCGTTTCTGACCAAAGCGCGTCAGACCCCAGAGCTGGCAGGACTGTTCTCAAGCTATCAGGTCAATGTGCCGCAGCTCTATGCGGATGTGGACCGGACACGGGCCAATCAGCTCGGTGTAGCTTTGCCGGATATCTTCGACACCATGCAGATTTACTTAGGTAGCCTGTATGTGAATGATTTCAATAAATTTGGCCGCACTTATTCGGTGCGGGTACAGGCCGATGCACCATATCGAGCCAAAGCTGAAGATATCGGTCTGCTCAAGGTCCGCTCGAAGAATGGTGACATGATCCCACTGTCGGCACTCCTCAATGTGCAGCCGAGCTTCGGACCTGAGCGAGCCATGCGTTATAACGGATTTCTGTCTGCCGATATCAGCGGTGGTCCGGCACCGGGCTACTCTTCAGGGCAGGCACAGGATGCGGTCAAGCGCATCGCGGATGAAGTATTACCTAAAGGCATTGGTTATGAGTGGACTGAGCTGACATATCAGCAGATCTTGGCAGGTAATACCGCCATCTGGGTATTCCCACTGTCGATCTTGCTTGTATTCCTTGTGCTGGCGGCGCAATACGAGAGCCTGACGCTGCCGCTGTCGATCATTCTCATTATTCCGATGAGTGTGTTTGCCGCGATGTTGGGTGTCTGGCTGTCGCATGGGGAAAACAACGTCTTTACCCAGATTGGTCTCTTCGTGCTGGTGGGGCTATCGGCCAAGAATGCGATCCTGATCGTGGAGTTTGCCCGCGAGCTTGAGTTTGCTGGGCGTACTCCGCTACAGGCGGCGATCGAAGCCAGTCGCTTGCGTCTGCGTCCGATCCTGATGACGTCGATGGCGTTCATCATGGGTGTGGTACCGCTGGTGATGTCGAGCGGTGCGGGTGCCGAGATGCGCCATGCCATGGGCGTTGCAGTATTCTCGGGTATGATTGGGGTGACTTTCTTTGGTCTGTTCCTGACACCAATCTTCTATGTGCTACTACGTGCATTGACCGGTAACAAGCCACTCAAGCTACATGGTGAGACACCGCATACTGAGGCTTTTGTCAGTGCGGATCATCCGGTCACGGAAGGGCATTCCTGATCTGTAAGATGATGCTGATGTCGTGTGAACAAGGGCTTGTCGTTGAGCGACGGGCCTTTGTTTTTGAGCCATACCAGATATTTATCAGTTTCCAGTTTGCATAGGGATCATTTATATTTTTTCAAGTACATAAAAGTTGATATTAGTCAAGAAAATTTTATCCATCTGGCTTGAAAATAGTTTTGGCACACCTATGTATAGACTATCTCAAAGACATTTTCATAAAGTGAAAACACCTGATGCAAGTCTGGTGTGTCATTTGGATAAGGACTGATAATTTATGCGATTTGAAAAGTTTACCGACCGTTTGCAGCAGGCGCTGTCCAATGCCCAATCCCTCGCTGTAGGTCTCGATCATACCGGCATTGAACCGATCCATGTACTCTCGACTTTGCTGGATGAACCTTCTAATGCCAGTTTATTGCAACAGGCCGGCGCGAATATCCAGCGCTTGCAAACCACGCTGAAGAAAGCCGTACAGGACGCGCCGAAGCTGGCGAATCCCACAGGTGACATCAATCTGACGCCTCAAGCCGTGCGGATATTAAACCTTGCCGATAGCTATGCACAAAAAGCCGGTGATGAATACATCGCCAGCGAATGGGCACTCTTGGCACTGGCCGATCAGGGCGAGACCAAGCGTCTGATCGAAGCCGCTGGTAGTGATGCCAAGCGTTTAAGGACCGTGATTGAACAGGTGAGGGGAGACAGTAAAGTGAATAGTAATAACGCCGAAGACCAGCGCGAAGCTCTGTCGAAATACACCATCGACCTGACCGCACGTGCTCTGGAGGGCAAGCTTGATCCTGTGATCGGACGTGATGATGAGATCCGTCGCACGATTCAGGTGTTGGCACGCCGGACCAAAAATAACCCTGTACTGATCGGTGAGCCGGGGGTGGGTAAGACTGCCATCGTCGAGGGTCTGGCCCAGCGCATCGTCAATGGCGAAGTGCCTGAGGGACTCAAAAACAAAAAAGTCCTCTCGCTCGATCTTGGGGCGCTGATCGCCGGTGCGAAATTCCGTGGTGAATTTGAAGAGCGCCTCAAAGCTGTGCTGTCGGATCTGGCCAAACAAGAAGGACAGGTGATCCTCTTCATTGATGAGCTGCATACCATGGTCGGGGCTGGTAAAGCCGATGGTGCCATGGATGCGGGTAATATGCTGAAGCCTGCCTTGGCCCGTGGTGAACTGCACTGCGTGGGTGCGACCACGCTGGATGAGTACCGGCAGTACATCGAGAAAGACGCCGCACTTGAGCGCCGCTTCCAGAAAGTGCTGGTCGATGAGCCATCGGTCGCTGACACCATTGCCATTCTGCGCGGACTTAAAGAACGCTATGAACTGCACCATCAGGTCGAGATTCAGGACTCGGCGATCATTGCCGCTGCGCGCATGTCGCATCGCTACATTACGGATCGCAATCTGCCGGACAAGGCTATTGACCTGATCGACGAAGCCGCCAGCCGTCTGCGGATGGAGATGGACAGCAAGCCTGAGGTGATGGATAAGCTCGAACGCCGTATTATCCAGCTCAAGATGGAGCGAGAAGTGCTCAAGAATGACGATGATGCCGGTAGCCGTACCCAATTGCGTCAGATTGATACCCAGATCGAGCAACTGGAGAAAGAATATGCCGACCTGAACGAAGTCTGGCTGGCTGAGAAAGCACTGGATAAGGGCAGTAAACAGATCCTCGAAGATCTGGAAAATGCCCGCGTCGCGTTTGAGAAAGCCGAGCGTGAAGGCAATTACGCCGAAATGGCCCGTCTACAGCACGGCGTGATCCCTGAGCTGAAGAAGCAACTGGCTCAGGATGAAAAAACCGAAGACGCCGAGAAGCCCAAACTCCTGCGCAATAAAGTCACCGACAATGAGATTGCTGAAGTGGTTAGTGCCGCAACCGGCATCCCGGTCAGTAAGATGATGCAGGGTGAGCGCGAGAAATTGCTGGATATGGAAGGCGAACTGCACAAACGTGTGGTCGGACAAGATGAAGCTGTGGTCGCTGTGGCGAATGCTGTACGTCGCTCGCGCGCGGGCTTGTCTGATCCGAACCGCCCAAGCGGCTCGTTCCTTTTCTTAGGGCCTACGGGTGTAGGTAAGACTGAGCTGAGTAAGGCGCTGGCGAACTTCCTGTTTGACAGCGACGACGCCATGATCCGCATCGACATGAGCGAATTCATGGAGAAGCACTCGGTTAGCCGTCTGGTTGGTGCTCCTCCGGGTTATGTCGGCTACGAAGAAGGCGGCACACTGACCGAAGCCGTACGGCGCAAGCCCTACAGCGTGGTGCTCTTGGATGAAGTTGAGAAAGCTCATCCAGATGTGTTTAACATCCTCCTGCAAGTACTGGACGATGGCCGTCTGACTGACTCACAAGGTCGGGTAGTGGACTTTAAGAACACCGTGATCATCATGACCAGTAATCTCGGCTCGGCTGCGATCCGCGAGCTGGGTGAGGATGCACCGGCAGAGCAGGTCAAAGAAGCGGTGATGGATGCAGTGGGTGAACACTTCCGGCCCGAGTTCATCAACCGGATCGACGAAGTGGTGGTCTTCCATCAGTTGGGTCAAAGTCAGATCCGTGGCATCGCGGACATCCAGCTTGAGCGTCTGCGTCGTCGCCTGACTGAGCGCGAGATTGACCTCGTACTGGATGACTCGGCCTTCGATCAATTGGTGAAAGTGGGTTACGATCCGGTCTTTGGTGCGCGTCCGCTGAAGCGTGCCATCCAGTCCGAAATCGAGAATCCGCTGGCGACCCGTATCCTGTCGGGTGAGTTCACCCACGGTGATACCATCACCGTGAGCGCCGATCCAGACCGTGAGCATGCGCTTCAGTTTGAGCGGGCCCGCTTCCACTGATGACGTGGTGATATTGCCTAGGGATCATAAAAAAGACGAAGCTAGCTTCGTCTTTTTTATGCCGATAAGAATCAAGGGTGTTAAAGGAGTGTACGTGTTTACCTACGTCTGATGAGGTTTCGATGCGTTTGAGTTTGTGGCATGGCTTTGTTATAAGAACAAGACGTGATCAAAATGCATGGCGCAGGACTTAAACAGAAATTAAAAGGGAATAAAAATATGTCTAATCATGATCTGGATGCCTATAACGCAAAACATGAACTGATCAGCTGTAAAAAAATACTCGTTAACCATGTACTGACCAATACCCATGTGAAATCCAATCCCGCACTTGTTGCCAAGATCAAGACCATTTCCCTTCAGCTTGAGGAGTGCATGGCTGCAATCAATATCGCCGCTTATCGTCAGGAGCGCTCGGTCAACAGCTCTACGGTGGCATTAGACCAGTTCAGTGAACACTATTGGCGCCTGCGTCCAGAAGGCACTACTCATGCCATCTTCAGTCCTGCTGAAAATATCGTCTACTGGGGAAAATCCGGTAAAGCCGACGCGCATAAAGTTAAAGACATTCAATACATCTGGTCACTGTCAAACTGGTCGGATCAGCATCATGTGCTCAAAAAAGTCCCCACGGATGAGTCGGCATTCCAGATTGTAAAATTCCCCAGCATTGACCATATTGCCATCCGCTACAACGGGCAGGTGTATTCGGTACCTATGCCGAATGAATACCGCGCGATCTATGAAATGCTCTACCAGCAAGGCATGGACCCGACGCCTTTTGATGCCGAAGAGGGTTTCCTGCATCCGGTAACTCATGCGTTTATTGATGCTAAGGATGCGCTGATCTATGCCAAATATATCGGCATGCTGCCCGAAGACAAAGAGATCGCTCATTTGCGGCCTGCCATGTTGCTTTCTGCATAAGATTTCGAGCCTTAATATCTGGTATAGACCATCGCGAGTAAGTAGCGGTGCTCGTTCATTGCGTCGTTAAATCCTATTTTGACTGATGTCGAACAGCATCATAGACTTGCCAGCCAGAACGAAATTTTGACCAGATGTTATTTGTTTTTATGTTTAAAATTATTGAAATAATGTGATGAAAATTTTAATAAAATCGTGAGATATTTGATGGTTTGAATTGCGTGATTGTATAAATTTTGCTAAATTGGGAGCACAATAAATACGATTTACGGCTATGACAGGAGTCTGGCAAGATGAATAAAACAATGATCGCAAATGGAGTGAAAACGACGCAAACGGCCATGACATCATCTATGCATTCTGTCTGGGCTTTTCGGCTAAGTTTGATTTCTCCTCATACGGTACGCTCTGCGGCGTTTACGCTTATGATCGCGTGCTTCATGCCATTGGCGCATGCTGCGACCCCAATGAGTGATGATGAGTTAGATAGTAAATATCTTGATGTACCAGCCAAAGCTGTACTCATCCATAAGACGACCGATTCCGGCGATTCGACGGCCATTCAGGCAAGTGTGCCCCCTGTTCCTGCCGTACTGGATTCTACCCAGCTTAATCCAACACAGGCAACTGATGCGATGAACCAGAGTATTATTCTGTCTGGACTCAATCAGCAACTTCGCACACTGGGCACGACTGATCTGTCAGGAGTCACTGCGGGGATCACGAACTCTGCTCAACCACCTGCATTTGGTACAGAAAATTTCAGTCTGAAATGGGCTGGCAACTTGAACGAAGTCTTCTCACCACCCCCTAATAATCTAGACTTCTTGCGTTCGATCTATGGTGACGATGCTGAGTTGTACTTTACCAAACCAGTCAATATCTCGATTGAGGTGACTGGTCATCATAACAATTGATTTAGCACTACGGTTAGCGCTACTCCGCGACTAAACAGTTGTCAAACGAGTCTCTGTGGGTGTTTGTTGCTCCTAAAGACTGAGAGATATGAAAAAAGCACTACAAGATCCTGTAGTGCTTTTTGTTTGGTCATGGCGCCATAGCATAATAAGAGAAAAACAAATGGTGGTCTGAACATCCACATATGGCCAACGATGAGGTGCAGGGTTCAGCGTGGCGCTTAAGTGGCGATATGTAGTCGTTGCATCAGAAAGTTGGCGCACCATGCTGGTCCAATCAGCAGGAACTGTAGATCTTTAAAGAAAGAGGGCTTCTTGCCTTCGACTTTATGCCCATAAAACTGCCCGATCCAGCCTAGGATAAATAAGGCGATATAAAACCAAACTGGATTGCCCATCAGTGCTATTAACGGTGCAGATAGCATGGCAATGATGGTGACAACCAATGCAGAAAATAGCGACATCACGAGAAAGAGTGGCAGGGATAGGCGGGCGTAAAACAACATCATCAGGATCAGGATTAGCAGGGTGCCAATTGGTGTGAGGCTCCAGATCATCCCGATAATGCTGGCGGTGATTAATGGCACGCAGATCCAGTGGATTTTCTTATTTAAAGGATTTTGGTGGCTAATGCTGTATTCAGCAAGCCAACTGTCTAGCGTGCGCATGATTGATCTCCTAAGAGGCATAATAATAGCCTGTCCCATGAGTGTAATGCACTGTAAGGTGGGATTAAAATGATAAAAGCCGCAAAATTGCGGCTTTTATGTCATAGGTCTAAAGCAGCGCTTAGTCTGGGCTGCTCACACGTTCGATGGTGACGTTACCTGTACCTTTGCTCACGATGCCCAGCTTCTCAGCTGCACCGTAAGAGAGGTCGAGAATACGGTTGCCGACATAAGGGCCACGGTCATTGACCTTAACAACGACGCTTTTGCCGTTGTCTTTGTTGGTCACGCGGATATAGCATGACAGGGGCAGCGAGCGGTGCGCTGCAGTCATGGCATTCATGTCAAAACGTTCGCCGTTGGCGGTTTTGTGCCCGTTAAATTGATGACCATAAAAAGATGCAATCCCGTTCTGCTTGAAACGGCGTACCGTGTCACTGGCGACGGAGCTCAGACGGTCCAGTACACTGCTATTGTCACTGGTGGTCGTGCTGCTGTCGCGTGCAGTCGTGGCTTGCTGTGCTGCATCATCACGTGCCAGCGCACCAGAAACCAGTGTGGAATCTTGAGCGGAAGTCGTCAGGGACTGAGATGGCATCAGCTCTGCATGAGCAGCTGTAGTCAGTACAGTCAGTACAGCACAGGTCGTTAAAGTGAATCGCATAGTTGTTCCTCTGGACAATCATCAGCGATATCCAGGATTGGTTATCGGCGAGTGACCATCTTCAAGTTTGGCTAAATAGTCTATGTAAATAATTAGCGCTATGTTGTTTCGAGCTTCATCCTATCGGCTAAATATAAAATTGTCTAAAAAAATGCCAAAAAAATACGAGGAGTAACCAAAATGCTCAAAAACAGACTATTTTTTGAACATAATTGAAACAATATATTTCAAATATTGCATTTTATTAAAATCCATGAATCAAGTTATGGTGTTTTTGAGGCATCTAAAGTGGGAAATAGCGCTTTTGATGCTGGTGCAGTGATTTTGGGTGTGGACGCTGGCACCGCTGTGGTGGCAGGGGGTGATGACACCGGCTGCCCCGGTGGCGGGTCGCCTTCCGGGCCGCGTGCGCGGATAGAGGCACCGAGTTGCCATACTGCGGTCGCATAGAGGCGGCTGCGGTTATAGGTGGTGATCACCTGATAGTTAGGGTAGGTCAGCCAATACAGCGGTCCTTTGTCACCCATCAGTCGTATGCCATTGACCAGATCATTCGGGTCGATCTTGGCGGTAACAGGGGTGAGTCCCAGCGCGAACAATTCACCTGCCGGACGCGGTTTGGTGAGATCCTTGGCGATGACCAGCGTATCGTCAGTGCCTTTATATTCTGCACGATAGCCGATTGGCTTGCTGCGCTGCCAGCCGTGAGCAGCCAGATAGTTGGCGACGGAGCCAATGGCATCAATCGGGTCATTGATCAGATCTATATGTCCATCATTATCGAAGTCCACGCCATATTGGCGAATACTGCTGGGCATGAACTGTGGATAGCCGATCGCACCGGCATAAGAGGATTTGACAGATGTGGGATCCAGCTTCTGGTCGCGGATAAAGACAAATAACTCCGCAAGCTCTTGCTTGAAGTAGTCCGGACGGCGGGTATCCCGAAAAGCCAGCGTCGAGAGCGCGTCTATCGCCTGAAATGAACCTTTATGGCCGCCAAAGCCAGTCTCAACTCCTAAGATGCCCAGAATGATCTCTTTGGGCACGCCATAGGTGTCTTCGGCACGTTTTAAGGCATCGGCATAGGTATTCTGAAACAGCAGGCCTTTATTGATGGTTGCTTCGGTGATGAACTGAGGCTGGTATTCATACCATTCTTTGCTTTCGCCGGGCTTAGCCATGATCGCAAGGATGCCGGGTTTGAAATGTGCATTCGCCATCAGGGCATCGACATCAGAAGGGCTGAACTGATACTGCTGTACCAGTTGATCACGAAAAGCAGGATAGGCAGGATCCTGATCAAAGTCGCCCGCATGCACAGCGGTTGTGATCAGCATGGTGGAGGCTATGATGGTAGAGACTGCGGTGGCAGGCAAAAATGCAAAGCTGCGAGAGTGATAGGACGACAACAGAAAATCCCTCGAAGTAATGACTTATATATTGTAGAAATGCTTGGCTTGTAAGCCTTACGGAACTATATCACGAGCCCGTCATGATGCTGGCGGACTGTCTGGCGTGGAATTGGTGTGATTCTGTAAATCATGAACCGCTGCATTCAGGTGTCGTGCTGAATGCATGCGGATAAAATGAGTGTTTGCGCAGGAGCATCAACGTGAAAGCATTAACGATGCGTGCGTATCGACATGAGTAGACCAAAACCGCTCATCAGTGTGATGAGTGCAGTGCCGCCATAGCTGATAAAAGGCAACGGTACGCCAACGACGGGCAGGATGCCGCTGACCATGCCGACATTAACGAAGACATAGACAAAGAACGACATCGCAATCGCAGCGCCGAGCAGACGGCCATAGGTGTCCGGGGTTTGGAAGGCGATATAAAGTGCGCGGCCAACCACAGCACCATAGAGAATTAGTAATAAGGTAACACCGACCAGACCAAACTCTTCCGAGAATGCTGCAATGACGAAGTCTGTATGCCCCTCGGGCAGGAATTGCAGGTGTGATTGCGTGCCGTGCAGATAGCCTTTACCCATGAGTCCGCCGGAGCCGATGGCCGTCTTGGACTGGATGATGTTCCAGCCAGTGCCCAGGGCGTCGGCTTCGGGGTCAATCAGGGTGAGAATGCGTTGCTTTTGATAGTCATGCAGCAGGAAGTTCCAAGCGAGTGGCAGGATTGCGCCGAGCGCTGCCACCATCCCTCCCAGCATCCACCAAGGTAGACCTGCAAAGAATACGACAAAGAATCCACTGGCACTGACCAGAATGGCGGTACCGAGGTCGGGCTGTTTGGCGATTAGTCCGGCAGGTACAAGAATCAACCCAAATGCAAGTACCACAATGCGCCAATTGGGTGGCAATGTGCGTCCCGACAGAAACCACGCAATCATCATCGGCATGGCGAGTTTGAGGAATTCAGAGGGCTGGAAGCGGAATAGCCCGGGTATCCCGAGCCATCGACGTGCACCCAGCGAGACTTGTCCGACTAAGGCAACCATGATGAGGAGAATCAGCCCCATGCCATAGAACCACGGCGAGAAAGCCTGATACATTTTGGGGGGGATCTGGGCTAGCATGATCATGACCGCAAAGGCCATACAAAAGCTGATGGCCTGACGATAGACCATGCCTGCATCTTGTCCTGAAGCGCTATAGAGCACGATTAGACCAGTGATCGCAGCGATCATCAGCAGCATCAACAGCCAAGGGTCAAGATGCATCCGCGTCCAGCGGCCGGGCTGCATCTGCATGGTCGTCCCATCACGCGGGGCATAGCGCAGAAACCGGTAGTGATGGTAGTCGGACATCTTGCCTTAGAACCCTTATACTGATGCGTAGAACTGTGAAATGAAGCAGCGACGTTGGGGACGTCATGCTGCTCTTTAATTTTACACAGTATAGATCAGTTGATCATAGTGAGTTGTAAAGGCTTCCAGTTCTTTTTGGCTCAAGTTTGGGATCAACTTGTCGATGGCGACATGCAGGGCCTTGGTGATGGCCCCCTGAGCAAAGCTTGAGGCATTGCGCTTGATCAGACCCAGACCCAAGGTTGCTGTGAAGTCCACCATGAAGTGCTTGATCATCACGTCCGAGTATTGCTTGAACTGAATGGTCAATGGCGCACGTACAGAGGACCCGTCACCTGCGAGGACCACTGCAAAAGAGGCTTTCATATCGGCAACCAATGCATCCGGCAGAGGAGCGCCAACTTTGAATTGGCCATTGGCAATATGGGTGCTGGTTGCCAGAAATTCGGTCGATTTCAGGACTTTCTCGTTTGGTTCTTTGCTTAAGAGTTGTTTCATCAGCACATGCACGGTGCTCTTAATGAAGTGTGCCAGCTTTTCCATGGTGTCTTTCTTGTCGCTGGGTGGCAGCATATGGACGAGTTGCACCAGTACGGTTTCGATCAACTCATCGGTAATGCCCAGAGAGACTTTGTCGCGAATGATGTACATCGGTTCACTGGAGCCGGTTTTGGCTTGTTCCAGGGCGGTTTCGATATTGCTTTTCAGTGTGTCGGAAGGGGTAAAACCAAAATAAGCAGTCATTCTTTAGTCCTGATGCAAAGTATGTTTATAAAGTGATCGTTGTTAAAAGCTGTCGTTAAAAAATATCAATCTACGAAAACAGGCAAATTTTTATATCGGGTACAAGCCAAAACTTTTGCCTTCACAACCCGATATAAGCGAGCATTATTGTGTGTTGTCTGTACGTATTTGTCGAGATCATTTGCAAGCTTTTGGCGTACTTATGAGTCAGAAAAGGGATTCAAGGCAGGCTAAACCTTTTCAATGATTTACTGGCGGGCTAGTCGTTGAACTTTGGGCAACCACTCTGGGTGCGACGTGCGACAAGGGTTGATGTCGAGCCCGCCACGTCGTGTGTACTGGGCATGCACGGCGAGTTTATTGGGTGTGAGTATCTGCCAGAGATCAGCAAAGATCTGCTCGACACACTGCTCATGGAATCCACTGTGCTTGCGATACGAGACAATATAAGTCAACAGTCGTGCATGATCGATCTTTTGACCTTCATAGCGGATAAAGACCGTCCCCCAGTCTGGCTGACCGGTGACCGGGCAATTGCTACGCAGCAGATCAGAGTAGAGCAACTCTTCGACAATGGTCTCCGAGGTGGCATGTGCAAGTGCAAGCAGGCTGGCTTTGGGTTCGTCAGGCACGGCAGCAACCAGAGGCAGGGTGTCCAGACATACACCCGTAGGCAGATGGGTGCTTAAGTCGTCTACAGACAGTAATTCAAACAGCACATCACCCCCTGCTGCCTGCGAGATATCCTTGGTGACCAGATTGATCAAGACATCGGGATGGGCAAAGCGGCAGAAATTCATGCTGTTAAAATAGAGCTTGAGCGACTTGGACTCCACCAGATAGGGCGTACTGGCAGGCAGGGTAATGCGACCAATGGCGACCAATGGCTTACCGGTATGATCCAGCCATGACAGCTCGAATGCATGCCAGACATCCACCCCCTGATAGATACCGAGTACATCGCTTGCATCTATCAGCGCACGGCCTTCGGCACGTGGGATAGGAAACAGCACATGTGGACTGTACTCGGTCGGGTAGTCGGTGTGTTGACCCAAACTTGAGCCATGCACGCTGTTGTCTATACTCATGCACGCATTCCGGTACCGCGACGCAGCAGGTGGTAGGCGAGCCAGTACATCAGCACGCAAAGGAGGGTGATCGCGCCCAGAGAAGCCCAGACATTCACATCACTGATACCGAGGATGCCGTAACGGAATGCATTGACCATATAGACGATGGGATTGAGCAGTGACAGAGCTTTCCATGTCGGTGCAAGCTGATCCATCGAGTAGAACACGCCGCCCAGATAAGTCAGCGGGGTGAGAATAAAGGTCGGCACGAGGTTCACATCGTCAAAGGTCTTGGCATACACGGCGTTGACGAAGCCACCGAGTGAAAAGAGCGTCGCGGTTGCAAACACGGTATAAATCACGATACCGACATGTTGCAGATCCAGATGGGTGAAGAACAGTGACAGCATGGTCACGATAGCGGCAACTAAGAGGCCACGGATCACCCCACCGATCACAAAGCCGAGCAGGATAATATGATGCGGCACCGGACTGACGAGCAGCTCTTCAATCGAGCGCTGGAATTTGGCGCTGAAAAAACTCGACACCACATTGGCGTAGGTATTGGTGATGATCGCCATCATCACGAGGCCCGGCACGATGTATTGCATATAGGTGACGCCGTGCGTCTGGCCGATGCGGCTGCCGACCAGATTGCCGAAGATGACGAAGTACAGTGTCATGGTGATGGCTGGTGGCAGCAGGGTCTGCGACCAGATGCGCATGAAGCGGCGGACTTCTTTAATCACGATCGTGGTAAATGATACCCAAAGCTGATAACGCGTCATGATTTATCCTTTCAGATTTTTTTCAACCAGACCTACGAAGAGCTCTTCGAGGCGGTTGGACTTATTGCGCATACTGGAGATGACGAGACCTTGCGATGACAGAATCTGGAAGACATCATTGAGTGAATGATTTTTTTCCAACGACAGCTCAAGCGTGTGGTCATCTACGGATTTTAAGTGAATACCGGGGATATGGATGGATGGCAACGCACTGATCGACTGTTTCAGATCCAAAATAAATGTCTCAACTGACAGCGAGGCCAGAAGGCTCTTCATGTCGGTGTCTTCTTTGATCTCGCCTTTGTCGATGATCGCGATACGCTTACACAGTACCTCGGCTTCTTCGAGATAGTGTGTGGTGAGAATGATCGAGGTGCCTTGGTTGTTGAGCTCGGTGAGGAAATCCCACATCGAGCGGCGCAGCTCGATATCGACGCCTGCCGTAGGCTCATCCAGAATCAGCATACGCGGCTCGTGTACCATGGCACGGGCAATCATCAGACGGCGCTTCATGCCGCCTGAGAGCATGCGAGCTTGCGAGTCACGTTTGTCCCAGAGACCCAGTTGAGTCAGGTATTTCTCGGCGCGATCAATCGCGATGTGGCGCGGGATACCATAGTAGCCGGCCTGCGTTACCAGAATGTCAAAGACTTTCTCAAACATCCCAAAGTTGAATTCTTGTGGTACGACACCGAGCTGCTGCTTGACGCCCGAGGCATCTTTGTCGATGTCATAACCAAAGACATTGACCGTGCCGCCGGACTTTAAGGTCAGGGAGCTGATGATGCTGATGGTGGTCGATTTGCCCGCACCATTGGGGCCTAACAGGGCATAGAAGTCACCCGGAGAGACGGTAAGGTCTATGCCTTTCAAGGCTTGAAAGCCGTTCGCGTAGGTTTTGGTCAGATTGCGGATCTGCAAGGCATCGGTCATGAACTTTTCTCAAAACAAATCAGCAGAGATTGCTGTTCAGATGGTCATTCTTGATGAAGGGAAGTGGGCTTTATTATGCGAGCTTATCAGGAGAAAGCAAGGGCGAGGGCATGAAAACTTTATTAAGCGTTATAAAATAGTCGGATCGGATTTGATTGTCAGCATGGCTTGCAAACGATATGCTGACAATCGGTCTATCGCAGAAAAGAGGTGTCATGAATACTGATAGGCAGTCATTGATCCATAATCCCGTCTATATCCGTACATGTGTGGTGTTATTCAGTCTGCTTTGGATCGTTTTTTTTGGTTTTTATGATTGCAGTTGTCGGGTGGCATTGGAGCCTGTGATTGGCGATGTGTGTTTTGTAACAGCTATCATTTACATATTGGATCATTGCCTGACCGCCATGTTTGGAACTGAACGGGAATTGGGTGTGGTGATACATGCTTGGGGAACGGGGTGGTGTGGTCATCCTTTGGGACTTGTCTTGCTGGTCGCCATGATGATCTCTGTGGGTCCCATTGCACTGCCAATAGCAGCCCTGATCCGCATGACTGGTGAATCCAGCAGAATGATCGTGAAGAAATAGCAGTCCGTCCTTATAATAGATAGAACACGATGACAAGGCCTTGTAGATTTGAGATAGGCTAACACGTGCGTTCTTTTATATACGGAGTATCCTGATGACTGTCCATCCCGCCACACCTGCCTCAAGCCTTGAGCTGTCTCATCTGGATGCGTCCGGTGCGGCCCGTATGGTGGATGTCTCGGACAAAGCCGTTACCCAACGCACCGCTGTGGCCGAAGGATTCATCCATCTGCAGCCTGCGACCATGCAACTCCTTCGCGATCAGGCCATGCCTAAAGGTGACGTTTTGGCGACGGCGCGCATCGCGGCGATCATGGCAGCGAAGCAAACGTCCAATCTAATCCCGCTCTGCCATCCACTGCCGTTGACCAAGGTTGCCGTTGATCTGACGCTTCAGGATGCACCGCATCCCGGTATACGTATCGAAGCTATCTGCCGTACCACGGGGCAGACGGGAGTTGAGATGGAGGCGCTGACCGCAGTCAGTGTAGCGGGCCTGACGCTCTATGATATGTGCAAGGCGGTGGATCATGAGATGGTGATCGATGCGATACGGCTGATCAAAAAAAGCGGTGGCAAGCGTGATATCGATCTATCGGTACAAGGATAAGGAGAAGATAGCATGACTAATCCTACTTCAAGTGTTCCATCCCCAGTTCGTGTACTGTTCTTTGCCCGTCTGCGGGAGAAAATGGGCTTTGCCGAGGCGACGCTGGATATTGAAAGCACCACATCGCTGGCTGAATTACAAGCCCGTCTGACTGCAGCGTATCCTCAGTTTGCAACCTTACCTCAGCCGGTCTTGGCGGCGGTGAATCAGGAGTTCGCTGTTGACCAACAACTGGTCCATGCTGGTGATGAGGTGGCGTTCTTCCCGCCAGTGACGGGAGGCTGATCATGCCAGAGTCTGAAGAGGCATCTCCAGCGGTGCCGGTCGATATCGAAGTACTTGCACAGCCTTTTGATGCGCGTTATCTGGAGCAGCGTTTAGAGCAGTTGAGCATCGCCCACGGCACAGCCGGTGCCGTGGTGACCTTTATGGGTCAGGTGCGAGCAAGCGGTGATCAGGTTGGAGTAACCGGGCTGAAGCTTGAGCATTATCCCGGCATGACCGAGCGTGTCTTGCATTGCCATGTGATGCAGGCCTGCGCCCGCTGGCCGCTGCTGGCTGTGGTGCTGGTACATCGCGTCGGTGAGATGTATTTGGGTGAGAATATCGTGGGGATCTTGGTTGCCAGTGCACACCGTCAGGCAGCCTTTGATGCCGTGCAATATTTGATGGATTTCCTCAAGCATGACGCGCCGTTCTGGAAGCAGGAGTTGACTGCAGACGGCGCGGCATGGGTAGAACAGAAGCACAGTGATATTGAGCGTCTAAAACGCTGGTAAACGCTCAAGTTGCTTAGACACTTGTTCCATGTTTGTTGACGCAACTGGCCAAGGTCTTGCCTAGCGCCAGTACGGCCTGCTCAAGGCGCTCGTCGGTGATTTTGCCATCCTGCAGTTTTTGCCCAGTCACTGCGACTTGATCCGGTAGCACCAAAAAACCTAGATTTGACAGATACATACGCACCATCATCAGGCTGCGTAAGCCTCCCACGATGCCGGGGCTCGATGAGACCAGAGCCGCCGGATAGTTTTTAAATACCCGCAGACCGCTTTTGCCATCAGGCTCAGCGCGGCTCATCCAGTCGAAGGTGTTTTTGATGAGTGGTGTGAAGAATCCATTGTACTCAGGTGATGCCAAGAGCAGGCCGTCATGTGCTTCAAAGACACGCAGTAGACGCTGGGCTGCTTCCGGCATGCCATGGGCGTGCTCATCGTCGCCATTGTACAGGGGCAGGATATAGTCGTTGAGATTGATCAGGGTCACCGTACAATTCTCTGCTGACTCGGCACCCCGGATGGCGGTCTGCAGGACCTGACTGTTCAGCGAACCGGTACGGGTACTGCCTGAAAATGCCAAAAGGCGAGTGGTCATATTGATATCCTTGTTGTTTGCGTCAGAGACGGTTAATAGGAGGGGAATTAAAGCGTCTAGCAGGTTTTAACTAGGTGCAGTCGTTGTCTTTTTTGCCTATATGCCCAGATCAGGTGAATCTCGTCAAGTGGAATCTGCTGCTTTGCCGATCAGGTGAGGTACATAAATCACAGCAGCCTTTTCATTTCTCCTTTAAACTAACCGACAATATTTTTTGAGTCGTATGCTCTGGTTGCAGATGTACGATGTTTTTTTAGCGGTGATCGGATGGGTTGGTCTAAATCTGTTGCACCGCGTGTGGTAGGGAGCGCTTATGCCACCGTTTGTTTTGGTTGATGGCTCGTATTATCTGTTTCGAGCCTTTCATGCTTTGCCGCCTTTGACGACCTCGCAGGGGTTGCAGACCAATGCCGTCAAGGGTGCATTGTCTGCGCTGCAGAAGCTCATGCGTCGTATGCAGCCGACCCATATGGCGGTCATCTTTGATACGCCTGAGCCGACCTTTCGCCATGAGCTGTCGGCCGACTACAAATCTCATCGTCCCGCGATGCCTTCGGAACTGTCTAGTCAGATTCCTTACCTACATGCCGTGATCAAGGCCTTGGGAATTCCTTTGTTGCTCTTGCCTGGTGCCGAGGCTGATGATCTAATCGGGACCTTGGCTTGCCGTGCCGTAAAAGAAGGCCATCAGGTACTGATCTCGACGGGTGACAAAGACATGGCTCAGCTCGTCAATGATCATATCAAGCTTGAAGACAGCTTTCGTGAGCAGGTATTGGATCATGATGGTGTGATCGCCAAGTTTGGCGTGCGTCCCGAGCAGATCGTGGACTATCTGACCCTGATGGGCGATGCGTCCGACGGGATTTCAGGTATCCCGGGCGTAGGCAAAGTCACAGCGGCCAAGCTGCTGAACGAGTACCAGACTATTGGCGGTATCTTGGAGAACATCGACAAGATTAAAGGCAAAGTCGGTGAAAACCTGCGCGAGCATGCGGATCGTATTCCGCTCAATCATCAGCTTGCCAGCATCGTCTGCGATCTGCCGCTGGCCTTGGACTGGCATGAGCTGAAGCTGGGTAATCCCAACGTGCCTGCGCTCAAGTCACTCTATGCCGAGCTTGAGTTCCGCACCCTGCTGCAGTCGCTTGAGCATCCAAATCATCCGGATAATGCTGCTGTACCACCCCCTGAGCCACCACGTGATGCAAGTGTGGCGAGCGAGCCAGCGGCAGTGGTCACCGATCCTGCAGCGACGGTTTATCATACTGTGTTGGAGCGGGATGTATTTTTGTCTCTGGTCGAACGCCTGAGGGCCGCGCCGCGCTTTGCGGTCGATACCGAGACGACCAGTCTGGATTATCGCCGCGCGTGTATCGTTGGGGTGTCTGTCGCATTGCAGGCTGGCGAAGGCTTCTATATTCCGATCGGGCATGACTATATGGATGCGCCGGAGCAGTTGGATGCAGACTTTGTCTTGTCCACACTCAAACCGATTTTGGAAAATCCCGCCATCGGCAAGATCGGTCAGCATATGAAGTATGACGCTCATGTGTTCCATAATCATGGTATCCGTCTGCAAGGCTGGGCCTTTGATACCATGCTGGCTTCCTATGTGTTGAATCCCACTGCCACTCGTCATGGTATGGACGATCTGGCGCGCTATTATCTCGACTACACCACTATCTCGTTTGAAGAAATCGCCGGTAAAGGCGTCAAGCAACTGACCTTTAATCAGATCCCACTCAAGCAGGCTGCACCTTATGCGGCAGAAGACGCCGAAGTGACTTGGCGGCTCTATGAGCATTTTTCCCGTGAGCTGGCGAAGCTACCTCGTCAGGAGCAACTGCTTGCGACCATCGAGATGCCAACCGCACAGGTGCTGTGCGAGATGGAGGAGAATGGCATTCGGCTTGATATCGATTTTCTCAAGCAGCTCGGTGAGCGTTTTGGTGAGCAGATTCGGGCTTTAGAGGCGCGGGCCATCGAGCAGGCGGGACAGCCCTTTAATGTCTCATCACCTAAACAACTCGGCGAGATCCTGTTTGATAAACTCGGCATTCCGGGTGGCAAGAAGACGCCCTCTGGTCAGTACGCAACCGGTGAGGCGGTGCTCGAGAAGATCGATCATCCGATCGTGGCGACTATTCTTGAATATCGTTCGCTATCCAAACTCAAGAGCACCTATACCGACAGCCTGATCGCGCAGAGTGATGTCGATACGCATCGTGTGCATACCAGCTATCATCAGGCGATTGCCGCGACGGGTCGTCTGTCCTCTACCGATCCGAATCTACAGAATATTCCGATACGCGGTGAGGTGGGACGCCAGATCCGCGAAGCGTTTATTGCACCTGAAGGCCGCATTGTGCTCGCGGCGGACTATTCGCAGATCGAGCTGCGCCTGATGGCGCATTTCTCGCAGGATGAGGCCCTACTTAAGGCTTTTCGAGAGGGCAAAGACATTCATCAGGCTACAGCTGCCGAGGTGATGGGGATTGCACTCGATGAGGTGACACCGGATCAGCGTCGTCAGGCTAAAGCGATTAACTTCGGTCTCTTGTATGGCATGTCGGCTTTTGGTCTGGCTAAGCAGCTCAATCTGTCGCGTAGCGAGGCGCAGGATTACATCGCGCTGTATTTCTCGCGTTATCCGCGTGTGCATGATTATATGGAAAATACGCGTAATCAAGCCCGTGAGCAGGGCTATGTCGAGACCATCATGGGGCGTCGTCTGTATATGAACGACATTCGCGCCAGCAACGCAATGATCCGTCAGGCTGCCGAGCGGGCCGCTATTAATGCTCCCTTGCAAGGGTCAGCTGCCGACATCATTAAACTCGCCATGATTCAGGTTGATCAGGCATTGCCCAAGCAACATGCTAAAATGCTGCTGCAAGTGCATGACGAACTGGTCTTTGAGGTCGATGAGGCCGAGGCAGATCGCGTGACCATGCTGCTCAAGCAGATCATGCCGAACGTATTGTCTGGTCGTGCCGAGATGGCCGTGCCGCTGGAGATTGAGGTTGGTCGTGGGGCCAACTGGGGCGTGGCCCACTGAGTTTTTTAAAGCTTCAAGTTATTAGTGGTTTATTTGTTTGATTGATAATCAGGTATTTGATGGTATGACAACTGCGCTTTCCTATACGCTTCAACCCGTTCCCTACGAGCTGTCCGCTCAGGAGCAACAAGACGCCCAATACGCCATGTCGATTGCCAATGCCAAGATCAGCACCAAAGTCTGGCTGATTGTGGCGGCGGTATGTCTGGGTGCTGTCGCGGGCATCGTGCTTTTGCATGGCTACTCCACCGCTTTTTTCTGGATTATTCTCGTATTTGCGACGATCTACGTGCTGATTCGTATGTTCGGCGTAGCGTGGTATATCAAGCGTGAAATGAAAAAAGTACCGACTCAGGACATCAAGGGCATCAAGCTCGGCGTACAGCCGCAGGGGATCGTCATGCTCCAAGGTACGGGTATGCAGATGGGACGTGGTTTTATTGAATGGAAACAGGTCACTGAATGGCGTGAAACTCCAAAGTTCATCTATCTGACCTATACCGCCAAAGGCCAGACCGGTGCCATGATCCTGCCGAAGCGCATGGCAGCCCAGAAGTTCCCGATTGACACGGTGCGCCACCATTTGCAGGAAGCTGTAGGCGATGCCAAATAACGCATCACCTGAATATAAAAAATCCCCGCATCGGCGGGGATTTTTTTAATGAAGTTGTTACAGGGCAGCTTTGAGTGCAGCAGCCTTATCGGTACGCTCCCAGCTGAAGTGTGGACCGTTGGCTTCGCGGCCAAAGTGACCGTAGCTGGCGGTTTCCTGATAGATCGGATGCAGCAGATCCAGCATACGGGTGATGCCATAAGGACGCAGGTCGAAGTGTTCACGCACCAGTGCGATGATGATCTCATCGCTCACTTTGCCTGTACCGAAGGTATTGATCGAGATCGAGGTTGGTTCGGCGACGCCGATGGCATAGCTGACCTGAATTTCGCATTTGTCGGCAAGGCCAGCTGCGACGATGTTCTTGGCTACATAGCGACCGGCATAGGCGGCCGAGCGGTCAACCTTGGATGGATCTTTACCCGAAAAGGCACCACCGCCATGGCGCGACATGCCGCCATACGTATCGACGATGATCTTGCGACCGGTCAGACCGCAGTCACCGACTGGGCCACCGATGACGAAGATGCCGGTCGGATTGATGTGGTATTGGGTATTGGCATGCAGCATCTCGGCCGGGAAAATCGACTTGATGATTTCTTCCATCACGGCTTCTTTGAGCGCGACTTGGCTGATAGCAGGGTCATGCTGGGTAGATAGCACGACGGCATCGACGTATTTGGGGATGCCGTTTTCATACTGGAAAGTTACCTGACTCTTGGCATCCGGACGCAGCCAAGGCAGGGTGCCGTTCTTGCGCAGTTCGGCTTGTTTTTGCACTAGACGATGGGCAAAGCAGATCGGTGCGGGCATCAGGGCATCGGTTTCATTGGATGCATAGCCAAACATCAGACCTTGGTCACCCGCACCCTGATCTTCGGGTTTCTGGCGGTCTACACCTTGGGCGATGTCGGGGGACTGCTTGCCGAGCATATTGATCACGGCACAGGTTGAGCCATCAAAGCCCAGATCGGAATGGTTATAGCCGATCCCGTTGACGGTTTCGCGGACGATTTTCTCAAAATCAATATTAGCGGTTGTTGTGACTTCACCGGCCAATACGACGGCGCCTGTTTTTACCAGGGTTTCGCATGCGACACGGGCATGTTTGTCTTCAGTCAGGATGGCGTCGAGAATCGCATCACTGATCTGATCTGCCATCTTGTCGGGATGACCTTCACTGACGGATTCAGAGGTAAAAACAGAATATTCGCGCATGAGAATTCCATTGCAAGGAGGTGAACACAATTAGCGCGCTATCATAACGTGAATTTGTTGCAGCGGCTAGCAGGTGACAGACTAAGCAAATCCGGAAATAGATGAATGAAATTCATCATAAGGTGAATAATTTGAGATATGCGTATTGTAACTGAATGCTTGGTCAATAAGGCACATGCTGTTCAAGAATCGCGTCATATATAGGCTGATCCTTGTCACTGTAGTGCAAACTTGGCTCAAATCAGGGTAAGAATGCTTTACCGTTGATCTGAATTCAAGGACAATAGCACTTTCCTTCTTATCCTTAGCACATTTTGCTGCAGGTGCCCGCCATGAGTCTTGCCACATCCTCTAAACCCGCCAAAAGTCTGCCAAACCTGAACCCGCCGCTGAATCAGCGTCGTCTGGCGAACGCCATCCGGGTACTGGCAATGGATGCGGTGCAGAAAGCCAATTCGGGTCACCCGGGTGCGCCGATGGGCATGGCGGATATTGCCGAGGTGCTGTGGCGCCATATCTTGCGCCATAATCCATCCAATCCGAATTGGGTTAACCGTGACCGCTTTGTACTGTCGAACGGTCATGGCTCGATGCTGCAGTATGCGCTGCTGCACCTGACCGGGTATGACGTGACACTGGAAGACATCCAGTCTTTCCGTCAACTGCATAGCCGGACACCGGGTCATCCTGAATACGGCTATACCGTGGGTATTGAGACGACGACCGGTCCGCTGGGACAGGGTATTGCCAATGCAGTGGGATTTGCCATCGCCGAGAAGACACTGGCGGCACAGTTTAACCGTGAAGGTTTGGAAGTGATTGATCATTTTACTTATTGCTTCCTTGGCGATGGCTGTCTGATGGAAGGCATCTCGCACGAAGTGTGTTCGCTGGCGGGTACCCTGAAGCTCGGCAAGCTGATCGCCTTCTACGATGACAATGGCATCTCAATCGATGGTGAGGTGGACGGCTGGTTTACCGATAACACGGCTGAGCGCTTTGAAGCCTACGGCTGGCATGTCGTACGTATCGATGGTCATGATGCACATGCGATCCGTGATGCGACGCTGGCGGCTCAGGCTGAGAGTGACAAGCCATCACTGATCATCTGTAAGACCGTGATCGGTCTGGGCTCGCCGAATAAACAAGGCAAAGAAGACTCGCACGGTTCGCCACTTGGTGCTGCCGAAATTGCCCTAACCCGTGAGATATTGGGTTGGGCAGATGCGCCGTTTGTGATCGCCGAAGATATCTACGAGGCTTGGGATGCCCGTGCCAAGGGTTCCGCGCTGGAACAGCACTGGGACAGTGTGTTTGAGATTTATCGCTCCCGCTACCCTGAGCTGGCTGCCGAGTTGACTCGCCGCTTGAAGGGTGATCTACCTGCTGATTTCCTGACTCGGGTCGATGCGTACATCGCCGCCTGTAATGAAAAAGCCGAAACCATCGCCACGCGTAAGGCCAGCCTGAATACCCTGACGGCACTGGGCCCGGATCTGCCTGAACTGCTGGGCGGCTCTGCTGACCTTGCAGGCTCGAACTTCACCATCTGGCCGGGCTGCAAAGGTCTGCAGGAACACGCTGCCGGTAACTACATTTACTACGGTGTGCGTGAATTCGGCATGACCGCGATTGCCAATGGCATCGCACTGTATGGTGGCTTTATCCCTTATGTGGCGACCTTCCTGATCTTTATGGAATACGCGCGTAATGCCGTGCGCATGTCTGCGCTGATGAAGCAGCGTGTGATCCATGTCTATACCCACGACTCGATTGGTCTGGGCGAAGACGGCCCGACCCATCAGCCGATTGAGCAGTTAGCCTCGCTGCGTGGCACACCAAATCTGCATGTCTGGCGTCCAGCCGATACGGTTGAGACCGCTGTCTCGTGGAAAGCGGCTCTCATGCGCCAAGATGGTCCGACAGCTTTGGTGTATTCGCGTCAAAACCTGCCATTCATGCCGCGTACTGCACAGCAACTGGTAGATATCGAGAAAGGCGGCTATGTACTGGCGGCAGAGAAAGGTGAGCTGAAAGCCATCATTATCGCGACTGGCTCTGAAGTGGCACTGGCGATGGAGGCTTACCAGCAGCTCGAAGGTGTACGTGTAGTATCCATGCCATCCTGTGAACTCTTCCAGCAGCAAGATGAGGTTTACCGTGAATCCGTACTACCAAGCGCCGTACGTGCACGTGTTGCGGTCGAAGCGGCTCATGTCGATTTTTGGTGGAAGTTTGTCGGTCTGGATGGACGCGTGATCGGTATGCGCTCATTTGGCGAGTCGGCACCGGCGGGTAAGCTGTTTGAATACTTCGGAATCACCACAGCTGCTGTCGTGCAGGCTGTACATGAGCTCACCGCTTCGTGAGTGATGTACCCCGCAGGTCATTGAGTCCATCAGGCCAGATTCGTCCACTGCGTGTTGCGATCAACGGTTTTGGCCGTATCGGTCGCAATGTGCTGCGCGCATGGTTTGAGAGCTTCGAGCGTTCTGAGAATCAAGGTTTGCCTCAGATCGAGATTGTGGCGATCAATGACATTGCACCTGCCGATATCCTGACGCATCTGCTACGCTTCGACAGTGCGCATGGGCGTTTCCCGGGCACTGCTACGCTCGTTGATGGTCATCTCGAGGTGATGAGCAGCGGACTGTCGCGGCGGATGACCTTCTTAAGCGAAGCTGACCCGGCACGTCTGCCTTGGGCTGCGCTTCAGGTTGATCTGGTACTGGAATGTACGGGGCAGTTTCGCTCGCGTGCGCAGGCTTCGCGTCATCTGGCGGCGGGTGCGAGGCGGGTGATCATCAGCGCAGCACCGTTTGATACGGTTGATGCCGCGATTGTTGTGGGGGTGAACGAATCCTCCCTGACCCGCGATGATCTGGTGATTTCCAGCGTCTCGTGTACCACACAGGCACTGGTGCCGCTGGTCAAGATTCTGGATGATGCCTTTGGTATCGAGTCGGCACTCATGACCGAGATTCATGCCATGACGGCTGATCAGAGTGTGCTGGATCATGCGCATCGGGATTTTCGCCGCGCGCGTGCATCTGCGCACAATATCATTCCGACGACGTCCAGTGCCATTGGTGCACTGAAGCGTGTTCTGCCGCATATGGCCGATCGGATTGAGGGCTATTCGATCCGTGTACCGACTCTGAATGTGGCGGCCATAGATCTGAGTGTCGTGCTTCGTCAGTCGGTGTCTGAGCTGGCCTTAAATGAGACCTTCTTGAAAGCAGCTGAGGGGCCGTATTGCAATATCATGGCGGTGACGGATGAGCCCCTGGTCTCTAGTGATTTTAATCATCAGCCGTATTCTCTCGTCGTGGATCGCCTGCAAACGCTCGTTGTTGGTCGGCAGGTTAAGGTATTAGCCTGGTACGACAATGAGTGGGGCTATGCCAACCGTCTGCTGGATATCTGTGCTGTGATCAGCACACTTGATCTTTAATATGCTTGCACTGATTTTGCCGATTTTTCGGAGTAGTCTCTGGTGAAGGGCTCTTTACGGTTTCAAACGATTCTCCCTCTTTAGAAATTATCCCATTCCGGTCTATCACTAAAGCGCTCAGCCAGAAAGTCCAGCATGGCGCGTAGTGCTGGCGGCATATGCTTGCGCGAGGCATAGACGGCATAAATTCCCAGCGTCGTCGCCTCATATTCTCGTAAAAGTGGGATCAAGCGTCCTGCCCGAATGGCAGGTGCAGCCAGATAGGTCGGAAGCAGTGCAATACCGGCACCTGCTTCAGCGGCCTGCATCATGACGGTGGATTCATTGGCCATCATGCTGCTCTGGACAGCATAAGCATGCGACTGCCCTTGATGGTCAAAATTCCACGTATGTTTTTCATGAAATGAATGGGTCAGGCATTGGTGTGCGAGTAAATCATCACCGCGCTGAGGAACGCCATGCGTACGTAAATATTCAGGCGAGGCGCAGATTACTGATCGACAGACGGAGATCTTACGGGCGATCAGATTGGGGTCCAGGCTGTTAGTGGTACGAATGGCAAGGTCGATGCGCTCTTCAATTAGATTGACGGTGCGATCCAGTAGCAGAAACTCAACACTGACTTTGGGATAGAGTTTAATAAAATCTGCCACAGCACGCGCCATCTGCGCATTTGCAAATGACGTGCTGACCGTGATACGCAATAATCCTTGTGGTGCAGCATCTGTGGGCTGTACGGTACTATGCATATCTTCAGTTAAATCAAGGATATGTCGGCACTGTGGGAGCAATTCTTCGCCCGCCGCAGTCAGGCTCAGCTTGCGGGTCGTGCGGTGAAGCAAACGGTTGCCGATCCAGTCCTCAAGCTCCGCGATATAGCGGGAGACGACAGGCCGAGACAGATCCAGCTTTTCGGCGGCAGTGGATTGACTGCCGCAATCCACGACCGTCACAAACACTTCCATGGCTTTGAGTTTGTCCATAGACGTCGTTATCCGTCAAAAAGTGGGCTAGTGAATATCAAGTAGGCTGATGCGTTACATCTTCTAAGTCTTATTAGAACGTTTTCTGCAATAAACTATAGCAGAAATCAGGGTTTTCAGTGCAGCGTAAAGCCTTTAGATTAGATGAGTTAAATGTAACTTAATTAATTACACTTAAGGAAACTCATCATGTCTGCACACCTTAACGTCAAGCATGCGCTGACGGCAATGACCTTATCAATGCTGACTACTGCTGTGTCTGCCGCCAATCCGGCTCCACCGCTTAATTTATCGATTTACAATCCGGGTTCAGCCGGGATTTTTCCTGTCTCTTCGGTATTGGTCAGTGGCAAGCATGATGCCATTCTGGTGGATGCCCAGTTTGGTGCCTCTCAGGCGCAGCAGGTGGTGAACCTGATCAAGAAGAGCGGTAAGCATCTGACGACCATCTACATCAGCCATGGCGATCCGGATTATTATTTCGGGCTTGCGACCATCAAGGCGGCTTATCCGGATGTACGCGTCGTCGCGACTGCCCAGACGGTAGATCATATGCGGCAGACCGTGCAGGGCAAGCTTACATACTGGGGACCGAAGCTGGGTGTGGATGCGCCCAAGCGGACGATCATGCCTGAGGTGCTTGATGGCGATCATTTAACGCTGGAGGGGCAACAACTGCAGATTATCGATCTGCAGGGTCGTCAACCAGAGCGGAGTGTGGTGTGGATTCCATCCATTCGCGCGATAGTCGGTGGTGTGGTCGTGGATGGAGCCAATAGTCATATCTGGATGGCGGATACGCAGACACCGAAGTCGCATACCGATTGGCTCACGACGCTATATAAGATTGAGGCACTGAAGCCTTTAGTTGTCGTGCCCGGACATTTTCAGGCGGGTGCACCGCTCAATCTGGATTCGGTACGCTATACCATCCGTTATATCGAGACCTTTGATCGTGAGGTGGTGAAGGCTGCCAATGCAGCAGATCTCATTACAGCGATGAAGCGGGATTATCCGCAGGCGCAAGGCACTGACTCGCTGGATTTGAGTGCTAAAGTCGCTAAAGGCGAGATGCAGTGGCCTTAAGCTTGGTAGGTATTTGAACGCGAAGCGGGCTGAGATGCCCGTTTTTTTGTTTTGTTTAATCGTGACAATCAAGGTGAGGTCGAGATCACCGCATAGCTACCAGTGGCAAAAGCGACCAGCTTACGCGATCCATCAGGATGGCGTGTGTACAGATCGACGCGCATGACGATGGTGCGCCTACCGCGTTTGACTAGCGTCGCAATAGCTTCCAGTGTCACGGCTTCGGGGCGGGCGAGGAAATGCATATGCAGATCCTGTGTCACCGCCATAATTTGCTCCGCATCCAGAGACAGCACCAGACCATACATGGCTACATCCGCCAGCATCATCAGGGTTGGGCCTGAGATGGTATTACCGGGACGTAGGAATTTTTCCTTAAAGGGCAAAACACAAACCACTTCGGGTAGCCGAATATCCTCGATATAAAAACCACTGGATGTCGAGGATGGCATATGGCTGTGGATGAGATCTGTGATGCGTTTGGCGGGCGTCATGTTGCTGGTCATGTGGATGGTTCATCCATGCTTTGATATTTCTGTTTAATGTATTTTCAGTAGGGTAGCGTAATAATATTCGTGACACCAGTGCCAGAATGCACCAAAAAAGGCTGATTCGTTTAGCCAATCCGCATGATGGCTTGAGCATTGTGCTTTTCTTAGTTTTGCTAAAGACAGATTGTGGTAGATGCGTCTAGGCAAGATGGATATATCTGGCATGCTAGGTACCTGGTCGGATTTTTCTATTGCTGACCGAGATGAATTTTTTCAGGGAGAAGGAACATGTCTTTAGATAAAACCTTGTATACCGCAGTAGCAAAGGCCACTGGTGGCCGTGATGGTGTCGTGCGCTCCAGTGATGGAGTGATTGACTTTAAGTTGACCATTCCCAAAGAGATGGGCGGTAATGGTGCGGTCGGGACTAATCCTGAGCAACTCTTTGCTGCGGGCTATTCTGCCTGCTTTATTGGTGCTCTTAAAGTCGCGGCAGGCCGTGAGAAAATCGCATTGCCCGCAGATACCTCGATTGAGGGTCATGTCGGCATTGGTCCGATGGGGCAGGCCTTTGGCATTGAGGTGACGCTCAATATCCATATCCCCGGATTCGCACGCGATGTCGCCGAGTCACTGGTCGCCAAGGCGCATCAGATTTGCCCTTATTCCAATGCTACACGTGGCAATGTAGATGTCACGTTAAACGTGGTGTGATCCTGAGTGACACCAATCAATATAAACAATAAGAAGTTTTGAGATAAACGGGATAGACTGGGAAGAAGTGGGATAAAACGGGACGGGATTTTGTAATAGCATTGCACATAGTGAAATAAAAACGAGGCCAAAACGGCCTCTTTTTTATTTAGTGCGGTTAACGATTCTGCCGTCAGGCAGTTGTATGTAATCGCGGAAGGTTTGGGGATCGGCCTCCATACGGAGCTGATTTAGCCGGGACTGGATGAGTTCCAGGCTCCGGAAGAAGGCTGTCTGCTCTCCATGTGCAAAATCGTTATGATAATCGGCCTTAAGCTTAGCCATAGCCTCTCCAATTTTGTCCTGAATTTGGGCTTTGAGGGCTTCTAATTCTTCAACTGTTGTACTGCATTCATCAGAATGAGCGCTTTGCTGTTTAGGAAGAGATGCCTTAGCAAAAGCTAAAATATCACGGTTGATAGCATAGTCATCTTTGATGTCTTCCATGAGGTCTAGAAAGCGCTCATGAGCTTGTGCATTGGTAACATCAGAAGGCACAAAAACGAAGTTGACTAAGGGGGCACAATGGTTTTCCAACAGCACACGGCGATACCGCTCAAATTTACGTACATAAAGGCCGTCTTTATTGCCGGAATATGGGGTATCTATAGCAAAATAATGCTCTTTGGCATCAACATGAACTCTAATGAATTGCCGATTTGCTGGGCCGCCAAGGAAAAGGGCTGCAATGTAAATACCTTCTTTATTCTGGGTCATGGTGAACTCCTGCATATATAAAGGATACACCAGCTCAGTCAAACAGGTCACGCTGTTTGATGGCTGGGGCGTTAGTGGACTGGGCGCAGATGTTGCGGACGGTACGCTCGGTCATGCGGAAGCGCCGGGCGATGGATTTGTGCGTCATATGGCGAGCCAGGTCGTGGATGCGCATGTCGCGGATCCTGCGCATCATGGCGTGAGCAAGCGGGATCTCCAAGCGACGTGGGCCGTGCTCCATTGCGAGCTTGCGCAGCTCAAAATAACCGATGATATCGGCCAGTTCGTGGTCTTCTGAGCAGCGGTCGACAGTAGGTATATAGACGGATGTGCCGCCGAAGCGGTCAACCATCGCAAGGGTGTTGTCGATGCCGATGAGCTGTGCCATACGTCCAAGTGACTCTGGCAGGATGGCCAGAATCTGGGCACTGCAAGCAAAGTGGTCGGTACTGGATGTGAGTGGCTCGTGATCCATGTCGGCTGCTCTCTTAGGCGTCGAAGAGGGGGATATCTTTACGTTCGCACCACTTCTTGAGGCGTTCGATGACCTTGCTCGCGTTGGTGCTGCTCAGGAAATGGAGTGCGCTGACGTGAGTCTGACGCTCAACGTAGGCCAGCAGTGCCCGCTCGGATGGATTCTTGACCTCACCATGGGTGTGTAGGTGAAGCCAGAGGGCGCGAATCTTCTTGGATTGGTCGTCACTGGCAAGCGCCACGTCTTGCGGGCGCTTGGTTCTGACCTTAAAGCCGCTGGCTTTCATACGGTCGAGCACGGCGGTGAGCTGGGGAATGGTCAACTCTTTGAGCGATTCTTTGCCAGTGGTCTGCTCGATCAGGCTGCGGTATGTATCTTCGTCCAGATTGAGCTCGCGGCGGGCGACGTGGATCAGTTGTATGGTGCGATTGCGTTGGGTCATGAAGCTACTCCAATCAAAATTCTACGTAGGCAGCTTTTACGATCCGCTGGACGACTTCATACATCAGTCGATTGTCATCGGAGTCATAGCCGAAGGTGTTGACGAAGGTGCCGTAACCCAGCGCAAGCCCAGTCTTTTTTGACCACCTCATCCACTTGGCTGCGACCTGAATCGCCTCAAACTGAAATTCATTGGATTTGCTTTTTCGCTCTTCCTGATCACGCCGCTCATTGATCACGGCAGCTTCTGCAGGGGTCAGGCGGTATACTTTTCTGCTCATTGGCTGGTCTCCTGGCGTTTGTTCATCTCCCACCGCTTTTTACGGTAGAAAGTCTTGACGGTTTCGAGGGTGATGGTGTGTGCGAGCTCGTGCGGGCTGATGCTGTCGCAGCCGACGACCTCTTCAAATTCGATGGTTTTGGTTTGGCTTGCGCCTTGGTATATATAGTCAACGGTGAGGCGTCCGAGTCCGTCGGTCATGAGTACCGTGGCATCGATCTGTTGTTCGCCAACGGGGATCTCGAATTTTTCGCCAACATCGGAGGTGATGACGGCCTTTCTGGTGATGAGGCCACCCCAGATCTTGATGCGTGATCCAGTGGGGTACTTTTTTTGCATGAGGGGCGCTGTGGCACGCATCCTGTTGATGAATTGACCGTAGAAAAAGCGTAGGTCGGCCAGATCCATTGGATGGGTCTTGAGAATGCTGACGGATGGGCGCTTATTCAGCTCATTAAAGTCGGCTTGATGGCTGGCGATACCGCTCTTGCGATTGAGTCTGGGTGATGGTGTGTATGCAGGCAGCGTATGGATATCTAGGACAGTGATCTCGTGAGCTATATAGGTCTTGCCTTCATGGATGGCATCGACAATCAGTGTGCCGTCTTCAGGCAGGATCTGACGCACGCGTGCAGTCGCAAAACCAGCCTCTCCAAGCGAGATGATGATCTGAGAATCAATCGGAGCTGACCAGATCAGGCGCTCTACCACGATATTCCGGGCTATCCGGGTCTTGTACATCTCTGTTCGGGCGATGTGGACTGGTGTGAGGTTCACCCAGTCTTCTAATTCTTTAATCAGTGCGGCCTTGCGGCTCAAATGCATGTCTGGGAGATCAACAAAAGGCCGACCCAAGCCGAAGCGGTCGAGCTCATGCGGATGCATGGTCTTGACGCTCTCGAAAAACTCGACAAAGCCGTACTCTTTGAGCTTGGCTTCGATATCGGCTGGATCTGGCTTTCTGTTGGAGAGCATGGTTAGGCTCCCTCAATGCGCAGGATGTCATCACGATCAAGAGACATAGGGATTCTCCTGAGCTTTGGTTATGCCGCTATGCCAGTACATACCGAGCGTTTTTTTGATGTAACAGAACGCACTTTCTTGAGCCATGCCACCATGTTCACGGTCGTCAAGGGCTTTGAAATAATCCCAGATGTGCTGTTTGATTTCGTTGAGCTTGGCTCTGTCGATCTCAAGTTCCTTGATGTAATCTTCTGCAGACCGGAGCTTTTCTTTCAATGCCGAAGGGGTCACCGCCTCAAGCTCGGCAATGCGGCGGTCTTTGGCAGCTAGTTGATCCATGAGGTGTTGGAGTGACATGCTTAAGCCTCCTCTTGTTGCGCTTCGATCTTGCGAACGGCTGCAACAAGCGCAGCTAGAGGGTTTTCAGCGAAGGCGATCATGTTGTCATCTCCATCAGAGATGATGTATTGCTCGCTACCTTGGCTAGACATAAAAGCACGGTACATACGAAAGCCACCCATACCACTTAGCGTGGTTAGAAGACCGATGAGATCCTGCTCGGGCGTTGTCATCCGGGTAATCGTCGCACCATGAGGAGTGCTTTTCGTCATGCTGATGATGCGAACCGTGGCGCTGTACTCGACTTCAAGTCTGCCATCTTCAGAGATGAGCTTTTTAGTAAATGAGACCTGATCATGAGCGGCCTGCATTGCAGCTTGCGCCAATTGCAGAATGCCATCCCAGAAATTGACTTCAGGGCCGAGGGTGAGTGTTTTGGTCTGTGGTGATGTACTCATGGCTTAGCTCCCTGTCGCGGTATTCAGCGCAGTGGCACACAGTTCGGCATCCGTCTCATAGCGGAAAAACGCTACGACTGCACCGTCCTGGCGTTGGATGTGCCAGAGCAGCTCGGGCAAGTCGCTATAGATTCCGCAAAGTGCTGCTGGCCGAGGAGTTACTCGGAACGAAATCTTTTTAGGGTCTTCGGTATCGCTCTCATCGAATACTTCTTCGATGTCGTACAGTTCACCATTGATGGCGCGGTGGGCGTATTTTTCAGCCCAGAGTGCCTCTGCGGCATCTTCGTCAGTGGCCAAGAAAATTTCGGACTTACGCCACATTTCAAAATCATCCTCATCCCCTTGTACTACGTGCTTTTCACGCCATGTGATCTTGAATTTGATCTGTGGTATTTCTATGAGATCGGTCATGATGTTCTCCTGTATTGATTAGCTGCTCATCAGTGCCGGGCAACTAAGCCTGGCAGACACGCGTCATTGCGTCGTGTTTCGCTTGCGGAGGCTTCGGTTAAGTGTCGAAATCTCTTTACGCGACTTGGCCAGCTCCACAAGTAGGTGCTTGACCAACTCAAAGTTGTGGTCGAACTGGTCAATGAAGGGTTTAGCCTTAGCTGCAGTCCAGAGCTTTATTTCTGCATCACAGTGCTGTGCGATCATTCTCAGTTCTGGTTTGGTAAATTCTCTTGGCATGGATTTGCTCCTGTTTAGCTGCTCATCAGTGCCGGGCCACTACGCTCGGCAGACATGCGCCGGGGCGCATGTTTCGCTTAGAAGGTGGTGGGTTGGGCAATGCTACGTGTGAGGGACATAAAGCCTTTTTGCAGATCAGTCATCCCGATATGAACCCAGCGTTGATCGACAGAACCGGAGCTGGCGATATCTTGAACCAGCTCTCTGACACGCTCGCCCATCTCTTTGATCTGGTTCATCAGATCGATCTGGTTCTGATTCAGATCGCGATAGCCCTTGATCTTCTGGTGCTGGTTATCCATTGAGGGCCTCCTTGAGTGGTTTGGCGATCACGAAGGAGACGCTGGTGGATGGGGCGATGGTGATGGCTTCACCGGTCTTGGGATTGCGACCGGGGCGCTCTGGCTTTTGCTTCAGTTTGAGTTTGCCTACACCAGCGATGGTGTGCTCACCGTGAGCCTTAAGCTCGGAGACGTACAGACCTTCAATGGTCTTGAGGATCGCTTCGGCCTTGGCCTGTGTGATTTCCTCGCTGTCTGCGATGGCTTTGATGAAGTTCTTGCGTGACATGGTTTATTACCTCTTTGGTTGGTAGGTACAGCGGTTAAACATCGATACAAAGTGCGATAAAGAGCAGCCAGCCTGCGCCGTCTTTACCTTGGATCAGGTAGATCAGTCCTACGATGAGACAGACGATCCGGGCGTTACGTGGTGACATGAGCTGCTCCGTCAGATGTTCGCCATATCTAGGCTGATTGCTGCGTATTGGTCTGTATCACCGACACGCTCATAGATACGGACGTAGGCTTTGGAGCCTGAGACGGTGATGCTGTCGGCGATGGCCTGCATGGCCTGCAGCCACTCGGGATCTTTAATATCCAGACTGCGCAGGCCGAGAATGCGCCCGGTAGAGACTGATCCCTCTTTGTTGACCTCGAAGGCTTTATTGACCACGGCTTTGACGTTGTCATTGCTATCGGATGTCCAGCGCTGGATGCAGGTGTCGATCAGCTCTTTAGCGGCCTGCAGCCGTTCGTCGAAGTGAATGTGATCGGCAAACTGACGGACGACCTTGAAGCGACCATCGAAGGTCAGCATGGTGACGTTGCCTTTCTTGCCGCCAAGTTGAACACCGTACTGCTCGCCGGAGAGCTGGACGAATGCCAGAATGTCGGCAAATGTCTGCTCTTTGAACTTGGCCATTGCATCGTGCAGTGCGCGTGCATCGGCGACGATCTTGGTGACGAGTTCATGCCGGGCGATGTCGATGTCTTTGATCATGCTGATGGGAACCAGATGACCTTGGCTATTGGTCATGTAGCCGTCCTGGATCGGTTGGGTGTCTGTTGCGGTGTGCATCAGGATTCTCCTTGTGCTTTTAAAAGGCGTTCATAGGTCTCATCAGTCGTTTCGCCTGGCTTCCAGTGCTTTCTGAGATGAGCGTTCATGTCCTCTGGAGCTACACCGCGCAAGGTTTTGCGAGGAGCGCGGCCAGAGGTAGGACTTTGAGGCGCAGGCGCATTGCTGGGCTTGTATGCTGCAATGACTGCATAGAGCCAGCCGTGGGAAGATAGAGGCAGCTTCAGCACCTCGGCATCACGCTGTTTGATGGCCTGATCGATGGCATAGAGCCATGCTTCGACAGGCGCTGGACAATCGGCACCATTGCGACGGATGCTGCGGCGCTCGATGTCCTGCTGCAGCGGCTCTAGGAGCTTTGCGACCCGGGCAAAGCTCAGGTCTCGGTTTGAACTGCGAAACATGGCCAAATACCGAATCATGGGCTCGGCCAGATCTGGGTGAAGTTTGCCGAAGGCGATCAGTGCTTGGGCGTCCTGATCGTGGCCGATGATGGCGTCGAGACTGGATGTGGCATTGCAGGCTGGGCAACGGGTTTTCATGCGGCTACCCCTTTGAATACAGCTATGACATCAGGATGCCTGTCGTAAATATCCTCAGATGTCACACCCAAAAGATGCCGATAAAGCGGTGATTCAGCTTTGCCAAGGTTGTAGTTCTCCATCACGACCCAATCACCGATGCTCACGGTCTCATCAGCTTTCAGCTGTGGATACTTGATGAGATCAACGACAAGAAAATGCTTGCCGTCAATGGTCTCAAGGCAACCACATGCCTCTGTACCGGCGTCGTTTGTAGGGGCTTTCTCAACGTAAATATCGACAGAAAAGCCCAGAGACATACGCATAGTGCTGACATACGATGTGAGCTCTGGCACGGAACCGCCTGGATAGACCAGATAAAACAGGCGCTGTGTTTCTGGGCCCGCAATCTGAGGCTCTTCTGTGTAGATCCAGATGCGGCCCTCGCGTACTCCGCAGGCGCAGATATCGGCGTCAGCTGGCATCGTGACCACGGCTGACTTGATCATGGCCATTGTGAAATGCTGATGGAGTGGGTACTTGCGGATAGGCATTATTTGTCCTCCTTGACATGAATGCAGCGGTATTTCTGACCAGCGATGCGGATGTGGTTGGTGGTGCCGATGTCAAAAGCTAAGGCTTTGTCGGCGATGAGAACGCCGAGGGCCATGCCGATCAGCAGGACGAGGGTGAAGGTGATTAAAAGAGACATGATCAGTCGCCCTCCACGATTTCAGAGTCGATGAAGGTCTCATCATCAAGAAGGGTAAATTTAGTGACCCGCTCTACTGATCGCGGTTCATCACCAGCTTCCCAAAGCCACCCAAGGCCCCCAAGATAATGACTGCCTTCTTCGGCAGCTTCTTCTGCAGCCAACTTGGCAACTTGATCCACCGTCTTGATACGTCTGTATCCAAGATGCTCAGCAATGAACTCTGGGTTTCCAAACTCATCAGGCAACTCGATGAGGTATTCCTTTTCGATGGTGACTTTGACCTTACGGATAATTGGCATGATCAGACTCCCATCACCACGTCACGGGTGACGATAGGCACACCGATATCGGCGGCGTCATTGAGTGCGCCCGTGAGCAGGTTGCCCACTGCCAGTGGATAAAGCAGGCTGCGAGAGGCTTTGCCGCGACGGTCTGAGGGCGGATTCAGTCGCTCCGCCAGTGCCTGAATGCCAGATCCATCGATCAGCGTATCGAGCTTGATATTTGCGATGTCAGCACGGTGGCGCAGGTAGTCGCCGAGGCCGTCTGGTGTGAGCGGATCAAGTGTGACCAGCTCGCAGCGCTGGACGACTTCGCGTACCTCTGGATTGTTTTCTGATAGCTTGATGGCCAGCTCTGGCTGACCGATGACGACGATGCCGAGCAGCTTCTTGTAGCCATCCTCAAGCTCATAGAAACGCTTAAGGTGCTTAATGGTAGGGATCGGAAGGCCGTGGCCTTCTTCTATGATCAGCAGATGTGAGAAACCGGAGCGGCTGGATTCTTTCAATGCATTGTGCAGCTGCTTGAAACGGGCTTCGGTGCTGCGGAAAGGTTTTGCCAGCGGGTTAACCACGCTCATGATGCTTTCGGCAATATGCACGGACTTCAGGGTCTTGCCCTTAATATCGTTGTCCTCACAGGCCAGCACATAAGGCTCGATAATCTTGATATTCAGATTTTCGCGCTGGATCCGGTCCAGAAGATCTTTACGCAAGGTCGATTTACCTGCGCCCGACTCACCAGTGATGGCGATGAAGCCGCCGTGCTTGGCGGTATGCAGCAATGCTTCGCGCACATAGAGGATATCGGGGGTTAGAAAGAGTTCGGAGTGATCCTGAATCTCACCCGTAAAAGGGTTGGTCAGGAGTCTGAACTTCTTACGTGCAGCGGGCGTCAGGGATTGCTTGCGTAGTAACATAATGTCTTCCTTATCAGTGGCCGATTGGGTCGTCTTTGGGGTCTTGGGCGGTTGGAGGTATTCACGCTTGCGCTCGGGATAGAGCGCCTCGGAAATATCGTTAATTGGCACTTGGCAGGCGGTCATGGCTTGCTCAATCTTTTTGCGCAGTAACTCCGGGTTGCGCTTGGGCCAAATGTCGTGGTTGATCAATTGGCTGATCGCGGAGTGACTGACGTCGACCTCTTTAGCAAGCCATGAGCCGCTGATGTCATGTTCTTCAAGCAGTTTTTTCAGCGGTCTTTCCATATGTAATCTCCTTTAGATGCCTACGACGCGCAGGGTCTGGGGTTTGGGATTGGCTTCGGCGCGGATGCCATCTGCAATGTCTTCGATGACGTCCACCGGCACGCTCTCGGGGAAGGTCTTAAGCAGGACGGCAAAGTGGATACTTGGATCCCAGAGGTCGCCGATGAGCGCCTTGATGCGCTTGGCGGCTTCGACGTGAGAAATTGGAGCCAGGGTGCGACGGCTGCTGATGCTCTCGGTGGCTGGGGTGGCCAACTCGCCGCCTGCACGCGGCAGGTAGCTCGGCACGGTCGTCTGGCTGATATCGGCCATCGGGTCGATCTGCCCGGCGTAGGGGTTCTGCCGGGTTTTGATGGCGTGGGCAAGCTCTTCCTCGGTCTCGACGGCATAGGCGGCTTTGCGGATCTGCTTGCGAGCCTGATCGACCGGTGTCTCGGGCAGTGATTTCATCTCCTGACCGATGATCGGCATGTCCTCGTGCCAGCCGACCAGATCCTGCTGGCGTGGCTCAAGGGTGTAGACGGTCTCAATGCCCTGATCGTCTGTGGTGATGACGTCGATAGCCGGTGCGCGGTAGGGATTGACCACCACGAGGAGCTTGGCCTTGGGATAGACGCCGGGGATGTGGCGTACATCGTAGGAGTTGGTGCCATAGCCACGGATCGCGTGGTTGACGGTCAGATAGTTCGTGACTGGCCTTTCTTCTGGCTCGGTGGTCACCAGCTCTTCACAGAGCTCAAGTGGCGGTGCCTTGCGCAGATGTTGTGCAGTAATGGTCTGCCAGACGGCATTGCGGGTTTGCTTGGTACGGGTGTGGATCTCGGTCTCATTGAAGACCTTGCACCATGCAAAGGCGTAGTCATTGAGCTCTTTGAGCGTGGTGATCTTGTCCTTCAGGAACTTGATCCGGCCTTCAAAGTTGCGCTCGACGATGTTCTGATGGTTCTCGACCTGACCTTTGGCGCGTGCATTACCTGCGCTGTGGTCAATGATCTCAATGTCGAGCCGGTCAATCAGATTGGTAAAAAACTTACTGGTCATCGCCGAGCCTTTGTCGGTGTAGATGATGAATGGCACGCCATGCATGGGGTTCTGATCGCCACGGCGCTGCATGCAATTCAGCAGGACTTTGATCAGATTCAGGCTACTCTCACCACCGCGCACGTACTCGACATAGACGCTTGAGCTGTAGTGATCGGTGATCACGTAGCGCGTGACCATGTCCTTTTCGATGCGCTTAAGGTTCTCGGGCTTGTTCTTGTTGAACTCCCGAGGATTCATGTCGCGGATGCCGCCTTCTTTTGGCAGGTAAAACAGGATGCAGGTGGAAGCATCGATCTGCCAAACGTGATTCGGATGCAGGCTGCGCTGCTGGATATGTGCGGTCGGCATCTCCAGCAAGGTCGGATGGCAGTGATGGCGCAGCATGGCCCGGCTGATGGTTGCGGCGCTCACATCGGGCGCTAAGCCATTGGCTTTGGCGATCTTGAGCGCACTCTTGATGCTGGTAGTGCGCTTGCCGTTGGCACGCGTGGCCTCAGACACAAGGCCACCGATCAGCTGTGCCGCCTGCTCAGAAACGACGCTCTTGCCTTTATCCGAGCGTGTCTTGCGCTCAGTCACATAGCCCACAGACTCAAGCCGACGATAAAGCTCTGCGCGGCTGAGCTTGAGAAATGCCATTGCCTGTTCTGTGATTGCACCCTTGCTGCCATGCCCTGCGGTCTGGAGCTGGGCGGCAATGCCTCGCAGGTAGTCCAGCTCGGCGATATCGGTCTCGGTTACTTTTGGGGTCTTGGCAGCCATGCATTAGCCCTCGTTCGACATGTCGGTAGCTGCAGCCTGGGCTTGCATGAGCCAGTCAGGTACGACCTGCTGCTCGAAGTTGACATTGGTGCCGAGCGTGGGGGCGATATCAGCAATGCGCTGAAAGGTAAACTGCACGTTGGCGTCGAATTGCTCGGAGACGTAAGAGGTGGCAGACACCTCAATCGCGGCTTGCATGTCGGTGCGGTACTTGTGTACTGCGGTGATCATGGCGTTGGTGGCTTGTGCCATGAGGTTGATGGCTTCGAGCTCAGCCTGGTGGGCTTCTTCTTGCGCCTGATCGGGTTGGCGGCGGCGGGTAAGCTGCGCGTCTAGCTCGTCGATCTTTAGATTTTTGTTCTGCAGCAGTTGCTCTTTGGCGTCACTTTCTGAGCGTGCATCGCGTAATGCTTTGCGCAGCTCACGGACTGACATCCGCTCGACGTCGTCAAGATTTATTCCGGCGACAGTCTTACCTTCAGACAGCTCTGCTATATCTGCGTCGTCAAGGGTGACGAGTTCAAGGAGTTTGCTTGAGTTGCCAGCGGCATCCAAAAGCGACAACGTTGTCGTTTTTGAGCCGGAGAATTTGAGCGCAGCAGACATCAGGCGCTGGGCAGATCGAAGCTGGAATCCGAGCTGATCAATGCGCGACACAAATTCGCCATGTGGTGCGAGCTCTTTGAGCAATAGAAGCCGTTTGCCGAGCTCAAGGCATGCTTCAACAGTACGACCCTGATAAAAGCGGATGCCGCGCTCGAGTGAATCGACTGTGAGCTGCTCGTCGTAGCCTAACTGTATGGCCAAATTGGCGGCGTTCTGATGAATGACTTCCAAGTCGCGGTTTTGTTCTGATGCGAGAATGACTTCGGTCATGATGATTCCTTAATAAACGGTGCGCGTGGTGCGTTGGTGCAGCTCGTCGAAACGAGCACGTGCCCGCTCAAGCTCGGTCTGATGGGCTTGGGCAATCTGTAGGACGGAGACGGATAGGACGTAACGCCCTGTAGCGTTCTTCTCGGCAAAGCCTTCAGCTACGAGATCAGACAATGCACGGCTGACATTGACGGGGGTTTCAAAGACGGCCTTGGCGATTTCTGAATTGGCCATGCCTCCAAGGGTGTGACCTTTGAGCGCTTTGATGACGCGAAGTCGAAGGCGTGCGCTTTCGCTCATACACGCACCTCTTGGTTTTCATAAAGGGACAGACGATGGCGGAGGATCGCGTTGTCAGCCTCGGCCCAGACCCAGCCCATAGCCGCAATGACGAGGAATGCGAGAAGAAGGATGATGATCCAGTCGCCGCTTTGGTGATCCTGAGGTGGATATTGGTTTTGCATAGCCTTGAGTCCTTAAGTGTGCAAAGTTGTGCAAACATGTGCTAAGTTATGCGGCGACATGATCCGAGGGATTGGTTTTGGGTTTGGCTTTCATGCCGAGCGCTACTGCGATGTCATGTGCGCGACCATATTTAGCTTTGGTCTGGCCATTCAGCACTTTGTAGACTTCTTGGGCAGTAAATCCTTTGGTGCGTGCCCAGCTGGCGAGAGAAACGCCGTTAGCTTCAAAAGTTTTTTTGACCTCGTCGGCGGTAAGTAATTTGCTCATGATGGGTGTCCTTGGTTTGGTGACAAGACGGCTTAATGCGACTTAAGTAATACGAGCATAGGTATTCGTTTGAATACTGTCAATAGATTTGAGGGTAATTTTTTGAATACCATCGGGGAGCGTCTAAAAGACGAGCGCACGAGACTTGGTTTAAGTCAGTCAGCCTTTGCGGAAATAGGCGGCGTGAAAAAATTGGCTCAAATTAATTATGAAAAAGGAGAGCGTTTCCCTGATGCGCTTTACCTGTCCAATCTCGCTAAAATTGGTGTTGATGTTTTATTTATCGTTACAGGCCAGAAAGTTAATGAGTCGTCCCATACGCTTGTGCCGGATGAATTGTTATTGCTTGATGGATATCGTCAATTAGATGAGGCGACTAAAAAGCGCACAGTTGCGTTTATATGGGCGGGTGAAAATCCATCCATTCAGCAAAATAAACCCTTAAAAGATAGACAGCCTGAAGATGTTCGTAGTAAAAACGAATCTGCCGACCATGTCACCAAAGTAAGGACGGTTCGTGGAGACATGGTCCAGCGAGACAAGATTGTCAATAATCGTTAGCCATGGAATCAAATAGGTTGAAAAATGAAAGTCAGAGATGTGCATGGAGACTATGTCGAACGGGATAAGTTCGTGATTCATCGCCTTGGGGTGTATGAAGATCCAGCGGAAGATGACCCCTCTCGTGAATGTCCACAATGTTTGAGATTAACTTGGCGTTATAATGATAATTGCCATAAATGTGGATTTAATCTTGTGCAGTTTGATGCTGCTCAAGAAGCAATCATCAAAGAGGAAAAAAGAAAACGCGCTGCCGATTTTCGCTTTTACTCTATGTTTGTTTTGATTGCATTGATGATGATTTGCCTTTTGTTGTATCAGCTGACTAACCTCAATTGTTTTTTCTTCATAGCTGGTTCTTGTGTCTTTGCGATGTTCATCATGTACAAGATCGATGAAGTGACCCCGAATAGCTGATTGGAGTTTCCTATGTTTTGGGTAGTAGCTTTGGTTTTAGCTTGGATTGTGATATCGCTATTCATCCGAGTTTTCAACAAAAGCCCGGTCATGTATATCGGCGGAGGCTTTCTGTTGACGTTCATGATCATGGGTGTGGTGATCATGATTCGGGTTTTCTTTTTTCCATCTCATGATGAGCTTGTGCTGCAGGCTAGTGAGGCTGAGAAGCAATATTATTTGCTCTCTCAGGGATCCATTGATCATGGGCGCATATGTGACTCTGCAAATGAGGCGCTCAGGAAATATCAAGCTCTCGGCGATTCAGAAAAAGTGAATATGTTTCACTACCTGATTCTGGGTGATAAGTGCCTTTAACCAGATCAAAAATATAAAGCCCCTTCGGGGGCTTTTTTGTTGCCTGCCGGAAATCGTTCCGCCTGTATCCACTCCCTAGCCCACGCAACAATGAAGTCCTCTGATACAGAGACTTAGATCATTTTTTTCAGTCTTCTCATTCAATTTTTATTCTCACCTACATGAGGGCTAGTCATGTGAACCTGACCAAAGATTTTACTCTGGAGGAGCTCACGCTCTCTCAGACAGCATCACGAGCCGGGATAAGCAATGCTCCGGATGATGTGATCTCGAAACATCTGCAAATACTGGCAGACACCCTGCAAAAAATACGGGATCTGCTGGGCAAGCCAATCCACGTGTCCAGTGGCTACCGTAGTGTGGCCGTAAACAAGCTCATCGGTGGTGTGGCATCCAGTGCGCATTGCCAAGGATTTGCAGCCGACATCACCTGTCCTGAATTTGGCACTCCTAAGCAGCTGGCCAAATGGATGATCGATACGCTGCCGCTCCACGGCATCAAGTGGGATCAGATCATCTGGGAGTTTGGAGACTGGGTGCATATCGGAGTGTATGGCCCTGGCATGGTACAGCGTCACGAGGTGCTGACTGCCAAAAAAGGCGGCAATGGCCGCAATCTCTATCTGAACGGTATCGTCGAATAAGGTATATAAATCATGAGTACTCTTGAACAAGATCTGGAAAGCGTGGCCGTGCCTCTGGCCTCTCAGGCTGCTGACGCCCTGGTGACAGCAACTGCAGACAAAGTGGCTGCGTCATCTCCTGAAACTGCTGCGCTGATTGAGGCTGCTACGCCTCTGATCAACCATGCCGTCAATACTGCACTGGCAGCTGCCGATGCTCAAAAAGCTGTAGCTCTGACTCCTATGCTGGGCTCCGTAGAGTCCGCAGGCCCGGTAACCGCTGTGCTGCATAACTCCTCAGTCTCAGACATTGCCAAGGCAGTGGTACCTAGCGTACTGAATGGCGTGCATGCAGCGATGCAGTCCTCCACTGCTGCACCAACAACCAAGGCATTTTGGCAAAGCAAGACTGTCTGGTTTAACGGCCTGTCTGCTCTGGGTCTCGGTCTGGCAAGCTCAATGCCTCAACTGCAATCCGTCATGACGCCTGAGACCTACACCTGGGCCGGGATTGCAGTGACAGCGGCTAATCTCCTGTTACGCGGCCTGACCACCAAAGGAATTTCACTGTCCGGGAGCTTCTGATGGATATCGTCGATATGGCTTCTGAACGTGAAGAGGAATTGCGCCAGGAAGCCCTGTCGGCGCACATCCACCCGGAGCGCTTGCCAAGCCTTACTCACTGCGAGTACTGCGGCCACTCCATCCCGAAGCGGCGTCAACTGGCGCTGCAAGGGGTATCTACCTGTATCACCTGCCAAGAAAAACTGGAGTGCGTAGGACGATGACGTTGCAAATGGACGGCTACCAACTGGCCATGATTATTGTGGCCATTATCGGTGGATTATGGGCGCTCGGAAAAACCATCTGGACTCAGGTTGAAAAGAACCTCGACAGTAAGTTTGAGGGGATAGCCTCTGCGAATGAAGAGGCTAAAAAGGCCAATGAAAATGTGCTCCGGCTTGAGCGTGAAGTACTCAAGATGCAGGCGGACATGCCTCTCAACTATGTGCGACGTGAGGATTACATCCGAGGTCAGACGATCATCGAAGCCAAGATAGACTCGGTGGCCAAGGGTATTCAAATACTACAGATCCAACAAGGGATGAAAAAAGATGACTGATTTGGCCAAAGCCCGGCGCGAGGACTCCCGTTGGATCCTGCTGAATGCATTGCATAAGGCTCGCCCTGCAGGTGCGCCAGAGTCATTGCTTCTGACTGTCATTCGTTCAATCTATCAAGATGCTACGAAGAACGAGGTGCGGGCTGAATTGCAATATCTTTCTGATCGAGACCTCATCAAACTGAATAAGAAGCCAGATGGTCAGTGGCACTCCACACTGGATCGGTATGGTGTGGATCTGGTCGAGTACACCGTCGACTGTGAGCCTGGCATTGCTCGACCAGAAAAGTACTGGGAGTAAGCCATGGGCCGCGAATCTGCCATCAGTGCATTAGATCCAGATGATAAGGTCTGGCTAGATCGTCAACTGACTGACCGTGGCTTCTGTGGTTATGAAGAGGTCGCCAAGCTGCTCCAGGAGCGCGGGTACAGCGTCAGCAAAAGCTCAGTGCATCGCTATGGTGCCAATCTTGAGCGCAAGCTCGCCGCTGTACAGGCCAGTACTCAGGCAGCAGTCTTGATCGCTGAAGCTGCTCCGGACGATGGCGATCAACGCTCGTCAGCGGTGCTGTCTCTGATCCAGACTCAGCTCTTCAATGCCCTCGTGAATTTTGATGAGGCCAATGAAGTAGTCGAAGGCAAGCCTGTCGATCCTGCTAAGCGTCTGGAGCTGCTCTCCAAGTGCGGCAAGGGGATTGCCGAGATCGCCAAGGCATCGGTCGATGTCAAAAAACACCAGATCGAGGTGCGTGACAAAGCAAAGGCCGCAGCTGACGCGGTTGAGAAGATCGCGCATAAGGGGGGACTTGCCAAGGCGACCATTCAGGAGATCCGTAAGGCCATCCTGGGGATCGCTGAATGAGTGCCCAGAATCCACTGGCCATCGCAATGGGTGTGCCAGCCGATCTGGATGCACCAGTGGTATTACTGCCCTACCAGCAGCGCTGGATTCAGGATGATGCCCAGCTCAAGATCGCCGAGAAATCCCGTCGTATCGGCCTAACCTGGGCTGAAGCTGCTGATGATGTGCTGATCGCAGCTGCGGATAAGACGGCTGGTGGACAGAACGTCTACTACGTCGGCTATAACCAAGACATGACCATCGAGTTCATCGAAGCCTGTGCCATGTGGGCGCGGGCCTTCAACCATGCGGCCTCCGAGATCGAAGAAGGTCTTTGGGATGACGATGACAAGCAGATCAAGACCTTCACCATCCGCTTCCCCCAGTCCAATCACCGCATCACGGCACTGACATCTCGGCCATCCAACCTACGTGGTAAGCAGGGTGTGGTCGTGCTCGATGAGGCAGCATTCCATGATGACCTGCCTGGCATGATCAAGGCAGCTCTAGCGCTGCTGATCTGGGGTGGTAAGGTGCGCATCATCTCGACCCACGATGGTGATGACAATCCATTCAATGAACTGATCTCCGAGATCCGCGCCGGTAAACGCTCAGGCACAGTGCATCGGACGACGTTCCGGGAGGCTGTGGCAGAAGGGCTGTATAAACGCGTCTGCCTGCGTCTCGGCATTGACTATGATCCGGCTCAGGAAGAAGCCTGGGTGCAGTCGGTCTATGACTTCTACGGTGACGATGCCGAGGAAGAACTGGACGTGGTGCCGTCTAAAGGTGGTGGCCGGTGGCTCAGTCAGGCGCTGCTGGATCGGCTGGAGAATCCGGAAATCCCGGTCATTCGCTTCCAGGCACCCAAGGATTTTGAAACCTGGACTGAAGATGCGCGTACCAACCTTGTGCTGGAATGGTGTCAGGATCAACTGCTGCCGCTCATCGAGCAGATCTCTCGCAATGTGATCTCATACTATGGTCTCGACTTCGCTCGCAAGAAAGATGCCTGCAGCATGTGGCCACTGCTCGAGCAGCAGGATCGCCGGTTGTCGTGTCCATTCGTGCTTGAGATGTATCAGATGCCCTACAAGCAACAGGAAGTCATCATGTTGTACATCTGGAAGCGCATGCCCAATCTGCGTAAGGGTCGTCATGATGCATCCGGTAATGGTGGCTATCTTGCCGAAGCCATGCAGGTTTCATTCGGTACCACCTTGATTGAGGCGATCCAATTCTCTGAAGGCTGGTACCGGGATAACACGCCATCATTCAAGGCGGCATTAGAAGATGGCGTGATTATGGGCATCCCCAAGGATAGGGACATCGTAGATGATCATCGGGCTTTTCGCTTGGTCAAAGGTGTCGCACGTATCCCTGACACGCGCACCAAAGGTACGGATGGTAATGGCAGGCATGGTGACTCAGCGATAGCACATGTGCTGGCACACTCGGCCAGCCGTAACCCTGAAGCCCCGATTGAATGGTTGGCAGCACCGACTCAAGAGGAGATCGAGCAAATGCCTGAATACGAAGAATGGCGCAATATGCTCAATGGCGGATGGTAGGAAGCCCTTCCGGCTGTATTCAAATCTCTATGCTTTCGACAATAGCCCCAAACCTTGGGGCTTTCTTATGGGCAAAAAACGCAAAATACCTCGCATTGATTCACCCGCACTGACACAGCAACAGTCTGAAAGTGGGATGATTGGCTTCGTCAACCGGCAATGGGAAGAACACCCAGCGCGTGGGCTAACGCCACAGCGTCTGCATGCAATCCTCACAAATGCCGAGCATGGCAGTCTACAGAATCAAACTGATCTTTTCACTGACATGGAAGAGCGTGATGCGCACCTCTTTAGTGAGATTTCAAAACGTAAGCGTGCCCTGCTCGGTGTGGACTGGCTGATCGAGCCTCCCAAGAATGCCTCGGCCAAAGAGAAAGCCCTCGCTGAAGAGGTCACGGACTGGGTCGAGAATATTCCTGATCTTGAAGACGTGGTCTTTAATGCGCTGGATGGGATTGGACACGGATACTCTGCGCAGGAGATCTCTTGGGAGCGCTTGGGAGCACTCTGGCTGCCGTGCGGCATCGAATGGCAACAACCACGTCATTTCCAGTTCCCGACACTCATGTCTGGCCTCTCGCAAGATGAGGTGCGATTGCGAGATACGACTGTCGATGGTGCGGAGCTTTGGGAGGCAGGCTGGCTCGTGCATCTGCATAAGGCCAAGTCGGGCTATGCCTACCGCGCCGGTCTGCACCGTGTGCTGGCGTGGCCATATCTTTTTAAAAACTATGCTGTCCGGGATCTCGCTGAGCTTTTGGAGATCTATGGTCTGCCGCTGCGCCTGGGTAAATATCCGCCCGGAGCCAGCCGTGATGAGAAGATGGACCTCCTGCGGGCAGTCACTCAGATCGGTCATAACGCTGCTGGGATCATTCCAGCAGGGATGTCGATAGATTTTGAGAAGGCGGCGGAAGGAACTTCGGCACCTCATGAGACCATGATCAAATGGGCAGAAATGTCCATGAGCAAGGCGATTCTGGGTGGCACGCTCACTACGCAGGCTGACGGCAAGACCTCAACGAATGCCCTTGGCAATGTACACAATGAGGTGCGCAAAGAGCTTACAGAATCTGACGCAAAGCAGCTTGCCAGTACTTTCAATCGTGGCTTGATCAGCGTCATGCTGAAGATCAACTATCCAGATCTTGATCCACGGCGCTATCCAAAATTCCGTTTTGACCTGACTGAACCAGAAGATATCACGGTCTATGCAGAGGCGCTCCCCAAGCTCGTCGGTACTGGTATGCGTATCCCTGAGTCCTGGGCCAAGAAGAAGCTCGGCATCCCTGAGCCTGAAGGCGATGAACCACTCCTGCGCGTCGAGGCAGTAACGCCTCAAGATAAACCGCCAGTGCCTGTGACTGCGACTCCGGAGCCTGAGCCGGACACAAATACGCCGCCGACAAACGAGACGATGAAGCCCGCAGCGCCTCCAGTGCCTAAGCCAAGTCGGATCAAACGACTCGCAGCGCTCTCTCAGCAACTGCCTGGTGTGGCACCCGACCAGCAGGCACTGGATAATGCCATCTCTGGTCTGCTTGCGCAGGATCTTGATGCTCAGGGTCGAGCGCTGCTGGATCCGATCATGAATATGCTCTCCGGCTGCAGCTCGCTCGATGAGGCACAGTCACGGCTTGATCGATACGTACCAGGTCAAACTCCAGAAGTCATGACTGCGCGTCTATCTCAGTTGATCTTTGCTTCAGACATCTGGGGACGTCTCTCAGTGATGGAGGAGCTGAATGATGCCTAGTCCAACCGGCGTGCCCGCTGGTGTGGATTGGTCAGTCGTTTTCAATCGGCCACCTGAGCAAGTGATCCAGTATCTGCAGGACAAGCACGCCATGCCCTCTGGTGCCTGGCGTGAATGGCTGGATGATGCGCATAACCGCACGTTTGTGGTCGCGCAGCTGGCGCAGCAGGATCTCTTGAATGACGTCAAGCAATCCCTGGTCGATGCGATCAAGAATGGTCAGACCTATGCCGAATGGCATGCTCAGATCGAACCACTGATGAAGGCGAAAGGCTGGTGGGGCAAGCAGAATGTGACCACGTCTGATGGCGCTGAGAAGAAGGTACAACTTGGCAGCCCACGGCGCATGCAGCTCATCTATGAGCAAAACATGCAGTCGGCCTATGCAGCCGGTCGCCGCACAGAGATGCTGCAGGCGACTGATACGCACCCGTACTGGCGGTATATCCATACTTCTGTGTCGCACCCGCGCCTGAACCATCTGGCGATGGATGGCCGTGTGCTTCGCTATGATGATCCCTTCTGGTCTGTTGGCTATCCACCGAACGGCTACGGCTGTAAGTGTCGCGTGTCTCCTATGAGTGAGGCCGCAGTACTGCGTATGGGCGTCACGCTGGACAGTACCGATGGGGTCATGTGGCGCGAGGTCGTAGGCATCGGTGACGGTAAGTCAACAGAGGTGTACAAGGTACAGCTGCCGGGTATGAATCAGCCCTTTGTCACCAGTCCCGGATTCAATACGGCTCCCAGCCTGAATGCACCTATCCCGCCGAAGCCACCAGTCAGTCCAGCTCCGGTACCTGCACCAAGTCCTGCTCCAGCGCCGGTACCTCCTCCTGCCAAACCTTCGAGCAGCTGGCCGCTGCTGCCACCGAAGGTCGGCTCACTGGATGAGTTCAAGGCGCTCGGTGCTCAGCGCCTCGAGGAGCTGCTCGCCACCAAAGTCGGAGACAATGGCTCGCTGGCCAAGGTGCTTGAGACGGCATCATCTCCGGTCGACTACCTGCCGCATCATCCGGCCTGGCATCAAGCCGTGGTGGACAAGCTGATCGAGACACGCCAGGCTGGCTCGGTACTCTCGAATGCCAACGGTGGTCATAAGGCAGTCAAAACACTCCACAATGCATCTAAAGTCTATCCAGCATCCTGGGTGCAGGACGCCAATGCGCTGGGCCCGCTCAAGGTCAAGTTCTCAACCACTGAACGTGGCTGGTGCTGGACAGCGGATCGAGACACGATGGGCAAGCTGCCGGGCTTTGGCGTGATCCGTGCCTCCAAAGGCGATGGCTACATGATGACGGACGACTCAAGTACTGCCGTGCATGAGTATGCTCACCGTATCCAAGAGGCACGGCATGACATCGATGCGCTCTTCCAGGCTGAGCATCGCTTGCGTACTGCCAGCGAGCAGCTGCAGCGTCTGCGTGATATCACGCCATTTAACTATGCGCCTGACGAAGTCGCCAAGCCAGATGGCTACTACGATGCCTATATGGGCCGTGAGTACTCTTCATCTGCAGGCCGTGAAGCTCTGGAAGTCATGACAATGTCTTTGCAGCCTATCCTCGGTGATGACCTGCAGGCGGGCGGAATGTTATTTAATCTCTGGAAATCTGATCAAAAAATGTTAGAATTGGCACTCGGGATCTTATTTCACTGTGAATGACCGGACGATAAAACCAAACACCATGAACATTGCACTCAGACTGATCGGCAAGCCGGATGTCGTCGCCACTATCCAATGGGATAGTCAGGCGGGTGCACTTGTGGGTGGTGCCCGGACATTACTCAAGCAGATTTCAGACATGGCAAGCATGGCTAAAGCTGCCGGTCGCCTCGGGATCCCATCCCTGCCTACTAACACCTTCAAGATCAGCGATCCATTGAAGTCCGCATCCGAGCTCTCGGTCGTGCTGGCTTTCTTAGGGTATGTCTCGGATGATCTGCCACTGCCATCACCTGGCGGCGGCAAATCTACCCGTTCTGATCTTGAGGTGGTCTACTGATGCAAATCAAACTCGACGATAGCGCACTCACGCATAAACTCGGCATCATCGCGCAGCGCATGACAGATCTGTCACCGCTGTCGCGTAGCATCTCAATGACGCTTCTGGATCAGAACGAGCTGAACTTCGCGGCTGAAGGCCGTCCGAAGTGGGCCGGTCTGTCTCCAGCCTATGCGGCGACCCGCAAGAAGGGCAAGATCTTACAGATCACAGGTCATCTGGCGCGGAGCATCTTGCCGTTTTCTGGCAATGGTTTTGCCGGGCTATCGACGAACGTACCTTATGCGGCGATTCAACAGTTCGGTGGCCAGACGCGCCCGCACATCATCAAACCCAAAAATGCCAAGGCACTGCACTTCGGTGGCAAATTCTTTAAGGTCGTGCATCACCCTGGTAGCAAGATACCAGCTCGGGAGTTTATGCCGGTCGACAAGAGTGGCCGTCTGCAGCCCGAGGCGCTGATCGCGGTCACGGATGACATCAATCTCTACTGGACGCGTGTTGTCGGTTCTTAAAGGGCTTTATAAAGATTTATAAAGCCCTTTCGTGCCGTTAGCAGACCAGTCGTGAGCATGTCGGTGCCATAACCCACTAAATCACGCTAAAAGGGCGTCTTTAGCTTTCAGTACTTTCTCGCAATCCCCCTCGCTTTATCCCTCTCGAAAAATCCACCAGACAGCGGAAATCGTTCCGGCTGTAACCCACTCATGGGCAAGGTCAAACTTGCTCTATGAAAAAGCATCTATTGGCCGCTGCGTGCAGCCTCTCTCTCGACTCCAACACAAGCAAGCAGCTTGTGCTTATCCCTGAAGGTAAATTCCAGGGTGTGGACGGTCGTCCGAATGATTCGGAGTACTGGACACTCTCCAAGGAAAACGGTCAGGCGATTGTGGCTGCGCTCAATCAGATCAAGACCGATATGGTCATTGACTGGGAACACGCCACGCTCATGGCCAAAGAAAACGGCACGCCAGCGCCAGCCGCTGGATGGTGCAAGGCAGGAAAGTTTGAGTATGTCCAGGGTCTTGGGGTGTGCTCAAACGACTGGTCATGGACGCCCCGGGCATCTCAGCAGATCGCTGATCAGGAATACAAATATCTCTCGCCGGTATTCGTACACACCAAGGATGGTGAAGTGCTTGGTTTGCTGCATGCCGCACTGACAAACACACCCTGCCTGGACACGCTGCCCGAAGTGATGCTGGCCGCTGCAACCAAAAAGATTTCCGCTCTCCAACTCCCCCAAGCCAACGAGGATCCATCCGTGGACTTAATCAAGAAGATGCTGGCGGCACTCAAGCTGCCAGACGATGCAACTGAGGATCAGGTGATGTCTGCGCTCTCGACTCTGCAAACTGCAGCAGCAAGTAGCCAGACGCCTGATCCTGCTAAATACGTGCCGGTCGCAGTCTTTAACGAGCTGCAGGCTGAAAACACCCAACTGCGCGAAAAAACTGAATCGAATGGCGTCGAGCCGCTGATCCAGGCAGCACTCTCGGATGGTCGCTTGAAAGAAGGCTCTGCGCTCCTCGGCTGGGCACGTGATCTGGGCAAAAGCAACCCTGCCGCGCTGAAAGAATATCTGGACAAAGCGCCGAAAGTGGCTGCGCTGACCGCCCGTCAATCCACGTCCGTCCATACCGCGGCTGCAAGCCGACAAGATGGTGATCTCACTGCCGAGGCACTCGCAGTTGCCAAGCAAATGGGCAACACACCTGAGTTCCTCAAGAAACATGGGGGTGAAGCATGACCGCTACCACGACTGACCGTCAAACAATCCGCCGAGAACGCGGTCTGGTCACACTGCCGATTGCAGCTGGCACTGAAGTGATCAACGGCACAATCGCATGTGTGAATGCCAATGGCTATGCCGTCGAAGGTGCTACCGCTACCAACCTGGTCTATATGGGACGCTTCGAGTCGACTGTGGACAATACAGATGGTGCTGACGGTGATCTCGCTGTCAATGTCCGCACCCCAGCTGCTGATGCATTCCTCTGGGATAACGACACGGCGAATCCAGTCACCCAGGCCATGCTCGGCACCAAGTGCTACATCCTGGACAACCAGACCGTCACTGCCAATGCTACGGGTAACTCCCTGGCCGGTGTAGTGGTCGAAGTCACCTCTGAAGGAGTATGGGTCGAATGATCATCAACGGCAGTACACTTGATGCGATTTTTCTGAATCTGAAGGCAAACTTTAACAACGCCTTTGAAGCCGCGCCATCGAACTGGGAAAAGGTGGCAATGAAGGTGCCGTCTACCGGTCGCTATACTGACTATCGCTGGCTGAACCGCTTCCCCAAAATGGAGCGCTGGGTCGGTGAAAAAACCATCAAGCGGCTCGTTCAGCATGGCTATCAGATCATCAACGAAGACTGGCAGGCAACTGTCGAAGTCGACCGCAATGACATCGAAGATGATCAGCTCGGGATCTATCAGCCGCAGGCACAGGGTGCGGGCTTCAGTGCCAAGCAACTTCCGGATGAGCTGATCTTTGACATCATCAGCAATGGCTTCGGCCCTAAAGCGTTGTGCTATGACGGTCAACCGTTCTTCAGTGCCGGTCATCCAGTCGGTGAAACCAAGAAGACTTCGGTATCGAACACCATGACCAAAGCGCTGTCCTGTGCAGGTCTGGCAGCGGCTCAAGCGTCCTATGGCGCTGCGCGTATCCAGATGATGAAGTTCAAAGATGACGCTGGTCGTCCGCTGAACTGCATCCCCAATATCCTTCTGGTGCCTCCAGCTCTGGCGGATATTGCCAATACGCTGATGACCAATGACCGTCTGCAGGATGGTATGCCGAACCCTTATAAGGGCACTGCGACCGTCGTGATCGAGCCTCGTCTGACATCGGACACTGCGTGGTTTCTGCTGGACACCACCAAACCGGTCAAGCCGTTCATCTACCAGGAGCGTAAAGCGCCGGTCTTTGTGCAGCAGATCAACATGGACTCTCCGACAGTCTTCATGCAGAAGACTTATCTGTTCGGCGCTGAAGCACGTGCGGCTGCGGGCTACGGCTTTTGGCAAATGGCTATCGGCTCGACCGGAGCTGGTTAATGACCTACGCCACGCTCATCACCATGACCAGCCAGTTCGGTGAACACGATCTGATCGATGTCACCGATACCGAGGATCCCTATGCTGGCGTGATTAATATGACACGCCTGCAACTGGCCATGGATGCCGCCAATAGTGAGGTGGATGGGTACATCTGTACCCGATACACCGTACCAGTGGATCCAGCTCCTCCGTTCCTGGTGAAAGTGGCGTGCGATATTGCCCGCTATCATCTGGTGACGGGCGCGGCGCGGGTGACTGAGCGTGACCAAGTGCGATATGAGTCGGCCATCAAGACGCTTACAAATCTCTCCAAGGGCATCATCTCCCTAGGCGCACCGCTTCCGAACATGGAGCCGGTGCCGACCCAGAAGGATGAGATCCTGATCAAGAATGTCCGTCCCAATGACTGGGGGCGCACATGGTAAGCCTGTCAGCCATCGAACAAGCCATCAAAGATGCAATCAAGAATCTGGGCCGTGAGTACCTGAACGAGATCCGCACCTATGGGGGTGAGTTTGATGATGACCTGAATCAGGTGGTGAAGAAGTTTCCAGCTGTCTGGGTGACGTTCTCTGGTGCGCCATCCGTCAAGACGATCGGAGCCAAAAAGTGGCATGTAGATCTGACCTGGACGGTCTTGGTCGGTGCCCGATCTGTACGAAATGAGGAAACCGCTCGTCAGGGCACTGTCGTCAATGGTCAGCAGTTCCGCGTGGGGTCTTATCAGCTTGTGTCTGATGTGCTGTATGCCGTCGCTGGTCAGGACTTCGGTCTGTCGATCAATCAGATGCAACCCGGCAAGATCATGCAGATCTTCAACACCAAAACGAACAACGAGGCCGTATCTGTGCTGGCCATTGACTTCCATACCTATATGTATGTCGACCGCACTGACTTTGCTTCGCTCGAAGCCGACTGGCTCGAAAAAATCAATGTGGACTATCACCTTGATCCAGCATCACAGGATAGTCAGGCAAGCGACCTTATCAATTTAAATCAATACTGAGATATTCATTATGACAGGCTCTACGATTTCAGGATCTTTCACTCTCAACGTCGATACCCGCGATCTGTCTTCCGGCGAATTTCTGACGAAGTTTAATGCCCTCGTGGCTGCTGTCCAGGATCTGAATGGAGGCAGTGTCGGTACTGGTGCCGGTACTGCTGCTAACTTCGATGCAACTGCGCCACTGACTGGCCCGCTCACCATCACCGGCGCGAATGCTACAGCAGCTATCTTGATCCCTGCCGACACCTCTGCTGATCAGGGCGTCCAACTGCTGCTTGATCCTGGTGTGCGTGTCCTGCAGTTTCAGGTGATCAACCTCTCTGGAGTCGCACAGACCGTCAATGTAGCTACCTCTGTGCCGCAAGCTGGTGTCGCTCCTGTGAATGGTCTGTATAACGTGCAAACCACCTTGCAGCCACAGAACTGGGGCTATGGCACCATGGTGCAGAATCAATCGCTGGCCAGTGGTGGCACGCTTAATAGCAGCAGCTCTACTCGCGTGGTAATCGGTGCGCCGACTTCGGTGACATTCCCTGCGGACGTGAACCAGGACGGCATCCTTGAAACCACGGAATACACGCTTGGCTCCAGTCTCTCGATCAAAGTAGATCTGCCGAGCACGGACGTACAAGCCGGTGACCAGATCCTGACCAATGCGAACTTCTCCGAGAATGGCTCGCCTGCAGCTGGCGTCTATAGCGTCAGCCCATACACGCTGACCTCGACTGATATATCCGCTGGATCGGTCAATCTGGCAGGCACGCTGTCTTCGACAGGCCACTCGGTGGTGATGGATGTCAATGTGCAGATCACTGGGTCTGGCATCAACTCCAATCCCACCAGTGCCTCTTTGACACTTCAGTAACGGGGAGTAAGTAATGACAATTCCATCAGGAATCCGGACACCTGGGACTTATGTGGACTACAACCTGGATACCCAGCGGACAGGTCTGCCACTGAATCCTCAGAAGCTGCTCTTCATCACAGCAGATCGGTTTCAAACAGATGGCCAGACGCTGCCGGTCACGATCTATGACACCTCGACGGCAGATGCTGCCCTCGGTGTCTCAAGTATCGCCGGGCAGATGATGACCGCTGCGCTTGCTGTCAACACTCAAGTGAATGTGCAAGCGCTGGGAAAGGGGGTGCCTCCAGCATAAGTTGCGAGGGGGCTTCTAGTGCGGTGAACTGGACGAATGGCTATCACTTTGTTTCGTCCAATGTAACGGTGCCGTGGGTGGTTGAGATCAATGGGACAACCTACCACGTACCATTAAATCAGTCTCTGGGCTATTGGTTTAACACGGTACTGCCAACGCTGCAAAGCGATGTCAGAGTGAGTGCCTCAGAGGATAACTATTTTTACTACGTGCAATGGGCGGGTGGCGGCAATATCCGGATGAAGGTTTACACCAGCGACGGATCTGCCATCTTCACGACACCAGTCGCAGACGTGAGCAATCCAACCTATCAGGAGTTGCCAGGACGCGACGGTTTCCAAGTCTGTCTTATTCCAGCTGTATAACGAGGTGATGTAATGGCTTTGCAAGATATTTTGAACGTGATTGAACCGCTCGGGCATACCATCATCGCCCTGGACAGCTCAATCACTGCAGAGGCAGATGCTGCCGCATGGCAGAACTATCTGAATACCGTATCTGGCCCAATTGAGCAGCACGACGCCATCCTGGTCGTACCGTTCAACGACATCGATGCTGCCACGACTTTTGCGGCTTATGCTGAGTCGCTCAGCAACTACCGCTTCGTTGCGGTGTGCTACCACGGCACCACCCAACTGCCTCAGCTGTCTGCGTCCATTGCAGCAGCCATGGCCAGTGGTGCAGATCCTGCGGTGCCGTTCGATGATATCGAGCTGCCTGGTCTGACTGCCGTGGATCCCAAGTTCACGCTGACTCGTTCCCGCATCGAGCAGGCACTCAATGCCGGTGTGGCAGTGGTTGCAACTGGTGATGACGGTGTGCCAAAGATCGTGCGACTGATCACCACTTATCAGCAAAAGCCAGATGGTACACCAGACACCATCATGCTCGATGTGAATGGCCCTTTGGTGCTGGCATATGTGCGTAAGGTGACTCGTGCTGTCAAAAGCGCTTTCCCACGTCAGAAAAATACTTCTGATGCGCGTTCTACGCTTCGCACGGCGCTCCTCACTGCCTATATGGCGCTTGAGGACGCAGAGATTCTTGAAGATGTCCGCGCAGATCAGAATCAGCTGACCGTGGCTCAGGATGCACAAGATCTGACGCAGGCTGATGTGCAGGTACCTGCTCATTGGGTGCGAGGCATGCATGTTACTGCTGTCACTTTAAATGTCTACTAAAGAGGTATAAGCAATGGGTACGGAAGTCGTCGGTACGATTGTGCTCTACGTGAATGGTCAGGAGGTGGACTGCACCTCATGCACACCAAAGATCACGGCAGGTCGCAAGCCAGTCTCGACCATGAACTCGAATGGCCGAGTGCAGCGCGAATGTAAAACTACTTCGTCAATAGCACTTTCGGTCGAGGTCGTGATCCCTGAGACAGGTGATCTGGCTTGGGACACCATCTCTGGTGCCACCATCACCATCCAATCTCTGGATGGTACAAATCGGACTACCTATACCGGTGTCGGCGTCACCACCGTTGGCGACACCTTCACTGATGGAGGCGAGGCTAAGCGTTCGCTTGAAATGTACGCCCTCGACAAAATTAAGGAGTCTTAATCCATGGGTATCTCTATAGAAGGCAAGCTGCCTGTTCCTATCGTGGTCAATGGCCAGCCAATGCAGGAAGTCACCATGTCTGCCCTGACCATGGAGGAAAGCCTGTCCGCGATCAGCAAAGCCAAACAAGGTCAGTATGTCCAGGTCAATGAGCTGGCCTCTATGCTCACCTGGACTCACGGTGCTGAAGGTGCCACCCAAGTGACCTACGAGCAGTTGATCACATCTGCCAATCAGAACCGTGTCTATCTGATCGGCTTGCGTGAGGCGCTCGAAGAAAAGGAGCGGATGGCCGCACAGACCGCACAAGTGGCCTGATAAATCTCGTCCGTGTGATGAGGATCCTCCGGGATGAAGGATTTCCGGAGGAGATTATCAAAAGTCTCAGTGCGGCTGATGCAGTCCAAATTGCCAAGGATCTTTATCCTTCGCGTAGCAAGCCAAAGAATGGATCTAAGCCTTCTCAAGTGGCCCGTGATCAAGGTAAGCAACCCGATGTTGAAGAGCCGGTGACGTATGTCGCCGCGAGGCGTAAAAAAAAGTGATATGCCCTTATGCCTCGCCTATGCGGGGCATTTTTTATGGAGCGGATGATGAGTAACACAGTCACACTGCGATTAAATCTGACCGGAGATGCCGCGCAGAAGATCCATGATATCGGGATCGATCAGATCAGCCTGACGAAAAAGGTCAACGAGCAGCTCGGTCTCTCGGCTCAAGTTACAGGCAAGATCATTCAGCAGGGTCAGCAGGTCACCAGCACACTGCGCGAGCAGGTGAATCAGACTGGAATGCTTTCTCGACTCTTGGATGCAACCCAGCGTAATGGCCAGCTTCTTGAGCAGCATATGGCTGAGTCTGCCAAGCAGGCACAATCTCTCAAAGCTGCAATCGCTGGATCTGGTATGAGCAAAGCTGCGCGAGACTCTCAGGAGATCGCTCGCAATACTGAGAAGGCAGCACGCAATTGGAAGCAGATGGCTGGCCATGTCCTGAATAAGGCGGTCAGTGCAGGTGCTGGCTTATATGCGGCTGGCGAGGTCATCAAGGATCCGCTTGAGCGGGCACGGGCCTATAATAAGTCGCTAGCCTACGATGCGCTGACTTTCACAGAGAAGTCCAATCTCCCGATGACCGCCCGCGTCGGCTACGCACACACTCTGCAACAGCAGATCCTTGAAGCCACTCGATCTGCGCCTGGGATGTCGCTTGAGAATGGCGAAGAAGCAGCTAAGGCATTAATCCGGTCAGGACTTTATTCTCCCACCGGAACCGATAAAAACGGGCTATCGAATGCTACTGTCTTTAAAAGTGCTCTCGGCCAGACACTCCAGTTCGCCTCTGCTTCGGGTGCAGAACCTGCTGAAGCAGCTGCTCTGCAGACGTCTTTCCGCCAAATGGGCATCACCACGCCTGAAGGCATCCAGAAAGGCTATGATATGGTCTTCAAGGCTGGCTCTACTGGGCGTTTCCATGCTCAAGATGCCGCCCGCTTCCTGCCGGAAGTGCTTCCGGATGCTATGGGTGCAGGTAAGATCGGTTTGTCAGGTCTGCGTGATGTGCTGGCTGAGCTTGAAGTGGGCATGAATACCGCAGGTACGACGGGTGAAGCCGCAACCAATATCAAACAGATGCATTCGCTCTTTGCGTCTCAGCACTTCGCACGAATGGCTGCTCAGGCTGTCGAGGTCGAGCCTGGTGATCCTGTTAAGGCTGTAGGCAAGCGCAATCCGACGAAACGCTTTGATGTGAATGCATACTATCTACAGATGCAGCGCAAAGGGATCGATGTCGATGATGCAGCCTATATGCTGATCAATCGGGAACTGAGCAAGCAGCATGGCTATCAGCAGCTCGTCGCCGAGCAGAAGAAGCTCAAGGCACTTCCAAATCAGGATGATGCATCTCTCAAGGCTCAGCAAGAGAACCTTGAGAAAATGATGCAGATCTCGATGCACACCAAATGGGGTGAGTTCTTCCATAACCAAGAGTCGCGCATGGGCTATGCCGCGCTCTCAAACTCCATGATGTCCGGCGACTTCCCGCGCATTCAAGGTGAGATCGGCGACTCCAAGGGTGCGACAGGTGAAGGCACCCAGTTCCTCAATCAGTTTGAGTTCTCGAAGGCTCAGGGCGTAGAGAATGAATGGCAGAATGGGCGCAATAATCTCTATGACGATGTGTCTAAATCACTTGGTGGCCTGGAAGATAGTGCCACCAAACTCATGGAAGGTCACCAGACTCTCACTAAGGTAGCATATAGTACTGCTCTGGCAGTGGGTGCCCTAGGTGGGGCGGCTCTGGCCTCTAGTGGCGTGAAGATGATCACCGGAGGAGTTGGGGGCGCTGCTGGCGGATTGGGTGGTGTTTTGGCCGCACGTGTGGGCCTTGGCGCGGGAGCTGCTGGTCTGGGCACAACTGCTGCAGGCGTAGCCGGAGCCGGACTCGCAGGCTATGGCATCGGCTCAGCAGTCAGGTGGGGCTATCTTCATACTGACACAGGCCGCTCTTTTGACGATCATCTCGGAGGAATGCTTGCCAATCTCATGCACTTCTTTAGTGATGATGCTCAGGGAGCTATCGAGCAGCGTGAGAAATATGACAAGATGATCGAGCAAGGTAATCAGCAGCTCGATGTGCTGAAGAATATCTCTACCAACCTGCGCAACCAGAACAACAGCGTTATGCGTAGTCCGCCGATCCCTGCACTCGACTTCCAGGAGACACTACGCCGTCAGCAGCAGCGCGGTATTGGTCAGGGTACTGTGCTTCGCTAGTGCAGGAAGTGCTTCCGGCTGTATCGAAGCCCGTAATCCCTAGAAAATAGCCCCTATATCTGGGGCTTTTTTTATTGGATGAGCGATGAGCTGGGCACAAAACATGCTTCCTGCCAGTTTTGGAGGAGTCGGATTCGACGTCTTCTCAACTTCTGACAGTCGGGACTACAAGCAGGCTCACTATCAGACGCCATACTCCGACCATGCCACGCTCGAATACATGGGCGCGGATCCGAATAACATCCACATCGAAGGTCTGATCTCTGGCGATCAATATGAGCTGCAGGCGCAGGCACTCCTGTCTGCACTTGTGCTCGGCAAGGGTGAGCTCGTTCATCCCGTCTTTGGCGTGATGCAGGTTTCTGTCGTCAATCATGACATCAGGCATGATCCAGATTTCGTCGATGCCTGCCGGGTCACGCTTTCATTCAAACGTGCCGAAGATCCAGCCACTCAGCCGGGCTTTACAGCCGTCAAGCAATCCATCCCAAGCACACTGGCATCAAAGACACTGGCTTTCCCGACGCTGCGCCTGCAACAGCTGCTGGATCAGATCCCGTTTTACTCGCAGATCTCACAGACTGCATCTCAGCTATCCAACATGATGAGCAATGGCGCGTCGGCTGTGCGCCAGCAGCTCGGCATCATCACCACAGATATCGATGACTTTACCTCTCCTCCAGACTGGATCTCATCGCTCCTCGCAGATGTGACGGGCTTGGCTGATGGTGTAGTGCCTGGCTCGGGTGGCCTGGCTGCTTGGCGTGCGCTCTTTGGTGCCGTGGGGAATATCTCCACGGTCTTTAACACTGCAGCCTCTGGTCAGACAGTGCAGGCTCCGATCCCTGAGCCGCTTCTGCAGGTCAGCCGCAATCTGGTCGTGGCCAGCTCCATTGGCATCGCTCAGGCCATGCTTGCTGGTGAGGTGGATAATCCTACTTTCACGCCTCCGGAGCTTGAGCAGATCCGGGGTGATATACGCGGCCTCATCCAGTCCACTATTTCGACTGAGCGGCAAGTGCAAGCTCAGCAGCTGCAGCTGCCAATCAATGCCAATGCGCCCGCGATCCCATCCCAAACCGTCCAGCATATCGCTGCACTGAAAGACGCAGCTGATGTCTTTCAGACACAGGTGCAGCAGCTCATCGAGCGTCGTCCACCGTTCGTGCCTAAATCGGTGCCCGTCCTGACATGTCCGCGCTGGCTGGCCTTCAAATGGTATGGCGACCACACCCGCGCCCCGGAGATCGTGCGCCTTAACCCACAAGTGGCCAATCCTGCACAGATGTATGCCGGTATGACGGTGAATGCCTATGCTCAATGATGCCGGACAATATCTCACGCTTGTGGTGGGCGACGTCGAGTGTACGCACTGGGATCTGGTCGATATCGATAGCGACATCCTGACGCCTGCAGACGGCTGGTCGCTGCATCTCTTTAATCCGGATGTGGGCAAGATCCCTGCAGCAGTGAAACCTGACGCAGATATCACGATCAAATATGGCTCCGAAACCGTGCTGAGTGGCGTGATTGATCGTCGTCACCGCTCGGTCTATTCAAACGGCTCATTTGTCGAGGTCTCTGGCCGCGATATGGTCGGGCAACTGGTGGATTGCTCCGTGCCGATCTTTGCAGGAAGCAAGCTATCACTGCCTGAGATCGTCTCCAAGATCGTGGACTACAGCTCTGATAATGGATCCGTGCTGCCTTTGCCGATCCAGATTAAGGGCGGTGATGCTGTACTGAATAGCACGCTCAGTCAGAAGATCGCGGTAGAGCCCGGCGAGCAACAATGGACGGCAATTCAGAAGGTGGCAGAGTCGCAGGGTCTGTATGCCTGGGGTGATCCGGACGGCAGCATCATCATCGGCAATCCTATCCACGATGAGAAGCAACCGGCTCAGATGCCAGTGATCCAACTGATGCAGAATGGCGAGACCGGCAATCCGGTAGTCACCAATCTGGATTATTTGGAAGATGTGACAGAGATCTTCAGTGAGCTGCACGTGCTTGGCCAAGGGACTGGTGATGGTGCGGCCTTTAGCGCTAAGCGTCGCAACTTGATCGATAGTCATCGAACACTGGTCAACGATAAAAAAGCCAAATTCGACGGCGCTGCCTCTCAGATCCTGAGTCGTCCACGTCTGCGCATCATCGTAACTGGCCAGCCTCAGTCTGAAACAGAGGCGAACCAGTTGGCTGACAAGGTCATGCACGACGCCAATCTCAACGCTTATACACTGACTGCAACCGTGAAGGGCTGGCAATGTGCAACAGGTGAAGTCTGGCGTGCTGGCTGGATAGTGACAGTCAAGACGGATGCCATCGAAGAAGTCAGCAATGAACCCGGTGCCTGGGTCATCTTTGGTCGTACATTGCGGCTCTCCCGCGATGCGGGCATGACCACCACACTCAAAATGAAGCGCGTCTCAGACTGGATGCTTCCTCCTAAGCATCTCGATCAATTGCATGATGCGGCCTGGCGTGCCAAACGGAAAGCAGCTGCCAAGGCTCGACGCAAAGCAGCCGCCAAGGCGCAGCTGCAGAGCACGATCAGTGGAGCGACCAAACAATGATGGATTTTATCCATAAAGAGATCACCCGCCGTCTAGGCCAGCTCCGCTTTCCCTTCTTTGGAAAAGTAGCGCGAGAAGGATCCACTCTGCAGGTCAGTGGCATGACCGATGAGATGCTGGAAGACATCCAGGTGATTCAGCAGGTGGGCATGGCCAGCTGGCTTCCGAAAGGCTCACGTGTGGTGCTTGTCCCACTGATGGGGGGTACCAATCGTGTGATCGTGATCGCCTCTGACAGTGCGCCGGTGATGATGACGCCCAATGAGGGTGAGACCTGCATCTGGGATCAGTTTGACCATCATATCGTCCTAGGTGCATCCGGCATCAATATCAAAGGCAAGACCACGATAGATGGCCCTGTCACGACCACAGATAACCTCGTCGTCGGTACCGGAGCCACTGGCTCCTTTACCACGCCATCGGGTCAAGTGGTCACTGTGGCTGACGGCATTGTGATCAGTATCGAATAGGACGGGACTATGAATCCGCAAGGCTCAGGCGTTATCAATACAGCATATCTCGACTCACTCGATAAACAGGTGGATTCGATCTCCTCGTGCAGTGAGCTGCAGCAGTTCGCAGCGTCGTCGCTGGCATCACTACAGGCTCAGCTGACGGCCATCAATGCGCAGATCGCGGCTCTGGCTCCAATTCAGGCGCTCCTGAATCCGCCGACCAGTCCAGGTGAGGCCATCTCGTGGATCGGAAACTATATCGAGCATGTCCTGACTCCCATGTATCAGCCTTCGGTCACATCAGCAGAGCAGCTCGCAGCGCTGACCTCGCGCATCGCATCGCTCTCACAAAAGATAGTTTCTAAGGCGACCTCTTTCTCACAATGTACGGTGACTGTGTAATGGCTCTGATCGATCCGGTCTCCCGCGACTATCAGGTCGCATCGCTGAATCAGCCCATAGTGATGTCGCTGGAAGATGCAGCACGCCTTCGCCTCGAAACGCGCCGAGGTAGCTACTGGCGCGATCCGACGCTCGGTAGTCGGTTTTATCTCATTCAGAAGGCTGTGCCACAGGCGCTGACTCTCGCCAATCAGTACGCCATTGAGGCGCTTCAACCCCTGCAGGATGATGGCCGAGTGACTTCGATCACGGCTTCATCCGGATGGGTCAATGAAAGTGAAATCCAAGTGCTCATCACCATGACATTGCCAGATGGCAGCACGCTGACGATAGATAACTTCTTTGTAAAGGTGAGTGGATAATGGCTTATGCAGTTCCTGATTTTGACACTATTCGCGGGATTGTGCTTGCGCAATGCCGCAATGATACCGGTCTTGCTCTGCCAGATGATTCTGATGCTGCAATCCGTGCAGACGGCACAGCTGCTGTGGCCGAAGGGCTCTATGATCATCAGCTCTGGATCGCGCGTCAGCTCTTCGTGCGTACAGCTGATGAACAAGGTTTGGTGCTTCACGCGCAGCGCCTCAATCTTCCGCGACTCGGGGGCTCTTTGGCTACTGGCCAGATCACTACAATTGGCACGACCGCAGGCATAGACCTCCCTCTAGGATCTCAGCTTACTGACGGAAATGGCTATTACTGGATGACCACGGCAGATGCGACCTTGATCGCTGGCCAGTCCGTAACTGTGCCTGTGCAGGCTCAGGCTGTGGGAGCTTCATGGAATAAACTGGCCGCATCAATCCTGACGTGGACGTCTCCAGTGTCTGGCCAGCAGCCTTCATCTACTGTGGTTGAGCTCTCTGGCGGATCCGATGGCGAGCTGCTCGAAAGCTGGCGATCACGCTTACTCGCCGCCGAGCAGCTCGGCGTATCTCAAGGTCGTGATGCTGACTTCGCCCAAGCTGCCAAGGGCGTTGCTGGTGTGCTGGGTGCGTATGTCTATGACAAGCGACGCGGTGTCGGGAGTGTCGATGTGGCCGTCACTGCTCAAGGAGCCAATGGCGGAGACTTGCCGAGTCCAGCACTCCTGGCTCAGGTACAAGCTGCAATTCAGGCTGTGGCCGTGGCCAATGAGGATGTGCGTGCATATGCACCAAATGCCACGCCGCTCGATGTCACATGTGTAGTCTATGGCACCAATGTCAATCTCTCTACTGTCCAGCAGATCATCTCTGATTATCTCGCTGCGCTCATCCCGGCTCAGAATTATGTCGAGCTTGAGCTCGGCTCCCAGATCTTGGCTCAGCCAGGCGTCACCAATGCCACGCTCACACCCTCAGTCGATCAGGTGGCCACGGTATCACCGTTTGTCCTCACGTGGTTTCGTCCAGGCAATATCACTGTGACTCTTGGAGGTGCCTGATGGGGGGAATTGCAGCAGTTCTGCGTGGATTATTGCCATCCGGCTATGAAAAAGCGCCTAGCACAGTAGTGGGCAAAGATGTCTACGCGCATTCTCTGGCCTTTGAAGATGTGCTTTCTGCAGGTGATGCGCTCCTGAATGCTGCGCTGGCCATTCCTGATTGGCTTGTCCCTGAATACGAAGCTGAATACGGCCTGCCGGGTAAATGCTTTGCCAATCTGGCCAGCACGCAATCCCTGACCATGGATCAACGCAAGGCGCTGATCGCCAGCAAAATGACTGGCCAGCGTTATTACACCTATACCGGCATTCAGACGCTGCTCGCACGGGCAGGGATCACCCTGATCAATATCATCACCAATACGCCAGCGACGTGCACCAAGCCCTGCACCCAGCTGCTCAATACACCTTACAGCCGTTTCAGAATGACTCTGGTCATGCAGGCCACGACACCAACCATTGAGGCCATCGTAGGCTGTCTGATCGCCAATTATCTCCCGTCCTCGCTTGAGGTTCGGACTGTATTTCAATAGAGGATAAAAGCATGTTTCGTATTGATACCGACAACGCTCAGCCTAATCAGAATGGCCAAGGTAAATCAGGATTCAGTGATAATAAAACCATCAGTGGCATGGATGCGACCTATCTCTCGCCAGACTTTCTGAATGCAGTCCAGGAAGAGATTGCCAATGTGATCGAGGCGGAGGACATTGTTCTTGCAAAGGGTACCAATAATCAGCTGCTGACCGCGATTCGAGCCATGCTCGCAGCGCTTGGAGATAACTCGACTTCCGCACTCGCGGCGCTTGAGGAGGAGCTGCAGTCTCATGAGCAGGCAGATACTCAATACCACACTCAGAATGACCAGAATATCACTGCGATTAACCAGAATATTCAACAGATCGAACAGGCACTCGGTAACAAGGCCAATGAATCCGATCTGAACGCTGAAACACAATCGCGTCAAGATGCTGATCAGCATCTTCAAGAAGAAATTGACGCCATCAATCAAGCCAACGGCGCATCTTATCCACGGCTCATCGCTGGAGGTTACTATTCTTCGCTGTCCAATGTATCACCTACTCAAACCGCCTCTCCAAACTGGTCACATGACATCTCAGGGCTTAATTTTTCCTCGACATCCCCTGCAGGATCTGCTGCTGTCAATTGCTCAACGTCTATTGACCTCAGTTCCAGTAAATATCTTGTCCGCGTCACTGGCTATGCCATCACTAACGTTCCTTTTGGTGATTCATCTTCCCAGAATGTGGTCGGACATGCCGTACCGAATGGCCGTGCCAATGGTTTTGACATTAATTTTAATGCCGTGGGTAGTGTTGCTGCTTCACCGGCAAACTATGTGACCAGCGGTGTGTATTTTTCTTGGGAAGTTCTGCAATTGACAGCATGATTAAGAGTAGAGAGCTAAAATGACTATTCCTTCCGGAATCCGTACACCTGGTACATATGTGGATTTCGACCTGGATACCAGCCGTACTGGGCTGCCTGCTAATATCATCCGCGTGCTCTTCTTGACCATCGATACGCCACTGGTTGAAGCAAGTGGCCCTGTCGACCTCGTTGATCGCAGCACAGCACGTGCTCTATATGGGCATAACAGCAATGCTGAAAAGATGATTATGGCTGCGTTGACATTGAGCCAGACCGTGGATGTGCAGAGTTTTGCGATTGGCAATCCGAATGCCACACCGGCTCCTACACCGACGCCTGGCATCACGTTTAATCCTGCGCCAGATGCCAATGGTAATGTGACCGGCTTTGATTACACTGGCCGCGAAGACATCATTATTCCGGTACCGAGCGCAGCCAATGTATCGACCGACTCGATGACGCTTAGTATTCCCGCGATGGGTTTGTTCAATCAGACCTTCCCATTGAGTGAACTTGCATCATTTATCTCTAATGGAGAGCTGACCATTCCGGGCGCATATTCCTATGATGGTGTGACTTTGGCAGTGACTGCGCAATTTACTCTAAACGGCACGCCTGGTGCGATTATCTCAGGGCAAGTCACCGGCCATGGTTTCGGCCTTGTACTGAGCAGTGACTCTTCACATTCACCAGCATACGCTACGACGATCCAGATGACAGTGACACCTCTTGCAGTTGGATTAACCTATACGATTGCTCTTGATCAGAATGGCGGTACTGCAACAGGTGTCGTCACGCCAGGTGATGTGGCAGCAGGTTTTGTCTCAGTCCTTTGCACCGGTTTGACGCCATATAACAATTACAATGTGACTGGTAGCGTGACCAATGGTACCCGGACATCTACCGGTGTCATTTACGGCTTCCAGATCGGTGTGACCGTAGGGCAGACCGCGCTGACTTTCCCTGCGGATACGAATGGTGATGGTGTGCTTGAGCTGGGTGAGGCAGTCAATAGTCCATTTACTGGACGCATGGCCATTCCTCAATACATGACTGCTGGTGCATCTTGGCAGGCCATTTATGCCTCGCCGGAAGGGAATGTCGCTCAATATATCCCTCCAGGCTATTTCGGGGGAAATCCTACGGGTGCCACTTTTGCTCAAGGTGTGCTGACTTCGACCGACGTGGCTAATGGTTATGTCGATTTCTCACTCGGCGGAGGTGCCCAGACATCTGGAGCAGGTAGTCCGCCTGTCACTGTGGCCGTCACAGTAAATATCACCCAATTTGCCCAGACTCGTCAGGCCACCGCTCAATTGTCCTTCCAGGACTATCAGGGCATCGCACGCGCAGCCACACCTATGGCCACGATCCCTGCCGATACCAATAATGATGGTCTTGTCACTCTGGCCGAGTATTTCGCCAACGACAATCCTTATCATCTCCATGTGCCGTTGCCGCCATATGCCCATGCCGGTGATCAGATATTTGTCTATCTGGCCGGTGGATCTGCAGGCGTGCCACTCTACATTGTCACCCAGGCTGACGTGACCGCAGGCTATGCGGATATCACGCTGCCTTTGTCCTATTATAGCGATGTAATTATCTCGTATGGCTGGGTGCAGAACGGCAGCATAGTGATGAGTGTCGACTTGTCTCTGGCCGGTCATCAAGGGCAGTATTTCCCCGGCTTCTTGAATAGTCTGCCAATCACATGGATGGGTGCATCAAGCTCAGATAGCTCACCGATGATTCTCCACTTCCCAGTGTCGTCGAGCTTGCTCGGAGTGCCTTATACAGTCACGCCGACCAATACGGCAGGTATAGTGATGCCTGCGCCTGCTACAGGCACTGTGAGTGCTACAGACGTAGCCAATGGCTATGTGGAGGTGTCCTTAAATATCCCGCGTATCAGTGGCCAAGCCTTCCAGGTGTCGATGGGATTGGTCTTTGGTGATGCGACAGCCACAGAAGTGGCCAGCACGAACCCTGTACCGGTATTTAACATCCCGGCTGGGTGATGGTGAGAAGTTTGGCCAAGAAATTGGCCAGAATATTTGTGAAATGCTGTTGCATCTGGTGAAAGGAATTTTTAAGTTACTTATCTCGAAAAAACGCGCTAAATTTCTCGGCGCGCTTCACCTGAGCAAAAAAGACAGCCTAGGCTGTCTTTTTTTGCTTGCAATCGTAGATATAAAAGTAACTCGCCTAGATGCCTTTGCCATCTGCCGTCCCGAGGGCGTCGGCTTCTTTGGGGCGCGGTTGACTGGTTTGCGGGATCAGCAGGCGCAAAACGATTGGTGCAAAGACCGTGGTGACAATGATCATCATCACGATCTCGGCGAACTGCTTGTCATTGATGAGGGCGGTATTAAGTCCGATGCCGACCACGATGAGACCGACTTCGCCACGCGGTACCATGCCAATGCCGACTTTGTTGGCGGTGCTAAAGCCCTGCTTGGGTGCAATCACGATACCACCCAGCCATTTGCCCAGAATGGCGATCAGGCTTAAGACCAGACCATTGATCAGCACTTCGCCATTGGCGAGCAGAGCGATCGGCAGTTGTACGCCGACCATGGCAAAGAATACCGGTGCCAGAAAGCTCTCAAGCGCATGGACTTTGTCATGGAAATCATAATCATCACCCATCTCAGCCAGCACCATGCCGACCAGAAAGGCACCGATGATCGGCGCCAGTCCGACCACACCTGATAGCGCAGCAAAACCAAGGCTTAAGGAAATGATCAGACCAAAGCCGCCTGAGACTTTGTCTGGATTTAGTTTGGACTGGATGCGACGGATCAGCGGGACACCGACCAGTAGTACTGCACAGACAAAGCCCAGTGAAATCCCCAGTGTCGTGGCGACTCCGATGACGGAGACGGCCTCGCCATTGGCCATCCCTGATACGACCCCCAGAATCGCCAAACCCAGAATATCGTCGATCACTGCTGCGCCCAGAATGATGCGGGCATAAGTGCTGTTGATGACGCCCAGATCTCCCAGAACCTGTGCGGTGATACCAACACTGGTCGCAACCATGGAGGTTCCCATAAAGATACTCTGAATGGTGGACCACTCATGCATATACCCGAATGCATAGCCGCCAATCATAGGGAGGGCGATGCCGAGCAGGGCGACGATGACGGCTTCTTGACCGACCGCGAGCAAGTCGCGCAGACGATTCTCAAGGCCGACCGCAAACATCAAAAAGATCGCACCGAATTCGGCCAAGGCCTGTAGTGTGACATTCACATGCACCACACCGAGCAGGCTCGGGCCGACCAGCACACCTGCCAGCACCTGCCCGATCACACGCGGCTGGCCGATTCTGGATGCCGCCCAGCCCAAGACCTGTGCCGAGAACACAAGGCAAAACAGCGCAAACAGAATACCCACCATCTCGTCATGCTCATCTCCGCCAGATGCAAAAGCATAGGTCGGTAATAAGCCCAGCAGCAGGGCCCATGGCAAGGTATAATGGCGGCGTCTAAGTGCATTCATAACAGCTCCTTGAGGCTTATCGTTGACATGTCTGCGCGGCAAATCAGCCGCTTACAGTCGGTGTCCAGACTCATTTTTGACTGAAAGGTCAATGTATTCTAGCAAATGTGCTCGTATCAGCATGCTTTACTTGGATACAGTGCGTCAATAAAATGCGCTTTTCCGCATGGTTGGTTGCCTAGTTCGTATCCTTAACCTGATCTGTCTAAGCGCATCCGTTATCTTGTTTTTTATGAGCCCTTGTATGGGCTGGAATCATACTTTACATGAATATCCCGAGTGAATTGCTCGAGCCTGTCTATCGTTTTCTGGCTTGCCGTACGCCCCAAGCGTGGGTGGATGTCGCTTGTCAGCATATCCCGTTGCTGCTGCAGGATCACGCGAATTGCGAAAAAAAAGCTGCCGGCACCGCCATGAATCTGATGTTCCGATATGGCTATCATACCGATCTGCAGGTGCGTCTGGCGCAGTTGGTGCGTGAAGAAATGCTGCACTATGAGCAGGTGATCGAGATCATGCAGGCGCGTGGGCAAGTGTGGGAAGCCGTGACGGCCAGCCGCTATGCACAAGGTCTACGCAAGCATATCCGTAGTCATGAGCCTGCGGCACTGGTGGATGTGCTGATCGTCGGCGCCTATGTCGAGGCACGCTCCTGTGAGCGTTTTGCTGCCTTGGTGCCGTATGTGGATGAGGAGCTGTCACGCTTTTATCGTTATCTGCTCAAGTCGGAGTCGCGTCACTTTGAGGATTATCTGACCTTGGCGCGTACGCTGGTGCCGGATTCGGAGCGGATTGCCATTGATGAGCGGATTGCGTTTTTTCGCGAGGTCGAGCGTGAGTTGATTGAATCTCCAGATAGCGAGATTCGTTTTCATGGTGGGGTGCCCGTATTGGCTGAGCAGACGGGATTGGTCGCACAACGTCTGTAGTGCGTTTTAGATTCTGGTTTTCAGGTCATTGTTTTTAGATATTTGTTGTTAGGTCTTTAAAGTTATCAGGTGGAAGAGTAGTCATGAGCGATGTCGTGAGCAGCTTTGAGCAAGGGTTTAAAAGTGATGTGATCACCCCAGATGCGTCTTTAAAAAATGACCGTTTTATGCGGGCGCTGCTACGTCAACCCGTGGATACCACGCCTGTGTGGATGATGCGTCAGGCTGGACGCTACCTGCCCGAGTACAAAGCCACACGTAGTCAGGCCGGCGATTTCCTATCCCTATGCAAGAACACGGAGTTGGCTTGTGAGGTGACGCTACAGCCTTTGCGCCGTTTTGCACTGGATGCCGCGATTCTCTTCAGCGATATCCTGACCATTCCGGATGCGATGGGGTTGGGGCTCTATTTTGAAGAAGGTGAAGGTCCGCGGTTTAAGAAAGTCATTCGTACCGAGGCCGATATTGCAGCCTTACCTGTTATCCGTCCCGAAGAGTCTCTTGATTATGTGATGAAGGCGGTCACGGCGATACGTTCGGCACTGGGCGGTAGCGTGCCTTTGATCGGTTTCTCCGGCAGTCCATGGACGCTGGCGACCTATATGATCGAGGGTGGCAGCTCGCGCGAGTTCCGCCATAGCAAAGAAATACTCTACCGCAGCCCTGAGCTGCTCCATGCCTTGCTTGCTCATCTCGCACGAGCGGTGACGGATTACCTCAATGCCCAGATCCGTGCGGGTGCGCAGGTGGTACAGATTTTTGACAGCTGGGGCGGGGCGCTGGCACATCGGGAGTATGGGGAATTCTCCCTCAAGTATATGCGTCAGATCATTCAGGGATTGATTCGTGAATACGAAGGTCGTCCGGTGCCAGTCATTCTGTTTACCAAAGGCGGCGGTCAGTGGGTGTCTACTATGGCGGAAAGTGGTGCAGACGCCATTGGACTAGATTGGACCACGCCGCTGGCAGATGCACGGCGGATGGCGGCTGGTCGTGTGGCACTGCAAGGCAATCTCGACCCGAATGCGCTCTATGGATCTCCAGCAGCGATCCGGGCTGCGGTTGAGCGGATGTTGGCTGATGCATACGCAGGTTTGTCACCTGCAGAATGCACGGGATACATTGCCAATCTGGGTCATGGCATTACCCAGTGGGTCGATCCTACGCATGCTGAGATATTTGTAGACGCGGTTCATGAATTTGGCCAACAATATGCCAGCTCTAAGGGTTAATTTTTCTTTGTCATAAATATTAAATAGTTAAGTGTTATGGTCTAGCGCTATTAGAATATTAGCCTTCATGGGCAATTTACATTTGATTGTGCACATTGGACTTTAAGTCACTCTCCCCATCGAATCAGGCGCGAACCGCCTGATTTCTGTCATTGTTGTAATATTACTGTCACACTCTAAATTTAAGATTGTTTTGTAAGCTAGGTCATCATTTGTGTATCTGCACGCGCGGCACACAGGTTTTCCTGTTGTGAGGGTGCTCGTTTTAAATCCGAATTTTCATTACAAGCAAGATCAGTGCAGACACCGATCCTTGTTGGCTGTGCCCGGGTTTTGGGTGTGCGGTCCGGCATTTCGATTGCTTGTAAAGCGCGTCAAGTCAAGACTAGGCATACATTCAGATGGGACTGAATACATCTACAGGGGCAGGTATGTTTGGGAAAGCAACACAGGATCAAGTTGTTGATATTTATTCACTCGCTGTTTTTATCCCCGCGTTTTCGCCATCGGATACCGTTAACGACATTGCCAGTCATCTGATGCAGCCTGAGTATCAGGCGATCTTGTCGGCACCGATCGTTGATAATGGCGTAGCGGTTGGTGTGATCAGTCGTTATCAGCTCAACAACATCTTCATGAAAAACTTTGGTCGGGAGCTGTTTGGTCGCAAACCCGTATCCGAGTTCATGCAGAGAAATTTTCTCAAGATCGATGTCAAAACATCTGTGCCTGATGCTGCCGGTTATGTGTCTGCGAATATTCGTCAGCCGCTGTCTGAAGACTTTGTAATCACGGAAGAAAACGGTCAATATCTCGGTGTCGGTTCGGTGATTGCGTTGCTGGATGCGATGGAGCAGCAAGTGGCCAAGAACGCCAAGGAACTGACTCAAGCGTATCGCGAACTGAAAGCATCGCAGGCTCAGCTCGTCCAATCTGAAAAAATGGCATCGCTGGGTCAGATGGTGGCTGGCGTTGCGCATGAGATCAATACGCCGCTCGGCTATGTCAAGAACAACATTGAAATCGTGCAGGAATTCATCGAGCAGCTCAAGCAGATGAATGGCGCGCATCGGGGCCTGGTCGATGTCATTCTGGCCCCTGATGGTGATGATGTTGCCATCGCCGAGAAGCTGGCCGAGATCGACGATCTGCAAACCATGATTGAGCCTGATCTCTTGTTTGAAGACATGTCTACCGTGTTTGGCGATACGCAGTATGGTCTGGAGCAAATCAATGAATTGGTTATGGGGCTGAAGAATTTCAGTCGTCTGGATCAGGCCATGACCGACAGCGTCTCCCTGAATGACTGTGTGAATTCGTCGCTCCTGATTGCCAAGAATACGCTGAAAAGCCGGGTTGAGGTCATCAAACAACTGGGTGATATCCCCAAAATTGCCTGTGCACCGTCGCAGATCAATCAAGTCCTGCTTAACCTGTTCACCAACGCCGCCCAAGCCATTGAAGGCACCGGTAAGATTCTGGTTAAGACTTGGGCGGACGAAAATCATGTGCACGTTTCAGTACAGGATACCGGTAAAGGTATGCCGCCTGAGGTGTTAGCCAAGATTTTTGACCCATTCTTTACCACAAAACCAGTGGGTGAGGGGACTGGGCTGGGTCTGTCGATTTCCTTCCAGATTATTGAGCAGCATGGCGGACATATCCGTGTCGCATCCGAAGTCGGACGCGGTACCCGGTTTGGTATCTCATTGCCGCGTAAACAAAAGACCGTGGTCAATCAGCAGTCGATCCTGACTGAGGCATGATATGTAAGTAGTCTGTCACCGATGTGCGACGGACCACATTTTAATAAACCAGATGACAAGATTGCGCGAGTAGACACCGTCACTCTGGGGTAGGCCAGCAGACGACGTGGATACCACAGCACAGTTCAGGAGAAGGGTTGTGCAAGAAAAACCAAAAATTCTGCTTGTGGATGATGAAGAACGCATTTTGCGCTCGCTCAGCATGCTGCTGCGGACGCAATATCAGATTTTTGCGACCAGCGATGGCAATGAAGCGCTGAAGATTCTGAGTCGGGAGAAGATCCATGTGATCATCTCCGATCAACGTATGCCGATCATGACTGGTACCGAGTTGCTAAAGCAGGCGCGTGATGTGGCTCCGGATACCATCCGTATCCTGCTGACGGGATATTCGGATGCCGATGCTGCACTGGATGCGCTGAATGACGGCGAGATTTTCCGTTATATCAATAAACCCTGGGGTCCTAAAGAGCTGCGTGAAACCATCGCGCAGGCTGCCAGTATCGCGGATAAACTTGATGCCCTGCCTGATGTGCCTGTACTGAAGATGACTGCCCCAAGTCCAAGCGAGGCCGTCACTGCGACAGCAAGTGCCGTGGCTCCTGCTGCTGCTACACCATTGGTCTGTATGGTACTGGACCGTGATGAATCCACGTATCTGGTGGTAAAAGAGATTCTGGAGCCTGCGCATCAGGTGATCTGGCGTCAGGATGTACAGTCTGCGCTGACGACCCTGATGACCCAGTCGGTTGCCATCATGGTGACAGAGTTGAGTCTTGGTGATGAGGACCTCAGCGCGATGATCAAGACGCTCAAGCAAGAGCATCCTGAGATGCTGACGATCATTCTGACCAACTTCAAAGATACTTCGCGTTTGATCGAGCTGATCAATCAGGCGCAGGTCTATCGCTATTTGCCCAAACCGGTCCGTCGCGGCCTCTTGACCAAGAGTATCGAATCGTCGATTCAGCGTTATAAGGCATTAAATGCCCAGCCTGAGCGCCTGCAGACCCAACAGGTTGAAATCACGCAAGATCCGGTGCAAAGTGTGGAAAACAAGAAAGTTTCCGATTTCCTCACCCAACTGCGCGCCAAGCTCAATCGCAATCTGGGCTTGAATGCCTAAGCGACTGGATGGAGCCATTAAAAAAGATGCCGTAGCGGCATCTTTTTTTGTTTGAACGAAGAGCGTGAGTGCTGGTCTACCAAATACCGAAAGTCGTAATGTCGTGCGTTTTTGCTTCCCGTGCTATGTGTTAAATGTCCCACTTAGAAGCAGGTGGTGGTCACGTGAAGTAATTTCCTGTTCGCGTGTAGCAGACATGAAAGTCGATGAAATATTTGATGGTTTACCATAAGCATCTCCCTGCAGGCGCGAGCATCGTTTATTAAGCAGCCATTTCAAATTCCTTTTCCATGATTGCTACTTAAAAATATCAGGCACAGTGTCTGCACGGTTGGACAAAGTCCGCTTTTTTAAATCACGAATCTGCTAAAATCCGCCACTCATCAGGGTTATTTGTACACAGTAGGACAGGACATGGCAGACAATCAGACTTTGCTCAAACAACGCGTCGCAGAAGCGGCATTGGCTCATCTGCCCAAAGGCGGCGTGCTGGGCGTGGGCACTGGCAGTACCGTTAACTGCCTGATTGAACTGCTGCCGGAACTGCGTCTGGAAGCCGCAGTGTCGAGCTCGAAAACCACCGAAGATCGCCTGAAAGCCAAAGGCATCCGTGTCATCGGTCTGAATGAAGTCAGCAGTCTGGATGTGTATATTGATGGCGCAGACGAAATTGACCGTTTCTTGCATATGATTAAAGGTGGCGGCGGTGCGCTGACCCGCGAGAAAATCGTTGCCTCGGTCGCCAAGCGCTTTATTTGTATTGCCGATGAGTCAAAGTGGGTCGAGCAGTTGGGTCGTGCATTTCCATTGCCGATCGAGGTGATTCCGATGGCACGCTCGGCGGTTGCTCGTAAACTGGTGAGCTTAGGGGGTTCTCCGGTCTATCGTGATGGCTTTGTCACGGATAATGGCAATGTCATTCTTGATGTGTATAACCTGAATATTCTGGATGCGATTGCGCTGGAGCAGGAACTGAACAATCTGGCCGGGGTGGTGTGTAACGGCCTGTTTGCACGTCAGGGCGCGGATCTGGCCCTGCTGGCAGGCTCTGGCGGTATTCGCGAGGTAACGCGTCCTTAAGCGTCATCATTACGGTCAGCGCGATGAAATGATGCGCTAAAGACCAAAAACACGAGAGGGGAGCGATTGTTCTCTTTATTCAAGCGATCACCATCACTGACGGATACGCAGGCACTGGATCATGTGCCGCCGCTCTTGCCTGAGATCGAGTGGCGGATCAATACTCGCGCCAAGCGCCTGCGGCTGACCATCAAGGCTGGTCGGGTCTGGGTTACGATCCCACCCCGGACCTCGGCTGCACTGGTGCATCGCTTCCTTGACGACTCACGTCCCTGGCTCATTGAGCAATGGCAGAAGCAACAGCAGCATCTGCAAGGACTCACTCCACATCCCGCGCATTTATCTACTCCATCTGGTGCGCTGACGCTGCCGGTACTGGATCAGACATGGCAGCTCGACATCGGATCTTATTCCAAGCTTAAATCACACGATCACATCCTGCGGGTCCCAGACACACATACCAGTACTCACTTGCGCCAATGGGTTAAGTTACAGGCCCAGCAATATCTGCCACAACGTCTGGCAGTGCTTGCCGAAGCGCATGGCTTTGTCTATAGCGGCTGTACCATCCGTCATGCGCGTACGCGCTGGGGGAGTTGCACACGGCACGGTAAAATTAATCTGAATGCTTCACTCATGCTGCTGCCGCCAGCATTGGTGGATTATGTGCTGCTACATGAGCTATGTCATACCCGCCAGTTTAACCATTCGCCGTTGTTCTGGCAGGAGATGCAGTCGGTTTGTCCAGAATATATTCAATCTCGTCACCAGATTAAGACGCTTGCGCTACCGGCATGGTGGCACCAGCAGCACACGTGATCGGCGTATCCTGTCAATTTTTGTCCGCTTGCATTGCGCATGGCAGAATTGATCATTTTTTCAGGTAAAAACTACAGTTCGGCTATATCGTCGATTAGGTGATTTTGATAGAGTCGGTTGATTTCATCAAAAGAGCCGCGTGTTCTTTGGTGCCATCCAAGCAGGGAATCAAGCGGGCGTAAATAGACACTCCCGTTTGCACAAGACCACGTCATATAATCGATGAGGAACAAGACCATGGTAAGCTTTCTGTCCAACGAATGGTTCGATAAAGTAGCAGAACTGACACAGGCCGCAGGTGATTTGAACATCCCTCCAGCTATTGCCAACATGACCCTGAACATGAATGTCAGCGGTGGCAGCGAAGGTCCGGTGGATCTGGCGCTCGCAGGCGGCAAGATCGTGAAAGGTCTGTCTGATGGTGCCAAGACCACTCTGCAACTGGACGCCGAAACCCTGCGTAAAGTGTTTCTGGAAAATGACATTGCTTACGCCATGCAAGCTTTCATGTCCGGCAAGATCAAGGTTCAGGGTGATATGACCCAACTGATGACTTTGCAAACTGCTCGTCCAAGCAATGAGCAAAAAGAACTGTTCAAGCAAGTGCTTGCTGTGACCACCGCCTAAGGTTAATCAGTAGCAAAAAAGCCAGCATAACGCTGGCTTTTTTATTTTATAAATCAATCTCTTATGATGGGTGATACAAGGCGGCCTGCAACCAGATATTACCGCGTACAAACTGGCCGACGGCGATGGGTTTGGCATCATTGGGCGGGAAATAAGCAATCTGAATCACCAGAGGATCTGCATTTGGCTCTCTTAAAATCACTACATCGAGCAACTGACCGATTTTAGACATGAACGTCAGCGGCTGGCTGCCCAGCACTTCACCCTGAAACCACGCTTCGTCTTCTTGTCCGAGGTGCTCTCCAAAGAGATAAGCCACCATCTTGGAGAGATCCAGTGTGACCGGCTTTTCGTCTTCGGGAGACTTGGGTTGCCAGGCATCGAGCAACTCTTGCAGATTGTCTGGTGCGACGCCATCGTGCGCGGCGAGGATATCGTTGAGTGCACGATGATGGCGTATGGCGGCAGGGTCATCCACGAGCAGTGTTTCGTCATTGCCGACCAGTTCAAGCTCGTAGGCAAAAGCCCCTAAATACGCCTGATAGCGTGTGCCTTGCTGATAGAAGGGCTGATTAACCGTGTAGAGCGGATCGAAAGCGTAAATCGTGGCGCCATCAGTGGTCTCAAGCTCAAGTACCGCCTCGTGGGACTCGCTGCATGCCTGAATCTTGATGATCTTGACGGCGGTATGGCGCTGGCTGTCGAGGTATGGAAATGCTGTGCGCAGTGCCGTAGGCCGGCCATCGGTAATGTCCAGCACTTGCGCCACCTGTACCACGCCTGACGGGCCGGTAATCAGCCAATGCGGGGCATGGTCGTCGTCATTCTGGTTCTGCGTGTGATTGAGCCCGCGAGGTAGCGAGGCATCGTCGATGGATTGCTCGAGCCACTGTGGGACATCGGTATTTAAATCATCGGTCAGGATCTGCCAGTGCACGCCATGATCGCCCTGTGCCTCACAACTGACCAGTACGGTTTCGGGTGCATGCCCGGGAACAGTGGTGAGTGGGGGTGTTGATATGGACTGTGCCGTCATATATCACTCCTGACGTCTGTGGGTGGATACGCACGAAGCGTTTGGGTTGCCTGCCGGAGGTGATCTGGACCTCCGTGGTCGCTGTTGCATTGTTGTATAACAGGAGCCTATATAAGATCAAGCCTTACACGTGTATCTGTACGTAAAACCTCTGATGAACGATCAAAGCATGATTTCCTGCTGACAGCCTGTGCGACATCGCCTAAGCTAGACATAGCCTTTACATAAGGATGGTTAGCATAAATTTCAATGATCTCGAGTAAAGAGCCTTGTAGTATATTGACGCAGGATTCTAATTCCCTCGTGAATGCGCGGCCTGATCGTGAGGCAGTGACGCTCACGGATATGATCGACACCAGATAAAGATTCAATAATTTCAATCAATATATGCAATAGCGCTTGCATCTCGTCGCAAAGCGCTTTATGAATGAAGAAGCTATCCAACTGATAGCACCCTCTGTATGCAGCAGTACCCATGACCGAACAAAAAACCACGCAACCTGAAGCCTCACCAGCACCAGTCCTCACCATGACACTATGGATTGATGCTGATGCCTGTCCGCGCATCCTGCGCGAAGTGATCTTTCGTGCATCCGATCGCCATCGTTTGCCGACGATCTTTGTCGCCAATCAGCCTGTCGGGATCACGCCATCGGTGCTGATCCGCTCGATACAGGTGACGGGCGGTGCGGATATGGCGGATCAGGAGATCGTCGCACGTATGCAGGCTGGCGATCTGGTGGTGACACAGGATATCCCGCTTGCGGCGCAGGTGATCGAGAAGGGGGGGATGGCGCTGCATCCGCGTGGTGAGATATTTACGCCCGATAATGTGCGTGCCCGTCTGCATTTGCGTGATTTTATGGATACCCTGCGTGGCGCAGGTGTACAGACCGGCGGTCCACCACCTTTGACCGAACGTGACAAAAAACAGTTTGCCGATAGTCTGGAGAAGACCATTGTGCGCCTCAAACGGCTTGCCCAGCAAGCCAGATAACAAGACATAAGGATATGTGTAATGACCGATGCGACCAGACCAGAAACTTCGATTGATCCGACTATCGATAGCCTTGATGCGATCGTGCCGTCATATGATTCTCCAATGTATGATCTGGTCGTCATCGGTGGCGGGATTAATGGTGTCGGGATTGCACGTGATGCGGTAGGTCGTGGGCTGTCGGTGTTGCTGGTTGAGCAGGGGGACTTTGCGGGTGCGACATCCAGTGCCTCCAGCAAGCTGATCCATGGCGGTCTGCGTTACCTTGAGTACTATGAATTTCGCCTTGTACGTGAAGCGCTGGCCGAACGTGAGCGACTGCTTGCCATCGCGCCACATATCGCGTGGCCGATGACCTTTGTCATGCCGCATGCTGCCAATCTCAGGCCGCGCTGGATGATTCGTACCGGGCTCTTCCTCTATGATCGTTTGGGCGGACGGATCTCACTGGCGAAGTCCAAAGCGATCAAGCTTGCGCATACCGTCTTTGGTCTGCCGCTTAAGAAAACCTACAGCCATGGCTTTACCTACTCGGATGCATGGGTGGATGATGCCCGTCTGGTGGTCTTGAATGCCCTGTCTGCACAAGCACATGGTGCAGTGATGTTGCCACGTGTCAGCTTTGTGGCGGCACGGCGTGAAGCAGACGAATGGCAGGTGTTACTCACGCCAATGCCGTCTCATCCTAAGCCTGAGCAGGTGCCACTTGAGATACGTGCGCGCATGCTGGTCAATGCCACCGGTCCATGGGTCGAAGAAGTGAGGAGCCGGATTGATCTGGGTGAGGGGATTAATGCCCGCGATAGCAAAGCCAAGCTCAAGCTCGTCCAAGGCTCGCATATGGTGGTCTCCAAGCGCTATGACGGGCAGCATGCCTATATCCTGCAGCATCTGGATCGCCGCGTGATCTTTATGCTGCCCTATGAGCATGACTATACGCTGATCGGCACTACCGATCTGACACTGGATGACCCCAATCAACAGCCTCAAATGACCGATGCCGAGGTCAGCTATCTCTGTCATGCCGTCAATGAATATCTGGAGCAACCGGTCACACCAGCAGATGTGATCTGGCGCTACAGCGGCGTGCGTCCGCTCATGGATGAAGGCGATACCGAGAATGCCTCTGCCGTCTCGCGGGACTATGAGCTCAAGATCGAGGCAGATGGCAAACAGTTACCGCTACTTACTGTGCTAGGCGGTAAGCTCACCACCTATCGTAAGCTGGCTGAGCATGCGCTGGATCAACTGGTGCCGTTTGTGCAAAAGACACCTAAAGAAGCCCCCGGCTGGACCGATCAGGAGCCGCTACCGGGTGGGAATATGCCGGGTGGCTGGCATGGCTTTGCGCATTGGCAGCAGGAGTTTCTGCTGCAGTATCCTTTGCTGGATCCGACATGGCTGGCGCGCATCAGTCGTCGCTATGGGACTTATACCTGCCAAGTGCTTGGCACTGCCACGACCACGGCAGAGTTGGGCCGTTATTTTGGCGGTGGATTGTATGAATGCGAAGCACGCTATCTCTACGCCTATGAGTGGGCATGGCAGGCCGAAGATGTGCTATGGCGACGGACCAAATGCGGTCTGCATATGACGACTGATGAGCGTGAGAGATTTAGCGTCTGGTTTGAGGCGATGCGGGCAGCGCAGGCGTCTACATCAGTTTAAGCTTTGCGTTTGATTTTCGCACTTGTGCTTTGCGTTGAGTGCCCCCACATCGTGTTATGATAAACCATTCTGTTTTAGTCTGAGTATGGTCGTCTCAAGTACCGCTCAGATGGGTGCCTGACCCGCACCACATCCATTCGTGAGGAAAGATCCATGTCTGATGTCGCCATCGAAACTGCCGCCCCTGCAGCTGCAGAAATCCCGAATATTTCGATCACCTCCTCCGCGCAAGAGTATCTGAAAGAGCTGCTGGCCAAGCAGAATATCCCCGATATAGGCGTGCGTATTTTTGTTGAACATGCAGGTACGCCGCGTGCCGAGTGCTGTATGGCCTATAGCACACCGGGCGAAGAAGACGTCAATGATTTCCGCATCAACTATGCTGAGTTCTCTGCGTTCCTTGATCGTCCGAGCCTGCCTTATCTCAAGGATGCCGTGATCGACTACAATAAAGACCGCTTTGGTGGACAACTGACGTTCAAAGCCCCTAACTCCAAAGTGCCGCGTATTGGCTCCGATGCATCGCTGGAAGAGCGTATTGGCTACGTGCTGCAAGCGGAAATCAATCCTGGCCTTGCATCGCATGGTGGTAATGTGACCCTGGTTGAGCTGTTTGACGATCCAGCAGATGGTCTTACTGCTGTACTGCAATTCGGTGGTGGCTGTCAGGGTTGCTCGGCTGTGGACATGACGCTCAAGCAAGGCGTTGAAACCACTCTGAAACAGCAAATCCCAGAACTTGCACGGGTGATCGACAAGACTGACCATACCCAACGTGAAGGTGCTTATTTTAAATAAGCCATTACCAAATCTAGTAGCCAACCATCACGATGTGTTGGCTTTTTTATAAACCAAAAATATTACATGTAACTATTTATTTTAGTATGTTGTTTATATTGGTTAAAATTTGTTTCATGCAACTTTTATAATCGTTTCTGCTAACTATGCTAATTGATACATGTAACTTATTTGTTCTGATCATGGATTTTAAAGAAAGATTTCTCAGCGATCACATCGTAATTTAGAACCAAATCCTCTATGCTTGCGCCTTTATTTCTTGCTGATATCTAAACGGACATGGCTCTAAAAGCAACCATCTACAAAGCCGACCTGCAGATTGCGGATATGGATCGGCACTACTACGAGACGCACAGCCTGACCGTAGCCCGTCACCCGTCAGAGACAGAAGAGCGCGTGATGGCGCGTATCCTGATGTTTGCTGTCTATGCCACTGAGTCGTTGACCTTTACTAAAGGCTTGTTTGATGTGGATGAGCCTGATGTCTGGGACAAGGATCTGACCGATGCTATCCAACTCTGGATCGATGTGGGCCAGCCTGATGAAACACGCATCAAAAAAGCCAGCAACCGTGCGGCGCGGGTAGCGGTACTGAGCTATAGCACGAGTACGGATGTCTGGTGGAGCGGGATCGAGAACAAGATCAACCGCATGGATAATGTCACGGTCTATGCTTTACCGCCAGAAACCAGTGCTGCGCTTACAGCTCTCGTCACACGCTCCATGCGCCTTTCTGTCACGATTCAGGATGGGGAGATACTGGTCGCGTCTGACGATGGCTCGGTCGATGTCCATCTGCAGATCCTAAAAAAAGGCCTATAAGCCAATTCTCTACCATAAAAAAGACCTGTTTTTCAGGTCTTTTTTATGGGCGCCTGATGGACTTGAGGCCGCTTATACAGTCACGAGCTGTTCTTCAAAGAAAGCCAGTGTGCGATGCAGGGCCTGCTGGGTTGGGTGGCCTGCCTTGTCTACCAGATCCTTGGTCAGCACCGAATGGGCATAGACCGGGATGTGATGGGCATTGAATGGCGACGAGTCGATCTCGATGGCTTCAAAGCCGTCGCCCAACTCTTTTTTCAGATGCGTAAAGCGCGCTTTGGGACACAGGATATCCCACGTAAAGCGTAGACCCAGTACTTTTATATTTTCCTCGGCGATGCGCTGCTTGATGATGGCAAGCTCTGCATCGCTGACATGCAGGTCACGGCGTGCGGCTGGCGTGATGCCCGCAGGCAGCGATGGTTGGGAGAGCACAGGGGCCATGACGACCGGATCGACCATCAGACTTAAGGCAAAATTACCTGTCAGGCACATGCCGACCACCCCGACGCCTTTGCCGCCGCATTCTGCGTGAATGGCGCGGCACAATGCCCGCAGATAATCAGTAATGGGACTGGATGTGCGGGTGGCAAATGCGGCGAATTCCTTACGGATACAGGCGCGCGCCATGCTGTCTGCCATGTAGAGCGGATCATAACCACGGCCGACAGTGCCAAACAGCGAAGGCATGATGGCGGTAAATCCCTCATCCGCTACACGGCGGGCAAAGTCGATGACTGCGGGCGTGATGCCGGGAACTTCGTGGATCACGAGGACTGCGGGCCCCGTACCCCGACGGTAGACCGGATAGCTGGCAGATTCATGGGTGAATGTGGCGCATTCAAATCCGTCGATCGGGGTATAGGTCGTCATCGGCAGTATCCTTGATGGGTTTAATGTACTGCCGAGTTTAGCCGAGAATAGTGGTTGGCGGGGCGTGTGCGCTGATGGATAATTCCAATCAAACCAAAGCATCTGATTCGCCAATTCAGATGTTTCGCCGCTTCAATCCTTTTTTTATGGCTTACCTGCACGTGAATAATTCAACATCTGCTGTTCATTACGCATCTGTTCGGCATCGTCCTTGGCTTGCTGGTTTTGCTCAGGCGAGGTGTCATGGCAGCGCACGCGGTGGACAATACTGCTGTCGATGTCGGATTCGCGGTATTCGCACTTGGGTGCAGGTGCGCTATTGCTGCTGGCTTGCGTTGGGGTGGTATTTGTGGTGCAGGCACTGATAATGACGGTAAAACCCAGTATTGCTATGCTTGCAATACGGCGCGTAACTGATAGGGATGAAATGATGGTCTGGCGCATGTATGTCTTCCTGAATCATGAGCTTGTTTTTGATGAGCGGGGTGTTATCTGTCCCGACAATAAAGCATAAATTAGACCAGAAAGACAAGAATTTAACGATGTGGCGCATACAGCTTTTTTAATAAATCCTGTATGCGCGAATGGGAAGATAGTGATTTGAGGTGAAACTGATTATTTAAAGAAATAGCCGGTCTCTGGTGAACTGGCATTGGCGTAGGCTTTCTTGACCATACGGCCTGCCAGATAGGCTTCGCGGCCTGCTTCGACGGCTTTTTTCATCGCAGACGCCATGAGTACGGGTGAGCGTGCTGCGGCAATCGCGGTATTCATCAGCACACCGGCACAGCCGAGCTCCATCGCAATCGCAGCATCGGATGCCGTCCCCACGCCCGCATCAACGATGATCGGTACTTGCGCGTTTTCCAGAATCAGACGGATATTATGCGGATTGGTCAGGCCGAGTCCGGAGCCGATCAGGCTACCGAGCGGCATGACGGCGACACAGCCCATGTTTTCCAGCTCCTTGGCGATGATGGGATCATCCGAGGTGTAGACCATCACCTCAAAACCATCGTCGATCAGGGTGCGGGCGGCTTTGAGCGTATCGACGACATTGGGATAGAGCGTCTTGGTATCACCCAGCACTTCAAGCTTGACGAGATTGTGCCCATCCAGAAGCTCGCGTGCGAGCATACAGGTGCGTACCGCGCTGTCCGCATCGAAGCAGCCAGCGGTATTGGGCAGTATGGTGTATCGATCTGGCGGAATGGCATCGAGTAGATTTGGCTCACCGGGGTTTTGACCGATATTGCTGCGACGTATGGCGACGGTCACGATCTCGGCACCGCTCATTTGGATAGCGGTAGCAGTCTCCTGCAAGTCTTTATATTTGCCAGTACCGACCAAGAGGCGGGACTGGAACGTGCGGGTGCCGACGGTCAGCAGTTGATCTGCGAAGGGGGTAGCATCGTGTGGGGCATTCATCATTCGGACTCTTCTTCATAGATCACGAGTTGCAGGTCATCCAGCGGATCGCCGTCTTCGACATCAAAGGCCACGATTACGGGACGATCCGGGAAATCTTCTTGCAGTTTGGCGCGCCACATCGTCTGGAGTTGGTTGCCCAAGGCGATGAGTTCATCGCGAGTCGGGGTCGCATCGGGCTCTAATGCCTGTACCAGTTCGAGCAAATGGCGATGGTTATACAGTGCCTGTACGGTGGTCTTGTCATAGCCTGAGGCGATCAGCAACTCCAGATAGTCATCATGGTCCGGTGCACTATCCAGATAAATGCGCTCTTCATGCAGAATAAAGTCAGGCCAGAGCAGATTAGCGGCACTGATCAGCAGTGCAGGGCCGGTTTTGGATGCTTGAGAGCGGGAAGGATGATTCATGGTTCAGTGACCTTGTCTAGGTATGTAGGCGTTGGGGGAAATTAGCCGCCACCGACGGCATGCACGATTTCGATCTTCTGGCTGTCGTGCAGGATATATTCAGCATGAAGGCTCTTGGGGATGAGGGTGCCGTTAATTTCTATCGCGTAGCGTTTGCCAGCCAGTCCCAGCTCGGTGGTGAGTGCAGCCAGTGTTTCGGCCGTGGTCTCTAAGGGTGCGCCATTCAGTACGATTGAGATCGTCATTACTTAAGCCTCCAGGCAGTCCATAGCCATCCCGTGATGAATGCCAATCCACCAAGCGGGGTGATGAACCCGAGCCAGTGTGGCGCACCCAGCGCCATCAGATACAGCGATCCACAAAAGAGAATGATCCCGATCTGAAGCAAGCGTGCCGCCAGATAAAGACGTGATAACGGGGTAATCCGGATCAGCACACCAATGAGCAGCAGACCAAGCGCATGCACAAAGAAATACAGTGTCGCAGTATGCCACCAGATGTCCGCAGGACTATTAGGTGCGAAGTGCAAGCCATGCGCACCGAATGCCCCCAGCATGACAGCGATTGCAAGATTAACGGCGGCGGTGGCGGACCAGTTCATGGCAATAGTGTATTTATAATGGGGAAATCATTTTAACAGAGTTTCGAACCCATCTACGGATTGGCTGATCAGGAAATACCCGGATCAGCCAGTCTGTGGCTATGCGTTTTTGGGCTGTCACCTCAGCCTGCCGACATTGCTAGGCGGATTTTGTCCATAGCGTTTTTTTCGAGCTGGCGAATGCGCTCAGCTGAGACTTTATATTCGGCAGCCAGTTCGTGCAACGTGGCTTTCTCATCATCCAGCCAGCGGCGCTTGAGGATGGTGCGTGAGCGGTCATCCAGCTTACCCATGGCATTGGCGAGCGCACGGTTGCTATGGGCTTCCCAATCTTGCTCTTCGACTTCGCGGGCCGGATCGAAGCGGTTGTCTTCAAGATAAGTAACCGGCGCGACGCGACCTTCGTCTTCATCGTCTGCCTGAGCTTCAAATGATGCGTCATAAGCCGTGAGACGGCCTTCCATCTCAAAAACCTGCTCAGGGGTGACATTCAGGTCGCGTGCGATGTCTTCGGCTTCTTGCTGGGTCAGTTTGCGGCTGGACTTTTTTAAGGATCTGAGGTTAAAAAACAGCTTGCGCTGCGCTTTGGTGGTGGCGACCTTGACGATACGCCAGTTGCGGATCACAAACTCATGAATCTCGGCCTTGATCCAATGCACCGCAAAGGACACGAGGCGGACGCCCATGGTGGGATCAAAGCGTTTGACCGCTTTCATCAGGCCGACGTTACCTTCCTGAATCAGATCGGCCTGAGGCAGGCCATAGCCGGCATAACTGCGTGCGATATGCACGACAAAGCGCAGGTGGGAAAGTACCAGTTCACGCGCTGCATCGACATCGCCGTCATAGTAGTAGCGATCAGCAAGCTCTTTTTCCTGCTCGGGGGTCAGGATTGGAATCTGGCCGATGGTATTGATATAAGCGCCCAGATTGACGCCAGGAGCAGTTAGCGACAGCGAGTTTAATGAAATCGGGGCGTGTGCCGTCGCCGCAGGCAGCAACGCCTGAGTCGTCGGGTCTGAAGACGCAGGCGTTGCGTTGGGCGCGGAGCTGGCTTGGTGAGCAGGATGTTCACTCAAGGGACTGACGCTCATGAAAATTCCTAAAACAGATAACAGACGAGATAGATGTTTATTTTGCCATAAAGTCGCACTGCTTTTTGTAATCAAGCTGTGAGCGATATCAATTTTTTTTGAATGAATCGTTCAATACGTGATCTCTGCCGTAACTGCACAAAATAGCTCAGGTTTTATAGGCAGATCGCTTGGCGTTTTTACTTCATGGGGGGCACAAGGCCGCATTGCAAGTAGGCTTGTGGGGTTGCGATACGACCGCGTGCAGTACGCATGACGTAACCTTGCTGGATCAGGTAGGGCTCGACCACATCTTCCAACGTGCCGCTGTCTTCGGCGAGCGATGCTGCTAGGGATTCCACTCCGGCAGGTCCCCCCTCAAAGCGTTCAAGCAACATTAGCAGATAGCGTCGATCCAGCGTATCGAGTCCTTGCTTGTCTACCGCCAGCATGTCGAGGGCGCGGGCAGCGATGTCACCGGTGACAATACCGCTGCCTTTGACTTCGGCATAGTCACGGACCCGGCGCAGCAGGCGATTGGCGATCCGCGGCGTACCGCGTGCTCGACGGGCGATCTCAAGTGCGCCTTCGGGCTCGATGGGTACGCCGAGCAGATTAGCTGAACGCGTCACGATGTGCGTCAGGTCATTGATCGAGTAGAACTCGAGCCGCTGCACGATGCCAAAGCGATCACGCAGTGGAGAGGTGAGCAGTCCGGCGCGCGTGGTTGCCGCGACCAAGGTAAACGGTGGCAGATCCAGCTTGATTGAGCGTGCAGCCGGACCTTCGCCGATCATGATGTCTAGCTGATAGTCCTCCATCGCAGGATAGAGGATTTCTTCGATCACAGGCGATAGGCGATGGATCTCGTCGATAAACAGGACATCCCCGGCTTCGAGGTTGGTGAGCAGCGCTGCCAGATCTCCCGCACGCTCCAGCACTGGACCCGAGGTAGATTTCAGACTGCTGCCCATTTCGCGGGCGATGATGTTGGCGAGTGTGGTTTTACCCAGCCCTGGCGGACCAAAGATCAGAGTGTGATCGAGGGCTTCTTTACGCGACTTGGCTGCATGAATAAAGATCTCCATCTGCTCGCGGACCACTGGCTGACCGATATAGTCGGCAAGGCTGGTGGGCCGAATGGCGCGATCAAACTGATCTTCGGGCCGTGCCTGACCTGTGATCAGGCGATCACGCTCATCAAATGGCGTGCCACTGGGGCGCGGCTGAAAGGGGTTGATCGGTTGCATCAGGTTTTTAGCATTCCTTTGAGTGCGGCACGGATAAGGTCCGCGGTGTCTTGGTACTGGTCTTTGACCGCAGTGATGGCTTGTCTGGCTTCAAGCGGTTTATAGCCCAATGATACCAGCGCCGCTTCGGCTTCGGCCAGTGGCGATGGGGCAGTGATGTTGAGCGAGGTGACGGAGACCTTTGTCGTCGTGCTCGAGAAGCCTTGCAGGCGATCACGCAACTCGATGACGAGGCGTTCAGCGGTTTTCTTGCCGACTCCAGGGATGCGCGTCAATGTGGTGATGTCCTGCATGTCGATGGCCTGAATCAGCATATCGCCGCTCATAGCTGAGAGAATGGCGAGTGCCAGTTTGGGGCCGACGCCATTGACCTTGAGTAGGATACGAAACAGGGCTTTGTCATCTGAATGAATGAAGCCATAGAGCAGGTGCGCATCCTCACGTACCGTGAGATGGGTCCAGAGGGTGGCGACTTGGTCTTGTTTTAACTGGCAATAGGTCGAAAGCGGTGTCTCGACTTCATAACCAATACCACCGACATCGATTAGGATGTACGGTGCCGTGAGTAAATGGACCTTTCCGGTCAGGGAGCCAATCATAACGGGTCCTTGTAAATATAAAATGCGGCCTGCGAGATGGTGATCAAGAGATCACTGAACCCCGATTGCCTTTGATGTCCTGTGCCAGCACATAGGCCTGGTGATCGGAGAGTGATGTGATCACATCCAGAATCTGCAGCATATTTTCATACGGTGTGCTGTCAAGCTTGGCCCCATAATTCTCCAGAATCATGATCAGACGCAGCTCTCGGAAGGTCGGGCGTTCATGATTGAGCGCCAGCGGGATGAGCGCACCGAGCAGCACATGCAGGCTGGCACTGGCGACAAGCTCCAAGCGTGCTTTCTGCGGATTGGTGAAGATGCGCTTACGGGTAAGGTTTTTGGCAGCTTCGATGCCTGAGCCAATGTCTTCAGGGCAGTAGTCGAGCAGACTGCCTTTGAGCGTGCCGGTCAACAGCTCAGTCTGATGACGCTTAAAGGCTTGCGAGACTTCCTCGACCAATCGTTTCATCGCACGTCCGCGTAGGGCGGCGAGCTTCTGTGGGATGGGCACGTCGCTCAGGACTTCATGTGGTATGCCGTAGTCACCGATCAGTTGCAAGAGCAGCGGCTCCACATCGGCATAGTGCAGCATGCCCAAGAGCAGACCATCCTCCAGATCAATGAGTGCATAACAAATGTCATCGGCGACTTCCAGCAGATAAGCCAGCGGATGACGGCAGTAGGCATTGTCACCGGTCTGGATCAGCCCCAGATGCTCGGCGACTTCATCCAGAAGTTCACGTTCGCTGTAATAGCAGCCGAATTTTTTGCGTTTATGGCTCGGTCTGTCGGTTTGGTCTTCCAGCGGCGTCGCGAGTTTGGGGTATTTTAGGAACGCGCCGAGCGTGGCATAAGTCAGACGCATGCCGCCTTCATTGGGATGATATTCGAGCCGGGTCAGGGTGCGGAAGCCCTGTGCATTGCCCTCAAACTGACTCAGATCGCTGAATTCATGCGGGGCCAGATAGTCTTTGAAATATTCCTGCCTTGGCTGACCAAACCAGTCACGCACGGCGTATTCACCAGCATGACCGTAGGGTGGGTTGCCGATATCGTGCGCCAGACACGCAGCCTGAATGATCGCACCGACATCGGATGGCGTGACCCACGGCGGCAGGTCATCGGCGATCTTCTCTGCGGTCAGCATGCCGAGTGAGCGTCCGACCGAGGAGACCTCAAGCGAGTGGGTCAGGCGGGTATGTACGCCGTCGTTTTGCGTCAGTGGATGGACCTGCGTTTTGCGGTTGAGCTGGCGAAAGCTCTGCGAAAATATAATACGGTCATAGTCTTTGTGAAACGGGCTACGACTCAGTTCGGTATGGCGCTTGCGGCTGCCGAGACGGGCAGGTGAAAGCAGTTGGGTCCAACGCATCGACATAGACTATCAACATCTGACAACGATTTAGTGAATCTTCATCATGCCAAATTTTTATCGGGAAATACAGCGCCATCCGGTGCCTTAGTACTCAAATGGCTGGCTCAAATCACGGAGATGAAAGACAGTCTTTTTTTGTAAGACGGAGGGCTTTGCTGAATCAATCCAGAAACTGAAGCCGCCCCTGATCGCAGCGCCAAATTTCAGCATTAAGCTGTTCCGTTTCTTCCAACTGATGAGTGACGTAGACCAGCGGAATACCAAACCGGTCCGGTACGGTCTTTAAAAAAGCCAGAATCGGCGCTTTGAGGCTTTGGTGGAGTGCATTAAGCGGCTCATCCAGCAGCAGGAGCTGAGGCATGGATAGCAAGGTGCGCCCGAGTGCCACACGCTGCCGTTCTCCACCCGATAGATGGCGGGGCTGGCGTTTAAGCAGGTGCGGGATTTCGAGTAACTCGATCACGATCGCTGGCGCAAAACGTCGTTGGGCTTCGGGCTGCAGGCGATAGCCGTATAGCAAGTTTTGCTCGACGGAAAGATGTGGAAATAGCTGCCCATCCTGCCACATCAGACCAATATGCCGCAGATGGGGGGGTATATGCCGTCCTCTCGCAACATCGGTGAGTGTATGCTGGTTGAGCTGGATTGCGCCATGATCGGGTCTGAGCAGCCCGGCCAAGAGTGCCAGCAGCGTTGATTTGCCTGATCCAGACGCCCCGCAAAGGGCCGTGATCGGTGCGGTAAAACTGCCGTGCATCTCCAGATCAAATGCATCGCTGCCACGTCCGCGCTTCAGTTTGAGATCAAAATTCAGCTGATGTGAGCGCATTTGCGTCTTTGATTCAGACATCACGATATCCCAAGCGAGCCTGACTGCGCCTTGCGAGGAGTTGGCTCAGCCATAGGGTGATCAGTGCAACGATAATCGAGAGCAGCACCATGCGTAGTGCCAGCGTCTCACCATCCGGTGACTGAATCGCCGTATAGATAGCAAGGGGCAGGGTGCGTGTCTCGCCCTCAATATTGCCGACAAATGTAATGGTGGCACCAAATTCACCCAGACTACGACCAAAGGACAACACTGCACCCATCAGAATCGCTGGCGTACAGAGTGGCAACGTCACAGTCATAAAGGTTCGAATGGGAGAAGCCCCGAGCGTCTGAGCAGCCTGCTCAAGCCGGATGTCGATGTTTTGTAGTGCCAGCCGGATGGGCTGAACAAAGAGCGGCAGACTCATGACCCATGACGCCAAGACGGCGCCGGTCCAGTGAAATGCAAACTGAATGCCGAGCGGTGCAAGCCATTGGCCGATCGCACCCTGTCGTCCAAATAACACGAGCAAGAGATAGCCCAAGACCACGGGTGGCAGGATCATTGGCAGATAGACCAACGCTTCGATCAGGGATTTACCCCAGAACTGCCGCCGTGCCAAGAGCCATGCGAGTCCTAATGCGGGCACTAACCCGGCGAGGGTACACCAGCTGGCGACTTTCAGAGACAGCGCGAGGGCGGTAATTTCTTCGCTCGTCAAATTGCTCGTCAAATTCTGTAATAAGACCTGTGAGGTCATAGTCCATCCAACATTGAGCGATCCGGTAAAAAGTTCGTTCAGGTCATCATGAATGTATACATGGCCCAAGAGCGCCTAAGCATGACAGATCGGGCTGAATATGCAAGCGAGGCCGCCCTGGGACGTCAAGATGTCGATCAGACGGTCAAATGTCGGTAGATAATCAGCCTGACTTGTGGATTCGTTGGCTAATCTACTTTCGATGCGAGGCAAAGACGCGTATCATAAGCAACCTCAATCTGGCTTTAGCAGTCTGTACCAGACTGTTTATGGAGCGCGTTTTCGTATGTTCATTGTGGCTGGTGCATCTGCACTCTCATCTTTCAAGCAACGTCAATTATTGTCCCGTTTGTCTGCGCATACGCAGGTGACTGCCGTTGACACACAGTTTCTGTATTTCTTTGACCAGCCTCTGGCCGGCAAAGATCTGACCAGCGCGCTGGGGCTGTTGAATGATGGTGCTGAGTACGCTGTGACTGCGCATACGGCTGACAGCGTGCAGGTGATCGTAACCCCACGTGTTGGTACGATCTCGCCATGGTCGTCCAAAGCCACCGATATTTTTACCAACTGTGACGTCAAGGTCCATCGTTTGGAGCGCGGTATTCTGTATACCCTGCATGGCGTAAGCACAGTTACTCCAGAGCTTCTGGCTGCGCTGCATGATCGCATGACCGAGAGCGTATTTCAGTCGATTGATGAGGTCGCAAGACTCTTTCAGGAAACTGAACCGAAAGCCTTTCATAGCATCGACATCTTGGCCCATGGTCGTGATGCCCTGATCAAGGCCAATCGTGAGTTTGGGTTTGCGCTGTCGATTGACGAGATCGATTATCTGACTGATGCCTTTACACGCCTGAATCGCAATCCCAATGACATCGAACTCATGATGTTTGCGCAGGCTAACTCCGAGCACTGTCGCCACAAGATTTTTAATGCTGAGTGGACCGTGGATGGCACCAAGCAGCCGCTGTCGCTGTTTCAGATGATCAAGAACACTTACAAGGTCGCACCAGAGAATGTGCTGTCCGCATATAAGGACAACGCGTCGGTGATCGTGGGTGCTTCGGCAGCGCGTTTCTACCCACAAGGTAAACAGCACAAATACGGCTACAGCAATCAAGCCGTCCATATGTTGATGAAGGTTGAAACCCATAACCATCCGACTGCGATTGCCCCGTTTGCCGGTGCAGCAACCGGAGCGGGCGGTGAGATCCGCGACGAAGGGGCAACCGGTCGTGGCGGTAAACCAAAAGCAGGTCTTGCTGGCTTTACCGTTTCCAACCTCAATCTACCCGATGCACGTGAGCCATGGGAAGATCCGGTCGGTCAGGAGTATGGCAAACCATCTCGTATGGTGTCGCCGCTGCAGATCATGACGGACGGTCCGCTGGGTGCGGCTGCCTTTAACAATGAATTCGGTCGTCCGAACCTGTGTGGTTATTTCCGCAGTTTTGAATTGAATGTGAACGGTGCTGTGCGTGGCTTCCATAAGCCGATCATGCTCGCCGGTGGTTACGGGAATATTCGTCCCGATCATGTCGAGAAACTGCCGATCCAGCAGGGTGACTTGCTCATCGTGCTTGGTGGTCCAGCGCTCCTGATCGGTCTCGGTGGCGGTGCTGCCTCCAGTGTCGATAGCGGCACCATGGGCGAGCAACTCGACTTTGCTTCCGTACAGCGCGACAACGCCGAAATGGAGCGCCGCTGTCAGGAAGTCATCGACGCCTGCTGGGGACTGGAAGAGTCCAATCCGATCGTCTCCATCCACGACGTCGGTGCGGGTGGTTTGTCGAACGCCATGCCCGAGTTGGTCAATGATCACAAGCTCGGTGCTGTGCTGAACCTGCGCAAGATCCCCTCACTCGAATCTGGCATGTCGCCGATGGAAATCTGGTCCAACGAAGCGCAGGAGCGTTATGTGTTGGCTATCCGTCCAGACTCGCTCAAACTGTTTGAAAGCCTGTGTGGTCGTGAGCGTTGCCCGTATGCGGTGCTGGGTGTCGCGACCAGTGTACGTCAGCTCACCGTGAGCGACCCGCACTTTGACAATCTCCCCGTCGATCTGCCGATGCAGGTCATGCTGGGTGGTGCGCCAAAGATGCAGCGTGAGTATCAGACCATCACACGCAAAGGCACTGATTTTGATGCATCCAAGATCAATCTTGAAGACGCCATCTATCGCGTGCTGCGTCATCCGACCGTCGCGAGCAAATCTTTCCTCATCACCATCGGTGACCGTTCGATTACCGGCTTTGTCGCTCGTGACCAGATGGTGGGTCGCTGGCAGGTGCCGGTTGCCGACTGTGCGGTGACTGTAACAGGTCATCAGAGCACGACTGGTGAAGTGATGAGCATGGGCGAGCGCCCACCGGTAGCCCTCCTGAACCCTGCTGCATCGGCGCGTCTGTGCGTGGCTGAAGCGATCACCAATCTGGCGTCCACGCCGATCGAGCAACTCAGCGACATCAAGCTCTCCGCCAACTGGATGGCCGCTGCCGGTCAGCCAGGTGAAGATCAGGCACTGTTTGATGCGGTACGTACCGTGGGGATGGAACTGTGCCCGGCGCTTGAGATTGCGATCCCGGTGGGTAAAGACTCGCTGTCCATGCGTACCACATGGCAGGATCAGGCGGCTGACGGCAGCGTCGTGGATAAATCCGTCACCTCGCCGATGTCGCTGAACATTACCGCATTTGCGCCAGTGCTGGATGTGCGTCAGCATGTGACACCAGAGCTGCAACGTGTCGAAGATTCGATCCTCGTGCGCATTGATCTGTCACGTGGTCAGTATCGTCTCGGCGCATCGGTGCTGGCATTGGTCTATAAGCATATCGGCGAAGTGCCGGCCGATCTCGACAGCAGCGACGATCTAAAAGCCTATTTCAATCTGATCCAGACTTGGGTCAAGCAGGGTCGTTTGCTTGCCTACCACGACATCTCCGATGGTGGTCTGATTGCAACCGTCTCAGAGATGATGTTTGCCAGCCGTCTGGGCGCTGATCTGTCGTTGTCTGGCAATATGATTCCGGCTTTGTTCGCCGAAGAGATCGGTGCGGTGATTCAGGTCCGTAGTAGTGACTGGGAAGCCATGCAGGCCGATGTGGCTGCAAGTACGCTGGCAGATTGCATTAGTGTGATCGGTACGGTCAATACTAGCGATACGCTCACGGTCGCAGGGCTTTCCCTGTCTCGGACCAGTCTGCAGCAGGCGTGGGGCAAGGTCAGCCATCAGATCCAGCGTCAGCGTGATAATAGCGACTGCGCTGATCAGGAGTTTGCCCTGATTGCTGATACAGGCCATCAAGGTCTGATCGCCAAAGCAAATTTTGACCTCAATGAGCCGATCGAAGCGCCTTATCTGAACTTAAGCCAGCCTAAAGTCGCCATTCTGCGTGAGCAGGGTGTCAATGGTCAGATCGAGATGGCGGCTGCCTTTGATCGCGTCGGTTTCTCAACGTATGACGTCCATATGAGTGATCTGCTTGCAGGCCGTGTGCATCTGAATGATTTCCAAGGCTTGGTTGCCTGTGGTGGCTTTAGTTATGGTGATGTACTGGGCGCGGGCGGTGGCTGGGCCAAGTCGGTACTGTATCATGACAAACTGCGTGATCAGTTCGAAAATTTCTTCCATCGCAGCGAGACATTCACGCTGGGCGTGTGTAACGGATGCCAAATGGTATCGCAGTTAAAAGATCTGATTCCGAAGGCCGAGTTGTTCCCACGTTTCCGCCGTAACCAGAGTGAGTCCTTTGAGGCGCGTGTCGTCAATGTTCGGGTTGAGAAGTCACGCTCGATCTTCCTGCAAGGCATGGCTGGGTCGGTATTGCCGATTGCGATTGCCCATGGTGAAGGTCGGACAGATGCTAGCCCAGAGCTACTCGCCAGCCTGTCTGCCAGCGATCAGGTGATCCTGCGTTATGTCGATAGTACCGGCACACCAACTCAGGTCTATCCGCTGAACCCCAATGGCTCGCCGGATGCAATCAGTGGTGTGACCTCGGGTGACGGTCGCGTGACTCTGCTGATGCCGCACCCTGAGCGCAATTTCCGTGCTCTGCAGCATAGCTGGAAGCCAGAGGGCTGGACCGAAGATGGCGCGTGGCTAAGGATGTTCCGCAACGCACGTGTGTTTGTCGGCTAATGTAGACGTGAGTCTGGGAGTAGAATGGCATGTATAAACTGACCTTCTATGTCCCGGATACTCATCTAAACACGGTTAAGTCGGCTATTTTTGCTGCGGGTGCTGGACGGATAGGTGACTATGACGCCTGCTGCTGGCAGGTACTCGGACACGGTCAGTTTCGGCCATTGGACGGTGCGAGTCCTTTTCTGGGTCAGGTCGGCGTGATTGAGATGGTGGATGAATGGCGTGTGGAAGCGGTGGTGGAAGCGGCGTTCATTCATGGGGTACTCCATGCACTCAAAACCAGTCATCCATACGAAACGCCCGCTTATGATGTCGTCAAGGTTGAAGCGTTCTAAACGGATTTTTCTGGTGTACGATAAAAAAATCCCCGGTATCAACCGGGGATTTTTTATTTCCGCGTTTTCCTCAATCAGTCAAACTGACGGAAATTTGGTTTGCGCTTTTCTTTAAATGCCGTAATGGCTTCGTGCATGGCAGGGGTGTTCATGCGGGCGACGAAGTGCTCAGCTTCCACATTGATCGAGGTGACGACAGATGCGGTATCGCCACGTAGCAGGGCTTTGGTGGTTTTGACGGTTGCGCTCGGTAGGGCTGAGATACGAACTGCACGCTGATAGGCGTGTGCATAGACGTCTTCTGACACGATCTGATTGACGAGTCCTGCTTGAAGCGCAGTTTCGGCATTAAATAGATCTGCGAGAAGTAGCAGTTCTGCCGCTTTGAGATAGCCAGCCCGCTGCGGAAGCAACAGGGTCGATGCACCTTCAGGCGTTAGACCCAGCGTTAGGAAAGGCATCTGAAAACGTGTCGCCGGATCGGCATAGACCAGATCGGCGTGCAGGAGCAAAGTCGTACCAATACCAATCGCTACACCTTTGACTGCAATCACGAGTGGTTTGCTTAAGGTTGCCGCAGCGCGCAAGACCCGGAATGGCGGGGCGTCGGTACTAGAGGCCGGTGAGTTGACAAAGTCATTCAAATCATTACCCGCACTGAAGTCATCTTCACCGCGGAGCAGGACGACCCGCACTTGATCATCTTGATCAGCTTCCAGCAAGGCATTTTCCACAGCGAGATAAAATTCACCAAACAAGGCATTTTTACGTTCTGGACGATTAAGGGTGAGTATCAAAATGCCGTGTTCATCCAGTTGCGCTTTCAGGTTAGGATGTGGGGTGCTGATGCAGGTCAGGGTCATGGGGCAATATCCTTGTGTCAGAGGCTTGATGTCAAAATCTTAAAATGCGCCGGATCTTATGATCTCATCAGGATGTGGCGTGATGTTAATGATATTAGAGCGGTCTTGAGGCATGTAAAGTAAAAAGATTGGCTGTGTAGTCATAAAAAAGCCCACGACATATGCATGGGCTTTCTACTGAGGCAAAAATTACCAGATCGAAGCTTTATCCGCCTTGATGGCGTTGATCATATCGGGAACGCGAGGATCATCCGGAACCAGTTTTTGGTAGCTGGTAATCGAAGCTAGCGCTTTGGGGCGTTTTTCTAGTGACAGATAGGCATTGGCGAGTGACAGATAGGCCTCGGCATAGCCACCTTTGGCGGCTTTATTCAGATAGCCCATACCTTCGGTCATACCGCCGCCTTCAGACAGCAGTACGCCATACCAGAAATTGGTTTCAGGATCGGTAGGTTTGAGTTTGAGAGCCTGACGAATATCATCATTGGCATGCGTGGTGGTATTGTCACCGACATCGAGATTACGCGCCATGCAATTGGCTTTAAAGGCTTGCAGCAACTGGGCGTGGGTCGCGCCACGTTGTTCGGCTGCGGCATTCACAGTCGGCAGGATATCCTTAATATCGGCTTCTGCTGCACGGCGAGATGGCTTGTCTGTAAACCGTGGTGGGTAGTGACGTGCGTATTTAGACAGGAGATTCAGGCGAGCATCAATATCAGTTTTATCGATGGTCTTGAGTTGAGCGGTGTAGGGGTCATCGGGCACAGGTGCAGGTGGTACCAGCAGTGCGCGGTTGTATTCTGACGCTAGAGGCGTTGGATTGACTGGGACAGGTGGGGGTGTTTGACAGGCGGCAAGGCCCACGAGTGTAACGGCAGCCGTACAGAGCAAGAGTCGTGGGCGATAATTCTGGATACTCATATGGTTCTATAGTTTCCTGTTCCATTGGGTGAGAATGATCGGATGTCAGGCACATGCGGTCAGGTGCGATATCCATGCGAATAGCCATGACTATAGCTAAAAAAACAGAAATGACAACAGCGAAACCGTATCCGTTTGCATACGGCTGATGTGGGTTTTAGGCAGTGAGAGACAGGCAGTCAATCCTAGATAACGGCCTGTTTTTACTTACAAGAGGGGGAGATCAGTCAGTTAGTTTTGAGCGTATTTTCATCAGGAGTGACTGGTATTGTCGTGTTCCTGAATGATGGCAAAATCATCAACTGACAAAGGCTGGCACTTCTGATCGCAGAATGAGGGATTCATTTGCTGGACTGATTTGCATAAAGCATCCAGTCGTTGATCAGTGGACTGTAAATGATTGAGCAGCGTACGTACGGCATCGACCATGGGATCGGGTAGATTGGGCGCCAGCGCATATGGTTGGAAGCCGATGGACTGTGCGTAATCCAGAATCTGCTGATGTTCGGGCGTATGGAGTGTACCATTGATTTTTTTGTTTTCGTCTGCCTGATGATCAATGTAGCGAGCTGGGTTGCCGACGACGGTGACTTCAGAGGGAACTGCTTTGGTCACGACCGCATTGGAGCCGATTTTGGCATTTTTACCGACTGTAAATGGCCCCAGAATCTTGGCACCGGCACCTACGATGACCCCATCTTCAAGGGTTGGATGTCGCTTGCCTTTTTGCCATGTGGTCCCGCCCAACGTGACGCCGTGATAGAGCGTCACATCATCACCGATCTCGGCGGTTTCGCCGATCACGACTCCCATGCCATGATCGATAAAGAGCCTGCGTCCGATCTGGGCAGCAGGATGAATCTCAATGCCGGTTAGGAAACGGTTGACCATCGATACACCCCGCGCCAAGCCCTTCATGTCGTGCTGCCAGAATTGGTGTGCAACCCGATGCAGCATCACGGCATGGACACCGGGATAAGTGAGCAGGATTTCAACTGCGCTGCGTGCTGCAGGGTCGCGGTCAAAAACGGCCTGTATATCTTCGCGTAGTTGTTTAAACATCATCACCGCCTGCCTTAAGGCATTATTGTAAGATTCGCTATATATATTACTCTTTTTTCTAAGCGGATGGGCGCGATTCTATTTATTGCTCAGTTCACACGCGTTGAGTGTCTGAATCGTGATCGTCAGTTCTAGAGGAAGACGTATGATCCGAGGCAGCTTTTTTCTGCATGGAGGCGGGTGGCCAGTGTCCCTGACTTAAGGCCTGCACACGACCAAAGATGCCGCGTAGCAGGCTGTATTCCATACGGTCTAGCCGAATCCGACCAAATAGCCGACGTAGCCGCAAAGGCAGTAAGCGTGGATTATCCGCATCAAGAAAATCAATGCTGGTCAGCATAGATTCGAGATGCTGATAGAATTGCTGCATCATGGCCTGATCGACCAAGGGCTCATCCCAGGTCATTTGCTGCAGGATCGGCATTTGTAGTGCTGATGTCTCAAGTGCGGGCGCTGACTGAGCTATTCGATCCAGTGCATGCATGCGTAATTCATAACAAATGACCTGAATGGCCGCAGCCACGTTGAGTACCCCATACTCGGCATTGACCGGGATGGTCAGATGATAGTGTGCCAGTGCCAGCTCTTCATTGGTCAGTCCGCGGTCTTCGCGTCCAAAGACGATCGCAATATTGCCATGCTGTGTATCATCGATCGCGAGTCGTGTGGCCGTGCGCGCATCCAAGAGTGGCCATGGGATGGTCCGACTACGTGCACTGGTACCAAACACCAGCACACAGTCCGCTATCGCTTCTTCTAGATTACTGACCACGATCGCCCGATCCAAAATATCGGCAGCACCCGATGCCAGCGCCGTGGCATCACCGCTTGGGAATTGCTTTGGATCGACAAGGACCAGTTGCGTCAGCCCCATGGTTTTCATGGCGCGTGCGGCTGAGCCGATATTGGCTGGCAGCGTGGTGTTGACCATCACGATACGGATACGGTCTAGAGCAGGAAGCAGGGCAGGTGCGGGCGCAGGCATGACCACGGCGCGGAACTCAGTGACGATAAAAGGGGCTACATGATATGGGAAATAGACCCGCATGCCTAGCCAGAATTTTTTGGAATGCAGGTATACCTGACATCATCAGATATTGTTGATGTCTGTACAGGGGTAAAGCTTAATGAAACTGGGCGGTTAGAAAGATCCGAACCCGGTGTAATTCTTCACGGATCGCTTGAATGATGACATCACTGGTGTCCAGTCGGCCGGATTTACACTCCAGTTGCAACTGACGGCATAGATCTTCCAGTACAGTGGCACCGATATTGCCACTGGCACCGCGTAGAGACTGTACTGAAGTGATGGCTAATGGTTCATCTGACTGTGCATAAGCAAGCTGGATATTATCCATATCGCGTTGACTGTCTTGCAGGTAATGTGTGCAGAGATCACCCATGCCCTGATCGAGCAGGCTGATAAGCTCATTGAGCTGTGTCATGTTAATGGGTTCATTCTGCATCATTGTTCTCGCCTGCGTGTCCAGTAGTGTCATTATGTTTTACTCGTCCCTGATCGAGAAATTGACTGTCTGCTCCTTAGACAGTTGACTTGTCGTGACCGTGGGTTGCTATTGGTCACCCGCTAGCCAGCGGTCACAATCAACATTAGACGTTCATTGTGAATTACAAACCATTTGGATATTTTTCCACTACAACATACTGTTTTTTCAGACGATGGTAAATACCACGACTAAAAAATATTCATATCTTATTACAATAATCTCCACATTTTTTGTAAATTGGGGAGAATTACAACGCATGGATGACGTGGAGAACAAAATGGTGTCGATATCAGAAAGTCATTGAGGCTCCATTCATTGAGCCTCAACCGGATGTGCATGTTATATCATACTGTTTAAACTATGTTTTTCGTTGGTATGACACCGTGACGGTAGTCTTGCCAAAGTGCTGTCGCAACGATTTCAGCAGTTCATCTTCAGGCAAAATATACCAGCGTGATCCAACACTTAACATGACATCAGCATAGAGATGATCCAGCTTCAGATGAACTGGAATCCGACGAGGTGAATCTTCGGTATCATGAATGGCTGGGAGGTATGGTTGCAGGAAACCCTGTAGCTGACTGGCGAGATTGGAGGAAACTTCATCCATAGGCAGTTTGAGGGTGATTGCCTCAGCCCGTTTGCTGCGAATATTGTTCATGGTAAAGACTTTACGCAGCCGGCCTACCGGTCGATCAAAGCCCTCGCGCTCGCTGACTTCCCCTTCGATGACCACGATGGTATCGATCTTGAGCAGGTCTTTAAAGCGGGTGAGGTTGTCATGCGAACAGTTGACTTCAAGTCGGGCAGAGCCGTCATCTAGCGTGATCACTACTCGGTTAGGGAAGTTGGCAATATCGAGGATGAGTCCGGCAAAGACGGTCGTCACACCGCGTTTGGTGGCTTCAAGTGACGCTAGATTGCTACGGATAAAGTGCTTGAGTTCGGGCCAATACACATCGATCGGATGGCCCGTGAGATAAAGGCCGAGCGTATCCTTCTCGCCTTTGAGCCGGACCTCATCAGACCATGGTGCAACCGCAACTGCTTTTTTTTGTGCTGGAGTTTCGATTTCACCGAACAAATCAAAAATCCCGCTGGTCTGGTTGCCACGGATCTGTTCAGCGACCTTGATGGCTTCTTCCAACTGATCCGCAAGCGTCGCACGGTAATCCCAAGGCTTACCGGTATAGCCGGGGTCAGTCAGACAGTCCAGCGCACCGGAGCGGATCAGGGCTTCAAGGGTGCGTTTATTGGCTTTCTTCAGGTCGATACGCTGGCAGAAGTCAAAAATATCTTTGAATTCCCCGCCAGACTTACGGGCGTCCATCACGGATTCCATCGCGGCTTCACCCACGCCCTTGATCGCACCGAGCCCTGAGATGATGGTCTTGGGATCGGAGGCGCGGAACTGATAGTCCGACCAGTTTACCGACGGTGGCAGCACGGTCATGCCCAGATCACGGCAGTCGCTGATCAGGAAGACGATGGTGTCCGTGTTCTGCATTTCAGACGACAGCACTGCCGACATGAATTCTGCCGGATGGTGAGCCTTCAGCCATGCCGTATGGTAGGAGACAAGTGCATAGGCGGCCGCGTGTGATTTGTTAAAGCCGTAACCCGCGAATTTCTCGATATAGTCGAAGATTTCGTTGGCCTTGGCTTCGTCGATGTCTTTGGTTGCCGCACCTTCGACGAAGGTCAGGCGCTGTTTGGCCATTTCTTCGGGTTTTTTCTTACCCATGGCACGGCGTAGCAAGTCCGCGCCACCCAGCGAATAGCCAGCACAGACCTGTGCGGCCTGCATGACCTGCTCTTGATAGACCATGACCCCGTAAGTGGGCTCAAGGACCTCGGAGAGCAGCGGATGCAGGTATTCAAACTTGCCACCATGCATGCGGTGGATGAAGTCGGGAATCAGATCCATCGGTCCGGGACGGTACAGCGCGACGAACGCGATGATTTCCTCAAATTTGCTCGGCTTGGCCTCTTTGAGCATGCGCTTCATGCCGCTACTTTCAAGCTGGAACACCGCTGTGGTCTTGGCTTCCTGCAGGATCTTGTAGGCGAGTTGGTCATCCAGCGGAACCAGATTCAGGTCGAGCAGGGGTTCATTGTTTGCAGCCTTGCGCGCATTGATGGCGTCCAGTGCCTGATTGATTACCGTGAGGTTACGCAGACCCAAGAAGTCGAATTTCACCAGACCGACTTTTTCGACGTCGTCCTTGTCAAACTGGCTGACGCGAGAGCCTTCTTCGTCACAGTAGACCGCAGAGAAGTCACTTATTTTACTGGGGGCAATCAGTACGCCACCGGCATGCTTGCCGACGTTGCGGGTGATGCCTTCGAGCTTAAGCGCCATTTCCCAGATTTCGGACACATCGTCGTAGTCGTGGCCTTGGGTATTGCTGAGTAATTCCTTGAGTTGTGGCTCGGCTTCAACGGCTTGCTCAAGCGTAATGCCCGGCGGCTTGTTCGGAATGAGTTTGGAGATGCGGTCGCCCATACCAAAAGGTTTGCCCAGCACGCGCGTCACGTCACGTACCGCACCTTTAGCGGCCATGGTACCGAAGGTGATGATCTGCGAGACAGCTTCGCGGCCGTATTTCTGCGCGACATAGTCGATCACGCGGTCACGGCCTGCGACACAGAAGTCCACGTCGAAGTCGGGCATCGATACCCGCTCAGGATTGAGGAAACGTTCAAACAGCAGATCGTATTTGAGCGGATCCAGATCGGTGATCTTGAGGCTATAGGCAACCAGCGAGCCCGCACCTGATCCCCGGCCCGGACCGACAGGCACGCCGTTGTTCTTGGACCACTGGATAAAGTCCATCACGATCAGGAAGTAACCGGGGAATCCCATATCGAGGATGGTCTTGATCTCAAAGGCCAGACGGTCGTCGTAGCGCTTGCGGATGTCGGGCCAATTATCGGATCGGGTCGGGTAGAGATGGTCGAGACGCTCATCCAGACCGACTTCACAGGTCTTGCGGAAGAACGATGCCAGATCGTAGCCCTCTGGAATGGGGAAGTCAGGCAGATAGTGTTTGCCGAGGTTAATCGTGACGCTGCAGCGCTTGGCGATCTCAAGGGTATTGATAATGGCCTCGGGCACATCGGCGAACAGTTCGCTCATGGCCTGACCATCTTTGAAGTACTGCTCAGGCGTGTACTCACGCGGACGGCGTTCATCCGCCAACACATGTCCGCCTGCGATACAGACCCGGGCTTCGTGCGCATCAAAGTCTTCGCTATTGAGGAAGCGAACATCGTTTTGCGCGATGACTGGGACTTCAAGACGCTCTGCCAATGCCAGTACGGCATCGTTATAGATGGCTTCACCCGTGCGTCCGGTACGGGCAATCGATAGATAGAGTCGATCACCAAAATGTTGCTGCCACTCAGCGATCAATTGATCGGCGCGCTCAGGTGTGGCACTGCGTAGAGCCTGACCCACATCACTGGCTGGTCCTAAGATTGCGATCAGTCCTTTTGCCTTGGCGAAGATCCATGCGCGCTGAACCAGCGGCAGGCCTAGGTCCAAACCTTCGATATAACCTTGCGAGACGATTTCGGTTAGGTGCAGCCAGCCGGTCTGATCCATGGCGAGCAGTGTGGCACGGCCTTGGGCATCATTGAGACGAACTTCACTGCCCAGTATGGGTTTAACACCTTTGCCACGGCAGCCGCTGTAGAATTTAACCGCAGCGTAGAGATTGGAGAGGTCAGTCAGGGCCAGTGCCGGCATGCGAAAGGCGACGGCTTGTTTGATGAGATCATCGACCCGGGCAATCGAATCGACGATCGAAAATTCACTATGTACACCCAGGTGGATAAACGTCATGGCCTCTACTTTAAATCCTTGCAACCGCATCGCACTATAAACGTACTATCATAGCATGAGTGCTACAGGGCAGCATGGGCTACGCGCGTGTCCAGACATTTTTCCATCAATTATAAGGGCCAAGAGCGCGATATCGTGTGCTTGACTCAGTCGCGCTGGAAATGTTCATGATGGAAACCACCGCAATAGGGATCTAAAATACAACCGCTGAGCAGGGAAACGCAGGATACGGTCAATAAAGCTAAAATGATTTTTTTCATGGCTAAACTCCAGATAAATGTGTGTATACACATAAGCTCAGTGAATGCGTGCTGCACTCACTGATCAGAGTTTAGATGACAATTTGGCCTGTTCTACGCATCCACACAAGTCTAAGACCGATCACTGACCGAATCTCCTAGATCCGCGTGGAACAGGAAAGCCGTTTAGTCAGCAGATGGCTTTCCTGTAATTTATTGTGCGGGTGTACTGACGGTTTGTGCGTTTTCCGTGGTTACCGGTGCGGTTGCCGTGTCCTTGTTATGATTTTCAATCAGATGGGAGTGAGGACGAACGACAAAGGCATGAATCTGGCGGTCTTTGTCGATATAGTCAGATTTGCCGACGTCCAGATCCAGCGCCCATGCCCATGAGCCGCCAAAATAACTATAAGGTGAGGATGACCAGTACCAACCATAGTTATCATCCGATTTACCCAGTCCAAAAGGCTGATCCTGCGTCGGGTTGGTGACTGTATTGATCTGCATGTCTTTCAGTTCATAAACTGTCGGCAGACGCCAGTCATCATAGCCGGCATGGTCTGCTTTAGCGGCGGCGTCTTTGGCTTCCTTCCACGTCAGGCGAGATGCTTTACCTTGACAATGCTCACCATCCCAAGTCTGCCCGAGCGAGCAGCGAAACCACATGAGCTTGGTTTTAGGGTCTTCCCAGATGCCTTTTGCAGCCAGTTCGGTTGTTGAGTCAGAAGCCGCATCGGCTGTGGTGGTCGCAGGTGCAGGTGTGACTGAATCAGCATAGGCAGACACAGAGAGTAGGATCAACGTGCTAATACTGAGCAGGGTCTTGATCGGGTGAGCCATGAGATATCCTTTCGATGCTGGTAAAAATGTAAAAACAATCAGCCATACCCGTCCTTCACCGCTGATGGAGACATATGCGGCATCGGATCTTGAGTAATACCGATTGGTTTATAAAATGATGAGCAAAATTTAGCAAGCGGGATGACCAAAGTCAAATGACAACTCAATCACATTTGACATAGGTCAATAAAAAACAGATTAAAGAACAGCGATGTGGCTTATAACTCCGCTTTACTAGAACTTGGATGGCGGTAACGCACGCAGGAACTCATTGCGCGCTTGATTATCCGTACAGAACTGGCCGAGCATGGCGACACTGCGGGTACTTGAGTCTTGCTTCTGTACGCCACGCATCATCATGCACATATGCTGAGCGTCCATGACCACGGCTGCACCACGTGCGCCGGTGGCATCCATGACTGCTTGGGCGATTTCCTGAGTGAGATTTTCCTGAATCTGCAGGCGACGTGCGTACATATCGACGATCCGTGCGAGTTTGGAAAGCCCCAGTACTTTGCCATCGGGCAAGTAGGCGACATGAGTGTGTCCCATAAATGGCAATAAATGATGTTCGCACATGGAAAAGAACTCAATGCCCTTGACCATAACCATCTCGCGATTGCTGGATGGAAAGATCGCGCCATTAGTGACATCATCCAGTGACTGCGCATAGCCGCGCGTCAGGAATGCCAGTGCTTTGGCAGCCCTCTCTGGCGTATCAAGTAGTCCGGGACGAGTGACGTCCTCACCGATACCGGTGATCAGGGTCGAATAAGACTGCTTAAGCGCTGTAAAACCAGCACCGGATGCCTGCGACAGGGCGGAGGTCAGGGTATCGTCCGAGTCGTGTTCGGCTAGCAGAGATTCAGTGGCCTGATCGTCAGTCAAATGGTGGACGGAGGGTTGCTTGAAAGTGGAAGTCATAACGCGTTTATTCCGGCATTGCACGAGGGCAAAGAAAACAAGAGGGTATTTTACCCCATTTGGCGCTAGGATGCATTTTTTCCCTTAGGCTGATCGAGATCGCGCAGCACCCGACATCATAACGAGATAGGCTGCGGAGAATGTTGTGATTTATTCAGTTTGACTTGAGCCCCGTTTCAGCAGGACTAATACTGCGCCGGTACCACCCTGATTGATTGGAGCACTGACAAAGCCCATGACTTCAGGGTGCTGGCGCAGCCAGCTGTTGACGAAGGTTTTCAGTGTCGCCTCTATGCCTTTGCCATGCACGATCTTGATGACGAGTGGATGGCGGGCCTCAGGATCGCTTTGTGCCATGCGGATGATTTCAAGCACTGCGGCACGAGCCTGTTCGGTGGTACAGCCATGTAGATCAACTGCATGTAGCCAGCGGAGATTCCCGGCCTTGAGCTGATCGAAGACACTCAGTTGCAGTGTAGACTGCCGATAAGAAAGCGTGGCTTCACTGGCAATGGGATTGAGCAGGGCTTGCGTATCCGAGATCCCCGTGATGCTGCTGCCTTCGGTGCCGATGGCTGCGGCACGTCGTGCCAGCGTGGTGATATTTTCTGTTTTTTTGCTGCGTGGTGGTTTGAGCCCTTCGGGGACGCGTTCTTGCGTTAAAGGCTTGACCCCCGCAAAGGCCGACTGAAATAGCCGTTCAGACTCAGCCTTGGCGAGGGCCGCTTTGGCGGCTGCTTCGGCTTGGCGCGCTTTTTCGGCTTCGGCCTGTGCGGTTTTTTTTTGCAGATCAGCCTTGATGCTGTCTAATGCAGCAAAAGGACTGGCGGAGTTGACTTTGGATTTAGACATGGGATCAGTCGTGGGCTGAAGCTTAACGCATGGATGGCTGACCGAACAGCTCGGTAAATGCTTGCGCGATATCGGCTTTCTTCATCATGCTTTCGCCAACGAGGAAGCTGTGAATGCCGTGTGACTGCATCAAGATCACATCATTGAGCGTGGTAATACCACTCTCGGTGACGAGGATGCGGTCGTCGGGTACGTATTTACGCAGACTCAAGGTGGTATTCAGGCTGACTTCGAAGTTTTTCAGATTGCGGTTGTTGATGCCGATCATACGCGCAGGTAGTTTGAGTGCGCGATCAAGCTCGGCGTGATCGTGTACTTCGACAAGGACATCGAGCTTATGCTGGATGGCGGTATCATACAGCTCTTTCATCTGGCTATCGGACAGGCAGGCAGCGATCAGGAGGATACAGTCCGCATCCAGTGCGCGGCTCTCCACGATCTGGTAAGGATCAATCATGAAATCTTTGCGCAGCACCGGGAGCTTCGTGACTGATTTGGCTTCTTCGATATAGATGTCGTTGCCTTGAAAGAAATCCACATCGGTCAGTACCGACAGACAGGCGGCACCGGCTTTTTCATATTGCGCAGCGAGTTGTGCCGGATGAAAATCTTCCCGGATAATGCCTTTGGACGGCGAGGCTTTTTTGATCTCGGCGATCACGGATGGACGGCGTGATTCCATTTGCTTGACGAAGCCGCGGACAGCAGACTGCACAGTCGCCTGCTGTTCAAGATCGTGCAGAGAGAGTCGTTTGGTGCGCTCTACAAGCTCTTCTTTTTTGCGTGCAACAATTTTGTCAAGGATCGTAGGGCGGCTGGCAAGCATCATGATCAAGCTCAAAAATCAGTAGAAAAAATAACACGGATGACTTGAGTCATCTATGGCGAAAAATAATAAAAATAAATGGTTGTCGGGTAAACTAGATTGGAGGCTGCTCATCCTTGAGTGCGCGGGTAAATTCAGTCAGCATCGATAATTTTTCGAGTGCCTGACCACTGTAGATGACATCCAGCGCCAGTTCTACGCCGTGTTTAATTGTGGTGGTTACACCCGCAATATACAAGGCTGCGCCGGCATTAAATGCAATCATTTGAACGGCGACATGACTGGCAGGCGTGGTTTGTTTACCTAAAGCATCTTTGATCAGACGCAGTGAGTCTTGCGCATCCGTGATCGAAAGACAATCAATCGACTGGGTTTTGAGGCCCACATCTTCGGCACGGAGCTGATATTCGGTAATGTGACCGTTTTTGAGCGCGACCACTTGATTTGGTGCAGCCAAGGACAGCTCATCCAGCCCATCATGACTATGCACTACCAGCGCATGTTCACTGCCGAGGCGTTCGAGCACTTCAGCCATTGGACGGCACCATTCGAGGGCATAGGCCCCGATCAGATGGTGGGTTAGACCGGTAGGATTGGTCATTGGACCCAGAATATTAAAGATAGTCCGTATACCCAATGCACGCCGTACGCCAATAGCATGCCGCATGGCTGGATGATGCTGTGGTGCAAACATAAAGCCGATGCCCAAAGCATCGATACAGCGGGCGATCTGGTGACTGTTGAGATCTAGGCGCACGCCTGCGGCTTCGAGCACATCTGCACTGCCAGAGACGCTGGATGCCGAGCGGTTGCCATGCTTGGCGACATGGGCGCCTGCGGCCGAGGCCACGATGGCGGCTGCAGTTGAAACATTGATTAGCGTTGCGCCATGAGTAGTGCCGCCAGTACCAACAATATCGATGGTCTTGGACAGATTCGCCAGCGGAACGCGCTTCATGAGTGCACGCATCGCCCGCACAGAGCCTTCGATCTCGGAGACACTTTCGCCTTTGATTCGCAGTGCGACCAGAAAGGCTGCAATCTGTGCATCACTGGCAGCCCCCTGCATGATATCCAGCATGACCTGCTGCATGTCGTGCATGGACAGCGACTCACCACGCATAAGCGGCTCAAGGGCCGCGCGAATGAGTTTGGAGTCGGTGGCTTTAGACTCCGTATTTATGGTATCAGACTGCATGATCTTTCCACTCGTCAAGAAAACGCTTGAGCATGGTATGACCATGGTCACTCAGAATGGATTCTGGATGAAACTGTACGCCTTCAATAGGCAAGGTTTTATGTCGCAGACCCATGATTTCATCCATCTGACCCTCTTTTTCGGTCCACGCGGTGATTTCAAGACAGTCTGGCAGGGTATGCTTGTCCACGATCAACGAATGATAACGTGTGGCATTGAAAGGGTTAGGTAAATCCTGAAATACACCACGATTAGCATGATAGATCGGTGAAATCCGCCCGTGCATCACTTCGCGTGCGCGTACCACATCACCGCCAAACGCCTGACCAATGGCCTGATGGCCAAGACAAACGCCTAACAAGGGTAGCTTGCCTGCAAAATGATGAATAGCTTCCAGTGAGACACCGGCTTCATTGGGGGAGCAGGGTCCAGGTGAGATCACGAGATACTGCGGCTTGAGTGCTTCAATCTCCGCGATGGTGATTTCATCGTTGCGGACGACTTTGACGTCCTGCCCCAACTCGCCGAAATACTGCACGATGTTGTAGGTAAAGCTATCGTAGTTGTCGATCATCAGCAGCATAATCGTATTATCCTATTGAATTTCATGATTGTGTATGCTCACAATCAAATTTGATACCCGCTAGGATACCCGCAATTACTATCATTGTATCTGGAAGTCATATCATCGTTTTAAGTCGGTGATAATGCAAACTAGAGCATGTATTTTCTCATGGATCAGCTTTCACGTAAACCGCTGTCGTCTGTAGAAAAAAGCCTGTTTTGCTCTAAAAATAGCTGATTGCATTTACTTTCTCATTGATTGACAGATTAGGTAATCAATCTTGCAGTAACCGATTGTGCTGGAAATCCAAATCTGATTTGGTCAACGGATAGTGCGAGGCGCGTGGTCTTAAGGATTAATCGACAAACGCTAGAATTTAGCCGCCAGCTGCAGGAGGATCATCCGGTCCGGCGTGTTCCGATTCGCTGCTATATCCAGACGATTGCCCAATAGCAGGTTATTCGATAGCAGTTAACTTGGACCAATACCCCAAGCCCAAAGCACACCACCATCCCGATGTTGGACGATCTGGTCGGCATAGGTTTCGACAAAGGTCCGAAAATGGTCTGTCCAGTTCTTTCCCGTTGTTACAGACAAAATCCCTGAGCCGAAGCGATGTTCATCTGGCGTGGCGTCATAGCGCAAACCCAGCATAAAGCCGATGTAGGATTCACCAGACAGATCCAACGTCATGAAAGTACGTAGAGAGGGGCGTACACCATATCCTGCAAAGCCATTCGTACCTGTGGGAAGATCGAGGTGTGCAATCCAAGATACGGCAGGCTGGCCCGAGGCTGGTGCTGCATCCTGTATATGCCATTTCAGCCCGATCGCCGTATCCTGCATGCTACTGGACGAGAGGTTTGTGGTCCCGTCGTTTTGCCAGATCTGGCCATTAGTCTCGACACGGGCTTACAGTGTGTTGCTGAGACCATAGCGGAGTAGTACTGGCGTGGACACGCTGCGATAGTGATCATCCCCGCTAAATTGCCAGACTGCTTGAGTTGCGACTTCAATCTGAACATGCCCCTGACCGACAACTTCAGACGATTCGACATAGTCTGGGCCATCTGCATCGATTTTATTGTCTACGTTTGCGATACAGCTGGAAGCATGGGTCGGTAGTAGGCTTATCGCCAGACTGTAGCGAAGGTGCTTGTAAAGCATGGATATCTTGTACTCGTGGAATCTGCGCCAAGCGTACTGGATCGTCTATAACCATCTTTTGAAAATTGTTGGATCAAATGGATCGATGCACATTTTATCAGCAAAATGCGATCTGGAAACTCACTGGCAAGCATGCACATCAGGTTTTATCCATTGAAAAACGGCCTAAAAAGACCGTTTTTCAATGATGAAGCTTTTTTGGACGGCTTATTCAAATGGATGATTGAGAATAATGGTCTGCTCACGATCTGGACCGGTAGAGATGATATCGACCGGGCAGCCGACCAGCTCTTCGATACGCTTGATATAGGCGCGGGCATTGGCAGGCAGTTGCTCAAGACTGGTCGCACCGATGGTGGACTCATGCCAACCCGGCAGCGTTTCGTAGATTGGTGTGACGTTTTCAAAGGCAATCGCGTCGGAGGAGCCGACACAGCCGCCTTGATTGTTTTGCTCATAGCCAGTACAGATTTCGATGGTATCGAGACCATCCAATACGTCGAGCTTGGTCAGGCAGATCCCGCTGACCGAGTTGATCTCGACCGAGCGACGCAGAGCGACGGTGTCAAACCAGCCGCAGCGGCGCTGACGACCGGTCGTGGCACCAAACTCATGCCCCACAGTACCCAAGTGCTTGCCGATTTCGCTGCCGGTATCGGTGCTGGCGTCATAGATCAGCTCGGTCGGGAACGGACCGCTACCGACACGGGTGGTATAGGCTTTGGTGATACCGAGCACGTAGTCCAGATACAGTGGGCCTACGCCTGAGCCTGTGCTGACGCCACCTGCGGTGGTATTGCTGCTGGTGACATAAGGATAGGTACCGTGGTCGATGTCAAGCAGCGAGCCTTGTGCACCTTCAAACATCAGATTCTTGCCTTCGCGACGGTAGTCGTGCAGGGTGCCGGTGACGTCACATACGAGTGGGCGGAGAATCTTGGCCCACTCGCGCGCTTGAGTCAGGGTAGCTTCATAGTCCACCGCAGGTACGCCGTAATATTGGGTCAGGCGGAAGTTATGGTATTCCATGATGTCGCGCAGACGATCAGCGAAGTCAATATCACGGATCAGGTCGGCTAAGCGCAGACCACGGCGGGCGACCTTGTCTTCGTAGGCTGGACCAATGCCGCGACCAGTGGTGCCGATCTTGGAGGCACCGCGACGTACTTCACGGGCTTGATCGAGGGCGATATGGTAAGGCAGGATCAGGGGACAGTTCGGCGAGATGCGCAGGCGCTCACGTACCGGGACACCGCTGTCTTCTAGGGTTTTCATTTCCTTGATCAGGGCATCGGGTGCCAGCACGACGCCATTACCGATCAGGCACAGGACATTTTCGCGCAGGATACCCGAGGGGATCAGATGCAGGACGGTTTTTTCACCGTTGACAACCAGTGTATGACCTGCGTTGTGGCCGCCCTGAAAGCGGACGACAGCAGCAGCCTGATCGGTTAGCAAATCAACAATCTTGCCTTTCCCTTCATCGCCCCACTGCGTGCCGATCACGACTACATTCTTACTCATACGACTGATTCCCATTGAATTTAAAACTAAAAATCAAATACTGCAATATCACAAAAAACAATACCGCCTTGTGCGCGACAATGCGGTGTGTAGCATGCATCAAACCTGTTTGGTCACGATCTGCCAGCGGCCATCGACTTCAGTCAACTGATGCGTGGCGTGCTCATTGCCACTCGGATCGGTGTGATCAAAGCCAAGCGCCTGAATCACGATATGGCCCACTGTACGTGCGTCGGTGATGGCGGCCTGCAGCCTTACATCGCGTCCGGCTGGAGCTGCGACTACGATTGGCGTTTCAGCCGACTGATAACCACTGATCGCATACAGATCACAACTGAAACCCGTTGCGGGGCGTGCGCGACCAAACGCCTGTCCTACGCCATCATAGCGACCACCTTTTGCCAGCGGTGTTGCCTGATTGGGCGCGTAGACGGCAAAAACCAGACCCGTATGATAATGATAGCTACGGAGCTCGGTCGCATCGACACTGACATCCACTTCAGGCCAGTGCGCCTGAACATGAGCCAGCGTAGTCGCAAGCTGGTCCAGTGCATGCTGGACGGCGGCGTTATCTCGTGCGGTCTTGGAGAATACTTGAGTCAGTGTAGGCAGATCATTGCCATGGCGGCCCAGTGCGAGAAAGTCGCTACCCTGTGGCAGATCTGTGCAGATAGCCTTGAGTTCGGGCATAGACTTGCGTTGATAGATATCAAAGAGTGTATTTTCTTGCTCGTCGGTGAGACCTGCCGACTGAGCCAGCGCACGGAAGACTGCAACATGACCCAAGTCCAGATGCAGCTTTTGTTGCAATCCTGCATCCGCCAGCACGGTGAGCATCACATCGATCATTTCAAGGTCCGCAGCCAGACCGCCATGACCGAACAGCTCGGCACCAAGCTGCAGTGGCGTGCGCGAGGCTGAGAGACCTTGCGGACGTGTATGCAGGACAGTGGCGGCATAGCAGTAGCGGGCAACGCCCTCGACTGGATTCACATGAGCATCGATACGGGCGACCTGTGGCGTGATATCGGCACGAACGCCCATGAGCCGACCAGTCAGTTGATCAATGAGTTTGAATGTCGCGAGATCCATGTCGTGGTTCTTGCCCTGATTATGGGTCAGGAGCGACTCGACATATTCGATGAAGGGGGTGTAGACCAGCGCATAGCCGCGAAGGCTAAGGGTGTGCAGCAGGCGACGGCGCAAAGACTCGATCGTGTGTGCCTCTGCGGGCAGGATATCTGCGACGCCATCAGGCAGCAACCAGGTTTCCGCAACGGGCATGAAGGTGTCCTGTAACTGTTTTAGAGCAAATTAAAAGCAAAAAACGCATTGATATTAATAAGATCATTAATATGAATGCATTCCAAATAACATCACTCAGACGTAAAAAAATCGGGACATGTCCCGATGTCGGCATATTCTAGCACGGACAGTTGCCAAGATGCAGCACTTTCGGGGGTGTAGTTTACGGATGTGTGACAAGCAGGGCTGGTTAGAGTCATAAAAAACAGCCCCTGTGATAGGGGCTGTCTAGAAGAGAGCTTCCTGAGGGTCTTAGTTGCGCAGTGTGCTGAGCAAACGCATGAACGAGATGTACATCCAGACCAGTGTCGCCAGTAGAGCAGTACCGCAGTACCATTCCATATATTTCGGTGCACCCATGGCAGCACAGCGTTCGATCAGGTCGAAGTCCAGAATCAGGTTCAGTGATGCGATGATGGCAACAAAGGCCGCAAAACCGATGGCCAGCACGCCAGTCTGAGCAAACAGACCGGGAATTGACGACGAGAAGGCCAGCATCATGATCCATTGCACGACATAGATCAGGAGAATCGCAATGGTTGCCGAGATGACGATGGATTTAAACTTTTCGGTTGCCTGGATAACACCAGCGCGGTATAGACCGAGCAGACTGATTGATGTGACGAAAGTCGCCAGCAATGCGGATGCAGGGATACCCGGATAGCGCGCTTCGTAGATCGCCGAGATGCCACCTAAAAACAGACCTTCAAATACCGCATATGGCATGGCCAGCATTGCGCTTGCACGCTGATTAAATGTCATGATCAGACTTACCACGAGACCACCAAGGGCGCCCACGATCAGACCAAGGCTTGCAGGGCTTTGCATGTCTTGCTGCATGAGGGAGATGGAGTACGCATACAATGCGATGCCAACGACCGCAGAGATAATCGTGAGAATGATCGCTTTGTTGACAGCCCCTGCAATAGTCATGGGCTGACTGACCGGGACAAAGGCCGCCCGACGTAGCATTGGGTTATCGCTTTGCATATCTTTTTCCTCTTGATGATGCGTGATGGTTTTGCATATGTGAGGCTGCGAAAGCCTTTGTACATGTTTATAGCACAAACAGGGACAAAGATGAATGTAAAGCGTGGTGATGGATGATAGTAAATTGGTAAATCTTAAGAGGATAATTCTGAGGGATATCAAATGACTTGGTTTGACAGGCTCTGGCGTGAAACCAAGTCGCAAACCCTTTGACTAGCACGGTATTGGCCTAGTCAAAGGGTTTGGCAGAGAGGGAGATGAGCCTGTTGGGCTAGCCCGGCGTAAAATCAGGCGGTACCAGAATCGAATCACGGATCTCAGCGGACAGCTCTGGATAGTCCAACGTGTAGTGCAGACCGCGCGATTCTTTGCGCAGGAGTGCACAGCGTACGATCATCTCACTCACGAGAGCCAGATTGCGCAGCTCAATGAGGTTTTTGCTCATGATGTAGCTGGAGTAATATTCCTCGATTTCTTTTTTGAGCATCTGGATGCGGTTGAGGGCACGTTCCAGACGCTTGGTGGTGCGCACGATGCCGACGTAGTTCCACATGAAGTGGCGCAGCTCTTCCCAGTTATGCAGGATTACCACATCTTCATCTGGATTCTGAGCTTTGGAGGCATCCCATGCTGGAACAGTAAGGTCCTCATCAGCGGCACCATGCTGCTTGATTTGAGCAGTAATGTGCCGGGCGGCTGCAGCTCCAAATACAAAACACTCCAGCAGAGAGTTGCTCGCCATGCGGTTAGCGCCATGCAGACCGGTGAAAGATGTCTCGCCAATCGCATACAGCCCCGGGATATCGGTACGGCTGTCGAGATCCACCATGACACCGCCACAGGTGTAGTGTGCGGCGGGTACGACCGGAATTTGGTCGGTGGTGATGTCGATACCGAGCTCCATAAGGCGCTCATAGAGCATCGGGAAGTGGCCTTTGATGAACTCTGGCGTGCGATGGGTGATGTCTAAGTAAAGATGACGTACCCCGAGACGCTTCATCTCAAAGTCGATGGCGCGCGCCACGATGTCGCGCGGTGCCAACTCGGCCCGCTCATCAAAGCGCGGCATAAAGCGCTCGCCATTGGGTAGACGCAGATACGCCCCTTCGCCGCGCATCGCCTCGGTGATCAGGAAAGAGCGTGCCTTGGGATGATGTAAGCAAGTGGGGTGGAACTGGTTGAACTCAAGGTTCGCGACCCGGCAGCCAGCGCGCCAAGCCATGGCAATACCATCGCCGGTTGCGATGTCGGGATTGCTGGTATAGAGGTACGACTTGCTGGCACCACCGCAGGCGAGAGCAATGAAACGGCTGCGGAAGGTCTTGACTGTGTTGCTGTCCATGTCGAGCACGTACATGCCGACGATGTGATTGTCACCATCCAGACCGAGTTTGTGCCGGGTAATGACATCAATGGCGGCGTGGTTGGTGAGCAGCGTGACGTTCTTGCGTTTTTTGACTTGCTTGATCAGGGTGGTCGAGATCGCAATCCCGGTCGCATCGGCAGCGTGAATAATGCGACGATGAGAGTGGCCGCCTTCACGGGTCAGATGGAGCTGTTCTTCTTCATCCAGTGTGAAGCGCACGCCTTGCTTGAGCAGAAAATCAACAGCCTCTTTACCACCCTCGACCGTAAATGCCACGGCATCGCGATGACAGAGTCCCGCACCGGCGATCAAGGTATCTTCAATATGGTTATCGGTCGAGTCGGTCTCATCCAAGACCGCTGCGACGCCGCCTTGAGCGTAGTACGTGCTGGCTTCGGTCAGCGGTGCCTTGGCGATGACGGCGACATTGAGATGTGAGGGCAGGGACAATGCCACGGTCAGTCCAGCGGCCCCGCTGCCGACGACGATCACATCAAAGTGCGTCACATCAGCACCGTTGACTGATGAAGATGGAAGCGTTGTCTGAGCGGGAGTCGTCGTGTTCGTCATACGGGTACGGTCGGATGTATCAATCGGCAAAATAAGAGCGCGAGTATCGAAGAAATAAACTGACAGTGCAAGGGGAAAAAGAGTCAATTACACGCAGAAAAATGCCTGATCTGATCAGGGGCTTAGCATATCGACAGTCAAGATCTGACATGCGTGAATCTGAAACAGGGATTCATGTCGGGTTTCAGGGACATGAGCCGGAAATCATTCCCCAGTTCCAACATGTACTCATGAGATCAAATCAATTGCGTTTATCGATAAATTCCATATAACCGCGACCTGTACAGGCTTGGCTACGGAATGTGCCATGCCACTGATAGGCAGTCACATAGCCTGCAGCCAAACCGAAGCAGTATGGCGTATCCACGGTCGCATATAGCTCCAGTACCTGTTTGCCCTGATGATGGGCTCGCCATACAAACGTATCTGGTACAGACATGGCGTCACCATCTGGCGTGATCAGTGGCTCAGCCTGAACGGCCGTGACTTCAAATGTGGTTTCGCCATCAAATTGAATGGATACACCACGAATATTTCGGTAATAAACGCTAGTGAGCACGGGTTGGTCGCCATAGGTAATATAGGCAAGCAGGAGTTGTTCTTCGGCGTTCAGATTAATGACCTGATAGCTGAAGACATTGACCGGCAATTGCAAATGATCCGTGAGCCAGCGACTGCCGGACATCGAAGTTGCAACCGCATTCCAGTGTTCCAGTGTACATAGACCTTGTACATCATAGGATTGTCCATGCTGGGTGATCGTGCCCTGATAGGTCATCAGATTACTGAAGTGGTGATAGAGCGGGCTGAGGGCAAACCAACTGATAGCAGCGGGAATCGGTGTAAGGGTCAGCATCACCTCAAGATCATGACGTTGTGTACGGAGCATAAAATCGTCTCCGATTTGCATTAGTGTGGAGGTCTGACTAAAGCCGACGGAAAAAGGCGCAGCCTTGAATGTCAGATCATCACGGATGGCGTAGGTGCGATAGGCTTCAGCCGTACTGGATAGCGCAGTACCGTGAACAAGAGATGCGGTATCGCCTTTGCCCAGTGATGACAATCCGGCTTTGACATCGGTAATGGCAAAGCCGACATAGCCGACGACTGCCGCAAATGACATGTAGCGCAAGGGCTCCGGCAGATTCGGGATCATGATGCCATAGTGGGTGCTAGCATAACGCCAGTGATGGCCGTGTGGCTTGATCTGAAAGAGTCGGGGCGTGGCAGATTGATCTTCGGGGTGCACAACCCCAAGCAGTCGATGTGCAGATCTTGCCATCACTGCTTGATAATAATCTTTGATGGTTTGGGGTGGGTTCTGACTATTAATTAGTTCCATTTTCATAAGATGGTGCCCATAGAATGAGGGGTTGCTGCATCATATATTTATATTAGTTCAATATTTGAATTTAATGTTGGCATAATTGACATGGCCTGATCTCATTTGGGCGAATGCGAGTATGTAGGCTGATCGTAGGAAGCCTTTCGATTGCGCTGATCAATGTGCAATGCCCACTTTGAAGCGTCATCAAATGCAGTTTTGAAAAAACATTGCGACACGTTTACTGATACAAACGTCACATATAGGAAAACTCCTTAATTCGTCATTCTGAAGCGTATGCTACTTCTTAAAGCATCGTTGCCCAAAAAATCGCCGATCTTTACATTTCTCTCATCATTCGATCAGTCCGTTGCACAGCTTGCAACGTTTGCTAACACAAGTTAGCAGTTCGCTGTGATAAAAAACATGACGCAGTAGCAGTTGAGTACTGCATGTTTTCTGGTGACGTTGAGCCATGCATTTCGCCGTAGGGAGCGCCATAAATATGACTATGGGCAAGCGGGGGGCATGATGCTGGTGCCGGATTGGGATGAATGAATATTTGATTGGTAAGGGTTACAGATTATGGCCGTGTTAAAACAACAGGGAATCACAGCACGTCAGCCAATGATGCGTGCATTGGTCAAAGGAGTGGCATTATCGGTGGCGGTGGCGGTGGCGGTGGCGGCACCAACGCTAGGGCTGGTTGCGTTCGTTGCGCCGACTGCGGTGTATGCGGCAGCGCCGATAGATTTTTCAGATCTGGTCGCTCAGGTGTCACCTGCTGTAGTCCGTGTGATGGCAGTCAAAAAGCTGAGTAAGGATGAACAAATGCAGCAGCAACTGCCTGAGATGCTGCGCCGTTTCTTTGGTAATCAGATTCAGATCCCCAATCAGCCACGCCAGCAGACAGAGCAGAAATCCTATGGCAGTGCATTCTTTATCAGCAGCGATGGCTATCTATTGACCAATAGCCACGTGGTGGGCGATGTCAAAAAAGTCACCATTACGCTGAGTGATCGCCGTGAGCTCGATGCTGATGTGGTGGGCAGTGATGAGCGTACCGATGTTGCCGTGCTCAAAGTCAAAGGCACGGATTTTCCCTTTGTGAAAGTGGGTAACTCTGACGCCTTGCGTGTGGGTGAACCGGTGCTTGCGATTGGTTCACCGTTTGGCTTTGACTATTCGGCTTCTGCCGGTATCGTCAGTGCGACCTCGCGCTCCATCACCTTTGATAGTGCAGTGCCATTTATCCAGTCGGATGTGGCGTTGAATCCCGGGAATTCCGGCGGCCCGCTGTTTAATCAGAAAGGTGAAGTGATCGGTATCAATTCGCGTATTTTCAGTGGTACTGGCGGTTATATGGGCCTGTCGTTCTCGATCCCGATCGATGTCGCGATGGATGTGGCTGAGCAACTGAAGCACGGCGGCAAGGTCGAGCGGTCTTACTTGGGCGTCTATCCGCAGGATATTGACCGTAATCTGGCAGAGGTCTATCACCTGCCTAAACCCGAAGGGGCGCTGGTGACCAAAGTGTCTCCGAAATCCGCTGCCAGCGAAGCCGGGATCAAGGAAGGCGATATCATCTTGAGCTTTAACGATCAGCCGGTCACGCGTGCAACAGATCTTATCAACCGAATCAATCGCACCCGTCCGGGTACTACTGTATCGATTGGTGTACAGCGTGATGGCAAGCCGCTGACGCTCTCGGCCAAACTCAAAGCTGCCAGTGAAAGCGATGATGCGCCAGAGAAACTGGCTCAAGCCAGTACCAGCAATAAGCTCGGTCTGAAACTGCGCGAAATGAATGAGAAAGAGCGTACCGCAGCACCGGCTAAAGGCGTGGTCGTGAGCGATATCGATCCAGACGGTCCTGCCGATCAAGCTGAGTTGCAGGCGGGTGATGTGATCGTTCGGGTCAATAATGTGCTGACCCCGACCATGGCGACTTTTGCGGCTGCACTGAAAACCCTGCCGAAGGAAGGCGTGGTCGGGGTGCTGGTCTTGCGTAATAACACACTGCAAATGGTGGGATTACGCTTGCAATAAGCTGCAATGCGGACAGCACGCGCTCCATGCTGTCCGATCTTGAAGGGCTAAAACCAAAGCATGTCGTTTTATTTCAGACGACGTGCTTTTTTTACCGATAAATTAAGGTAGACTCAAAATAAATGAGGGATAGCGGATACGAGACGTTGTCTCTCTTGTGGATCATGATGCTAAGGATATGCCCGTGACACTTTCTTCTATTCCAGTGGTTTCTATTCCTTCTACGTCCTCTTTTACAGAGGAGCCTGCGATGACTCAGACCGCAGTGGTTGATCTCGGTACACTGGTTCATACAGCCAAGCCTGAGATCGATGCGCTTTTGAGTGCGCTTGGACATATCATTTTGGATAAGCCGCAGCAGATTAAGCTTTCGCTGACCTGTCTGCTGTCATCCGGTCATCTGCTGCTGCAGGACTTGCCCGGTATGGGCAAGACCACGTTGGCCGAGAGTCTGGCCCGCGTGCTGGGTCTAGAGTACCGGCGCATTCAATTCACTAGCGACCTTCTGCCGGCTGATATTCTGGGTTTCTCGGTATTTCAGACCAATCCTCATGATGGCAGTATACAGGCCAGCTTTAGGCCGGGTCCGGTCTTTACGCATATACTACTTGCAGATGAAATCAATCGCAGTAGTCCGAAGACCCAGAGTGCCTTGCTTGAAGCTATGGAAGAGCGTCAGGTCTCGCAGGATGGACAGACACGGGCATTGCCTGAACCTTTCTTTGTGATCGCAACCCAAAATCCGCTACAACAGGTCGGGACTTATCCGCTGCCTGAGTCGCAACTTGACCGCTTTCTGATGTGCTTATCGTTGGGTTATCCGTCTGAGCAGGCGGAGCGCGATTTACTACTGGGTGTGGACCGTCGGCAGATGCTGGCAAACACAGCATCGATGGTGAACCATGCACAGCTTAAACGCTGGCAGCAGGCGATTAGTGATATTCATGTGGCGCCGCCTGTACTGGATTACCTGCAACGTCTGGTCGCCAAGAGTCGTGAATCACGCATGCATGCCGGGTTATCCACGCGGGGTGTACTGATGCTGAAGCGTGCGGCACAGGGCTATGCCTTTGTCGAGGGGCGCAGTTATGTGGTGCCTGAGGATATACAGGCGGTTTTCATCGCGGTAGCCGATCATCGTTTAGGTGGTCGTATGGATGGTATTTCGCCTGCAGCACAGGTCCTGAAGCAAGTGCCCGTGGTGGTTTAAATCCATACTGCTCTGACGCTCTGTATCGACTCTGGACTGTAAAAGGATCATCGGCATGCTCACCCAGACATGGAAAGAACGCTGGCAGGCTCGGATGCAGGCATGGCAGCAACGTCGCTTGCCGCCGACCTTGCAGGTGCGTTTAAGTCAGCGGCAAATTTTTATTTTTCTGACCCGAGAAGGTGGTCTGCTCTTTCTGATGATGGCGGCCATCTTTGTGGCGGGTATCAACTATGCCAATAATCTGGTGTTAGGGTTGTGCTTCTTTTTGGGCAGTGTGCTCATCATTACTATTCATTATACCTTCAATAATCTCTCGGGCCTTGTGCTTGAGGCCATTGATGCCACCGACAGTGAAGCCGGAGGCCATACGGCCTACCGTATTCGTCTGACCCCGCCCGGGCGTAAACAGCCTTGCCAAATCCGGCTCGAGTGGGATGGGATGGTGCAGCAGATCGTGCTGCTAGATCAGCCGATGCTTGTGACCTTCAGGCTCGCGACGCCGCGCCGTGGTCGCTATATCCCAGCACGTTTGACGGTATCGACGGTATTCCCTTTAGGGATTCTGCGGGCGTGGACCTATGTACGTTTCAGTCAGGCGGCTTGGGTCGCACCCGCACCGGTTGAGACAGTGTTGCGTGGTGTGGATACGGCATCATTGGAAGAGGCCGACTCGGTCATGCAGGTCGCAGGACAGGATGAGTTTGATGAGTTGCGTGGCTGGATCACGGGTGAGCCTTTGTCCCGAATATCATGGGGGCATGTCGCCCGTGGGCAGGGACTCTTGACCAAGCAGTTTGTCGATCAGCGTGGGCAGGCGCAGATACTGGATTATGAGATGATGCCCGGTGGGCATGAGCGCAAGTTGTCTGGCCTTGCTTATTGGGTTAAGCGACTGACAGTAGAGCAAATGGCATTTGAACTCCGCGTACAAGGGCGGATACTACCGCGCGGTCAGGGCATTCTGCATCAGCAGCAGGCGCTGCGATTGCTGGCGGAGGTGCCTTGATGACGGCATGGATGCGTAACGCCTTACTGGCTGTTCAGGTATTGATATTAATCCCGCATGCGGGTCATACACCGATCTGGTTGTTGTTATTATCAGGCTTGGTATTGCTGTCCCAGTGGGACAATATTCGCCATCGTTTGTTTAGGGTATCTCTTCGCCCAGACCAGTCATCCGCACGTGAGAGATCTGTGCAGCTTTTGGTCTTTCTGATAGGTGTACTCGGGATTTATCTGCATTTTCACACGGTGCTTGGGCTTGAGGCTGGGACAGCATTTCTCTTGGTGTGTTTGCTCGGCAAACTATTTGAACTTAATAGCCGCCGTGATGTCTATGTGGTCTTGACTTTTGATTTCTTTATTTTGGCGGGGCGCTTTCTGTTTGATCAGGAGCCGTTCACCACACTTCTGGTCATGCTGGGTACCGTGGGTGTGCTTTATGTCATGGCGCTACAAAATCGTGCTTTGCCCGCTATGTCTGCGAACAATGAAGCTGGATTGCCAGCGAAGGATCAGGCATGGACGGCATTGAGCCTGCAACAGTTGCCTTCTGCGTCATCGCGTAAGGCATTGCGCAGTGTGCTGCTGATTGTGCTGCAGGCGGTACCGCTGATGGTGATCTTGTTTCTCTTCTTCCCGCGTATGCCGCCGCTATGGAGCATTCATCTGGGTCCGGGACAGGCTAAAACCGGCATCAGTGACGCCATGTCACCTGGAGATATTGCAAGCCTCGGGCAGTCCAGTGAGCTAGCCTTTCGGGCGATATTTCCGCAGGGCCAAATGCCCAAGCCGTCAGAGCTGTATTGGCGCGGATTGGTCTTGTCAGATTTTGATGGAACGACTTGGCGACCCAATCGTGATCCCCGTGTACATGAGATGGTATGGGGGGCAGTGAGAATTCCGGACTGGCTGCAACACGGTGTGCGGCTTACGACTCCTAAGCCGATGCGTTATCAGATCGAGATGGAGCCGAGCCAGCAGTCATGGCTGTTTGCTCTGAGTGTGCCACTTGGTGTCGATACCAATGTGGGCATGGGCCCTGAATACACCTTGCAGGCGATGGATGATATTCGTCAGCAGACGACATTTAATCTGTTCCAATATCATGCTGATACAGTAGATGCGGTGATCCCTGAGTGGCTGCTTGCGTCCTCACTGACTTTGCCATCCGAGGGTAATCCACGCAGCCGTGCGTTTGCCAGGACCATGTTTGCGCAGGCAGGGCATGATCCTAAGCGCTATGTCCATCTGATACTGGCATGGATCGGACGGGAAAATTTTCACTATACCTTGCAGCCGCCACCCCTGAATGGTGACCGAATTGACGAGTTTCTGTTTCAGACCAGACAAGGCTTTTGCGAGCATTACGCGTCGTCTTTTGCCTTTCTGATGCGTGCTGTGGGCATTCCGGCGCGTGTGGTTGTGGGCTATCAGGGCGGGCAACTGGGTAAGGATGGACAAAGTATCGAGGTCCGGCAGATGGATGCGCATGCCTGGACGGAAGTCTGGATTGCTGGGCGTGGCTGGATAAGAATGGACCCGACGGCGGCGGTAGCACCATCCCGGATTGAGCATGGTATGGATGCGTTGACAACGCAGAATCCAGCAGTATTTGGCGATGGCCTGACGGGTGCATGGCGTTACAGTCAGTTTCGCTTCCTTGAGCATGCGCGGCAATGGGCAGACTATGCCCAGTTCCTCTGGCATCGCGATGTGATCAGCTATGATACGGGGCAACAGCAGAATTTACTGTTTCGCTGGTTTGGTATACGCTCATCGGGCATGCAGATCGCGCTAATGGGCGGACTCTTTGTCGGTGTGTTGGGGGGGTGGGTTGCTGTTTATCAGTGGCGCAGGCGGACGGTGTGGCATCCACTCGATGCACCTCTGATTCGTCTGTCAAGGCGACTGGAGCTACTGGGTCTGGCGCGGGAGTCCTCTGAAGGCATGCTGCACTGGATTGAACGACTCGGACACAGTGGCGATTGTGCATCGGAGGCAGCACATCTGGCAGAAATCTATGGCAATCTACGCTATGGGGATATTCCTGTCGAATCGTCATTGAGATTGCAGCGCGAGTTTCAGATTGCGGTGCGACAGCTCAGCCGGGTGTTGCGTCGTACACGGCTGGCGGCTTAGGTCATTTTTGATTGATAGCATACTGAATTTCCCTATAGCGCTAAGCAAGAAAGGCGATGAACCTGTCATCGCCTTTCTTGTGTTTTTGGTGCCTTGCGTTGGCAGATGCATTATTCGTCTGTTAGCGCACACTCATAGTTAGTTGGGTCAAGCTGACAGCGGATTTTCTTTAGGAAACCCATCATACGCTTGTCGTAGAATCCATCCTTGGTGAGAGCAATACGGGATTCACGCATCAGCTTGGTATAGCCGGGTTTGTCGCTGGCTGGGACATCCATCCAGAATTTTGGATCGATGGATTGCTCGGTTTCATTGATGAAGTCATAGGCCAGTGGGGTCTGGGTCGCAGAAAATTCGCGGATCAGTTGACCGACACCTTCAGGGAATTTACCGCGATGCATCATCATGACGCCAGTGAGCTGCATGATCGGGAAGCGGACGATCGCACCTTTGATACTGCCATCCTGCGCAGTCATGCCTTTGTAGAGTTCCAGCGGTTTAAAGATCAGCGCTGGACCACCCATGATATCGACCTGACCGTTGTTGAATTTACCCGACAGGGTGGTCAGATCCACTGAAACGGGTTGGGCACCGATTTGTTGCACCATCTTGGCTTCGGATTTGTCAAAGTCCATGACGGCGATTTTTTTGCCGGCAGCTTTGGCGAGGCTATTGATCCTGCGGTCATTGACCATGATATAAGCGGCACCCATCGGGATGATGGCGACGATTTCATAGTCTTTATTGACCATATACTGCGATGCCTCAGGGTGCGACAGCAACTGGATGGCCTGACTCAGGTGCTTGTAAGATGGAATGGCGCCAATGGCATCCATACTGCCGATAAAGCCGTTGTATTCCTTGGCGCGCAGATTGCTCATCGCGACGCCATCGCACTGACCGGTCTTGAAGTCTTCGGAGGCGATCTGCTCATTGGTATAGACTCGGAATTTAACATCTGTACTGGCATGACGATTGGCTTTTTCGGATGCCATGTCGATATGCATGTCCATCGGTCCGGTCATACTGATCTTGAGATCAACGCCAAGATTGCGTGCGATCTCGGTGAATTTCGGCAACTGCTTCATGTAGCTCATGGCAAAGTCATAGCCTTTGCCCTTGGCACCTTCGGGCGAGAAGACACAAAGCGTCACTTTGGAAGGAATATGCTCCCAAGTCTTGGGGTTGTCGATGAGTTTTTTGGCATGAGCAAAGACTTCGGATAGCTTTTGCAGATCCTCTGTCGATGGGCCATTAGCGCCGAGTGGCTTGTCGCCATCCGGTGCGGCATAGCTGATCAGTGGTGTGGCGGTGAGTGATAGGCAGAGTAGGCCGGAGGCAATCCGGTGTATTGTTTTCATAGCAGTCCCTTCTTGCAAATAAACATGTGCAGGCTCACATGGCGTAACTATTAATTAATCTTATCGATATCAATAGGCGATATATTCCTAGATCGGAATGTAGCCAACCATTCTTTTGAATGCAATTGCCCAAAAGACACCCTTGATGGAATTCTTGGTCAAGAAGTCATCATGTGTATAGCAAGAGACAATGTGATGCAACGAAGATTGAGGCTGGCTTAAACGTGATTGTAGCTGGAGTTGGCTTGTTTTTGGGTGGCATTTTTGACCATAGTCATAAGGTTATTTAAGAATACTCGTCATCGGCGTTATTGAGTAAATGCATGATGACGTCGCAGGGCGACATGGCTGGGAGCAAGCTTCGGGGAATGCTGTGCATACGCTGATGGATATACTGGGTCACTACGGTGAAATCGGGATCTTTGTACTGGTGCTCTTAGTACAGTTGGGGCTGCCTTTGCCGGTATTGCCGGTATTCCTGCTACTGTGATCGCTTGCTGCTGATCAGCCGTTACAAGGCATGCTCTGGCTGCTATTGGCGATGCTTGGGTCGTAGATCGGGGATTATGCGTGGTTTTATGCGGGGCGGCGTTATGGGCATCGGATCTTGCATGTGCTGTGCCGGGTGTCTTTGTCGCCAGATATCTGTGTGCGGCAGAGTGAAGGGCATTTTAGCCGTTATGGCATGCTGACGCTGGTAGTTGCCAAATTTATACCAGGCCTTGCCATTGTTGCGCCGCCGCTTGCTGGTGTACTGGGCTTGCGTGTCGTGAGCTTCGTGCTATTCAGTACGCTGGCAGCGTTCTCTTGGGCGGGGTTATGGCTCTTGGTGGAGGCGGTCTTTGCTGAGCATATTAGCCGTATTCTTGCGTTTATGGCGGATATTAATCAGATTGCGGTTGTTGGGTTTGCAATACTTCTGACAATCTATATTGTCTTTTTGTGGTGGAGGCGTTATCGTTTACGTATGGCGACATTGTATCAGCGCATTGAGGTGGTCGAATTAATGGCGCTGTTGCAAGCTGCAGAGCCAGTCGTGCTGCTGGATGTGCGTTCATCTTTGATACAGTCCGCGCATCCGGAGCACCTGCCCAATGCATGCCTGGTTCAGATGGCGGACCTTGCGCATTATCGGATCAGCATTCCGGCGGACAGTCGGGTAGTGACGTATTGCTCTTGCCCCAATGATGTCAGTGCGCTGAAAGCGGCGACACTGCTTAGGCAGCAGGGCGTGATATGGGTCAAAGCCCTGCATGGTGGCATCAATGCCTGGCGTGAGGCAGGCCAGCCGTTAGCTGGTATTGCACCAGATTTGATCGAAGCACAGAGTGTGCTGTGAATTATTCCGGTGTTTTTGAGATACTGGTCAGTATTTTATGGTTAAATGTAGCTGAACATTTTTAAAAGGTCTTTGCACCTGTATTGGGCGTAGGCCATGTGAGTGCCGATCAGACAGAGGCGATCCGGATAGGTGAAATCTGGATGTATAGTGCCCGTAGGTCAAGGTGAGTTGAGCAAAGGAGTGTCATATGCTGCCATCACGTGCAGGCGGGATCATCAGTTATCCCATGCCGGATTTGCAGACCCTGTATAGCAGTTATCTGTCATTTGTACAGGGTGGTGCGTTGTTTATCCCGAGTAACCGTAATTATCCGCTCGGTGAGCAGGTTTTTGTGGTGGTGACGCTGCCTGAGTCCTCTGACCGGATCCCGCTGACAGGGAAAGTGGTCTGGGTGACGCATCGTTCCCAAGGGATTCGTCCCGCCGGTTTTGGTGTGAGTCTAGAAGGTGAGGAAGGTGCCCGACTTAAGGTCACGATCGAAAAAATGCTCACCGGTCTGCTGACTCAGGAAAAGCCGACTTTTACGTTGTAACGGATTTCGTAGTTGTGCGGTGAGGTGGTCATAAAGACTGCGGTGATCACAGAACAATCCTGTACGCTATCTACCCTTTGAGCTGTCTTTATTGTAGTCGTCATGAGGAACTGTGGTCCGTGTATATTGATTCGCATTGCCATCTGAACCGTCTGGACCTGACGCGTTATGACGGTTCACTGGATCGGGCGCTTGATGCTGCGCGTGCTGCTGGCGTATCGCGTTTTTTGGCCGTATCGGTCGATCTGAATGATTATGAAGGGCTGCTTGCGATTGCCGAGCAGCATGCAGATGTCGGGATCAGTGTGGGAGCCCATCCCTGTGAAGACGGCCCACAGCTTGAGCTTGCAACAGTAGATGCTTTGGTCACACGTGCAGCCCACCCCAAGGTCTGGGCCATCGGCGAGACGGGCTTGGATTATTTTCACAGTACTGACTATGTGAGTGCGCAGCGCGAGTCTTTCGTTCGCCATCTGGTTGCCGCACAGATCGTAGGCAAACCCGTAATCGTGCATACGCGTGCGGCGCGTGCCGATACGGTGGCTGTCCTGCGTGAGCATGCAAGCGATGGCCGTATCCATGGTGTGCTGCACTGTTTTACTGAAGACTGGGCGACCGCAGAGGCTGCGCTGGCTTTGGGTATGTATATTTCGTTTTCCGGCATCGTGACTTTTAAGAGCGCGCAAGAGCTGCGTGATGTGGCGCTGCAGGTGCCGCTGGATCGTCTCTTGATTGAGACCGATAGCCCTTATCTGGCACCGATGCCGTATCGCGGTAAATCCAACGAGCCGCTGTATTTGCCGCATGTCGCGCAATTGCTGGCGGATTTGCACCAGATGCCGGTCGACAGATTGGCTGAAGTGACGACCACAAATTTTGAGCGCATGCTGGCGGATGCCCAGCCCGCTTAGAGGATAGGTTGGGTGCTTCGCATGCAGCCGGATTATTGTCTTCTTATGCTGGATTAAGCTCACCGAATTTTAAACGCAGGATTGAATGATCATGAGTTCAGAACGTCAGTCAGATCGGCACGCGCAGTTTCTGGCGCGGGAAACCCAGATTTTTGACATGGCCGAACAACTGCTCCTCGATGCTGGTGAAAGCGGCATGACGCTGGATACACTGGCGCTGCACTTAGATCTGGCCAAGGGCACGCTCTATAAGCATTTCCAGAGCAAAGACGAGCTCTATCTACATCTGATCATCCGTCATGAACAGACGCTGCTGGATGTACTAATGGATTCAACCGGGGTGTTTGAAGAATTGCTGGTGCAATATATGCAGCATCATCTGGATCACCCGCAGCGCACCGCGCTACTGCATCAACTGGAGGAGCGTCTGGCAGCCAGTACTGGTCTGAACAGCCTGTTTGCCCGCCTGTATCAGATTCGTAAGCAGCGTTTGCGTCGGATCGTGCCCCTGACTGCCGCGCATCTGGACAAGGTTCACAGTCGTTTGACGACGCGTGACTATTTGGCTGCGATCTGGGCTGTGACCCAAGGCGGCGCTGCGATTCTGAATTCAAGCTTTTACCAGCGTTATCTGGGCGAGCGTGAAACCCTCAAGATGGTGTTTATCGAGCAAATGCTGTCGCTGCCTTATCCCGAATCCGCACATTCCCCTGTAGTCGTCTGATCGCGCCTGTATGAAAATCATCCGAGCTGTCATCATTGACGTGTCAAATCCCGCTATGCTGTGTCACCCTGCAGCGATTTCATGAGACGCGAGTTCCCGTGCATGCGTGATCATCACGATACTTCTTTTAGACCGGCACAGACTGGCTTTACCTTGATTGAGGTGATGCTGGTGGTGGTGCTTGCCGGCGTATTTGCCGTGATGGTGAGCTTGAGTGTCAGTGGCAGCGAGGTTCGAAAAGCCATGCAGGAGCGCGAGCAACTGGCTGATTCGCTGGCGATGATCCGTCTTGAGTCTGCGGATCAAGGGCGGATGTTGGGATTGGTCACGGTCGATGAGACGTCCTCTGATCCGGCACGCTATGCGGTGGTCGAGTATGATCCTGCCGCGGCCACCAAGAACCAGCGCTGGCGTCTGGCGAATGATTTTAAACCGCATGATCTGCCGCATGGCATGGGGCTGATCATCCGCCGTGATGATACGGCGATGAGCGCGCAAGAGAGTCAAGCGCTGGAGCAACTGAAAATTGATTCGGTCTTAAGCCCGGATATACTCTGGTATGGCAATGGCGAAGCAACCCCTGGACGTCTGCAGCTTCTGCTTGAGGGGCAGCCTGTGGGGGATGCGCTGACCTTGTCCAGTATCGGGCAGGTTGAGGGTAAGGGAGACGCCAGCAAATGAAGCGATCAGTAGTCGTGCGGACCAGACTGTCTGTCTCATCACAGCCGCAGACTGGATTTACCTTGATCGAGGTCATGGTGGCGCTGGCGATTTTTGCTGTGGCAGCGATCATGCTCACCAAGGCCGGTATCAGCTATGCCAATGCCTTGCAGGGTTTGCAGGCGCGTACAATGGCACACTTCGTACTCATGAATGAAGCCGCCAACATCCGTCTCACTCAAGCTTGGCTGGATGGCAGCGGTGAGCACAATGTCGATGAACAAGGCGCGCACTGGCAGATCAGTAGTCAGGCTTATCCGATTGCCGGGACGGACCGGGTCCGTCGTGTCGAGTTATCTGCAGCACCGATTGATCCGGATACGGACAAGCCGGGTGAAGTGGTGAGTACCTTAACGATTTTTATTCAGCGGCCCGCCTAATGTCACGTCTTCATTGTCCCCCTATCTCACGTTCTAGGTTTGCCGCCATGGGCTGGATGCGTGCGGCTCAAGGTTTTACGCTGATTGAATTGATCGTTGCCATGGCGATCTTTGCGATCTTGGCGTTGTCTGGCTGGTATGTTTTTGACAATCTGATCAAGATCCGCGAGCGTACCGCATTAAAAGCGACACAACTGACCGAGATCCAACTGGCTTATGAGCAACTGTCGCGCGATCTGATTCAGGCGATTCCCCGTCCAGTTGAGGTCGATGGCGGTGTCGAAGATGCACTGGTGATCAATAACAACGAATTGCATCTGACCAAGACGGGGGTCATTGATCCGCTGCATCTCGGGGTGTCTCCGCTAGAGCGTGTGGTATATACCGTCGAGCAGGGCCGACTGATCCGGCGTGCATATGCCCCGGTTGACCAGACCGGTCATCTGGCCCCGATTGAAACGATCTTGCTTAAAGATGTGAGCGATTGGAATGTCAATGCACTCGCCAATACCACAAGTCCAGTCTGGCCTATGGCATCGGCTACCAGTAGTCCGACAGCCACGACTTCACCGCAAGGCAATGTGCTGCTGCCTCTGGCGGTGCAGATCACATTGAGCACGCATGATCAGCCGCTGCGCTGGGTCTTTCCACTGGTAGCCAATCTGCCGCAGACCGCAGCAGCCGCGTCGGCTGCAAGTACGCCTGCCAGCACCGTACAGAGTACCGGTGGAGCCGCAGCAACCAGTAGCACAACCGTTCCCCTTAATTCAGCGCCGACAGATACGTCTGCGACCGTGTCCGGCGTGCCGGTGAGCCAGTAAGATGACCAGTAAACATCCTATGTCTGCTCGTGTTCGCACTCGACCTTCATCCATGCATCATCAACAGGGTGTAGCGCTCCTGACGATCCTACTGATGGTGGTGACAGCCACGATACTGGCCACCGGTCTCTTGCTGCGTCAGGAGAAGGCTGTGCGTGAAGCCACGATCTTGCTGCGTCAGGATCAGGCGATGCAATATGGCCTTGCGGGTGAGAATCTTTTGACGGCGCTGCTGATTGCAGACGCACAAAATAACAGCACGGATAGCAATAAAGACATCTGGGCCCAGCCAACACCCCCTTATCCGATTGAAGATGGTGTTATTACAGGACGCTTGATCGATCAATCTGGCAAATTTAACCTGAATAACCTCTATCACGACGGCAAGGTCGATACCGTTGCGCTGGACTATTTCAAGCGATTGCTGACGCGCGTTGGCCTGCCGGTCAGTCTGGCGAATGCTGTGGTGGACTGGCAGGACCCCGATGATGACCCTATGGGCGCAGATGGTGCTGAGAGTAGTTTTTATCTGGGATTAAATCCGGGATACCTTGCGGCTAACCGTCCTTTTCAGCAAGTCGAAGAGCTGAAAAAGGTCCGTGGTTTTGATGATGCGACCTATCAGAAGATTGCTCCTTATCTGACGGCGCTACCGCAGTTCTCACCGATTAATATCAATACCGCACCGGCGATGGTACTCGCTGCGCTGGATGACAGCCTGTCGCCGACTACGATAGCACAGTGGGTGGCTGCACGTGATGGTGCAGCTGGCAAGGCGATGGCGCAAGTGTCTTCGCTCTGGGCCGATGCCACCTTTGCGCAAGTTCAACCAGTACAGCAAACCAGCGTTGCCAGCTTGCTCGACATCAAAAGCAGTTATTTCGAAGCGCAGATCCAGATCACACTGGGCGGACGCACCCGTTCGCTGACCAGTGAGATGTATCGCAGCGGCCAGACCGTCTATGTCTGGCGCCGGAGTCTCGCTCCGATCAATGCACTTCCGGCATCTACGGTGGCTGAGACGTCTTAGCCGTTATCTTTATCTAAGCAAGGCCGCCGTCTTTCAAGGCGATGTTGTCCATTGGTATACCAGACATTTCGTTATCCTGCTGGATCAGCGTATAATCGATTAAGAATCCTCTGTGTGGTTTGATGTTTGCCTTATGCTGATCCGTAAGCTGTTTAAATTCGAAAATGCGCATATCGTGCGGAACTGCACGAGTGACCGCTGCCGTCGTTCGATTCATGGTCACAGTTATCAGGTTGAGCTGATTCTGGAGGCACATCGGCTCGACCATGGCCAGATGGTCTATGACTTTGGTTTGCTCAAAGGCCATATCCGCGATTTGATTGACAGCTTTGACCATGCCATTTGTTTTTGGGATCAGGATGATGCCGGCTATATCACGGCCTGCAAGCAGTACAGCGCCCGCTGGATTTCACTACCGGTATCGCCCTCGGCAGAGCAGTTTTCTCGCCTGTTCTTCTTCCTGAGTGATCAGATCTTAAAGCAAACCGAGACGCAAAACGGCGAGGGTGACGTGAGGGTGCATTCTGTCATTGTGCATGAGACCGCCACAGGTTATGCCCAATGCTTCCGCGATGATGTGATGAACGCACAGATGGGTGTACTGACACTGGATACGTTTGAATTCTCCGATCAGGTACGTGCCGAGTGGGCTGATCCAGACATGTATGACAAGTTGAAGCAGGGTTTGGCCTTTATCAATCCTGCCGTGCAGCATAGCGTGAAGATCGCCTCAGTGGATGAGCAGCCATAATAGCCTTAATCGCTGTGATTTGAGATAGCCTGTCATCCCACATCTTTTTATGAGTATTGCATATGGTTTCCCGATGCAGGGGCACCATCTTATTTTGAATTTTTGTTATGTCTTTGAATGATCAGCAGCATAATGCTGCATCGCCAGTGATTGCTGGCAATCCATCGCAGTCTGAAGTTGTCATGGCGCGTGATCGCCATCGTTTAAGTCTGCTGAAAAAGGGTCCGAAACGTGATCCTGAGCGCTATGCTGCGCTGTTGGCATCATCTGCTGCCGAAGTTGCCGCGCGTCAGGCTCGTCTGCCCAATATCACCTTAAATGCCGAACTGCCTGTCAGTCAGTCCGCCGAGCTTTTGATTGAGGCTATCCAGCAGCATCAGATCATCATCGTCGCTGGTGAGACCGGATCGGGTAAGACCACACAGCTGCCCAAGCTTGCCATGCTGGCGGGTCGCGGCCTCACGGGCCTTATTGGGCATACCCAGCCACGACGTCTCGCAGCACGCAGTGTCTCGCAGCGTATCGCAGAGGAGTTGGGAGAACCGCTAGGACAGTCAGTCGGTTTTAAGGTGCGTTTTAATGAAACCGGCGATAGCAATGCCCTGGTCCGTCTGATGACCGACGGTATTCTGCTGGCTGAGCTTGCGCATGACCGTTTCCTGACCAAATATGACACCCTGATCATCGACGAAGCGCATGAGCGCAGCCTTAATATCGACTTCATCTTGGGCTATGTACGCAAGCTGCTGCCTAAACGCCCTGACCTCAAGGTCATCATCACCTCGGCGACGCTGGATGTTGATCGCTTCAGCCGTTATTTCTATGATGCCCCGGTGTATCAGGTTGAGGGGCGTAGCTATCCGGTCGAGGTACGCTATCGTCCGGTATCGGAACTGGCGGTGGTAGGTAGTGACGACGATGCCTTTGATGATGTAGAGGAAAACCTGCCGCGTGCCGTAGTGGCTGCGGTCGAGGAGTGCTATCAGGATGCAGCCAGTAAAGGCCATCCCGAACAGGCTGATATCCTGATCTTTGCCAGTACCGAGGCCGAGATTCGTGATCTGCAGGAAGCGCTACAGCGCTTTGGCCCCAAACACACCGAAATACTGCCGCTGTATGCGCGTCTGGCACTGGCTGAGCAGCAGCGGATCTTTAGCCCCTCGGGGCGCGGGCGCCGTATTGTGATCGCGACCAACGTCGCCGAAACCGCGCTGACCGTTCCCAATATCCGCTATGTGATTGACTCCGGCTTTGCACGTATCTCCCGCTATTCTTACCGCTCACGTGTGCAGCGTCTGCCGATTGAGGCCATTAGTCAGGCAGCTGCCAATCAGCGCAAGGGTCGCTGTGGTCGTATCGCACCCGGTGTTTGCATACGTCTCTACAGCGAGACCGATTTTCTGGGTCGGCCTGAGTTTACCGAGCCTGAAATCCGCCGCACCAATCTGGCCTCTGTGATCCTGCAAATGGCTAATCTGAATCTGGGTAATCTGGATGAGTTTGAGTTTATTGAGCCGCCTGACTATCGCTTAGTCAATGATGGTCGCAAGCTACTGATTGAGCTCGGCGCGCTAGAGGAAGGTCATGATCGTCTAACCAAGATCGGTCAACAGATGGCACGTATGCCGATTGATCCGCGGCTGTCACGCATGATCTTGGGTGGTGCGCATTATGGTGTGTTACATGACACATTGGTAATCGTCAGTGCATTGTCGGTGCAGGACCCACGTGAACGTCCAGCTGACAAGCAAACCCAAGCAGATCAGAAGCATGCGTTGTTTAAGGAAAAAGACTCGGACTTCCTGTTTTATCTTAAACTCTGGCATGTGTTGAGCAGTCAGAAAAAAGAGCTGACCGAAAATCAGCGCCGTCAGTTTGCCCGTCAGCACTTCCTGAGCTGGCTACGCCTGCGTGAGTGGCGTCAGATTTATCAGCAATTACTTGAATTAGCTGAGCAACTCAGTTTGTCCTTTGGCTCGGCTGAGTCTGGCAAAGAATCACAAAACAATAAAGAAAATAGAGTTACAGGTAACAATAAAAATGTTTCAAGTAACAAGACTACGAGCGCTAAATCTGAGCAATCAGTCGTGCAAAAAGTCGAGAGCTCGTCGCTGGTCGATCAGGACGGCGAAGCTACGCTTAACGTGAACTATGAGTATGTGCATCGGGCGCTACTGACCGGACTTTTATCGTTTGTTGCCCAAAAAACTGATGAGAAGAGCGAATACCTTGCTGTACGACAGCAGAAGACACGGCTGTTTCCGGCCAGTAGTCTGCATCGCCAGCAGGTGCCGTGGGTCATGGCTTTTGAGATCGTCGAGACCAGTCAGGTCTATATGCGAACGATTGCCAAAGTCGAGCCGGAGTGGATCATTACCGCCGCACGCGGTCTGCTGAAATATCATTATTTTGAGCCGCACTGGGCCAAGAAGCCGGGCCTTGTGAATGCCTATGCGCAGATTTCTTTGTTTGGTCTGATCTTGCAAGCAAGGCAGCCCGTCAATTACGAGAAGATCAATCAGGTAGAGTCTCACGAGATCTTCCTGCGCGATGCGCTGGTCGCCGGTGAACTTGGTGTCAATCCAGCGTTCCTCAAGCATAACTTGCGTATGCTGGATGAAGTCGAGCGGATTGAAGACAAACTACGTCGGCGGGATCTCTTGGTCGATGAAGAGACCTTGTATGCTTTTTATCAAAGTCGGGTGCCGGTTGCGGTTGCAAGCCGTCGGGCGTTTGAGGATTGGCGTATCGAGGCTGAGAAGGCGCAGCCCAAACTGCTTTATCTCACCGAAGCCGATATTCTTGCAACCTCAGTACCCAATACTGATGATTTCCCAGAGCAATGGCAGGTGGGCACGTTGCTCTTGCCGACGCGCTATGTGTTTGATCCAGCCGGCGATGATGACGGTGCTATTGTTACTATTCCCGTACAGGCACTCTCGCAGCTTGATGAGGCTGCGCTGTCGTGGGGGATTCCAGGCTGGCGACGTGAGCTGATAGAGGCACTGATGAAATCACTGCCTAAAGATCAGCGACGACTGCTGGTACCAATTCCCGATACCGCGCAGGAGGTCATGATGGCATTGTCTGGTCGCCCATCGACTGGTCATTTGGTGGATCTGATCGTATCGATTTTAAGGCGTGCCGACATTCGCACAGCTCATTTTGACTGGACTACGGTTCCGAAATACTTAAGACCACTGGTTGAGGTCATCGGTGAGCGGAAACAGGTCATCGCACGTGGACGCGATCTTACTGAGTTGCGCTTGCAATGTCAGCAACTCATCACCAAACCGTTACATGACACAAAATCGGAGAATAAAGATACGCTGAAAGAGTTCCCTGAGCGTTTTAATTTCGAGAGTGCGCGCACGATCTCTGGTCTTGAAGTCAAACAATATCAGGCACTAACGCTGAATAAAGCGCAAGATGGGGTGCATATCCAGCTCTATACGGATGAGGGTGCAGCGAAACTTGCACATCGACAAGGGATACTGTTTTTATTTTCGTTACATGTATCGGATTTGATCCGTCAACTGAAGAAACAAATCCACAAAAGCCTGATTCTGACCTTTGCACCACTGGGCAATCAGGCTCAGCTTGAGCAATTGCTGACGCATGCCACGCTAGATGCGACCTTTACCGGACTGCCGCTCACGCATGGCGACTTTGTGGCACAAGTGAACAAAGATAAATTACGTTTCCTCAGTATGGGACAAGAGGTGCTCAAGGAGTTGAACGACATCTTTGCCTGTTGGCAGGCCATCCGTCGCTTGTTGCTGTCGCTTGATCAGGATGTGTTTGGCCGCAATATGGATGATATCGAAGATCAACTGGATGCCCTACATCTGAATGACTTTGTCTATCGCATGGATGTGGCGCACTGGCGTGAATATCCGCGTTATCTGAAAGCGCTTGAAACACGTCTGACACGTCTGCCGAATAATCTACAAAAAGACACCGAAGGCGTGCGCGTATTGGATCCGTATATGGAGCGGCTGTACGGGCGTGAAGATGAGCCGTCGTTGGCAGAATTTCGCTGGTTAATGGAGGAGATGCGTATCTCCTTGTTTGCACAACCGATGAAAACACGAACGCCTGTGTCACCAACGCGACTGGACAAAGTCTGGCAGGCGGTAGACACTAGGGGATAGCCTTGATGGCGGTGAGGATAGTCACCGGATGTCAAGTGCAGTGAATGACAATAGAAGCGCTTTTTTAGACACGTTTTTTTTATGGTTATCGAGGTCAAGCATGAGCATTCGCATCACCGGTACAGGGTTGTACATCCCGCCATTTTCAATCAGCAATGAAGAGCTTGCGGCAAGTCTGAATGCCCATGTCGAAATTTATAATGCAGAGCATGCAGATGAGATCGCAGCGGGCACTGTGGAAGCCAAACAGGGTTCTTCGGCTGAATTTATTGAGAAAGCCTCTGGCATCAAGTCACGCTATGTGATGGACAAAGTTGGGGTATTGGATCCACGTCGTCTAGCGCCGATCATTCCTGAGCGTCCAGATGATGAGATTTCAATTCAGGCTGAGATCGCGGTTGATGCTGCCAAGAAAGCCTTAGATATGGCAGGGCTTACGCCGGATGACATCGATATGGTGGTGGTGGCCTGCTCCAATATGCAGCGTGCATATCCAGCGGTTGCGATTGAGGTACAAGGTGCACTGGGTATGACGCACGGCTATGCTTTTGACATGAATGTCGCATGTAGTGCAGCGACCTTTGGTCTAGAACAGTGTGTCAATGCGATCAAGGCAGGTACTGCACGGCGTGCACTGATGGTGAATCCTGAAATCACCTCGGGTCATAACAACTTCAGTACACGCGACAGCCACTTTATTTTTGGTGATGTCTGTACGGCGGTGGTGATTGAAGAAAGTGATACCAAGCCGGGCTTTGAAGTGATCAGTACTAAACTCTTCACCCAGTTCTCAAGCGTCATCCGCAATAACTTCGGCTTCCTGAACCGCGCTGATGAATCTGGCATCGGCCAGCCTGATAAACTCTTCCGTCAGGATGGTCGTCGTGTCTTCCGTGAAGTGTCTCCGCAGGTCGCGCAGATGATTATCCAGCATGTCAAGGAAAACGGCCTTGAGATCCCGCAGATCCACCGCTTCTGGCTGCATCAGGCCAATGCCACGATGAATAAGTTCATTCTGAAGATGATTCTAGGCAAAGGCACAGGTGGCGCTGAGCATGAAGAGGCGGATCACAGTGCCGAGCTTGCACCAGTGATTTTGGATGAGTTTGCCAATACCAGCTCGGCAGGTTCGATCATTGCTTTTCATAAGTTTTCAGAGGATTTTAAGACAGGTGATCTCGGTGTGATCTGTTCCTTTGGTGCCGGATATTCGATTGGTTCGGTGATTGTGCGTCGCGTTTAAGGTGATCACGTCATTAATTTGAGCATGGGTAGTTTGGGAGAATTTTTCTAGACTCGTAAAAAAGGGAGCAATAGCTCCCTTTTTGTTGTCTTTTCAACGGTGGCCCAGACCTGCATTAGACCTCGAGTGTCTGTTGAGTCCATGATTCCAGTAGTTTGACTGCGGCGGAGAAATCGCTGTCTTCAGGCAGGGCGTTACTTGCGGCGCGATACAGGCTCTGGGTCAGGGCGAGGATTGGCGCAGGCAGTTTGGCGTTGTGCACGAGATCTATGGCGATGCCAGTGTCTTTGGCGAGCAGATTGAGCGCAAAGGTCAGTGGAAACTCGCGGTTGAGCACGCGTTGTGGCAGAGTGTTCTCGGTTACCATACTCTTGCCGCTGGAGGCATTGATACAGGCCAATGCAGCGTCTAGTTTGACGCCGTGTGCTTTAAGCGCGCTAAACCCTTCGGCGACCGACCACAGATTGACAGCGAGCAACATGTTGTTAATGGCTTTGACGGCAAAACCGGCGCCACTTGCACCCACATACTCAATCAGTCCAGCAAAGGGCTCTATCGCCGATTTTGCACGTGCTAGCGCATCCTCATCACCACCTACCATGACAGTCAGCGTACCGCGCTCGGCACCAATGGTCTGACCCGAAACCGGTGCATCCAGATAAGCAACGCCAGATGCTGCAAGTAGAGCCGACAGGTGCTTGGCCGAGTTAGGCTCTCCGCTGGTGCAATCGACCCAGATGCTGCCTGCTTTAGGCGGATGGGCTGCGATCAGGGCTTCGACCTCGGCGCTGGTCGGCAGGCAGGAAAAAATCACATCGGCTTGCACGGCTTGCTCAATCGGGCTGGCTGTGGTGCCGAATTCAGCGGCATGCGTTTCTGCACGTGCAAAGGTACGATTCCAGACGCGCACATCGGAGAAGGCCTTGGGGAGGTGAGCGGCCATACGCCAGCCCATGGCACCTAAGCCCAGAAAAGCAACGGATTGAGTCATGGTCAAAAATCCTGTGAGGCAAGGGTGATTAAGATTCAGTGGTGATCGCTATGCAGCTCATGCGTCTGATCTGCCAGTGTCTTTTTGCGTTCCGCCGTATAGTGCCACCAAGGTTTGGCGTCTTCGCCAGCGATAAAGCGGGTCAATGAGATAAAGGTGTCCAACATACAGGGATCAATCGCGCATCCTTGGAGTGTGCAGAGCCGGTCAAACAAGACATAGGGGTCTTTGTCTCGTAATTGCGTAGGCTCGGTAACTCCCAGCATCTCAAGATCATGTGCGACCCGTGGGCCGACATTAGGCAGGTCAGTCAGGTGATGAAGGCGAGTACGATCAACTTTGTCAGGGTGCATAGCAGGTAGGCCATTGATCAGCTATGGATTGAACCGAATGGATTATGACATAAAAATAAAAAAGAGCAGCCAAAAACAAAAAAGAGAACCGAAGTTCTCTTTTTTTACACGGTTTGGTCGATCAGTTCTTGGCACGTGCGCGGAAAGAGCCGTCACGCGAATCGATTTCGATGCGCTCGCCGATTTCGATGAAGGCAGCAACTTGCAGTTCGAAGCCGGATTTCAGTTTGGCGACTTTAGTCACTTTACCCGAAGTATCGCCTTTGGCGGCAGGTTCGGTGTATTCAACTTCACGGACGATGATAGTTGGCAGTTCAACCGAAATTGGCTTGCCTTCGTAGAAGGTCACTTCGCAGATGTCTTCCATGCCGTCTTCGATGAAGTTTTTCACGTCACCGAGGTTGCCTTCTTCAACTTCGTACTGGTTGAATTCGGTGTCCATGAAGATGTACATCGGGTCAGCGAAGTAGGAGTAGGTGACTTCTTTGGTTTCCAGAATGATCTGATCGAATTTTTCGTCAGCTTTGTAGACAGATTCCTGAGCCTGTTCGTTCAGCAGGTTTTTCATCTTCATTTTGACAACGGCAGAGTTACGGCCGGATTTGTTGAATTCGGTCTTCAGGACAACCATCGGTTTGCCATCAACCATAATGACGTTGCCAGATTTAATTTCTTGTGCGGTTTTCATGGGGGTGAATCCTAGGGAGCGTTTAATCGGGCGAGATTCTACCCGATTTCGAGGGGGATTTGCCAAACATCGGCGGTTTTTTCAAGAGCCAGCGGTCGGAATCCGGTGAATTCGAGCACTTTATGCGACTGGTATTGTTATTTGTATTTCCCAGAGCGATTTTACTGATCATTTAGCCTATGCATCAACCGCTCGGTCAGGCTGGATTGCTGGAGTAAGGCATTGCTCCATTGCACCGCATACGTTTGCCAAGCCTCTTGTGACTGGAGCAGGTATGACCAGATGGCGAGTGTGGACGGTGCAGCGCCATTCCAAATATCCATCGCCAGATGCCAGTGGGCATCGGCAGTGGTGGCCTGATCCACACGAGTGATCCATGCGTGCAACTTGCTGATATGTGTGGCTTCATCCTGCGGATAGATATGCCATATCCAAGGGCGACCCGCCCATTGGGCACGAACACAGGAGTCTTCACCACGCACGAAGTTGAGGTCACAGGACCAGAGCAGTCGGTCGTAAAGATCATGGGAGAGGAAGGGTAAAATCTTTATCGTTAATGATCCCTGCTGGATACGATCTCCGGCTGTCAATGGCTGTGCAGACCATGTCGAAATATCCGGTATGGATCGACTCATCGGCACCAACAGCAGCGTAGTCGATACGTCATCTGCGAGTGCGGTCAGGAGGTGCGGCAGTGCAGGGTTTTCATAGGAAAATAGCGAGACCTTGCGGGTAAAGCGGGCTGCGTCTGCAATGCCGAGACTGTGCCAGAAGTCCGCTTGTGCTGTGTCGCTTTGCTGAAAATCGTCACGGGTCTGAACCAGGTCGTCCTCGCGCAAGAGTCCGCCACTATTGACAGTGACACTGGGAAACCAAAAGGTCTGCTTGAGTCCGGTAGTAGGATGGGTTGAGATCATGCCATGACAGTCATTGACCCAGTCTTCGGCACTTAAATATTCCAGATTGATCCAGTGTGGTGGTTTTCCCGAGCTTGCCTGCTGCTGCATCTGCATCATAAGCGGATCAGGCAAGCGGCAGCCAAAGCCTTCGATGATAAGGTCAAAGGGTTCATTGAATAATAGGCTATCTGTCCAGTGCCAGACTGTGATCTGATCCAGACGTTGTATGCTTTGATCAGGCTGTATCGTTGGAGCGAGTACGGCAAAGCTTGCGAGGTCATCCACGATCAGCGTGACATCCATGGCGCATTCATCTGCGAGCTGGCGAGCTAGACGCCAGCAGACCCCGATGTCGCCATAGTTGTCGATGATGTTGCAGAAGATCGCGCAGCGCATGGTCATGCTTCTGTTGTACCTGCGTCAGTCCGAACGCTGGGCCAGCCAGTCCGCCAGCACTGGCCAGAATTCCTGCGAGGCAGCTTCGCTTGCGATCATGCTCACATGGCCTCCGGGCAAGGTGACAAACGTGCTATCGTGACTGCCGACCAGATCAGGCAAAGGACGGACTGCATCTACAGTCACCATACCATCTGAGCGTCCGCCACCAGCGAGCAGAGCGGCGTGAATGTCCTTGAGGTAGGCCAGTTTGCCGCCGATCCTGAATTGTCCAGAGTTTAGACCGTTGTCCATCCACACCTTGATCAGCATGTCACGGTTGATGCCACCTGGGTAATCCACCATATGGTTGAGGAAGGCACCATGTGTGGCATGACTGATGACTGCATTACGGTTGTCCAGTTGGCGCAACATGGACAGATGGCCTTTAAATGTACCTTTGAGGTCAAGCAGTTTAAAGCCTAGTGCATTGCTCCAACCATAAGAGTGCAACAGGCTCTCTGGAAGTTTGCGTGGATGCAGGCCGGTATGTTTCTCCAGCCAGTCCATACTCTGACCGACACGCTTATACTGGGCACCGATGGCACCGGATTTGTGAGCGTTGACGGGTGTGCCGAGGACGATGAGATTCTTGATATTCGGGTCTTGGGTTGCCGCGCAGTACAGCAGGGTAAACACACCTGACATGCTCCAGCTATGCAGCGATAGCTCCTGCTGACCACTGTGGCTGCGCACCTGATCCAGCAGTTTAGGCATGAATTTCAGTACGTATTCTTCAAAGTTGTAGCGGGTCTGTGCGCGTGATGGTTTACCCCAGTCTAGTAAGTACACGGCAAAGCCTTGCTGCAGCAGGAAACGGATCAGGGAGCGGTCTTCAAACAGATCGTAGATCAGCATATTGATCGCCAGCGGCGGCACAATCACGAGTGGTACGCGGTGCTTGGTCGGATAGCCGGGCAGTGGCGGGTAGTAGCGAAGCTTGACCATGCCTTGATTCTGCACATCGTCGGAGATCACCTCATAGGGCGTCTTACCTGCCTGAACCAGACTGTCGCTATGCAGCAGGCGGTCGCGCAGGTTGATGTATTTGGCTGAACGGGTCAGGTGTTTGAGTTTTTGCAGTGGCATTAAAGCGGATTTAATGTCAGCAGGCATGGACAAGCTCCAAAAAAGCAAATGAATATAAAAAACAATCAATCAGGTCCGTCGTAGTCTATACCGATCTTGTGGATTATATGCGGCAGGATGATGACGATACCGTCATTTATCACCGTGTGATAGGCGGCGGGCGATTGTAGCAGGCTGAGGATCGGCATGAAGAGGACTTCTGTGCCAGATTCTGTAGGTAATTTGGGTCAATCGCTTATTGATGCTTTCGTGCAGCTTGCGACCAGTTACATGCTAGAGGGGCAGGATTTTCCTTGACGTAAGGGAGTGTGGCTTTCAGAATATTTGTTTAGTTCATCTTTTAAAATTCTTTTTCAAGATAATGTTTTTTGAGGTAATGATATGAATGACTCCACCTCCAGGTCTGAACTCGCAACTGCACTGGATGCAGAAGACATGCTTGCGTTTGATACGCTGGCGGTCCGTGCGGGTCATATGATGACGCACGAGGCGGAGCACAGTGAGCCGATTTTTCTGACATCATCGTTTGTCTATGAAAGTGCTGCCGAGGCTGCGCGTGTCTTTAGCGGCGAGCAGAGTGGCAATATCTACTCCCGTTTTACCAATCCTACTGTGCGTATCTTTGAACAGCGCCTGGCGGCACTTGAAGATGGTGAGCGCTGTGTCGCAACCTCATCGGGTATGGCGGCGATCCTGTCGGTGTGTCTGGCATATCTTGCGGCAGGCGATCATGTGGTGTGCTCGCGGGCGGTGTTTGGTACTACCACGGTGCTGTTTGAAAAATACATGAAGAAGTTTGGTGTTGAGACGACCTTTGTCGATCTGACGGATCTGGCTCAGTGGCGTACCGCAGTCAAGCCCGGTCAGACCAAGCTGTTCTTCTGCGAAACACCAAGCAACCCACTGTCGCAGATTGCCGATATTTCGGCGCTGGCCGAGATTGCACACCAAGATCAGGCCCTGTTGGTCGTGGATAATTGCTTCTGTACGCCAGCCTTGCAGAAACCTTTGGCGCTCGGCGCAGATCTTGTAGTACATTCGGCGACCAAATATCTGGATGGTCAGGGGCGTGCGCTAGGCGGTGCCGTGGTCGGCAATGCCAAACTGCTTGAGGAAGTCTTTGGCGTGACGCGTTCTTTAGGACCGTCGATGAGTCCGTTCAATGCATGGATCTTCCTGAAGGGTCTTGAGACCTTGCGCCTGCGCATGGAGGCACATTCTGCCAGTGCACTGACGCTGGCACAGTGGCTAAAGGCGCATCCGGCAGTCAAGCAGGTCCACTATAGTGGTCTTGAGAGCCATCCGGGGCATGAGTTGGCCAAGCGCCAGCAGCGCGCTTTTGGTGGTATTCTGTCGTTTGAAGTCAAAGGTGATACACCTGAAGCCAGCCGTGCTGCAGCATGGCAGGTAATCGATGCGACCCGCATCCTGTCGATCACGGGCAATCTCGGCGATACCAAGACCACGATTACCCATCCAGCCACCACGACACACGGTCGTCTGTCACCCGAGGCGAAATCCGCAGCAGGTGTGACTGAGGGGCTGATCCGTATCGCAGTCGGCCTTGAAGATATCAACGATATCCAGAAAGATCTGGCGCGTGGTCTGGATCAGCTGGCAGGCTGAGCGCGCTTAAGCGCACCGTGATGATTGACCCGAAATACTCAGAGTTAGAATTTCGGGTTTTTTATGACCGTACGATGATGGCAGATGACAATTCGATGAATTCGCAAATTTAATCTGTTGGCCAACTTGACAATGGTGCTGGTCTTTTTATACAGTCAAAGCACATCGATAGACGATGTCACTTCAATCTACGCCAAGGAGCTTGCGCGTGAATACCGTTAAACATCCCTCTGCCAACGTGGTTGGTACGAGTACGTCATCGTCGGATGACCGTTTCGATTTTCTGGTTTTTATTGGTCGTTTTCAGCCCTTTCATCGTGGGCATGTCGCTGTCATAGAGCATGCACTGACGCACAGTCGTGCCGTGATCGTTCTGATCGGCTCAGCCCATCAGCCACGCAGTACGCGAAATGCTTTTAATTTCGATGAACGTCGTCAGATGATCTTGGAGGCGTTTACGCCGGATGATGCTGCACGCATCTATTGCCTGCCGCTTAATGACTGTCTCTACAATGATACCCGCTGGGTGCAGCAGGTGCAGCAACTGGTACAGTCGGTAGTAGACCATAGCGCCTCTGCCAAAATTGGTCTGATTGGCCATAGCAAGGATAAGACGTCCTATTATCTGTCACTGTTTCCGCAGTGGACTTCGGTGAACGTCGATAACTATCAAGGCATCTCGGCGACGCCGATCCGTGAGAGCTATCTGCTGGGTGCCATGCCGCAGCCAGATCGGGTCCCGGAAAGCACCTCTCATTTTCTGGCAGAATTTAAACAGACTGATGCTTATCGTGCCCTGCAAGAAGAAGCTTGGTTTATCGACACCTACCGCAAGCAGTGGGAACGTTCGCCGTATCCGCCTGTGTTTGTGACTGTCGATGCGGTGGTGGTGCAGTCGGGGCATATCCTGCTGGTTGAACGTAAAGCCATGCCGGGTCGGGGCTTGTGGGCGCTGCCGGGTGGCTTTATTGGTGAGCGTGAGACGCTGATCGACGCCTGCGTGCGCGAATTGCGCGAAGAAACACGGCTTAAAGTCCCTGATCCTGTCCTGCGTGGATCTCTGCGTCTGGAGCGTAGCTTTGATGATCCGTATCGCTCGGCACGTGGACGTACCATTACCCATGCGTTTTATTTTGCACTCAAAAATGATCCGGCCGGCCTGCCGAAAGTGAGAGGCGGAGACGATGCCAAGCATGCCTTCTGGGTGCCACTAGTCGGGGTACGTCCTGAGATGATGTATGAAGATCACTATGCGATCATTCATGCCATGCTGGGTTTGTGATCGTTTGTAGCTAACAATTTGTAAGTTTTTAAGATGTTGTCTGGTGAATACAACGACATCCGGTAATAGATGGTAAAGCAGCCCACCGATAGACGGCGGGCTTATCTCTAACGCCACAGAGGAGTTCTGATATGGCACTGCTGAATGAAGGTCTGTTGACCAACCGCCTGACCAATCTGGTCTTAAATAGCGATAGTTATAAATTTTCACACTGGAAACAGTATCCACCTGAGACACGCTATATCTCGAGTTATATCGAGCCACGCGGCGGCGAGTTTGATGAGGTATTGTTCTTTGGCTTACAGGCGTTTTTGCTGGAGTATCTGAGCAAACCCAATACCAGTGAGGATGTGGCTGAGGCAGCCGTATTATTGGGGGCACACGGCGTGCCATTTAACCGCGAAGGCTGGCAATACATTGTTGATCAGCATGGCGGCTATCTGCCGGTTGCGATTGAGGCTGTGCGTGAAGGTACTGTGCTGCCATGCAAGCAGGCAGTCGTTCAGATCGTCAATACCGATCCGGCCTGTTATTGGCTGACGAGTTTTCTTGAGACCGCACTGTTGCGCGCCGTGTGGTATCCCTCAACAGTTGCAAGCTTAAGCTATGCCTGCCGTCAGATCATCCGCCGGGCGATGGTGCAGACCAGTGATTCATTGGATGGGCTTCCCTTTAAGCTGCATGACTTCGGTGCCCGCGGGGTCTCGAGTCTTGAGAGTGCCGCGCTGGGGGGCGTTGGACACTTGGTCAACTTTATGGGGACGGATACGGTAAGTAGCCTGATCGCCGCATCGCGCTGGTATGGCATGACGGCGACCAAAGATATCGCAGGATTTTCGATCCCTGCAGCCGAGCACAGTACCATCACCTCGTGGGGTCGCGAAGGTGAAGTAGATGCCTATCGTAATATGCTGCAGCAGTTTGGTGGTGAGGGGAAGATCGTGGCGGTTGTGAGTGACAGCTATGATCTGTGGCATGCCATTGACCAGCTATGGGGCGATGTGCTGCGTGATGAGGTCCGCACACAGGGCGGTGTGCTGGTGATCCGTCCTGATAGTGGCGATCCGGTCAAGGTGGTACGTGAGGCATTAGAGCGACTTGAGGTGCGTTTTGGCAGTCGGCTGAACAGCAAAGGCTACAAAGTATTACCAGACTATGTACGTCTGATTCAGGGTGATGGTATTAATACCTTTAGCCTGCAGAAGATTCTGGATGCCATCATGGCCGCCGGCTTCAGTGCGGATAATGTGGCGTTTGGTATGGGCGGCGGGCTCTTGCAGCAGGTTAATCGTGATACGTTGGGATGGGCGATGAAAGCCAGTGCAGCCGATGTGGGCGGGGTCTGGCGTGATGTCTACAAAGACCCGATCACAAGTCGAGCTAAACGCAGCAAACGCGGTCGTCTAGCGCTGGTCGAAGCGCAGGGTCAGTATGAGACGATTCGTCTGGAGGAGCTGGGTGGGCGCGTCAATCTGCTGGAGCCGGTCTATCGTGATGGTCAGCTCTTGAGGCAGGATACATTAGGTGATATCCGGCGTCGCTCGGGTTGGTGAGGTGTTATGGTGCTGATTCACTGGCGCGTTTCCGGCTGTATCTGATAGATTTCGTCAGCATTTGCATAAAATCGTGCGAGATTTTGTGTGTTTGTGATCGGTTGAGTCTGAAGCGCAGTATAATCTGCGCTTCTTCTTTTGGTTCTGGATGTGTGCGAGAGCATATGTGCTTGATTACAAGAGTGGTGAGAACTGCAGGCTATCAAAAGTAGGCCTGTGTGCGTGAGGTTGAGTGGGCCGTTTAGGTCTGGTAGGTCAGAAAAGGATCAAGTCATGAATATCAATATGCTGATGCAGCAAGCGCAGCGCATGCAAAAGGAAGTCGAAGCCAAGGTCAAGAAAACCAAAGAAGAGCTGGCGCGTACTGAGGTGCATGCCGAAGCCGGTGGCGGTCTGGTCAAGGTGACGATGTCCGCCCGCTTTGTAGTGAAGCGTATCCAGATTGATCCTGAGCTGCTGAAAGACGATCCTGAAATGATTGAGGATCTGATTGCCGCAGCAATCAATGATGGTGTGCGTCAGGCCGAGCAGATTTCTGATGAAAAAATGAACTCAACCACTGCAGGTGCCGGTTTACCGCCGGGACTGGGCGGGTTGTTCTAGACTTACGGTTAGCATATCCGCATCTATGTTTAGTCCCAAGTTTGATGAGCTGGTTCAGCGCCTGCGGGTTTTGCCCGGTGTCGGGCCAAAGTCGGCCCAGCGCATGGCGCTACAGCTGTTGTCACGTAATCGCACGGGTGCTCAGGCTCTGGCGCACGCCTTGCATGATGCGGTTGAGCATATACGGCACTGTGAGTTATGCCGTTCACTTGCAGAATCTGAAATCTGTGATATTTGTAGTTCGACTCAGCGGGACCGTTCGCTGTTGTGCGTGGTAGAGTCACTGGCGGATGTGGCTGCGATTGAGCATAGCAGCGGCTATCGAGGATTGTATTTTGTGCTGGGAGGTCATTTATCTCCGCTGGATGGTATAGGGCCGGATGAGATTGGTATCCCGCTCCTGATGGCGCGTTTGAAGCGCGAGCCGATTGTGGAGCTGATTCTGGCGACCAATGCGACCGTTGAAGGTCAAGCAACGGCCCATTATCTACAGGTGGCATGGCAGGAGGTCGCGCGTCACAGTGAGCGTGCGTTGCCTTTGAGGATTTCCCGGATTGCTCAAGGCGTTCCGCAAGGCGGGGAGCTTGAATATGTGGATAGCTATACCTTAAGTCAGGCTTTGCAGTATCGGCTGCAAGTCAAGTAAGGATGGTCTCCATACGAATAATAAAACGTGAGTGCAAAGGGTCATGCTCCAGTGGCCGAGCATGATCAGTACAATGATGATGTTGACGTCGGTGGGTTTAATCTTAAGGATTAACGTCCGGGGATGGCATCAAGGGATGGGATAGGCATCATGTTTCAATATTTGACCGAGCAGATGCAACTGGGCGAGTTGTATCTGCATATGGCGCAGACAGACAGCTATGCGCTGGATACGGAATTTATCAAGACTAATTCCCTATGGCCTCATCTGGGTTTGCTGCAGATCAATGTCAATGATCACGTCTTCCTGCTGGACGGCAAGACACTGGATCTGACTGATCTCTGGCAGCTCATCTTCAATGCGCGCCAGAATATCTTTCATGCCTGCGGCGAAGATCTGGAGCTGATTCACTATTACGCCAATCAACGTCCACTGGATAATATCTTTGATACCCAGATCGGACTATCATTTCTGGGCTATGGATTGCAGCTCAGCTATCAGCAGGCATTGCAGCAGGTGCTGGGTATCCATGTGGATAAAGGTGAAACCCGTTCCGATTGGCTGGCTCGACCATTGCGTCCTGAACAATTGCAATATGCCGCAAATGATGTGCTGCATCTGCCTGCCCTTGCCAAGTCGGTACAGGCAAGTCTGGTGAGTCGGGGATTGCTTGAGGCGGCACTGGAGGATTGTGCGTCGTTTGCACGTGATATGGCGACGGAGACGGAGCTATCGCAGATTTATCTCGATGTGGGCACCTTTAAACATAGCCGTCGGCAGCTGGCGCAGTTGCAGCAGCTCTGTGTCTGGCGTGAGCAGATTGCCCGTGCGACCAATCAGCCGCGCAGTTTTGTATTAAAAAATACCACATTGCTGGATCTGGTCGATCAGCAGCCCAAAGCGCTGTATCAACTTTCCAAGATCAAAGATCTGCGTCCTGGTATTCTGAAGGAGCACGGTAAGACGATTCTGGATCTGATCCATTTTCTGCCACCTGAGACCGCTTGGCCTATGCGGATTTATCGCAGTTATCGGCAGAAGGATCGCGATTTGGTCGAGCAGATTAGCCATTTTGTCGATGAGTTGAGTGTGGAAACGCAGGTGCCGTCTGAGGTGCTCCTGCGCAAAAAATGGCTGACAAGTCTGTTTAACCATGTCGTAAAAGATGAGCCGGAACAGACGCTACCACGGTATCTGCTCGGCTGGCGTTATGATGTGCTGACAAGACCGATCCTACATTTACTGCACCAGCAGAAAGATGTCTTGACTATTGAGATGACACCTATTGAACAGTCGTAACGATACATGCTCTGACCTTGGCGTTCACTGACTGTGGAGTCGTCATCTCCGTGCTTTTTTCTGATCAATGCGCGCTATAGTGGTAGCGTGGTTTGTTGAATGATTCATTTGTGGTTTAGGGTAATTGCATGCGCTGTGAAATCTATAAAGCCAGTACACGAAATGAGATGTACTTGTATGTCCGAAGTGATATGGTGACGACGGCAGATGAGGGCGAACCTGTTGTATCGGTTGATCCTTTGGGCCAGATTCCTGATGCGCTACGTCGGGCACTGGGGCGGCCGACCTGGGTGATGCAGCTTGAGCTTAGCCTTGAGCGTAAGCTTGCGCGGGTGGCGGTACAGGACGTGCTGGAGGCCTTGGCTCGTCAGGGATATTACCTGCAATTGCCGCCAGATGGGTTGATTTCGCCTACGGCATTGGCTCCCGAAGGCTTACGTGGTGCTTGAGCGTTGGTTTGATCAACTATGGGTTGCATCAAAATAGACTGCCTGAATCTTTTTTGCTGAACTGGGACGTGAGTTATGAGCAGTACTGTGGAATATTGGATCGCCGTGCTGGTGTATCTCGGGGGCAGTGGTATCGCCTTGTGGCTGTGGCATGAGGTCGTTCGTCCGATTCCACGACCGCTCGCAGGCATGAGCTGGATGATGCTATTTGCACTCTTGCTCTCACCGACCGTGACTGAGGGGCCAAATGGGCAGATCGCACCCGCGGTGATTGGACTTTTGTTTGGGATGATCAGTAAAAACAAGATGATGATCCTGTCGAGCTTATTACCGATGTTTATCGTAATGGCAGTTGGTTTTCTGGTTGGCTTTTTGGTTCAGCGCATTCGCTTACGTCCGGTAGATGAGTGAGCTGGACGGATATTGCGATATAGTGAATTGAACATTATTTTAAAGTGTGTAAATGTTTTTGGAAACGGTTATGACGCAATCTACCTCAGGTCAGGATAAAAAGACCTTTGAAAGCACCGACAGCTATATCGCTACAGAGGCGCTGAAACAGGCTGTCGAGGCGGCACGTGTGCTGCAGAAACCTTTGTTGATCAAAGGTGAGCCGGGTACGGGCAAGACCTTGCTGGCTGATCAGGTCGCCATGAGCCTCGGTATGGACCTGATCACTTGGCACATCAAATCCACCACCAAAGCCCAGCAGGGTCTTTATGAGTACGATGCGGTGTCACGCCTGCGTGACAGCCAGTTGGGTGATGACAAGGTCTATAACATTGCAAACTACATCAAGCCCGGTAAACTGTGGGAAGCCTTCACCGCTGATCAGCGTGTGGTGCTCCTGATTGATGAGATCGATAAGGCAGACATCGAATTTCCCAACGACCTGCTGCACGAACTGGATCGGATGTCGTTCTACGTCTATGAGACTGGCGAGACGATCAAGGCGGTCAATCGTCCGGTCGTGATCATCACATCAAATAATGAAAAAGAGCTGCCGGATGCCTTTTTGCGTCGCTGTTTCTTCCATTACATTGATTTTCCGGATGAGAAGACCATGCGTCAGATCATCAATGTGCATTTCCCGCGCATACGTGAGACGCTGGTCAGCGAAGCCTTGCAGATTTTCTTCAAACTGCGTCAGGTGCCCGGGCTGAAAAAGCCACCATCCACCAGCGAGCTGATAGACTGGCTGACGCTGCTGATGGCAGATGACATGCCTGAAGATGTGCTGCGCAAGCGTGATGCACGTACGGCCATTCCGCCGCTGCATGGCGCACTGATCAAGAATGAGCAAGACGTGCAATTGCTGGAACGACTGGCCTTTATGACCCGTCGCTGATGATTGGCCGATGATGAGGGCTGACAGCGGGCTGATGTGGGGATAGCGCCATGTTTATTAATCTGTTTTATACCTTAAAGAAGTTCGGCGTACCGGTGAGTACGCGTGAGCTGCTGGATCTCAATGCTGCATTAGAGTTGGGGATTGTGTTTGCCGACCGTGAGGCTCTGTACCGGCTGATTCGCCTTTGCATGGTCAAAGATGAGCGTCATTTCGATAAGTTTGACCGCGCGATGACGGCGTATTTCGATGGGTTGGACGGGCTGGATCTTGAGTCTGCGCTTGCGGGTCTGAAGAATATTCCTAAAGAGTGGCTGGATCTAGAGTTACTTGAAAAACATTTGACTCCTGAACAGCGTGAGCAATTGCAAAAAGCCGGATCACTTGATGAACTGATGAAAATGCTCGAAGAGCGTTTGCGTGAACAACAGAAAAAACATCAGGGTGGCAATCGCATGATCGGGACTGGCGGGACGTCGCCTTTCGGAGCCTTCGGTGATCATCCAGAAGGTGTCCGCATCGGTGGTCCTGCGCGCAAAGGCTCCGCTGTCAAGGTCTGGGAACAGCGCCAATATCAGAATCTCGATGACCGGCAGATGCTGGATACCCGCCAGATGCAGATTGCTTTGCGTCGGCTGCGGCGCTTTGCGCGGCAAGGGGCAGCGGATGAGCTGGATATCGGCGGTACGATTCATGCTACTGCCAGACAAGGCATTCTCGATATCCAGATGGTGCCGGAGCGGCGTAATCGGGTCAAGGTGCTGATGCTGTTTGATATCGGGGGCTCGATGGATGCGCATATAGAGCAGTGCGAAAAGCTCTTTAGTGCAGCACGCTCGGAGTTCAAGACGCTGGAGTTCTTTTACTTCCATAACTGTCTGTATGACCATGTGTGGAAGGATAACCTACGCCGCTCCAGTAGCCGGATGGATACGTGGGAGCTTTTGCGGACTTATGGCAAAGACTACCGTGTGATCTTTGTTGGTGACGCCAGTATGGCACCTTATGAGCTGTTCAGCGATGGTGGCTCGGTCGAGTACACCAACGATGAATCAGGCGTAAAGTGGCTGCAACGGGTACGGGCACATTTCGCCAAGACTGCATGGCTGAATCCAGAGCAGGAAAGTTACTGGCACTATACCCAGACGATTGCGGCGATCAAAGAAACCTTTGAAGACAAGATGTATCCCATGACTTTAAAGGGTATTGAGGAGATGACGCGTTTTCTGGCACGTTGAAATAGACTTTTAATGTCGTTTGCTGATATGGGTTTAGGCGCAGACCAGACGTGCGGTGAGATTGGTGAGGTTATGAATCAGGATCACGAACCATAGAGATCCGGTGCGCTCTTTGAGCCAGATCAGGACTCCACCCATGCTGAGCGTCACCAGTGTTGTGATCAGTACCTCAAGGGTTGTCGCGCCTACACTGTAAGCATCTAGTCCATGCGCCAGCCCAAAAAACAGCAAAATGGGTAGCCCTGCCAATCCAAAGCGAGCTCCTGCGATCTGTAGGGGCTTGCCGAAAATCTGGTTAAGCAGTGCCAGTAGTATGCCGCGAAACATGAACTCCTCATCTAGTCCAGGCAATGTGGCCGCAAACAGCAGGTCTTCCGTGTTGATGTGACCGCAATGCTGATTAAGGATATGGCTACTAATGGCAAAAAAACTAATGCCTGTAATAATAATGACAGTTATGCGCATGTCTAAGTGCTTGGGTTTTTGCCATAGACCGACATCTTTTTTGAGTGATGCCGGGAGTAGTCGATAGCTGAACAGACAAAAGCCGATCGCTACGCATTTGCCAGTCCAATTCCAGCGCCATTGATCTGCCCATGCTGGGGTTGGTATCAGATAGAGAATCAATAGATATGCCAATAATATGGCGCTTGCGATGGCACCATACCGCCACGCATCACGCTGAACGGGGCGAACGAGCAGTATGCTGGCCAGAGGGGTAATAAAACCTGCCAGATAAACGAGAAATGCAGTGAGCAAATAGTTTTGCACAGAATGAATGCCTTGTGATCGGTCTGCTCTGGATATATTGAGAGATATGCTCTCATCCGCTGTTAATCAATACATGAGAGTTGACAGGTCTTGATATCATAGTCTGGTGGCCTACATCTTATCATGAAGATTTTGACCTGCTTGGGTATACTTCCTGTGCTGTCTTATCGTTGATACGATTTATTTTTTACCTTTGGATAACGATGTATGAACAAACTGGTTTCTTCCGTGCAATCTCGGCATGTTTGTGGTGTCCTGCTGACCGTGGTTTTGATGGGTCTGCTGCCGTATGTACATGCAGATGGTCAGCCGAAGAAAGCAACAGCATCGACTACCGCGACCAGTCTTTCGCCTGCTGACGCCCAGCAGGCTGAAGCCGGGCGTCAGCAACGTCTGATACAGGGGGCTGAGCAGGTGGTGCTGATGGTTGACCGAGGGCAGAGTGGGGATATCTGGGAGGGATTGTCAATTCCGATCAGAGGGATGGTGCGTAAGTCTGACTTTATCAGTCAGATTCAAAGCAAGCGTCAGGGATTGGGCAATCCGGTACAGCGCCATGTGATTACGACCAATCAACAGAGTATCACAGGTCAGAAGTCGATTCCGGATGGTCTGTACTATACTGTCTTTGTTGAGGCCAAGTTTTCTGGCGGTCAGACCGTACGTGAGCTGATCTCGTTCCGCCATGATGAGGACAATGTCTGGCGAGTGGCAGGATACACCATTCAATAAGTCTCGCAGTGATTCAGTATCTTTTTAAGACACACATCTCAGCTATAAAACCCATGATCAGACTCATGGGTTTATTTACATATTAAATCCATCCCGCGCACCACTTTTGCATACTATGACTCTTGTCGCTAAGTAGAGGTGATTATGATGGCCCATTTGCTTTCTGATCGTTACGGCTATTCAATCCACATTGGATTGATGGTTGCCCTATCCATGCTGGCTGGTTGCAAGGTGGACTGGCATCATGCAGGGATGCAGGGTCTCCAAGGTTCGGGGCATGTGAGCACTGAAAACCGGACTCTGCCAGACTTCAACAAGGTTGAGCTCAGCGGTGCAGCGCAGATCGTGTGGGTGCCAGCAGCGCAGCCCGGACTAACCATCAGTGCCGATGATAACATCATCCCAGTGATCCAGACCACGGTACAGCAAGGTACGTTGACCGTTGGTAGCAAGCAGGGCTATTCGTCAGATCACCCCGTCATACTAACCATACATAGCCCTCATCTGACTGATGTCTCTGTTAGCGGCTTAAATCAAGTGGATATCAACGGTCTATCCGAAGTCGCGTTGCATCTTGCGATAGATGGAGCGGGTAGCGTGAAGGTACAAGGGCAGGTTGATCATCTGGATGCAGGTCTTGATGGTGCCGGTAATATCGACGCACTGAATCTCACCACTCGTAAGGCGAGCGTTAATGTCTCTGGTGCAGGAAATGTCAGTCTGCATGTCATCGAGCAGCTTAATGCCAGTGTCAGCGGAGTTGGTGAGGTTCGTTATGTCGGTAATCCTGCCGTCACCTCTCAAATTTCGGGTGTTGGATCAGTCAAAAAGATTTGATCCGTTCGTCTGACACTTGGACGATAATCGGATTTTGGATCATACCGCATGCAGTACCATCTGATAGCATACAGGACCCGGTCATGCGTCGGTCAATGAAAATATGCTTTGCCTCATATAGGTTGCATTTTTGCTTGTAATGGCAAATGCATGCCTTCATTTTCGTCAGACGTCAAACCGTCATAAGAGATTGTGTTCATTTATGATGAATTATGTTCAGTTGATCAGCCGCAGTTTTATTACGTTTTTTGATTTTTCATTCAAACGTCGAGCCACGATCACCGAATTTATTCCTGTGCTCTATCTCTGCCTCTTGATGGGCTCGATCGGTGTCATCATTCATGTGGTCTGGTCTGCCTACGACGACTCTGTGCTGCGCGGTCGCCTGTACTTGGCTGCATCGCCACTGATTTTTTTTGTATTGGCGGTGATTTCAAGAATTTTGCTAGAGTTCTTTATGCTCATCAGTCATGTCGCACACAATATTCGTGTGATCTCCGGTATGAATGCAGCAATCAGTCAGATCTCAAGCGATACACAGTCCATCGCGGCGATGGGACGCTCACTGGATGAGATTTCCTTTGATATTAAAACTATTGCCGGGATGAAAGGCTCGCTAAACCAGATTGCCAAAGTCGTTGAACATATTGAGACGATTGCGGAAATGAGTGTGTCGATCGAGAAAATCTCGGCGTTGGGCGAAAATGTCGAACTGATTACCATGGTGCAAAAATCCATTCAGAGCATCGCTGATCTGGGCGAGCATATCGAAGCGATTGCTACCATGCGCTATTCGCTGGAGAAAATTTCGGCATTAACCGATAACATTGAAGCCATTGCCAAAATGAGCGAGGCATTGGACAAAATCTCTGAAATTGGCGATGTGGTGGCCCGTCTGAAACGCGTGCCATTTATGCGTTGATAGGGATTTAGTACTACCACACGCAAGCACAGCGTGGGTGTAAACGTCATCAAACCGACATCAAAGCGTCAACTGGTTGTCAACTCCATTCGTTAACCTACATAGGTAATATGAATAGAGTAACTATCCAAACGATGAATGCCGTCATCTCCGATCAAACTCTGCAAAATACTCACGGTTCTGATATCGGATCAGAATTACCCGATCAGTCTGTGCAATTATCTGTTCCGATGGGCATGGATATTCAGACCAAAGACGGCTATCAGGATCAAGTTCAAGATCAGGTTAAAGTATCGTTGTTTGATCATATGCTGACTGCACATGATTATGATCCCGTCCATCAGTCCGATTCGGTTAATACCTCTGACAATAAGCAATCAGGCACCCTGCGTATCGCCTTGGTGACAGAGACTTGGCCACCTGAAATCAATGGTGTTGCTCATTCTGTATTTCAATTAGCTAAAGGCCTGCAGCAAAACGGTCATCGTCTGCTGCTGGTTCGTCCCGCGCAGAGTATGCATGTTGATCATTCACCGGCTGAAGCTGAATTGCTGGTCAGAGGCTTTTCTATCCCGCGTTATCCCGCCTTGCAGTTCGGTGCGCCTTCGTATTTTAGCATCAAAGAAGAGTTAAAACGTTATCAGCCGGATGTGGTCCATATCGTTACCGAAGGCCCGCTGGGTGTGGCTGCACTCTGCGCTGCACGCAGTCTGAAAATTCCGGTATCTAGCGGCTTCCACTCGCCATTCCACGAGTTCAGTACCCACTTTGGTCTGGGGCTCCTGCTGACGCCGATTCTGACTTATCTGCGGATTTTCCATAACCGTACCGACATGACGTGCGTACCCAGCACCAAGACGCTGGAACAGCTTAAAGTAGTTGGCATTAAAGATCTGGCGGTGGTCTCTCGTGGTGTCAATATTGCTCAGTTTAATCCTGGTTTCCGTGATCTGACTTTGCGTCAGTCATGGGGAGTAGGTGAGCAGACAACAGTGCTGATGTATGTCGGCCGCTTGTCTCCAGAAAAAAATATTGATCTGGTCATTGCGGCTTATCGCGAATTGCAGGCTGAACAACCGCTGCGTGCGGTGCAACTGGTGCTGGTGGGTGATGGCCCAGATCGTAAGCGTCTTGAGAAACTGGCGCCGGATATTATTTTTGCAGGTATGCAGACCGGAGATGATTTGAGTCGTCATTATGCAAGTGCCGATGTGTTCTTGTTTGCCAGTCAGGTGGAAACCTTCGGAAATGTTGTGATCGAAGCGATGGCCAGTGGTTTGCCTGTACTGGCCTTCAATGATGCGGCTGCAGGGCAGTATGTCGAGCCAAGCCATTCCGGTTGGTTGAGTCCACTGGCTAATGAAGACGCATTTAAGGCACTGGCTGCTCAGTTGCCAAAACAGATTCAATTGCAGGAAATGGGTGAGCGCGCACGTGATCGCGTGCAGTCGATGAGCTGGCAGCAAGCGGTTGGTCAGTTGGAAGATGTCTTTCATACGATCATGGCACGTGCAGTAGCCCATGCTGAATCACAACACACATCAAACATAATAACTAAAACAGAGGAGGCCTCATCATGAGTCGCTTTCAAATGGCGGTCGGATATATTCAGGATCAGGTGTATGACTGGGATCTTTACTGGTGCCTGCGCCTGAACAGTTACTCAACCCGTCAGGCCGTTGCCCGGTCTTTCAAAATCATCAGCCGTCTTGGCGATGGCTGGATCTGGTATGGTCTGTCACTCTTGATCATTGCGATGTATGGTCAACGTGCATTTCATGAGTTGGCATATACTTGGCTAACCAGCATCACCGGTCTGATCATCTATAAGCTGCTGAAACACAAAACTTTGCGTCCTAGACCATATCAGGTCCATCAGGCCATTATGCTGGGCGAGCGTCCACTGGATCATTTTAGCTTTCCATCGGGCCACACGTTACATGCCGTTTTGTTCACGGTCATGCTGGGTACTTTCTTTCCTGTATTCCTGACCATTTTGATTCCGTTCATGTTGCTGGTTGCCTTGTCACGTGTGATTCTGGGACTGCATTACCCGACAGATGTGATCGTTGGTGCGGTGATTGGTGCTAGTTTGTCAGGGATCACACTGGCCATTGTTTAATCTCGGGTGAAGCATTTCGGGCAGGTCTTATATCTGCCCGCTGATGTGTAGAGGCAGGCAATCCATAATGCCAACTCAAGCTACAATTTTAACTCGCGCTTTCGATAGACTAGGGGTATATTACTCGCATACATCATGAGTTGGAGTGCTGTGATGGGCGTATTATCGTTTGTCAAATCGGATGTGAGCAAACGCTCTGCCTCAAATACCGAAGATCATCTGATTCCACGTAAAGTCAAATTTGACTGGGCCAATACCCCGCTGGAATGGATTCCTGGTCATCCTTTTGCCAGTCATTTTATTAATCAGATCAATATGATTTTGCCTGCGGGTGAGTTCTGGTTCTGTCGTCTGTATAACAAGGCGTTGCCACTGGTTGAAGATGAGAAGCTGCGTGAAGACGTACAGTTGTTTATTCGTCAGGAAGCCATGCATGCGCGTGCCCATGGTAGCGCAATCATTGAATATATGAATGCGCATGGTGTTGATACTTCGACCAACACTGAAATCATGGATTTTCTATTTGAAAAGATCCTTGATGATAAGCCGCTGGGTATGACCGTCCCTCAGTTTCTTGAAAAACGCTGGCTACTGATACGACTGGGTCTGATAGCCTCTATTGAGCATATGACTTGTGTCTTGGGCAACTATGTCCTGCGCAATCATAACTGGGACAAGTTGGGTGCAGATGCGATGCTATTGGATCTGCTGCGCTGGCACGGTGCTGAAGAAGTCGAGCATCGCAGTGTCGCATTTGATCTCTATACGCATCTGGGTGGTGATTATCTGTCGCGTTATTATCTGTCGCTCGTGACCGTACCAGCAGTACTCTTGCTCTGGGTGGATGGTGCCGCACGGATCATGAAGCAGGATGTCCGCTTTAAAGCCCGTAAGCCCAGCGTATTAAAGCCTTGGATTTGGCTCGAGTGGGCCCGTCAGAGCTATAGTAAAACATTGCCCCATCCGATCTGGCTGATCCTGCAACAAGTACCCTATTTTAGCCCATGGTATGATCCGGTACAGGAAGGTTCAAGCGAACAAGCGTTAGCTTATTTGAACAACTCTCCAGCAGCCAAACGTGCACAGGCGACCAATAGTTATTCTGGTCAGCAAGCCAAGTTGACCAGTGGTCAATAAATACATACAACACGTTCCCCAGACACAAAAAAACGCTTTGTAAAAAGCGTTTTTTTTATGGAACGCTGACAGCGTTTTATTCTGCTTCAAAGATCATATCTTCATTGGGCATCTGCAGATAATAGCCCTGTAGATAGCGTGCGCCCAGTGACCATGCTTTGGACATGGCGGTTGCATTTTCAATATAGGCAATCATCACCTGAGCGTGATGTGCGTTGGCACCGGCTGTAATCTTTTTCACGGCCTCTACGTTGGCTTCCTGAGCGAGATCCTGCACGAAAGATTTGTCAATCTTCACCAGATCCAGTTGCAGATGGTCGAGCACACCAAGTGAGTTCAGCGATGAGCCGAAGTTATTGACTGAAACCAGACAGCCTTGTTCTCTGAAGCGTGCTATGTTTTCGCGTGCCAGTGATAAGTAGTTATTAATGTCTTTTTCAGCGAACTGTAAGGTCAATGGTCGATTGGCAGGACCACCCAAAGCAGTGACCAATTTGCCCACAAATGTCGGCAATGAACTATCCTGCAATGAGTCTGCACTCAGGTTGATGATAAGCCGTGTATGCGGATGTGAAGTCAGTTGAGATTTGAGGCGTTTACAGGCATTCAGCAGCATCCAGCGATCCAGTCGGCTCTCCATCCCGTAGCGATGGGCGACCGGCATGAATTCTTCAGGCGGCATGACCTTGCCGTCGCCCAGCGGTAGTCGGGAAAATACTTCAAACAGCGGGCTTTTCTCATCCTGAGTGTCGTAGACGGCCTGAAACATCAGCTTGAAGTTGCCTTTTTCCAGCGCGTTATCGAGCAGTTCGCGTAGCGCTTGCTCTGATTCAGATGCATTTTCTGCAGGATTGTACAGGTTGACGCTGTTCCCCAGACCATGTGTCAACAATTTCACTTTATCGAGTGAGCTGAACGCGCGTGATAACAGTTCTTCGCTGCTCGGTGAGGTTTCGCCAATCATGGCGATGCCGATACTGATGGTGGTCTGTAAAGTCCGGTTACCGATATTGATCAGTTCCTTAGCGATATGCTCTGTTACCGCTCTTGCTTGTTCCGTGATCATTTCTGGTGCCACATGCGGAACCAGACTGGTAAACGTGGAATCACCGAAGCGGAAATGTTGCGCATTCGGTAATTTAGTTTCAAGAGTTCGAGCAACTTTCTGAACGACGGCATCACTGCCTGCAATACCCGTACTGGCGCTGACCTGTCCGATATTATCGATGCTACAAAAGAGCAGAGCGTATTGCTGCTTCATCTTGATTGCGGCATCACGGGTGTTTTCCAGCTCTTCTTCAAAGGCCTTGCGGTTGCTCAGTTGTGTGAGGCTATCCAGACGACTGACCGCTGCCAATTGCGCTTCCATGTGTTGCGTATCCACCTTCTCCTGATGCTGGATAATCACCTGTATGCATGGCTCGCCTTCATAACTGGCTGGACCAATCTGTAGCATGGCCTCAAAACTACTGCCATCCGCACGGATGCCGCTAAAATTAAAATCGGCAATTTTTTGGCCAACTTTGTTGTAATTTTTCAGAAACTCCTTGAATGCCTGCAGATCTTTGCTGTCAACCAGATCAATGACCGGCATACCGATTAGCTCATCCAATGTCTGATAGCCAAATAGCTCCAGATAAGACTCGTTGGCAAAAATATGTACGCCTTCCTGTATATAAGACACCGCACTGCGTGAGTGTTTGATCAGGAGTTGACTACGACGTTCTGCATCACTGAGCATCACTTCTAGTTGTCGTTGCTGTCTGCGGCTGCCCAGATCCCGTAATTCTCGACGGATATTATGAATGAGCTTTTGCCAGCAGTCGGTGAGAACAACACTTGCAACGCCAGCTTTGTAGGCTTGCATAATGGGATGAGTAGGAGACTCGGCTTGTTGTAGATCAAACAGCGCTGGGTCGTTCAGAATCAGAATCAGTGGTAAATCAACATCATTCTCGCGAATCAGATGTATGACCTGTTCATATTTTAGATCATAAGCCGAAATAAACAACACCACATCCCATGAATGACGCAGCGCTTTTTCGAGCTCCTCCTGATCATCCAGCGTTTGAATGCGCGTCGGAATGCGTTCCGCCTTTAGCAGATCGGTCAGCTTTTCAGAACTTATGTGGGATTCATCGATGACAAGCAAACGTAAACTTTCAGTTTTATTATTCATGCACCAATAACCCTTTCCCTGTCGAAAACTATCCGCAGTATGACGCTTTATTACATCCAACCGTAATAAAAACCCCAATCATCAAATCATGTCGTCAATGCTTGCGACATTTTATCTAAACGTCAAACGATATGCTTACTTGCGATGATTCTATAGCGTATTCCATATATCATCAAGAGATGGTGCTGGCTGAACATGGCTCAGCCAGCACAAGAGCAGTAAATCCCGACAGAATATTCGGTAAAAAAAGGGAGAAAATTAAAGTGAACGCCAGACGTCTTCCATATCGTCATTTGCCATCGCCAGATCCAGCATTTCTTCATCTTCAGTCGCCAGATACTCTTGCATGGCAGCTTGAGTCTGTTCGGACATCTGATGAATCCGTTCAGCCTGGATGATGACAAACTCAAACTGACTGAAGCTCTGTGTCACCATCAGCTCTCGGGTTAACTGCGCACGCACTTCATCTTTGCCGAGGCGGATCAGGATTTTTTGTCCTGAAATCATGGCCTGAGTAGGTGCAATCAGACTCGTTGCACGATTCAGTTCTTTCATCTCAGGCAATAAAATCGCCCGCATATAATGACAAGTGAACTGTTGCTGATGCAGGGCACGCACGCCGCAAGCCTTGCCACGTGGGGAGAGGATTTCGACACCGAATTCTGCACCTGAACTTAATTGCTGTTGGACCCAGCGGATCAGCCCGACACTCCAGTGCGAGGAGCCGCGCTCACGTACCGCGATCACCTCGCCACTGCGTAGCACCGTCGGTGCGGCACCCGTCCAGCGTATGCAATAGCCACCAATGCTCATATTAATGATTTCGCATTCGTAGGTATTCAGGTATTCCTGAGTGGCTTCAATGCGGACTTGTTCGTCCTGTGCGGTATAAGCCACATCAAGGTCTGCAGAAGACGCGCGTATTTGTCCTGTCATGGGCTCGCCACCCAGTTGTTTGCTTTGAATCACCTCTTCAAAGGGCTGCTGATCAGAGATCTGAAAATGAGAGCCAATCAGCCCAAGAGCAATTTCTATGGTACCTGCGTGAGCATAGCGCTCGGATGTGCGCCCTGCAGGAGCGCGCAGACAATGCAACAGGTGCTGGCGCAGTGATGGGGACAGTAATTTTTGTTCAGCAGGGTTGAGTGCTTTGGCATCTGGCATCACCAGATTTTCAAAATGCTGATGCAGGCGATGGACATCAATATAGTACATGTTATGGCTGGTTTCTTTCAGCCGACTGATATACATCGGTGATGCATCTATCGAAGTATCGACCAAGAAAAACGCATGCTCGGTGGGCTGGTTGGATATGCGCATCAGGCTAACCCAGACTTCGCACAACTGGCAGATTTTCTTGATCTCAGCCTGTCTGAGTTTGTTCGTATGGCAGGCTGAAATCAAAACCGAAGATAAATACACTTCTTCAATCGTCAATGTCTGACCATAGATCAGGTTTTCATCACGGAATGAGAAAGTCGCAAGGCCTGATTGATACGCGAGATGATAGAGCTCATGCAAGCGGGTCCACTGGCCTTTATATGTACTCAGATAGAGAATCTTGGTGTCAGCAAACAAACGGAACAGCTCGGTTAATCCCCGATGGATAGATTGTGCCATCAGTGTCTGCATACTCTTCTTTTTGGTTTGAGCAAAAAGACCGAAGGTCTGACCTTGTAGCTGCTCAGTGGTATGCAGAGCGATGTGCCGGTAGATCATGGCGGTATAGACACGTAGCTGCTGTGCAAGGCCTGCAATACGTTCAGAACGCTGATCCAGAAGGATATTCTGGTTGATATAATGTTTGGATAGCGACTCAATAATGGTATAGATCGCAGGGCGGAGCACTTCAATTAATTCAAACCGTAAGGACTCAGCAATATCGAGCACAAGTAACTCTTGCAGCGTGATATAGAGCTGCTTGGCAGTTTCTCCCACGCGAAGCATGGATAAACTGGCGACCCAGATCTGCATCTCGTATTTTGATGCACCGACCAGAGATAATTGCGTGGTTTGTTCTTCTTCTTGAAGAGAAATATCCGCATTAAGCAATGCGATGATATTTACATTCATGACAACGGCACTCCTACGTCAAAAATTAAAACAGCCGCCCATAAAAGCAACCTCTAAAACCCGGCAGATGTTTAAATTTTTTTATCATGTGCTAAAATAAATAAATAATTTCAGCAATTTATGATTTTCGTTTATTCCTTGTGCGAAACAAGATCCCTTTCCATGTGGTCGACATACGTTTGCAATACAACTCACGTAGTCTCGACTTAATATAGCCCAAAAAAAAAGCAAAACAAAGCACTATGACTGTTTTTATGTGATTTAAATCACTGATCTAGGCTAAAAACCCTCATCCGAGCTGTCGTAGCGTGAAATATGTCGTTGAAAACGATCTAATTGTTGGCGCTCATGCTTGTTTGGCCGATGCTCTGGTCGAGCCTGATTTAGCAGTCGTCGGTTTTCAGCTAGGAGCATCCGGCGTTCAAGGCTCTCAGCGGTTTCGTGATAGAGCAACTGTGCAACTGGCGCACTGCTTCGGACTTCTGACAACGCGAGGACTTCGACGACCTTTTCTTCCAAGCCCTGACGGATCTTGAGTTGCATGCCGACACGGATTTCCTTACTGACTTTGACGCGCTCGCCTTGGCAGTGCACTTTGCCGCCCTCGATGGCATCTTTGGCCAATGAGCGAGTACGAAAGAAACGTGCCGCCCACAGCCATTTATCAATCCGCACCGCCGTGATGGTGTTGTGTGCTTTAGTCATGGTGGCTCCCGTCAGTTCATCTGATCAATGAAGGACGACCAGCGATCCAGCGCCGGGAAGTACAGGTCTGCACGCTTGGGTAAGGTACTGTCCGGCTGCACAATGCCAAGCACGTGCAATCCGAATGCGGATGCCGCATGCAATACCGACTCGCTGTCATCGATTAGGAGTGATGCCTGAGGTTCAAAGGGTTTATCCTGCTGTAAAGCCTGCCAGAATGGTGCCTGTTCTTTGGCGTAGCCATAGTCATGACTGGTGATAATTTCGTGAAAATAGCGCGCCAGTCCGGTTTGCTCAAGCTTGATCTCTAAGGCATGAGGATGGGCGTTGGTGACGAGCCAAAGCGTTTTTCCAGCGCTCAGTATCGTCTCCAGTACGACTTCGACATCATGACGGATGGCGATACGTGCACGGTGCTCATGCTTCAGTTGCTGTAGATCCAGATTAAGCTGATCGCTCCAGTATGGCAATGAATACCAGTTGAGAGAGCCTTCCTGTGCGCGAAAGATCGGCTGCAATGTGTGCTGTGCAGATACCAGATCTAAGCCTTGCTGCTCAGCCCATGCCCGAATCACCAGCTCACGCCAGAAAAAATTGTCAAAAGCCAGATCAAGCAACGTGCCGTCCATGTCAAACATGAAAGTTTGGAGCTGTTGCCATTGAATTTCTGTCGTCATTCATCACCCATTTGTATCATACAAGGTGACAGGGCATGCGGCCTGTCACATCACCGAAACCATTAAACCACTCAACCTTAAATCCAAATCTTGCAAATCCCATGATGAGCCGCTAGTGTGGAATTCTTCTTTTATTACTATAGCGCACGTCATGACTGCATTATCGCCACAGACACCCATAGATCAACTGGATTTGGCAACGCTTGCCGATGGCGTGATCAATATCACTCGCCAAGCCGGAGAGCTGCTGGCAGTCTATTATAACCAGCACTTGGCGTCGGGGATTGAAGTGGTCACAAAAGACGACGCATCACCGGTGACGGCAGCGGATATGGCGTCGCATCAGTTGATATCTCAGGGCTTGCGGGCATTGTACGATATTCCTGTCTTGTCGGAAGAGTCTGCTGATGTGAGTCAGCGTCATCAGTGGCAGCGTTTCTGGCTGGTAGACCCGCTGGACGGGACTAAAGAGTTCTTGAAGAAAAATGGCGAATTCACTGTCAATGTTGCACTGGTTGAGGCTGGTCGGGTCGTGCTGGGGGCGATAGGAGTGCCTCTCAAGCGGGACGTATATCTGGCTTTACACGAGACGACACGTACGCCTGCCTTAAAAATGGCCTACTTCATCAATGCTCAGGACCAGCGTACAGCGCTGAACGGTCATCATCTGGATGGGCGAGTCCTGCGCACAGCGATGTCGCGCAGTGCCTTTGATAACAGCGACTATCGACCTTATGTCACCCAACTTACACAGGCTGGCTGGCTATTGGATACCGTCAACGCCGGTAGTGCCTATAAATTCTGTCTGATGGCGGTAGGTAGCATTGATTTTTATCCCCGCTTACATCCGACATCCGAGTGGGATACCGCATCAGGGCAGTGCCTGCTTGAGGTCGTTGGTGGCGCGCTAGTTGATCTAGAGGGGCGGCCGTTTACCTATAATCAGCGTGATCGCTTGCTGAACGGCTCCTTTATCGCCGTAACGGATCGGGCGTTATTGCCCGAAGTTTTACCAGCATCATAACTCTAAAAGCCTTGATAGCTGCTGTACCTGGCAGATATGCCAACGCAGCATTTAGAAGTGCGCTAATAGCTGCTCGATTATCTGACGCCAGACCGGATTGGGCTCCCAAATCGCATTTAAATGTAGTGTAGCATCATCTTTAGTAATGCCAAGCAGACGCAAACGGTAAACGTATATCAAGCTCGAAACACGCATATTCAGTGCGCAATGCAGCCAGACTGGCTGATCGTGTAGCGTCTGCAGCAGGTGCAGTACACGCACTGCTTGCGCCACAGAGGGCTGGTTAAACAGAAGCGGCAGGGCAACGTAATCCATGCCGAGCTCCAATACTGTGCGGTCTTCAAGTGGCAGGGCATTACTAGCATCGGTGAGTGCCAGATTGATCACGGTGCCAAATCCGGCATCCCGAATCCATGTCAGTTGCTCTCGGGTGGGCTGTCCTGAGGTTGCCAGTCGCTCATGGATGCGCTGATAGTTCAGAATGCTGTGCAAGGATTCTGTTTCGATAAAGGCATTTGATTCTGAAGTCATCAAGCGCGTTCCTATCTGTAGGGCATAAAAAAAACCACCGGTAAGTCATGAGCTTATCCGATGGTTTGATTTTTTGAAACAGCTTTGTGCGTCACTGAATGCAGATTTAGCGTTTGCCAGTCACCTGTTGCAGCGCCTGATGCATCTCCAGCAGGGCGTTCTCGGTCGTGGTCCAGTCGATACAGCCATCGGTGACCGATTTGCCATATTCGAGTTGCGACAGGTCTTCAGGGATATCCTGACGACCACCATTGATATGGCTTTCAACCATCAGGCCAACGATGGACTGATTGCCTTCAACGATTTGCTCGGTGACGTTCTTGAGTACCAGCGGTTGCAGGTAAGGGTCTTTGTTCGAGTTGGCATGGCTGGCATCGATCATGATCTTGCCGCTGACTTTGGCCTTGGCCAGCGCTGCTTCGACGCTTGCGACCGAGGTCGAGTCGTAGTTGGGCTTACCGCCACCGCCGCGCAAAACGACATGCGCGTAAGGATTGCCTTTGGTGCGGATCACCGCCACTTGACCATTGCCATTTAGGCCCAGAAAACTGTGACCAGATGCGACTGCCTGCATGGCATTGATCGCGACCGTCATGCCGCCGTCAGTGCCGTTCTTGAAGCCGACCGGCGAGGACAGACCTGAGGACATCTCGCGATGCGTCTGACTTTCGGTGGTACGTGCACCGATTGCCGACCAGCTGATGAGATCCTGCAGGTACTGCGGCGAGTTCGGGTCCAGCGCTTCGGTGGCACAGGGCAGACCGAGTTCATTCAGCTCCAGCAGCAGTTTGCGACCGATATGCAGACCTTTGGCAATGTCAAAGGAGTCATTCATGTCGGGGTCGTTGATCAGACCTTTCCAGCCGACTGTAGTGCGTGGTTTTTCAAAATACACGCGCATGACCAGATACATGGTGTCTTTGACTTTCTCAGCCAGCGCTTTCAGGCGCAGTGCATAGTCATGTGCAGCCACTGGATCATGGATCGAGCAGGGTCCGATGACGATAAACAGCCGTGGATCGCTGCCATTTAGAATATTACGCACAGTCTGACGACCTGCCAGCACGGTGGCCTTGGCGGCATCGCTGAGCGGAAGTTCGGCTTTAAGCTCTGCTGGAGTAATGAGGGTTTCAATCGACTCCAGATTGATATCTTCAACCTGTTCATTCAGATCGATCGGTGCTACAGCGTATGCATCCTTCACGGGTGCAAGATCAATGGGATTGCTGCTGGCGGTTTGGATTTCTGCTGTACTGGACACGACACTTTCACCAAAAAATTCTGATAACGACACTTCGTTATGCATGGGGGCAAGCTTTCAAGAGTACAAGGATTCACGGGCAAAAGCCAGATCATCCCATGACTTTGTTCGGCCGTTCGATCAGCCCAATTAAAAATCCCGGATCATCTGGGATAATCCGGGATCGTTCATTCATGCGTTTTTGCATTTAGCTTTTTGTGGTTGGTGCAGTCGAAAATGCGGCGACAGGTACGCTGACCACAGCTGCAGAGGGCGCGGGAGCTTTGGCAGGTGCCTTGGCTTTGACCGGATTGACCATAAAATTGATCCCCAGGAACAGCAGCGTAATGCCCAGAATCTTGCGAATGTGATGCTCTGGCAAACGCGAACTCAGCAGTGTACCGATAATGATGGCCGGAATTGCGCCAATCAGCAGGTATCCCAGCATATGAAAGTCTACATTACCCGCAAATAAATGACTGATCCCGGCGACCAGCGTCAGCAAAACGGCATGTGCCACATCCGAGCCAATAATGCGGATCATCGGCAGATTGGGGAAGAGCAGTACCAGCGCCATGACGCCAAAAGCACCTGCACCGACCGAAGACAGGGTGACAAAGATGCCCAGAACCACACCCATCAGGATGACCAGTGGCTTATTTTGCAGGAGTACGGCACGATGATCGGCTGCGGCTTCTTCGGCGTTGTACTGCAGATGGGCATGGGTCGTATCCGGTGTCAGGCCGCGCCGGCGTGCAAAATAACGCTCGATGGGTGCACGCAGGATGATCGACACGCCAGTCAGGATCAGCATGAAGCCGAGCACAATAGTCAGGAGCTTCTTATAGTCATTGGCGGAGTGAAAGAAATGCCCCAGCGCCCAAGTTACCGCAAAAGAAGCCGGAATACTGCCAACTGCAAGCCAGAACACGATCGGCCAGACGATATTGAGTTTGCGTGCGTGCACCAGCGAGCCACAGAATTTGGAAATCGAGGCATACAGCAGATCGGTTCCGATGGCGACAGGCGCAGGCACATGTAGGAGACCCATGAGGATCGGCGTCATAAGGGAGCCACCACCCACACCGGTGACACCGACACAGAAGCCCACAAAGAGGCCTGCCAGAATAAAGTAAATATCAGTCATTGCGTGTCAAATGATTTGCTTAGCGGAAATTGTGCGCAAGAGTAAGCTTGTTATATTATATTTACAATTGATTAAAATTGATTTGTTTATTTATTTATTGAATAAGCAAGTAAGTGATGAGGCTGCAGCATACCCGTGGCAGGAATCTTTACATCTTGAGTCCATGCTACACTCACCCCATGGTCAATCGTATCTGATCCCGAGATAATAGACCCTCCTCCTTAAGACCTTTAGAACGGATGCAGAGTTATGCTGACAATTGGTATGGTAGCTGGTGAGCTGTCTGGCGATACCTTGGGTGCAGATCTCATTCGTGAAATCAAAAAAATTCATCCTGATGCGACTTTCATTGGGATCGGCGGCCCACAGATGCAGGCCGAGGGTCTGACGAGCCTCTATCCGCTAGAAAGTCTGTCGGTTTTTGGTCTGTTTGAAGTTTTATCTCATCTGTCTGAACTATTTAAGATACGTGATGGTCTGGTTGATGCCTTTGAGCAGGCCAATATTGATTTGTTCATCGGCGTGGATGCGCCTGACTTTAATCTGCGCCTATCACGTACACTCAAAGATCGTGAGCAGGCGAGGACTGTACACGACGCGGCTGTCCAACTTAAAAAAGTCAAAACCGTCCAGTATGTCAGCCCATCGGTCTGGGCCTGGCGACAAGGGCGCGTGGTTGGCATTGCGGCCGCCGTTGATATGGTCTTGTGTCTGCTGCCTTTTGAGGCGGAGTTCTATGCCAAGCATGATGTGAAAGCCGTTTTCGTAGGTCATCCGCTCGCTCGTCAGTTGCCATTGGGTCATCGGGTGGAGGATGGCAAAGCTGCACTGGGCATCTCTGCTGACCAGCGTGTGATTGGTCTCTTGCCCGGCAGTCGCTCGAGTGAAGTGGGTCGAGTAGGTGAGGTGCTGCTGCAGAGTGCAGGGCAATTGCTAGCCAAAGACCCCACATATCGTTTCTTCATCCCGGCTGCCAATGAGGCCCGGCTGACACAGATTCAGACGCTCTTGACTGCGCAGCCGGCTGCGGTGAAGGCTGCAACCACGGTGTTGCCGCCAGATAACGAGGGCGAAGAGAAGGGTAGCGTCGGACGCAGAGTGATGGCTGCCAGCGATGTGGTCATGCTGGCCTCGGGTACCGCCACGCTGGAAGCGCTATTGCTTGGTCGTCCTATGGTGGTAGTCGCCAAGCTGCACTGGCTGTCTTATTTCCTCGCCAAGTTACTGGTGAAGATCGACATGTACTCTCTGCCTAATATTCTGGCAGGCCGTCGTCTGGTACCTGAGCTGATTCAGTACGATGCTTCAGCCAAAAACATCACCCGTGAGGTCAGTGCCTTACTCCAGCACCCAGAGCAGCCTGAGAGCTGCTGGCAGCAGCAGCACAGTGAACTTGAGCATATACACAACCGTTTGCTCAGTGAAAATGTCAGTTCGGCAGCTGCCGCAGTATTGTCTTTGTTGTCCTGATCACATTTCCAATATTCCATTTAAAGGCTTTTCATTCAAAAGCTTTCTATCCATTCAGTCGCATTAAATCGGATTACCACTATGCCGCTTCTTAACAATTTGGAACAAAAACCTGTCATTGAGGAGAATGTGAATCTGTCAGAATGCAAAATCTTGAAAAAATCTCAATACAGCCTTAATGATGATGCTCTGGTCTTTGTTGCGGGTGTAGATGAGGCGGGTAGAGGACCTCTGGTCGGTTCTGTCGTAGCTGCTGCGGTCATTCTGGATCCAGAGCGACCGATTGCGGGCATCAATGATTCCAAGAAGCTCAGCGAAAAGAAGCGCGATGCGCTGTATGCCCAGATTGTTGAGCATGCCTTGGCTTTCTGTATCGCTGAAGCGACTGCGGCTGAGATTGATGAGCTGAATATCCTGCATGCAACGATGCTGGCCATGAAGCGTGCAATCGAAGGATTACCGATCACCCCCAAACATGCATTGATAGACGGCAATCGTTGTCCGCCTACGCATATTCCCTGTACCGCTGTCATCGGTGGAGATGCTCAAGAGCTCAGTATCGGTGCTGCCAGTATTCTGGCTAAGGTCACGCGTGATCGCCAATTGGCTGAATTAGACACGCGTTATCCTCTATATGGGTTTGCCCAGCATAAAGGTTATCCGACCGCCGCACATCTGGAAGCGATACGCCAGCATGGCGTGATCGATGAGCATAGACGCTCATTCAAACCCGTCCGCGACGCGGAAGTCATTTAGCCTTCCGTAGGTATCCTCAGCACCGATCTGCCTCATCACCATGGTATGCGTGACGATCATCCGTATATCTATGACTTGGTCTGTACACAGATCGTCGCTTTGGAGCTGAATTTTGAAGAAAATCATGGCATCGCGTTATGCCTTTATTGCTCTGTTGGCGATTACCGCCTGTATTCTTTTTTTACTACTCAGAACGGCACTCCTGGTTGCCAATCTCCACCTGCTTGATCTTGGTTTTCTCGATATCCTCAAGATCTATGGCGCTGGGCTGATCTACGATCTTATTTTCCTCAGTTATCTTCTGATCCCGGTCACGCTGTACTTGGCTTGTCTGTCGGACCGCTTCTACTTTGGGCGTGCCAATCGCTATATCTGTTATGTCATTGCCCTGACCGTTATTGGTATCGTCTGCTTTGATCTGGTGGCGGAATGGTTGTTCTGGGATGAGTTTCAGGTCCGCTTTAATTTCATTTCAGTGGATTATTTGGTCTATCGCCGTGAGGTGACGGGCAATATCTCCGAGTCATATCCGGTACCGTTGCTGCTTACTGGTGTGGTGATCACGACGCTCGTGGTATTTGCGCTGATCAAACGCCTGATTGATGGCGTATTGACGCGAACAGTTGTGACAGCCACTCCTTTGACACTCAAGCAACGCTGGGTTGGTGCGCTGGCTTTATTTGCTGTTCCTTTTCTCGCTTTTGCGCTGGTGACAGGCGAGACCTTTAGTCAGGTCTCAAACAACAATTATAAGAATGAACTTGCCAAGAACGGTCCCTATCAGTTCTTTTATGCGTTCTTTGCCAATGAGCTGGATTATGATCGCTTCTATCAGACCGGTGATATACATGCACTCGACCAGCGCCTGCGTCAGCAGGTGATTCAGGATAATCAGACTTTCCTGAGTCAGGCGCCGTTTGATATCACCAGGCAAGTCAAAGCCGACGGCCCTGAGCGGAAGCTCAATATCATGATGATCGTGGTGGAGTCTTTAAGCGGCGACTACATGACCCGCTTTGGCAATACACTGAACCTCACACCGCATCTGGATGAGCTGGCAAACAAAAGCTTGTTTTTTAATAAATTCTATGCGACTGGTAATCGTACCGTGCGTGGCATGGAGGCGCTGACGCTCTCAATCCCGCCAACTCCGGGCCAATCCGTCCTGCATCGCCCGCACAACGAAGACTTGTTTTCGCTGGGTAATCTCTTGCGTGATAAAGGCTATGACACCAAGTTCATCTATGGCGGCTATGGTTACTTCGACAATATGAACTATTACTTCAGCCATAATGGTTTTGATGTGATTGATCGTACCTCATTTGCTCAGGATGAAAATGGTTTTGGCAATATCTGGGGAGTATCTGATGAGTATCTGTTCTTACGCGTCTCCCGTGAGGCCGATAAATCTTATCAGGCCGGTAAACCGTTTTACTCATTTGTGATGACGACCAGTAACCATCGGCCTTATACTTTCCCAGCCGGACGGGTCAATTCGCCCTCTGGACACTATGAGGGGGCTGTACGCTACACCGACTTTGCTATCCATCAGTTCTTGGAGAGCGCCCGGACCAAGCCTTGGTTTGATAATACGATCTTTGTGATCGTGGCGGACCACTGTCAGGGCTCGGCTGGTAAGTCGGACCTGCCGATTGAGCGCTATCACATCCCGTTGTTTATTTACTCACCTAAGCATATTGCGCCACGGCAGATAGATCAGGTCGCCAACCAGATCGATGTGGCACCGACGCTCTTGGGGATGATGAATATGAGCTATGTCTCCAGATTCTTTGGTAAAGACATCATGCGTATGTCGCCTGAAGAGGGTAGAGCATTGCTTGGCACTTATCAGAAGGTGGCGTTGTATCGGCGTGATGAGATGGCGATTCTCTCACCAAATCGCAAGGTCGATGTGCTGCAGCATGTTGATACCACGCCAACCGTGCATGATCGGAGTGCTGATCCGGCACTGGTGCAGGATACGCTGGCGTTTTATCAGGGGGCGAGCTATCAGCTTCATCATGGCCTGATGATGCATCATGCCAGTGAAAATCACTGATTTTTTGCTCACAACCCTGCCTTATGCGGGATTGTGAGTGCTAACTGTATGAAAAATCCACAAAAGAAAGTGATTTTGCACAAAACTAACGCATTCGATGTTTTAACGCTTGCGTACTGGGGGTAACTTCCCTACAATCTCGCCCCACAGCAGGCGTATAGCTCAGTTGGTTAGAGCACCACCTTGACATGGTGGGGGTCGCTGGTTCGAGTCCAGTTACGCCTACCAAATTTGGTAGATCCAAGAAAAAAGCGATTTAGGTCAATGCCTAAGTCGCTTTTTTGCTTTCTGATCCGTACTTGCATAGTCCCGTAAAAATGCCAGTTAGCCTAGTGTATTGACAATAAATTGATCAATATTCCAACATCGAATGCAAGTTTTTGTTATAATCTTCTGCTTTCTTAATTGCGATTCATGCTGTTGCAATATTGTCTTTAGGCGTATGCCAAGCATGTTGGGCGGCTGTTTTTAGTTTTTTACGCATTTACGTGTAGATGTACTCAGAGGTTAACGATCATGCATTACCCTAAATCTTATGATGTCATCGTCATTGGCGGTGGGCACGCGGGTACGGAGGCGGCGCTTGCTGCTGCCCGCATGGGTCGTCAAACCTTGCTCCTGACCCATAATATCGAAACCTTGGGTCAGATGAGCTGCAACCCTGCCATCGGTGGTATCGGCAAATCCCATCTTGTGCGCGAGATTGACGCCATGGGCGGTGCCATGGCATTGGCGACGGATAGAGCCGGTATCCAGTTTCGCGTGCTTAATAGCCGTAAAGGTGCCGCCGTACGTGCCACGCGCGCGCAGGCCGACCGTATTCTGTATAAAGCCGCTATCCGCAGCATGCTGGAGAACCAGCCTAATCTCGACATCTTCCAGCAAGCCGCTGATGACCTGATCGTCGAAGGCGATACTGTCAAAGGTGTGGTTACGCAGAGTGGCATCCGCTTTGATGCGCGGACTGTAGTGCTGACCAGTGGCACTTTCTTGGGTGGCATTATTCACATTGGTTTGCAACAATCCCGTGGTGGTCGAGCGGGTGATCCACCGTCGATTGCGCTCGCGGACCGTCTGCGTGAGCTAAAGCTGCCAGTCGGCCGTCTGAAGACCGGTACGCCGCCGCGTATCGATGCGCGCAGTGTTGATTTCTCGGTGATGATCCCGCAGCCGGGCGATACGCCGACACCGGTCATGTCCTTTATGGGTGACGTGTCCATGCATCCAGAGCAGGTCAATTGCTGGATGACGCATACCAATCTTGCTACCCACGACATCATTCGTAGCGGTCTGGATCGCTCGCCGATGTATACCGGCGTGATTGAGGGCGTAGGTCCGCGCTATTGCCCATCCATCGAAGACAAGATCCATCGCTTTGCCGATAAGGACAGTCATCAGATCTTTATCGAGCCTGAGGGCCTGAATACCCACGAGCTATACCCGAATGGGATTTCGACCAGCCTGCCGTTTGATATACAGCTACAACTCGTCCGCTCGATGAAGGGCCTTGAGAATGCCCATATCACGCGTCCGGGTTATGCGATTGAGTACGACTACTTCAATCCGCAGAATCTGAAGCCAACACTGGAAACCAAATCGATCAACAACCTGTATTTCGCGGGTCAGATCAATGGTACGACGGGCTATGAAGAAGCCGGTGCGCAGGGTCTCTTGGCTGGTCTGAATGCCGCGCGTCGAGCTTTTGACCAAGAAGGCTGGTCACCAAGCCGAGATCAGGCTTATTTGGGTGTGCTGGTCGATGACCTGATCACCAATGGTACCAAAGAGCCGTATCGTATGTTTACCAGTCGGGCTGAATTCCGCCTGATGCTGCGCGAGGATAATGCGGACCAACGCCTGACTGAAGCAGGCCGTGAGCTGGGTCTCGTCGATGATTCACGCTGGGCGGCTTACTGTGACAAAATAGAAGCGATTGAGCGCGAATCGGCACGTCTGAAGGGCCTGTGGGCGACCCCGACTAATAAACTCGGTCAGGATTTCATCGCCCAGACCGGCGAAGTACTCAACCGTGAGAACAACGCTTTTGATCTGCTCAAGCGCCCGAATGTGACCTTTAGTCAGATTGCTGAGCTGACTGGCTCAGATGTCGCCTCAGCCGTGGGTGAGCAGATTGAGATCGCGGTCAAGTACTCGGGTTATATTGATCGCCAGCAAGATGATGTGGCGCATTTAAAGCGCTATGAGAATACCGCGATTCCGACAGACTTTGATTACGATGCCGTATCCGGTTTGTCTAAGGAAATCACCGCCAAGCTCAAGCATGTACGCCCGACGACCTTGGCTCAAGCCTCGCGTATACAGGGTGTCACGCCTGCCGCAGTGCAACTGTTGCTGATCCTGCTTAAAAAACAGGACATGAAGCAAGCTGGTTAATTACGATCCAGACGAGACCTGCTAACCGCGCTGTTGCAGGTCTTTTTTATGTCTCAAGCGTACGCGTGTTCACGATCTTGGCACGATGCTTCATTCTCTTTGTTGTTATCATACCCCTATTATTTTCATGACTTGCTGTCATGTTGAATGGATGCCTACACCACAATGCATGTCTTATTTTCTCGTTTAAAACAAGGTTGCAAGCAACTTGGTCTTGAATTGTCTGACGATATCCTGCAGAAATTGCTGCAATACCAAGATAATCTAACCCTGTGGAACAAGGCCTATAACCTGACCGCGATCCGCGATCCCGAGGAAATGCTGATCAAGCATCTGCTGGATAGCTTAAGCGTCATTCCGCACCTGCCACCGGGTCGCTTGATGGATGTCGGGACGGGCGGGGGGCTGCCCGGTTTTGTGATTGCCATCGTCCAGCCGGAGCGTGCTTGTGTCCTGCTCGACAGCAATGGCAAAAAAATCCGCTTCCTGCGCCAGATGACGGCAGATATGCGGATGACCAATGTGCAGCCCGTGCAGGCGCGGATTGAAGATCCGGCGACACGGCAGAGCTTGGGTCAGTTTGATGTGGTGACCAGTCGGGCATTTGCTTCGCTTTCGGACTTTGTGCGGGATTGTGCAGCGTATCTCGCACCCGCTGCGACCTTGGCCGCTATGAAAGGTGTGGTTCCGACGGACGAGATGGCGCATCTAGACGGCTGGCGACAGCAGACCATCCCGCTGCAAGTACCGCATCTGGATGAACGAAGAAGTCTGATTTTGCTAAATAAAATTTGATGGACTGAAAAAGCAGCATACGAAGTCATGAACTTCCTTTAACATATGGCGTCCGCGCCTTTGTACCAGCCCCTAAGTTATTCGGAACTTTGAGTAAACTATGACCGACATCACACCGTCAGCCAAGTCTAATGCCTCGGCCACTAAGAAGACCGAGATCTGGGCCATTGCCAATCAAAAAGGCGGCGTCGGCAAAACCACTACCGCTGTGAATCTCGCGGCGTCGCTTGCGGTGCTGAAGAAAAAAGTACTGCTAATCGACCTCGATCCGCAAGGCAATGCTACCATGGCATCTGGCCTGCAAAAAACCGAATTGCCCTATACCGTCACCGATATGATGCTGGAGTCTGCACCGATTGAGGCTATCATTCAGTCGACCGAAGTCGGTTACCGCCTGATCGGCTCCAACCGTGATCTGGCCGGTGTCGAGATTTCGCTGATTGATCGCGCTGAGCGTGAGTTCATTCTAAAGGCAGCCATACACAAGATCGCCAGTCAATATGATTATATCCTGATCGATTGTGCGCCCACCCTAAATCTGCTGACCATCAATGCCTTGAGCGCGGCTAATGGTGTGGTGATCCCGATGCAGTGTGAATACTATGCGCTTGAGGGTCTAGCTGACCTGACCGGGACAATTGACAGGATTCGTGATGCGCTCAATCCTGAGCTGAAGATTCGTGCTGTGCTGCGCACCATGTATGATCCGCGCAATACCTTGGCGAATGATGTATCCAGCGAGCTATCCGATCACTTTGGCGATCTGATGATGGAGACCATCATCCCGCGCAATGTGCGTCTGGCTGAAGCCCCGGCACACGGTATGCCTGTCTTGTTTTACGAAAAAGGCTCGCGCGGTGCATTATCATATTTAAGTGCTGCCGCCGAACTGGTGCGCGCAGCCCGTAAAAAAGGAAAAGCATGATGAGTAAGCGAGGCTTGGCAAAGGGACGTGGATTGGATGCCTTGCTGGGTTCGATCCGGCAAGTGCGCGAAGAGGTTGCCGAAAGCCATACCCATACCCCCGAAAACGTCTCTCTGTCTGAGATTTCGCTAGACAGCCTGCAGCGTGGTGTCTATCAGCCGCGGCGTGAGATCAGCCCTGAAAGCTTGACCGATCTGGCGGAGTCAATTAAACGTCACGGTGTGATGCAGCCGATCGTCGTGCGCCGTATCCGTGGGGCAGGCGCTGATGCCGTCTATGAAATCATCGCCGGTGAGCGGCGCTGGCGTGCAGCACGTCTGGCTGGGCTCTCCGTTATCCCGGCGATTGTGCGCGAACTGCCGGATGAACTCGCCATTGCCCTTGCGCTGATCGAAAACATCCAGCGCGAAGACTTAAGCCCCATGGAGCAGGCGACCGCCTTGCAGCGTTTCCATGACGAATTTGGCATGAGTCATCAGGAGATCGCCGAAACAGTGGGCAAGGCACGTGCCACCGTGAGTAACCTTTTGCGCCTGATGAGCCTGAACGAAGAAGTCAAAACCATGCTGGATCGGGGTGATCTGGATATGGGCCATGCTCGCGCGTTGCTGGCGCTTGCGCTCGCTGAGCAGAGTGAAGTCGCCCGCATCGTCGTCGGTCGTGAGCTGTCGGTGCGTCAGACCGAGCAACTGATCCGTGATCGCTTAAATCCACCGGCAGATAAACCTGAGCGCATCGCACCACCAGACATCAATGAGTTGGAGCGCCGTCTGGCTGAACGACTGGGTGCACGTGTCGAGTTGTCGCATAATGCCAAGGGTAAGGGAAAACTGGTAATCCGTTATCATTCTTTAGACGAACTCGATGGCATTTTGTCAATCATGTCTGTGCAATGAGGCATTGACACGCTATGATCCGCTGCGGGCCTATACCGCACGTGGATCGTTGTCATGTGCGAACAAAAAATATATGGCCCACAGTCATCGCCATTTCTGCCGTTATTCGGGATAAGGAAGTCGTTTCATGTGGGAATTAATTAAAGCTGGTGGTTGGCTGATGCTGCCACTGGTGATCTGTTCGATCATTACCGTGACCATCATCATCGAACGTGGCATCCGCCTGCAGCGCAGCAAGATCGCACCTTATGGTCTGGTGCAGTCACTGGCGCCCAAGTTGCAACTTGGCCAACTGCCTGTAGCCGAACTCACCGCACTCCATCAAAGTACACCTCTAGGCGATCTCCTGGCAACGGGTATTGAATACTCAAGTGGTGGCTTTGAATATATGACGCTGCAGATGCAGAACCGTGCCAGCGTCTTGATTCATCGTCTGGAAAAGAATCTTAATCTACTGGGCACCATCGGGACAGTGGCACCGCTTTTGGGTCTGCTCGGTACTGTGATCGGGATTATCGAATCCTTCCTCGCCGTCAATATCGGTGGCAATACTGATCCTGCTCAGTTGGCTTCGGGTATCTCGCAAGCGCTGATGTGTACGGCTGCAGGGATGGTTGTCGCGATTCCGGCACTGATTTCTTGTCGCTATTATCAGCGCAAGGTGGCGGATTTTGCGGTCGAGATGGAAGAGCAGTCAGGCATTCTGCTGCATATGCTGCAATTGAGCCAGCAGGATCTACTGTCTGCTGCCAAGAATCCGGTAGGAGCACATTCTCAGTCGTCTGCCGTTATTGCCAATTCGGTTTTTGCCCAGAAAATGGCGCAGATAGCACCTGCTAAGGCGACAGATCCTGCACCGGTTGCACATACTTCGTCTACCTCGCAATCGTGAGGGAACGTAAGCCATGAAATTTCGCAAACCCAAAGTCGAAGACATCGCAATCAATCTGACCCCCATGATTGATTGCCTGCTGTTTCTGGTGGTTTTTCTCTTGGTATCGACTAGTTTTAATAAATATAGTCGGCTGAATCTAGTTCTACCGCAAGCCAATGGTGTACCAGAAGTGCGCCATATGCACAAGATTGAAGTCGGTGTAGATGCCAAAGGCGCTTACATCGTTAATGGCAAAACATTAGCCAGTGACAGTGAAGATGAACTGCGCGATGCCATCGAAAGTGCCAGTCATGGCGATCACAGTCTGCCGCTCGTGATTGCCGCAGACGGGCGTACCACGCATCAATCAGTAGTGAAAGTGATGGATGTGTCTGGTAAGCTAGGCTTCGTGAATCTGAATATCAGCACACGCATTCCGGTCGGTGGCAGCAAATAACCATAAGCCACGCACAGACCTGCACTTTTTTTGTTGATTTATAAGGAGTAATCCGTGACGAGTTGGGCTATTTATCACAGATTACTCGGCTATCTGAAAGCATATTGGTGGGCAGGCATTCTGACACTGGTGGGCAATATCATTGCCGCAGCGACGGAAGTCAGCAGTGCCAAACTGATGCAATACATCATTGACGCCATCACCTCCCACGATCAGACGGTACGATATTTGTTTCCGATCCTGATCGTAGTGCTGGTGTTTTTCCGTGGTTTGGGCTCGTTTATGGGCGGCTATTATATGTCCGTCATCTCGCGTAATCTCGTCCATACCATGCGTACGCAGGTGTTTAATAAGCTCTTGACATTGTCACCCGAGTTTTATCTGGCGCATTCCAGCGGTTTTCTCCTATCCAAGATCACTTATGATGTCGAACAGGTGGCCTATGCTTCAAGCGAAGCCGGTAAAACGATTTTAAAAGAAGGCCTCACCGTCATTGGTCTCTTGGGTTATATGTTCTGGATTAATCCACGGCTTTCGGTCCTGCTCTTGATCATGGCTCCGATAGTGGCTGTTCTGGTCCGCAAAGCCAGCAAGCGTATGCGTAAGCTGGCTCATCAGATGCAGAACACCATGGGTGAGGTCAACCATGTTGTCACCGAAGCGATCAATGGCTATGCCGTGGTCAAAAATTACGGCGGACAAGAATACGAACGCCGCCGTTTCTTTGAGGCGTCATGGGATAATCTGCGTAAGGGCCTTAAGCTTGAAATTACCAGCGGCTTAAATTCACCCGCCATTCAGATGGTCATGGCGATCGTCATGGCGGGGATCGTCTGGATTGCACTGACCGAGATCATTGGGTCATCCATTACTGCCGGTGAGTTTGTCTCTTATCTTGGTGCTGCAGCCATGATGAGTAAGCCGTTGCGGGCTTTGACCGATGTGAATGAGAAGATCCAGCGTGGTGTGTCGGCTGCGCAGTCGGTATTTGGCATGCTGGATACGCCGTCCGAGACAGATGAGGGGCAGGTTGAACATCAGATCACCGGTCAGATCAGCTTGAGTCATGTCAGCTTCGCCTATCCCGATGGTACGATGGCGCTCCATGATATCAATCTTGATATCAAAGCGGGTGAGACCATCGCACTGGTGGGCCGTTCCGGCGCGGGTAAGACCACATTGGTCAATCTCTTGATGCGCTTTCAGAACATCACCGACGGCTCATTGACCCTTGATGGCACCTGTATCACCGACTATCGCCTGGATTGTCTGCGCAATCAGATTGCCACCGTCGGTCAGCAAGTCGTGCTGTTTGACACCACAGTGCGCAATAACATAGCCTATGGTCGATTGGCTGATCGCTCTGATAGTGACGTGCGACTGGCAGCACGTGATGCGTTTGCAGAGAAGTTTATTGATGCCTTACCGAATGGCTTTAATACCGTCATTGGTGCCAATGGTCTCGCCTTGTCCGGCGGTCAGCGTCAGCGTCTCGCTATTGCGCGGGCTTTGCTGAAGAATGCGCCGATTCTGATTTTGGATGAAGCCACCAGTGCGCTCGACAATGAATCGGAGCATTATATTCAGGAAGCGCTGGGCCATGCCATGAAAGGCCGCACGACGCTGGTCATTGCACATCGTCTGTCTACAATTGAGCAGGCCGACCGTATCGTCGTGATGGATAAAGGCCAGATCGTCGAGCAGGGGACTCATACCGAGCTCCTAAGCAAAAATGGCCTCTATGCACAACTGCATCAGCGCGAGTTTGTAGATAGTTCTGCGTCAGACTAATGCTAGTCAGACTTCTTCATCAGACTAAATCCGCCATCCCGGCATTGTGAAAGGCCATACGCTATGAATCTGCGCACAGCATTACCAGACGCTTGGGCGAAACAGTCGCTCTGGTTGGTTTTGCTTTTGCCTTTGTCCTGGCTGTATGGCTTGATCACAGGTCTGATCCGTCTCAGTTATCAGTTGGGTCTGAAACACGCCTATACTGCGCCGGTGCCGGTCATGATCATCGGCAATATCACGGTTGGCGGCAGTGGTAAGACGCCACTTTTGATCGAGCTGGTCCGCTATCTGACTGACGACCACGGACTACAGGTCGGTGTGATCAGTCGGGGCTATGGTGGCGATGTGAGTACGTTTCCACGTATGGTTAAGGCCAAAGATAGTGCAGCAGTGGTGGGTGATGAGCCGCTTTTGATCGTGCAGCAGACGGGTGTGGCCATGGCGGTCTGCCCGAATAGGCAAGCCGCCATCGAGTGTCTGCTCGCAGATGCAGCATTGCACGAACGTACACTGGATATCATTCTCAGTGATGATGGCTTGCAGCATCTGGCACTCGACAGACAGCTCGAATGGATTGTGGTTGATCGTGATCGGGGTTTAGGCCAAGGATGGCTCTTACCTGCTGGATTTTTACGTGAGAGCCCTGAGCGTCTCAAGACCGCGACTGTCATTGAGCATAGCAGCCGTTCGGTTGCTCAGTCATCGCATACTGGTGATTCGGGTTACGAGATGCATTTGGTCGCAGGGGCATTGCAGCCGCTGAATCACAGCTCAGATCATGCCGCACCTAATCCACCCATGCGTATCCATGCCGTTGCTGGTATAGGCAATCCCAAACGTTTCTTTGATAGTTTAGGTGTAATGGGTTTTGAGGTGATTGAGCATGCGTTTGCGGATCATCATGCTTATCAGGCTGGGGATTTGGATTTCGGGGATGGATTGCCGGTCATTACCACGGCTAAAGATGCTATGAAACTTGATCAATCTTTAAAGAATATATGGATTTTGCCTGTACAGGCTGCCCTTACGCCTGCCTGTTATACCTTATTACATGAACAATTAGTGGTACTCGGCGTCCTGCCTGCGCATGGCTAGCCATTCGTCCACTCGTGCTCAGATCATCGATTAAAGGAAAAATAGACACATGACCCACCGCCATATTGTCATTCCCACACGCTATGCCAGTACGCGTTTGCCGGGTAAACCTTTGCTGGATCTGCATGGCAAGCCCATGGTGCTGCGTGTGGTGGATCAGGCGCGTAAAGTGACCAATATCGATAGCCTGTGTGTGGCAACAGATGACCTGCGGATTGCTGAGGTCTGTCAGTCGGCAGGGGTTGAGGTTGTCATGACGTCGATTCATCACCCCTCCGGTACAGACCGACTGGCTGAAGTCGCCCGGCTGCAGGGCTGGGCCGCAACCGATGTGGTGATCAATGTACAGGGTGATGAGCCATTGCTGCCAGCAGTCCTAATCGAGCAAGTGGCAGGTCTGCTGGATGCGCAGCCGCAATGTGATATGGCAACCTTGTGCGAGCCGATTCAACATCTGGATGAATACCTGCGGAGCAGTATCGTCAAAGTGGTGCAGAGTCAGACGGGCGAAGCCCTTTATTTCAGCCGGGCAACGATTCCTTTTGATCGCGATGGCTTTAAAGATGGTATTCATCATGTGCCATCGGTTGCACGCCGCCATTTGGGTTTATATGCTTATCGGGTCAATCTGCTCGCAGAGTATGTGACGTGGCCTGTGGGCGTCCTTGAGCAGATCGAGAGCCTTGAGCAATTACGGATTTTGGAGCATGGTCGCCGGATCGCGATTGCTGATGCCAAGGTCTCAATGCCGGGTGGCGTGGATACGCTCGAGGATCTGGAGCGTATGCGTGCGCTTGATCCAGCTATATTCGCATGATCAGCGCTAGCATACGGTTATCAGGGTAAAAGGCATGGCGAAAGCAAAAGACAGTGTCGAAGTTGTTGCAAATACGCCTGATATATCACGGGAGTTTTTGCCGCTTTTGCCTTGGCAGCAGGAGTCATGGCAGCAAGTTAGTCGCCGTGGCAGAGATAACTTGTCACACGCTCTGGTCTTGACTGGTCCGGCAGGTACGGGCAAGCGCCGATTTGCTGATCATCTCTCGGCATGGCTGCTATGTGAACAGCCACAATCCTCTGGTGCTTGCGGGCATTGTGAAAGCTGTACGTGGCTCAAAGCAGGCAATCACCCCAATCTACTGCGTGTGTCACGTGAGATCGACGCCAAGGGTAAGCAAAGCCGGCAGATCAAGATCGATCAGATCCGCGAGCTGATTCCGCTGGTCCAGCAGACTGGTCATGGTTGGCGCATCGTCATACTCGAGCCTGCTGAAGCGCTCAATACTGCAGCAGCTAATGCTTTGCTCAAGACGCTTGAGGAGCCTGCACCTCATGTCTTACTTTTGCTCATAGCGGATCAGTATTTACAGTTGCCAGCAACGATTCGCAGTCGAGTTCAGCAGATTGCGCTCGGACGTATTGATCAGACCTTAGCGCAGCAGTTTATCCAGACCGAAGCCAATGTATCTGCATCCGAAGCACAACTTCTGCTGGGATTGACGGGTGGAGCACCATTGGCTGCAATCGCGCTTGCAGGACAAGACAGTTTTCGCTTGAGAGCACCATGGCTGCTCACTTGGCTTGCTATCCTGACACAAAAAAGAACGCCGCTGGATGCAGCCGCTTATTGGTTGAAACAGTTGAGTCTGAATGATTGGCTTGGTCTGGTCTTGCAATTGGTTCGCGATGGTATAGCGCTACATTTGGATCAGACAGTGATTCAGTCGGATCTCAATCCAGATCAACTGCAGGAATTGATTAGACGTGTGCCGCTAACGGCGATGTTTTATTATCAGCAATCTGTCCAGAAGCGGATTCAGGAGCAACATCAGAATATTAATGGTCAACTGGTCATGGAAGAGCTGATGACCAAACTTGCTGCCCCTGAACAGTGGACTTTTCCCGCTTAAATCAGCGGATTCATCCATATTTTTGATTAAAAAATAGACAAACATTGGTAAATCGATACATGATTTACCGAAAAATACCTATTTGTTGCCTTACCCGATAGTGTAAGATGCGTCAAAATGCGGATAGATTAGCTGTATCACATGTAATAATGCAGCATCTAGCACAATAACAGAATGATGGATGCAAGAATGAGCAAAGCCGGAGTGCGCGTTTATGATTAAACGTCTGATAAGTTTGTGTTTTTTTTCTTTTGCAATACATGCTCATGCGGATATAACGGTCAATACCACCGCAGATGAAAATGGCACCAATGCCAATGCATGTTCATTACGTGAGGCTGTAGCGCTACTTAATGGCGACACGGCCCATAGTGTCGGTTGTACAAATAGCAATACTTCGACCATCATTATTCTGCAGGCAAGCACGACTTATACAGTCAATGCCAGCAATGGCGATATTCCGATTAAAGCGGCGATGTCGATCCAGAGTTCATCGACTGGTAGCATCAATAATACCAATGGATCCGATAATCCTGTCGTTCAGATGACGGGTGCGCATCGTATCTTTACCGTTCAGGCACCCACCACAACGACGACGACCAGTGGTTCGACCACGACAGCTCCACTATCTGTGACGATCAGTGATATTAATTTACAGGGATGCGGGTCGGGGTGTGAAACGAACGGCGGTATTATTTATAACCACGAAAACCTGATCCTCAAGGATATGCGTCTGTATAGTGGTAATGCCAGCAACTCAGGTGGTGCCATTTACAATGCCAACCCGGGTACCATCAACGCGACCAATCTAGATATCAATACCAATGCCGCACCTCAAGGCGCAGCGGTGTATAGCGAAAATGCAAATGTCCAAATCACCCAGAGCGTAATCCGTGCCAATACTGCGACTGTGAATACCGCAGCCAATCCCGGCTATGCGGTATACACCAACCCACCCAGCAGTTCGTCGACTGCGGCATCCTCGATTACCGGTGGCGTGACCAATAGTACGATCTACAATAATCAGGCCAATGCCATCAACATCGTGCCCGGCATCAGTGTCAATAATGCCACGATCGTATCTAATCAAGGCGGCGTCACGCTGGATGCCATACCTGCTACCAGTAGTGCAACGACAGCTTACAGTGCCTTAGCCAACAGTATCATCGGCAATAACGGCACAGACTGTTCTTTTGTCAGCGGCGATGTCACAGCCATTAATAATGTGGTGTACATCAATGGCTGTGATGGCGGTAATTCCACTTACCTGATTGGCTATAATAGAAAATTAAGCAATACGGGCGTAGAAACTCTGATGGCTACAAATGTGAGTACAGCCTCGGGTGGTGTCAGTTGTGCATTGCCTCCAGATGTGGGTCTGCTGTGTCCATTTAATACCCCATCGGGTCAGTTCAACGGCTATTTATTGCCTCGTTTATTGCTGATTGATCCAAATAGCAATCAGTTCCTCACCTTGTCCGACTCACCAATTGTGAATCAAGGCTTGAATGTCGCAGGTAATGGCGGTACGGCTTGTCCCGGTGTTGATCAGCGCAACCAAACACGCACGTTTTGTGATATTGGTGCAATTGAGTTGATTATCCCAAGTGGCAATACCCAGACCAATGGTGAAGACATCTACTATGGTCAAAATGCCACTATCGATCTCACCAGCGTGATCGGTGATGGTCAATTAATTCCTGCTTCTTTTTGCAGCAAACTCTATGGCAATCCCGCTGCTGGAACCCAGTGGCAGGATGGTTGTGCAACATTTCTCTCTTTACCACAGCTAGGTACCCTGAGCATCAGTGCGGCTAATGCCAATGAGGTCTATACACCGTCTAGTTACTGGCATGGATTTGATAAATTTACCTATCAGTTGACGACCACCACCAGTTATTTTTCGCAAGCGCAAAATAACAAGTTCATTACGCTGACGACGACGATTGTGCAATCCCCACCCACAGGCATTGATAATAAGACCGTCGGTGGTGGTGGCAGTATGGGATTATGGGGCCTTATCGCCCTAGCTGGACTGGCAGTGCGCCGTCGTATGACAGGAGGTCAACCACAATGAAACTCACTCGTTCTTTATGTTTGGCCTTTGCACTCTCGACGGTCGGCATCCTTTCGACCGCAGCGTCAGCCAGTACGATTGTCGTCAATACGACCGCTGATGAAAATGGCGAAAACCCCAATGCCTGTTCGTTACGTGAAGCGATCATCGCAAGTCAGACCAAGACCGCCTTTGGTGGCTGTCCTGCAGGTCAGCAGTATTATACCGATACGATCCAACTAGATGCGCAAACCTATCAACTTACGCGGGGTGAAATCGCCATTACTGGCAATATGAATATCGTTGGTTCATCGCAGTACTCAGGCGATAATGCGCAAGATCCACTATCTATTGACCCGATTATGGGTGTGGAGCCGAAGCGTCTGCCGCTAGTAACCAAGATCATCGCTACACCTGGTCAACGGATTTTTGATACCAGTTCACAGAATGCCAGCCCGATCAATCTGTCTTATGTCATACTGCAGGGCGGGAGTGCACAGCAAGGTGGCGCGATTCTGGCTGGTGGCGTTGTGACCTTAAACCGTGTGCAGATCAATGGTGCAACGGCGGTACAGGATGCCAACGGTAATTTTGGTCAAGGCGGTGCAATTTTTCTGTCCGGTGCACAAGCAACCTTAAATGCTACCGCTTCTAGCTTTACCGGCAATAACGCACCGATTGGCTCGGTCGTAGCGATGAGCTGTATCGATAACCTGAATTACACTTCGCGGTCGATCTCGATTGTGCAGAGCAGCTTGACTGGCAATGGTTCGCCAGCTAGCCTGAGTACGGTCGATCTGTGTGGTTTGCCCAACGTTACCATTACCTCCAGTACGATCGGTAACAATCAGACCAGTTCAGCTTCGGCGGCTGGCGCGCTCCGTATGGTCAATAATGGATCGACACAGGTATATTCCACCAGCATCATGAATCTGACCAGCAATACCATTGTGGGCAATAGTGGTGTTGGCTTTGCGTATAGCTATACCACGGGTCTTAGTCTGACCAACAATATCATTGCCTACAATCTAGGTGGTATTGATCCTAGCAATACTGATTGTACCTATATCGATCCAAATCCATCCACTAATCCAAATAAGCCTAATCCACCCCCAACAAGTGCAACCGTAGCTAATAATAACTTTTTCACAGCTTCGGATCTCAATGTGTCGGCTGCAAGCCGAACATGTGCCTTATATACTGTGGTTAATACTGCTGATACGAATGCGTATGTTCTGAAAACAGACCCGATGTCAAATTATCTGAATGCGCTGGGATTGTATGGTGGCTCAGATCTGCCGGGTTATCTGCCAAATCCAGGGAGTAGTGTGACTACGCGTGACACATCGAAGAACAATCCCAACAAGATTCTGAGTAAAGGTGCAACGACCGCTCTCTGTGGTGGATCAACCGACCAGCGTGGGCTGCTCCGGGGTAGTGGCGTGAATTTGATCGTCAGTAACAATAGTACCCAATCTATACCCTGTAATATCGGTGCGCTGGAGTTCTCGTTCCTGACGGCCAATGATGCTCCGAGTGGTTCCAATATCCCCTACAGTACTGTTATCAATAGTACTGTCGATACGACCGGTATGCCGACCGCGCAAGCCAATGCAGCAGTCAAGAGTAATAGCGACTATATTACTAACTACAAAAACAACTTCCACTACCGTGAAGTCGTCATGGATGTACTGGGGGGTGATACGCCGTTTGAGAATGTCACGGGCAACACCAGTGTGTTGGATCTACTCAGCGATGCGACTAAATATACCGTTACAGGCAGTGGTACCAGCGCCAGCAGCAATATCGAATGTGACTGGATACCGAGCATGGAGCGCATGATTGCCTACCGAAAAGATGGTACGATCACAGCGGGCGGTAATACAGACTCTTGTGCTTATACCATCACCAATAATGCCAATGGACAAATCATGTCTTCTGGCAATATGCACTTCACCATCAGCAATCAGGCACCTATTGCCAACAATGACAGTTATACGTTGACCTTTGGTACCAAGAGTATTCCGCTGAATATTCTAGCCAATGACAGTGATGATAATGATGGTCCAACGAGCTCGATTGGTTATCCAACGATCACTGTTCCTACTGGCTGTCAGGGTGCGACGACGCAGATTCCAAAGCCAGTCTTCTATGTAGACTATCATCTGGATACCAATAACTGTGCCGTGGCGATTCCTGCCAATATTCGTATCGTAACTGCGCCTACACAGGGTCATATTGTGGCGCAATATACAGAGCCTTGTGCTAACAATAACGTCAATACGACCCCGACGACCTGTATCGGTGGCACGATGACTTATGTCAATGACAACTTGTACTCGCCATTTAACGACAGCTTCACCTATCAGGTTCTGGATGAAGATATGACGCCTTCTACCACAGCGACTGTCACGATCACCAATACAGCAACCACTACTGATTATCAAAAATCTGGTGGTGGAGGTGGTAGCATTGGATGGGCATCGGCATTGGCACTTCTGTCGCTGGTCTATGTTCGTCGCCGTAGCACATCGGATAGCGCTGCTTAGATCGAAGTCAGTCGCCATGGATTAGCATGGCGACTGATCGGTTGTGGTTATGAGTAGCAAGAAGCCCCTGTGATCAGGGGCTTCTTGCTACTTAGTGATTAAGCTTTTAGGCTTTCAATGATTCAGAAGTTTTTCGCGGATGGCTTTGCGTTGCTCAGGGGTACTGTTTTTCATGGCTGTTTGCAGTTGTCGGCGTTGATCTAAACTCATCTTTTGCCAGACTTCGCGCATATGTTGCTGTTGATCTGGTGGCAGTCGTTTAAAATTCTGAAAGCGTGTGGTCAACTGATGCTGTTCATTAGGCGGTAGCTGCTTGAGTGTCTCATAGCGGTGAACCATTTTGGTCCGTTCGGCTTTGGTTAGCTTTTGCCACTCAGGATGAGTCAGTACAGGATCGGCTGGCGCTGCTATGCTCTGGACAGAAGTGAGCATATTCAAGATCAGTGTAGCAGCATAGACCACCCCGAATATCACTTGCTTAGGGTTGGTTTGACGCAGCATCGTCCTCTCCGAGTACACTGAGCATTTCCAGATCATTAACTTTCTGCGGCGTCAATTCTCCTAGACTTGCAAAAGCCTGTGGGGAATTATTCATATGCAACGATGTAGACATTGGAGTTGGTAGAAATACCAGTGCAGCCAGCAATGCAATAATCAGATAATGATAACGCATTCTGATGGCTGATAAAGCGCCAGACGGCGTGATTTCAAGACCGCTCCATACCTCACCAGACTCTTGTGTGCTCTGTGTTTGCCGGTATTGATACAAGACTTGTCTGATCACATGATCAGCATCAGAATACTGTTTAGCACCGTGTTCTAGCGTATCTACAATGCGCTGAGTGAATTCGTCTTTTTTGTCAATACTCATATGATTTCCCCCAATTCATATCCTGCGTCACTGAATTTGGCGAATGGGTGTTTCATATTCATCTTCAGTCTGTAAATGGGTCAATGCGTGTTTCAGTGCGGCGATTGCACGTGAATAATGCGTTTTTACGCTCCCTTCACTACATTGCATGATTTGTGCCGTAGTACGCGTATCGAGTTCCTCCCATGCGCGCAGGACGAAAGCCTGCTGTTGACGCAAGGGGAGTTGGGCGATGGCGTTTTTGATCTGTTCCAGATCAGTGTTGCTGCTCCAATGATCTTGTGGATCGATCTGTTTATCGTCAGCAATCAACTCCAGTGGATCAATCTCATAATCGTCATCTCCGGCACGAAACTTGGGCAGGAAAGAAAACAGTTTATTTTTACGCTGTTCGCGCCGCCGCCAATCCATCAATTTGTTGTTGAGGATGGTATAAAACAGGGGTGTCCATTCATCTGCCGCTCGGTCAAGATAATGGGTATACAATGTCATGAGGCTTTCTTGAACCAGATCATGTGCCACGTCATGATGACCCGTCGCCATCTCCATCATGAAGAGCGCCCGTCCAGTCACACGTTTTGCAAAGCGTGTCAATGCAAGGGTAAAGTCAATCGTCATTTCCAGTGCCAACTCAAATCGCAGTGCCTTGGTTTTGAGCATAAGCAAAACGCAATCAATCGCCTAGGGGCATATACAATAATCAGACGCATCTTACATCTAACGTCGCAAACGCTCCATCGCATATTATCCTTCGTATTCAAAGAAAACGGCAAGATGAGAACGCTGCACACCCTGCCGTTTTTTGCGCGCATCATCAGCTGATGGTTTGGCGAAGATACCCGTCTGATTAAGAGGCGGCTGGTGCTGATGCTGCTGGAGTTTCTTTTTTAGTTTCAGTTTTAGCCGTTGTTTTTTTTACAACATGGTGCTTTTTGGCGACATGTTTTTTCACATGTTTAACGGCAGGTTTTGCCGTAGGTGCAGTGGCTGCGGGTGCAGATGCTGCGCTGGTATCAGCAGCATGGGCGAGACCTGCGATCAGGGCAGAGGCGGCAAAGAGTGCAATACGTTTCATCATCTAGTACTCGACTAAAAAGATTAAAAAATCTGCCATTCGTGACATCGTGAAGGCAGTAAAAAAAACAGGTCTGGCTTGTCAAAGCATGAAATCCTGTCTCCTGTAATCTATAACGCTAGAACGTGGTCTTGGGTTGACACAGTGAGCAGGGAATTTTAATTTTGGGTCTTAGGAAGTTAAGCACAATTTAAAGTGTGGTAACTTACTAAGATGGAAACGAAAAATAGGTACTATCGCCGTTCAAGAATCACAGAAGCTAAATTTAGACAGCTTGTCCGATGTT